>FTIZ01751978.1_pt1 | contig 17598 bp, 24 predicted proteins | sample 1658381 | NCBI WGS metagenome assembly FTIZ01 (sample SAMEA3914822, study PRJEB12502) | metagenome | biome: forest; material: soil | place: USA | collected 2012-03-12 | depth 0.1 m
GACGGTGGACCGGAACTCGTGAGCGGCCGCTGGGTCGTGCCGCCGTGTACGAATACACAACACTGGGGTGTACATGGTGGGGAGGGACACTGGACTCCTCTGCTCATTGGCGTTGGCCGCCGGTATCGCGGTTGTTGAGGGTCGACCTCTGCTCATTCATTTTCTTTACTATCACGGCGCACACTGGGGAAAACAGGGGCGGCAATTTATGATACCTGGGAACGAAATCGGAACCGACCAGGCTCGGGACAACGGATGGCACACACACGGAGGGGGACGGGCTCGGCTTTGCGTTGCGTTGCAGGCTACAACCGCGGTTTGCATTTTTCTTTCAGTTTCAACGGCTGCGCTTTGCAGACCGCTCGCGTCCTGGAGTTGGTGGTTTCGTGCTTTTTTGCCAGTCTTGTTCCTTTTTGGTCCGGTTTTCGGTTATGATGTGTGCCGTTTTGGAGTCCAGGTGGCTTGGCTCCAGCTTCTCTGCATGATAGTGTTTGTTTGCCAGGTGCTACACCCTTGGCCTCGAGGTCTAGAGGTTACACGTTCTCGGGCAGGGCTATTTGCTTTTTTGGTAGACGAGCATACTGCGTTGATAGACCCCGCGAGTGCGAGCGGGATAATGAAGTGGCGTTGATTCAAATTTGTGGCATGGCAAGGTTAGGCCGTCAAGAAGTGATATGATTATCTGCTGATCCCTCTCCTTTTAGCAGCAGAGAGGCCTCACTTGCACGAAATTGTCTTAATGAATAAGATTCCGCTGGCATGGGGTTCGGCATGGCATTTTGCCCCAGCAACCTAGTTGCTCCTAGACTGAGAGATGACAACGCCGACGAGATTCCATAATCTCGCAAGGAGCGCCAGGAAGGTGTAGATACCGCAACTCACGCCTAGGTTGACATATTTCCGGTCAGCTTGACATTCTTTTAGTCCTGCGCGGCGGAAGTTTCCGAAATAGGATGCCGCAGGCGCAATGAGCGTTTTCCGAAATAGGAAAATGTTGGCTTACACGGAGCCGGATCGGAGCTAAGAGAGGTCAAGATCAGATTCGCGGTAGGTAATCTCAGGGACGAGGAAATGCATGTTGACTAGCTGAAGAAAGTCGTCTGATCAGAATTTCAAGTATAAAGTTCAGAGGAATTCGCAGACTATCCATTCTTCACCACACCTCCTCGCAGCCCTCTCTCCGAGTCTTCACCCATTCATTCCTTTACTGCCCATCGAGACTGTCATTCACCGCTACCATGAAGCTCTCAGTCGTTCTTTCAGTGGGAATTGCCCTATTGCCAGAGATTGTCTCTGCCGCTGGTGGCTTCTACCAGTCCTGCAAGAACACTGTGGGTTCCCGCTCCCTTCTCTATCTTATATTTCTTGCTGTTCGCGCTGACATGACCATTTACACGACTTCAGTGGCATATGGAAGGCAACTTGATGATTGCCGAGTGCAAGAAATACAACGGCCAGTATCTGAGGTCCCGCCAGGACATGAACCTCTGCATCACCAACTCGTACGGCAAACTGAAGGCCGGGACCGGGTAAGGGGATTACCAAATAGTTAATCTTGACCCAGTTGAGCTGACTCTGCTTCTTCATCAGTGGGCAATTTGCGAAATCTTGCTGGGGATGTCAGCAAGGCGAGGGCCTCATTACGGATCCCGAACCCCCGACCAGCTATATCACATGCATCTGCCGAACTGGCAATGGGAACGAAGAGGTTTCCAGCTCGCTGGATTTGAGTGAGTGGACATCCTTTGCTCGATAATGCCCCCATGCCTTCTAACAGTTCACTGTCAGACGCCTTTGTTGAAAACCGTGACGGATATATGTGGTGCTTTGACCATCGCAGTGAAGCGTTCTAAGAAGCCACGGAAATCGAAAGTGGTTGATCGGTTGATGGTGACAGGCGAGGTGATTTTGGTTGACGAGCCAGTGTCACCGCACTTTGGGTGACCTCATTTTGCCTATCCTTGATTTGCCTTGCCTTGATTTGCCTTGTCTTGATTTGATAAATAAGCCAAATAATACCAGAGACAGCGACTTGGCCCTATTAATGTGAAATTCTTGTGATGCCCATGGCATTTACCCCTGAGCTGAGTCAAGCAGACAATGAAATTGGCCTCACTCTTGACCAAATAACTTAAGGCATCGTTCTCAACGAGTAGAGGCTTCTCGGCTCCAGTCTCTTGCAAGTAAGTTTTAAGGTAGCTAATACTGAGACTCAGATTGTGGCTTTGAGCAGTATCCATCCAGTGTCTTGAAGAGTAATTAGAAATTTTAGGCAGCTAATACTGAGACCAAGACCGTAGTTTTGAGCAATACTCCATGTTAGGCATGGCCCTGACCGTTGTAGACAGCCCTTCTTCAGCAACCATATAGTCAAACATGACCAAATCTTCCAACTTCAAGTCCCTGAGCCCCACTTTACCTAACGACTTCATGATACAGTGCGGCTCTGTACTGGACATGCCGAAGTCGACGAGCTTCCCCGCCCGGAAATTGTCAGTCCGGACATCACCAACGTAGATACCGAGCTTGTTTAGCGCACGGATGTCTCGAAGTATCTCGCGAAGGCTTCCGGCATTTACTCCTGCGTCTCCAGGCATGAAGTCTTTGACAATGGCCCGGACTCGACCTTCTTCTCCATTAGCCTGAAGCAACTTGTCGTCAACAATATCTTCGTCTAGGTCGACTCCCTTCTCTCGGAGAATCTGTGCATCCCGCTCTCGGAGGAACAGATATCCGTGGCATGGGACCGCAAGTTCTCGTTTCCCTCGCGAGCGTCTTTGGGCCTGGTTGATCCGGCCGTACGCGCGACACTCGGCATAGAATGGATCCGTGTGAAAGATGACATCAGAGAGAGGGACCGAGTCGTCGAGCAAGTTGCCCCAATAGTAGCGAGTGGTTAAAGGATCAAAGAACTTGAACTGAAGTGGTTCGGCTTTTGTTACTTCTACCATTCGACGGACATTCAAAGACTGGGTTGTGTGTCGAGCGACTCACCACCTTGAGGGCATAGAATCGAGACTCAATCTTGACTTTGAAGACACAGCCTTCTGACCCAGACTGGTGTACGGAGTCTCCATCAATTCTCTCTAGCCACTCTATTTGCGCCTTCTGGTGCTCAAAGGCATGCAGTTTTGGGCCAGCGCAAGGTGGGAGCGGTACTGGACGACGAACGATTCGATTTCGGCTCTTCCGCTTGCCAACCATTGCTCATCGCCCAGGCTGCAGCAACGACGGTGAACAAGATAAATGACTCACTTACGAGGGAGTGAGAATGCTGTGCGCCCCCTCGAGGACACTCCCCGCCGGTTTGCACATCCTTTATCTATCCTTTAGCTAGTGGTGCCTATTTTGGCACTCATCGATCACACCACCTCGTCTACCCCCCTCGCCGCGACATGATGATGAGGGGTTGCACCCAATAGCTGGCGTATATGGTGCTACACTGCATAATCCAAACCTGCAAGTTGGCACATAGTCTGGACTTCTGCCTAATTCATGATCTGTGAACTGCGTGCGTCGATGGTGTGATGTGACAGAAGGTGAAAAGGGCTCTCGCATCTAACATGACCTGCTTGGTTCGTTCTCAGAGAAGTTCCAACCGATTCCGTCTTTTCTTCCGAATTCTGAATGATTCTCGAGTCCTAGAAGCCCCAGTAACAGAGTTGTCCAGCCGGCCATGGACGGAGAGGCAAAGGCAGAATCGATCTTTGAATTTCTCACAGCTCGAAATCCCGATGTACATTATCGAGCCCCAAAGAGCCTGTCGCTGACCACCCTTCGAAAATCCTATTATCCGACGCAATTGAAGATCTGGGATGAGTTCAGATTCTCCACCCTAGAGACCATCTACAACAGTAGTCTCATGACCGAAGCTCGACGGAAGGACCGTTCATTTTCCTACCCGGCAGTCTTAGCCGAAATTGATGATGTGGTCCACGACGAGCCTACAACAACACACGTTCTTACGATCTGGAACCACAGAATTGTGGCGACAGCTCTCCAGGCCGTCCAAGAAACGCTTCATCCATCCATATGGGTGCCAAGTGCAAGGAAGGGACAGGACGAGGCGGACGCCAAAACGACTGGCGCCTCGACTCACAAAAGGAAGACTGCCATATCAGCCCGCTTCAAGCCCGATGCGGGTGCTGTGTCGTTCTGCCAGAATTGCTGTCCAGACGTCGAGAGACTCCCAAAGGATTACAAACCAGCCTCCAAATGGCAGAGCTCGGCCATTTTCGATGGATGGATGGCCGGTCCAGCCGGGGAATGGACACCAGGCCAGGCCGGTCACCCTACGGCTAAGCCAATCCGACAGGTTTACACTTACTGTGTTGAGTTCGGATGCCGGTATGGCTGCATTATTACGACGCAAGAGGCCTTCATCTTTCGTATCAAACCTCGAACTAAGATGCCGGGTGGGTGCGGCTGTTTTTATGCTGAGACCGTTTCACAAACCAGTTGACACAACCCAGGTTCTGGCAATGCCGACGGATGTTCCCGCAATAAAGCGGCGGTGAGGAGGGCGCTCGCAACAGATGGATTGATGGAATACGTGTCCATTCCATGGGATCGTTATCGACAAGGCAATTCTGATAACTACAGTGCTCTGACCGTGAACCTGGCCTTGTGGTTTGTCCATATCCTGGCCGGAAATGCTCACGAGACTGGTTGGAACTACCCTGATCTTCAAGATGAAAAGCTCACTACGGGAGTCTGCTTCGCCGGCAATGGGTCGGAAAAATCCGCACCCGAACCCGACAATGAAGAATCGGAACTGCCACAGCCTCCAAGCCGACATCCGTTCAAGTTGAGGTCTGCTTCCAGGAAGCGAAGAAGAAACAGTGGTGTCAGTGACGACCCGCACTACTCCTTCGCCAAACTCTTCGAGTCGTTTACCACTCAGGTATCCTTCCACCCCTTCTGTAACATATCGCGAGTAGTAGGAATGGAAGCTGACTTGAATGAAACTCAGTCTACAGAGCAGCTCACGGCAGAGAGTACCCAGAGCTGCGACGACGCCCTCGAGAGAAGCAGGGAGACGGACACCGGGAGGGCCGGGGGAAGTTTTGACGAGCGACTTTTGGAGCGGATTAGGGCACCAAAAAGACTTCGCAGCGGGAAGATCTTGCCAGCACCGGTTGAAAACTGATGCGGCGCATGTCACCACTCATCCTTACTCATCTTCAGTCTTGAATAGAGAATACCCATCTTACTCTTCTTGAGATAGTATCTCTGCGAGAATAATATCTTAGTGAATGACAAAGGGATTTGTATTGATAACATCGATTCTCCTGCTCTATGGAATGGTAAAACTGGACACGGGAAGGCTCTCGTGCGGAGGGGGGTTGTTGACTTGGTTGGAAGTTCAATTCTCCGCTCTACCCCTTGATATGCGCTCAAATCACTCTACTCCAGGGTCCGAGTTCAAGTTTCATCCACATCCGCATCCAACCCCCTGAGCTGGAGCGGAAAGTTGACTGACTCCCTTAAGGCGGAAGCAGAATAGAGACAGAGAACTCAAGCTAACAACAGCTAGCAGCTGACTTGGGGAGACCCCCGTAATATCTCAGCTATCCCCAGAGAACGGAAGCAAAGGCAGGGCTCCCATTCCTTTTGACCACCATCTCAGCAGGGCGAGGGAGTGCGATGTTGGTTACGAGTCTACCTTCTGTAGGAAACCATGCGGGGTCAACCTGGGTAGACCAGGTAGTGTCGCCAGAGTGTGTTGTGCAACGCAAGGGTGAGGTATTAGCTGTTGCTGCCTGAGGCACCTTAATAATTCCCACGTGGGTTGAAGATAACCTCTACACACTAGTTGGATAAATGGGTTTATTCTGCCTGGAGGCACGAAGATGTTGACTCCGAGCCCCATCAACCTGGAGGCCACATTCTCGGAATCCTATCTTCAGCAGCTAAAGCGGTACCTTCTGATTGAGGCTGTGTAGTGTTGCTGCTCTATGCATCCAACCCTTGAGTCTGGAGCGGAAAGCTCTTCCACTCATCCTTCCAATCACCTCCTCTCCCCGGCCAAATCTCGTTCCACACATCCTTATACTCCTGATTCACGCTCTCCAGCACGTCGCGGCGCAAGGACATCAAAAGATCCACCGTACTCATCATCGAGTCATCCACTTCTTTGCCATCCTTCCTCACAACAACCTGCTTGTCTCCGGGATGACGGAAGCACACCCAGTTGCCCGATGCAACCCACCGCGCCAGCTCATCAAGATCGCGCGCGCCGATTCTAGTGACCACGGGTTTGATCCTCAGGACCGCTAGCGGCGAGCCGGAAGCGGCGCCCGTAACATGATTGAAGATAGCCCGCGCGAGGGTGGCGTCGACCGCACAGTTTGCGAGCGTCGCACGAATCATCTCGGCTTTGTTGCTGTAGGGTAGCACACCGTAGTCGAGCTGTAGGACCAAGTACATCAACCGGGGGAGCGCTCCCAGCGCACGGTAGGCGGAGGTTTCTATGGGCCTGCCTTGGTGGCGCTGGATTTGGATGTAGAGAGTCTCGAGGCGCGGGCACAGAGCAGCGATGCTGTGCGGCAGAGTGTTGTGGTAGGAGGAGTACGGGTCTCCAGGATTGCTGGCGTCGTTGTTGGTAGTGCGGAGGTGGAGTTGGCGTAGGGTTGGGCCGTGGCGGTGCAGGACTGCGTGGACGGTGAGAGAGCCGAAGTGTCCATGGAGCACGAGGCTGTCAAGTTGGGAAACGGCCTGGAGGAAGAGACTGGTCGGTTTGTCGAGAGTGGCGGCATTGCTTTCGTCGAGGTCTTCAGAGCCGACTCGTAGGCCCAATGTTCGGAGAGAGCGGAATTTACTGTTGGCAGCCATAGAAGCCAGAGCCTCGAGAGCTTGGATAGAGAGTGTGCAGAAAATTTCGAGGCGTCGGAGGCAGCTGAAATCGGTCCGGTTGTTCCAGGCAGAGAGATAGCCGGGGCTGTAGGAATGGCCCCGAAGAGCCAGGACGTCAAGACGGGCTAGTGAACTCGTCTGGACCGAACTCGAACTAGACTCGGGGAAGAAGCCTCGCCACAGAACTCCAGGGGCTTGGACGACCGGCACCGGACTGAACATCACAAGCGGGCTCGACTGAGTAATATGCACTCGCCTCAGACCAGGAGCAGCTCCTGACACCATGCTCTCTATAGCCTCCAAGTTGAAGCTGAGTTGGCCGTACATGTCGTAGGGTTCGCATATCGCGTGGATACTGTAGAGACAGGGCGAAGTGGCAAGCGCAAGCTCCTCCGAATCGATATCGTGTAGCTGATCTCTCTTCTGGTAGAGGCTGCGGAGGGTAAACCTGCGCACGTGTAGCCGGCTTCGAGGGTGATGTTCGTGTAGCGCGGCGAGGACGCAGGCGGGCATCTGATGGGTGCAGGCGTACACCAGGTCTTTCAAGGCGGGTAGCTGACCAAGGAAGCGTGCAAAGGGCAGCCAGGCCGCCTGCTGTGCCCGCTTCTGCGTTTCTGTCCAGGGTGAATCGGCCCGCGCGAACATCTGCGTCCCGATATGACTGTCGTCGTCGTCGCCACCGCTGACGCTATCATTATCGCTGTCGGTCGCTGGGGATAAGCGCACTCTGGCCGCGGACTCATCGCCGTCGGGCATGGAGCCAACGACGACAAGGCGGCGTACATGGAGAAAGCGATCGCCGTTGCTAAGGACAGCGTTCCACTGCTGCAGATCGTCTCGCAGCTTCTCCTTGTCGCGTATTGTAATCTTGATGCGCGCAAAGCGTCGTGGTGTGGCGGCCGTGGCGCAGAAGCGGCTCGTCAAGGCGAGGGAAGCCAGGCTGTGCCTCGGGACGTATTGGCAGATGTACTCGAAAACGTGAAGCGGGAGTCTCTCCAGCAGCGGCGCTAAAGTTGGCTCAGCACATGGGCTTGGAAACTCCATGGCTGCGCAAGATTGCCGTTCGGGTTGCGTGGAACTGGCAAACTGGCAATGTTTGGGTGGAATTGTTAGGGTGGGAATTTCCGGGGTCGGTCTGAAGCGCTGCTGAGACTGGTTTGTGGAAAGGAAGAAGATGGTAAGTTAGGTGGTCGCCTTCAAGATTTGGGGCATAAGGCGGCCTTGTAACAAGTTGCGGAAGAAAAGCAGAAAGGAGTGGAGGCGAATGATGGGTGGAAAAGGGTTCAGTCGAGTTGAAATCCGTTTGGTCCTTCAGCAATGGAAGCTTAGTTGCTTGGCCGCGCCATGAATGGGATTCACATCTCGGCGTGCCGCGGGAATTGATATCAGAATTTGCATTATTATTGATACAATTGACTTTGCCAAAACTATTTCTAAGTAATGCCAACAAAAGAAAAAAGAAACGGAAGCAAAAACCAAAGAATACAAGCCCCTTGCCCCAAAACACCACGACCCAAATATCTCCCCTCTCAACCCGACACCGCACTAGCGATAATAGCAATCTGCTGCGCCCGCCTCCGGTCAACCTCCTTCTTCAACATAGTCAAGCACGTCGCAATAACCAACACCCTCGCCATCTCCCTCTCGCCCTTATCCCCCTCCTCCGACTCCCACACCCCCAAATCCATCACCAACCTCCCCCCATTCCCCGCCGTGCACGCACGGCTCCCACTGGTACGATACCCCGGCCCGCGCAGAAAGCGCGCCACCGTCGTGCGAATCTGCTCCTCCTTCTTCCCACCAGGCTGATTCTGCGCCGTCGCGACGCGCACCACCCGCTCGAGAACCAGCAGGCTTGAAATCTCCTCCCCGCTCTTCTCCGCGAGGGCGTGGCGCTCCTTCCGCGACGCGTATCGCCACTCGAAGGTGCCAAGGCGGGTGCGGAAGCCCAGAGCGCGGGTCAGCAGGCCGAGGGGGTTGAGTGGAAAGTCGTCCCACGGTTCGACTTCGTTGGCGTCCACGGGCTCGTCTTTAACGAGGGCGTGGAGGTGGGAGATGGGCATCGCCGGGGTGGTGTGCGGGTGGTAGAGACGCATGCGGGCTGGGCGGTTGGGGCCGAAGCGGTAGGTTGTTGTGGCGAGTGGGGTGGTTGGGGTGTTGGTCGAGGAGAGGTAGCAGCTGCCGGAGGAGCGCTCGGGGCGGTTGGAGATGAAGGTGGGCGTGGAGGTGGACGCGGTCGCGGCGCTCGAGTCGTCTGGGTGGAGCGTGAAGATGGGAATCGGGTCCGGGCGGGGCGGCCCGGGAAAGGAGAGCCATGGCTTGCCGGGGGTTTCGATCTGGAGGTGGACGGTCGGGTGGAAGGTGGAGTTGCTAGCCGGTGCGTCGTCGTAAGGAGGGGGAGCTGTAGAGACCGAAGGGGAGGCGCTGTCGAAGCGGGTGAGCTCGACGTCTTGGTCGGTATAGTGTGGCGAGGGCCCCGAGGGGGTGGAGGGATGGGTGAGGTAGGTTGTCATAGTGTCACAAGGGTGCTTTGAGAGATGAGTGTGATGTGTGCAGGATCTGAGAAGACGATGGACTTGTTGGACTTGAAATAGCTCGAGAGACAGCTGCTGAATGGAATGATGTGGAAGCTATATATCTCGTAGATTCATGGGACGCTGTGGCGGACATGCTATTGATCGAGACATGCGCGCACATGCTCGAAAACCCAACCAATAAGGCCGCGATGCGAAGAATACGGTGGGCTGTGCCGTTCCATCGGGTTGGCAGCCAACGGACCCACTACGTCACCAAGCCCCCCCCTGGCCCCCTGTCAGTGATCCCGTCGAACGGCTTAGCTCCCGCCGTTGGGCCCTTGGCACTTCTCGAAGCCGCGCGGCGATGTTCGGTGCGAAATACGACAGTGGGGCGCGCGGGGGCAGCGGCTCAGCAATGGGGCTGTACTGTCGCGGGCTTCTCGTCGGGCATATTCTTTGTCCATGTCGCGATTTCGTGTCTTCGCATTTGATCATGAGAACAGTAGCCCAACGGGGGCAGCCGACGTTACCTATGTACCTGAGCTGAGGTAGCAGCGTGGTTCAGGGGTCGGACAACCCCCATTCCGATCCCCATTCCAAGCCAGTCTTGTGCACCAGACACGGTGTCAGCCGCGGTGTAACTGCAAGCCGCGGACTAACCGTGAACTATAACTGTGACATAGCGAAAGACACAGAACGGGACAGTGTTTGTTGGTTCGTTGATACCCGACATTCCAGTCCGTTATCTCATCCCAAAACCCATGCCCAGGTCAAAAGGTCTTCCCAAAGAACCCCCTATCTTTCTCCAACTGCGCCTCCACCCACACCGGCCACCGGTTATACGCCTGATGCTCCGCGTCCACCTGCCTGTTTAGATAGCTGAGCCACCCGATATTTCTCAAGCCGACGTTCGCAGCCGACTGGGAGGGTGTCTTGGTGGACCCCTTGCGCTCGGTCTCGCAGATGACAGCCATGATCTGCTCGAGCGCGTTCCAGTGCGCGCCCAGCAATATGGCCACCTGGTTGTTCGGGTCGACGAGCCGCTGGAACTTACCGTGCGGCAGCATCATCCACCAACCGTAGTGCTCCGTCAGGGCGACGTAGGCTTAGCAATAACTGCCAGTTAACAACAGCCCGCGCACCCAGGAAAAGAGAAAGACTCACCCTTCCACGAGCTCACCGAAAGCATCTTTGCCATCTCCATAATCAGCTCCCTATCCCCAAGAAAACACCGTCAGCGACGCAACCTCACACCAAGTCACCGAGACGTCCTCTCCGCGATAACATACCAATACCTCGCCTCGACCTCCCTCCCGTCCACACCCTCAACCAATCCCCTCAGCCCCTCCACCCCCCTAACTGCTCTCTCCACCCACCCCTGATCAATCAGCTCCAACACCTCCATATGCGGCTTCAACACCTCCATCTGCTTGTCCCCCAGCATGTTTCCAAACATCAACTTCGTCCCCTTACAATACATTTGGATCGCCACCAGGATAATCCCACGGATAAAGGTCATGTACTCGGCCATGCCGTCGGCGAGGAGCACCGACTGGTAGGTCAGCGCGATGCAGGTGGCCATGAGCGCGTTGCCTTCTTCAAAGAGGTCGTTGGATGCCGACGGTGCCGAGGATGATGAGGGGGGCTGGGAGGTTGGGCTCGGCGCGTTGGAGAGGGCGCGTTTGATGGCTTTGATGGCTTTGAGGCGGTGGGTCATGGCTGCTTCGGCGAGGGTAGGGTCGCTCCTGGCCATCAATTCTGAGGCGGAATAGCCGAGGATGGCGTGCATTAGGTATTCGTACTGGAGGGGGGTTAGTTGGGTGTGGGGTGGGTGTGGGTGGGTGGTGGGAATTAATACCTTTTGGGAGAGACAGGGGATCTCGTGCGTCCAGAGGTCTTCGGAGCCAATGGGGTGGTGTGGGTAACAGTTGATGAGGAAGTGTTGGAAGAAGCGCATGTCCTGGAGGCTGAAGATGGGGACTTGGTGTTGGGGCTGTATGTGCGTTTAGTTTTTGTTTGCCCTGGCGTATTTGGAAAGTCGTTGAGAAGGTACTGTACTTACCTGATGCACAATAGTCGGCATCGCGGGGTATTCGCACCTGAGTCCCTGCTTGACGCAGTGTGGGCACGCCGGTCTCGTCTCCTGGCACTGCTTGATCTCAGTCCCTCCGTCTCACCGTCATATCCCAGGGTTTGATAGCCGCACCTTGATTCGCCGCCTCTTGCAGTTAAAGCACCCCCGCCGGCTCTTGGTGTGGCCACGCCTCTCCAACCTTTGCTTCGCGTGAGCGTGTGCCTCCTCCTGACCCCCTGAGCTGGTGCTGCTGTCTTTGCCAGCATTACCGCGAGGGCGTGCCGCGAGTGCCGTAGAAGGCGAGAGGTGTTCGGATTCCTGTCGCGGTGCGAGGAGCGGTAGCGACGGGTCTGAGAACGTCCCGGATGATGATGCTGTTGGGGTCAGCCGATGATCGGTCGTGGATCCTGAGCTCTCCTCGGCAAAATAGTCGACATCTTCAAAATCTTGCTGGTCCTGGAGAAAGGCCGAGTAGTCAATCTCGCCGACGTCGCCGAGATCGTTGCCAAGGGTGAGCAGCGGCAGTCCCGTCGTCGGCTGCAGGTGGGCGTAGTCCATGGGTCCGCCGCCCGTGTTAGGCAGTGCTTGCATCTCGAGACTTGCTGTCTTTGGAACTCTTGTTGAGAACCGGAGAGGTGAGGGCATTTACAAGGTCATCTCATGCGTATGAGGTTTGAGTCTTTGAGGTATGCCCGTGTGGCGGTCATCCAGTGCCGATCCTGCCAAGCCCCCCGCGCCCCCTTTTTTGTGGATTGGCATGGGCCTGACGGGGCAGTGTTTGGCCGATCTCACGGCTCCCGCCCTCCGCCTCCCCACCATCACCGACAAGGCTGTAGCTCTAATGTAAAATCTCGGCCGTATTTTCTCGATCTCTTCGCGTAAATAACCTTACTCCCCTCCTCTGACTGATGAAGTCTTCGCTCTTGAGTGACTATTGACTCTTCGCTTTACCTGTAGCAGGACTGCCAGATGTCGCCAATGATACGGTGAGGTTCGGCGAGGCGCAGCAGGACCCTAGCGTGCCAAGCCATGCTCTCAACAAGTCAACGACCCAACGTTACATACTTCTGTCGGCCGGGAGATGGTTACCTTCATGGGTTGTCCTCTTCCTCTGTGAGTATGGCTAAGGAGGCTGACTTGATTAGCTACGAACTTGGGAGTCAAGGACGAAAGATGCGAGCAGGCTTGAGTGTCAGCCACCAAGCTTTGGACTGAATGTGCACTGTTACATTCATTTGATGAGAACAGCTTGATAATTAGCACATACATCCTACCTAACTTGGCCTCGCACGCCATCTTCTCCCAAAGAGATTGGCCACCCAATAAAGACGAATAAGCAGCTGGGGGGTGGAACCTCTTAAAAGCCGGGGTCTTGGGAGACTCGCTCGCTAGGTACCTAGGTAGGTATATAGGCATCGAGAATCCGCGGTAACGACCGACGATACGGCATTGCCATACAGCTCCACCAGTTGACTCTGAAAGAACGTATTAACTGTGAAAAAACGTGTTGACTATGAAAGAAGATGTTAACCTGACCCATCGACAAAAGTGCTAGAGAAACGAATGTCCGGTCGGCTTGAACCAATATAAAACCCTCGGCAACAAGAAAATACCGCGTCTTGAAGGCGCTACAAGAAGCCACTACCCTCAGCTTCCCTTAGGTCTTCAGGGTGCAATCGACGAGGCCGCGGGGAAACTGGACGTCCTAAGTACACAGTACCATTAGTGTCATGAACCCAGAAAGATCTCCTAGACATCACCTACAGCAGGACAGCAGTACGACACTGGCTGACAACCAGTCTCATCCGTGGGAGGATTCATAATGCATGCAAAGAATCCGACTCCTTTGGTGACGCAGCACGAAGGGATCTCAATGCTAGTGCAGGATTGTCTTGCGCTGATAGCGGCACTCTCCCCAGCCGGGAAAGCGGTGGCGGTCAAGGCGAGGGCCAAGACGGCGACAATGTTGTTGGAGAGCTGCATTTTGGGTTTGGTGGAAGATGAGAACTTTGACTTTTGTGGAGGATTTGATTCTCGGTCTTGGGTTTTTGGTCTTGGTTCCTGGTCTTGGTTTGCTGATCTCAGTCTTCTATGTCTTGACTTTTATACTTCTGCTCTGTAAAAAAACAGGAATTCAGTCGCCCCAGCGGAGGTGTGGCAGACTGGAGTCACTGGACCGACCTCACCCACCCCTGGCTGATCTATTCCTTCTCGACACAACCGTGACACAAGCGCACTCCAGTCCCTAGATCTTCAGTCCTCGTGTTTGGCCGCAGGGGATCAAGAAGTTCGTGTGACCTTGAACACCACCAACTCCCTGTCTCCCTCCTCCCTGCCCACTCGCGCTCGAACGCCATGCTCGATCGCTGCTTGTCCTCAACGCGCGTACTCCCTGATCCTTTCACCTCAATCCATTTCAGTCCGACGTCGATTGAGTTTCAGTCTTTCTCTCTCAGACGGCAGCTCGGTGACACAACACAGGATGGACAGATCAAAGTGTCTCGGCTCTTCCTGGCGTGGCCGGCTCAAGGCCAATCATCTGAGAGTTGAAAACTGACAGATCGAATCCATAGATCCCTGCTTGTCCTCGAATCCTGGCCTGTGCGTCGTATGGCCCCTTCGTTTCGGTCTTCATCGATGATGGCGGCGCGACAACACGACATAGGAGGGTCGGATTGTCGGTTGAGGCCTGGCGTGGTAACAAGGAAAAGAGGGTGTTCTTATCAGGGAAGTTGGTTCCGATGGTCTCGTGCCTCGTCATGGAGGGCGTGTGGGCTGTTCCGGTTGCTCTCGGCTGATTGTTGCTGTCACTTCTGGTGCCATTGTCGGATGGAGCGCGTGATGGTGGCGCGCACGGCGGCTTCTGCGCGGCGGATGACAGGCTCGGCGCGCTCCTCGGAATCCGAGTCCATGTCGGTGTTGATTTCGGGTCGGTCCCCCTCCCGAATGTCGAGGTTGATGTTCATTAACATTATTGATATTGTGCGGTTCTTGAATGCGGCCGGTCGTGGTACGCTGGCCGAGATTGATTGATGAGGAGAGATAGGGAGGGGAAGCAGGAGGCTGTGTGAGCGATGGATGGATCTGGCGGTGGGAACCGGTTTCAGTCGAAAATGATAGTCGAAAATGATCGCCTAACCAACGTGTCTTTGGGGAAACGGCCGGATTCAACCCCGGCCACCGTCGTGATGCGACACGGTAACGGAGAACTCGTGAGGCGAATGTTTGTGCTCCTCTGCCTCCTTGATGACTGTCTTGCCAAGTTGTCGGAGCTCTCCAATCACCCGCTTCTCCCCGTCTTCGATGGCGTGAGTGGTGTTCTGTGCGGCGTTGTGTGCGGAGTCACGGCCGTCGTGCACCGTCTTTTCGACAAAGGTCTTCACTTTCTCAAACTTGTCCTCCAGGCTCCGCAGTTTTGCCACCACATCATCCGACTTTGCTTCGATGCCCTCAGACACGGAGTCCATGCGAGTTCTCAGTGTGTGGACCGCATCCTCCGACTTGAACTCGACGCCGCCGGGGACGGAGTGACCGGAACCCAGACGGCTCCTTAGCTTCCTAGCTGTGTCATCCAGACCTCGCAGCTTGCCCGCTATGGCTTCTGCCTTTGCGGTGTCCACGCCGACGTCAAACCGCGTGCTGCCGGTGGTCCTCGCGGTGTAGCCGTCCGGGGTGCTCATCTCGATCTCGTGCTTCGTCCTGTCATACATCTCCCTGACTGTGTCAACCACGTCGTACACGTCTAAATTGCAGCCCTCGAGGGAGAAGGCGCGCTCGCGGTGCTCGATAAACTCTCGAATCTTCTTCCACTCGCTGGCGCAGTACTTGAAGCGAGCAGGGTAGCCGGAACCTTTGAGATAGGTGAGAAAGCCGGCGATGACGGTGTTGATAGCCCCAAATGCCGTGATGGCCTTGTTGTCGGCGTTGGCGGCTCCGAGGGCGGTCAAGGCCGCGGCAACGATGATCTGAAGGAAATAGCAGCCGTTGATGACAATGGAAAAGACTTTGTAGCTGTCCTTTGCTGTTTGTTCCGAGTGCACGACGCGTGCGTAGAGACCGAGGTTGTTAGCCGCGGGGCGGCTTGCAGATTCGCCAAAGCCCAGATGGGGAGCCGTGGTGATGCCCAGCATCACCCGGAAATGCTCGAGGGCGTCATTTCTCGCGACGCCATGGCCGGTGATGTGAAAGTGGCTCGGCGGCAGCGTTGACGATCCCATAAACGAGTCTGCGACTGTCCCTTGTTCTTCGTCTGGGCGAACCTGAGTCTGGGGCTGGCGACGCTTGCCGACCAGGCGCATGGCAGCCTTGAAAAAAGAGGCCATATTGTGGAACCTTCAAAGTATGGGAAACACTTGGTCGTTGGAGTTGAATATGATAGAATGCCCTTGCCCACTGATGTTGAAACTGAGCGTAGTCGGGGCCATCGCCCAGCGGTTCTTGGCCGAGGCATGGCGTTTTTAACTTTTCGCGTCATCCGCCACAGCACCGAGCATCTGGACCGCTCCATCAACGGTAGACCAATGACATGCTTGAGAATGGGAGGTCATTGTGCGTGATGAGAGTAGCCAGGGTTGTAACAAGCGCGTCTCTGTTGATCAATTTCCTCGCGAGTGTGTTCAGCTCAGCCTCTCCTCGCTTAGCTGGCAATAACTGGCTAGGTCCAATTTAACGGGAGGGATAGTCCGCTCCCTTCCCGCGTTCTAGAGCCCCCTGCGGCACACACCTAGTGAATGAGGTTAGTTGAATCAACCTCCTTGACAGGGGCTTTATCAGTAGTAAGAACACCATGAAACTCAGTGCCCACAGACACGACCACCTCGGATCAATGTATTTTGTTGTGATATTGCTAAAAGATTTCGTTACCGCCTTTGAGGTCTGATTGACTATTAGGTAGTCTCCTCGTAACGTTCTTACTCATCACTACCCAGGATACCTAGGTAACCTCATCACCAACGGCCATTCTCAACTTTCACACAATCTCAGATCTTCTCGACTCATCTTCTCTCACTACAGTCATTCCCAGTACCGTCTCCATTCCTCCTCAGCAAACTTGATTTGGTCTTCGGCCTGTCCGGCTTGGACCTTGAGCATGGCGGCCTGGTTGTTTAGCTGCGTAAACTGACTATGGTCGGGCTACCAATGAATTCCTGTCAGCACACAGCCCAAGTGTCTCTCAGAAAGGGCGATACTCACCACTCCACTTGGCACCGCAACGTGCATCGAATCGATACGGTATGAAACGCCGACTCCAGCCAGCATAATGTTATTGCTTGCAGCGCTGTTCGCCGCCCGAAACGAGTTGATTGCAAGGTGCTCCTTCGTCTGAGCTTGGATCCGGAGTTGAGCGGCCTGCTGCTGAAGCTGTGCCGTCTTCATTTGCAACTCCCGTTCCTTTGTCCGCCGTTCGTTCACCTGTGGTTTCCATCATGTTAGCTGCGGAATCTTGAGACACGGGTCGAGACACTCCTGTACACCCGTCCCCCTTCCCCGAGTCCAGGCTTGCACAAGATTCAAATGTTGACATCCTACCTTTTGCCGGAGGTGTTCCAAGTTTCCAGATGAGACCGTCTCGCTCCAGACCCGGCGCATTCGATCCGAATAGAGCTGGCAGGTAAAACCCGAGGGCATGACGGAAGGGTTCGGGTCAAACTGGCCGGCGAGCTGCACCCCCCTATTCGCATCGGGCTTGATGACATCGGCGTAGCACTGTTCGCACACGGTAAAATCGAACAAGCCCTGCATCGTATGGCACCGAAGCGTCGTGGACGGATAGTTCCTCGGGCAGAGGCCGTTACCCTGCGGCTGGGCGCCGCCCATCAAACCCGGGACCGGCCCGCCTCCGCCTCCGCCTCGTTGTCGAGGCGGGTTCGCACGCAGCCAGTCAACCAGCTGCGACAGGCTCGGGCGGCGCATCAAGGCCGCTGTCACGGCGCAGCCGCCAATCTGCTGCAGCATCTCCATGGTGCGTGCGTCGTCGTACCGGTCCGATGGCACCATTGCGCAGGATGCCTCCCTCGGGGCGGCGGGCTGCACCGGCGCAAAGGCGGCCGCGATGGCAGGGCAGCAGGCCTGGATGTTGAGGACGCACGACGCGCACACCGTCCAACCTGCAAGAGGCTGCGCGCCCGTCTGCGGATCCTGGGCGGTGTACCA
>FTIZ01000823.1_pt2 | contig 17548 bp, 15 predicted proteins | sample 1658381 | NCBI WGS metagenome assembly FTIZ01 (sample SAMEA3914822, study PRJEB12502) | metagenome | biome: forest; material: soil | place: USA | collected 2012-03-12 | depth 0.1 m
CGCCGCCGATATCGCCGCCCTCACCCAGCACGCCGCGCCGCTGCAGGAGCAATACCGCGACATCAAGCTGGAAACGCCGGATTACCGTCAGGCCAAACAGCTCATGATCTCCGAGCTGCTCGACCAGATCGATTTCCAGGCGCTCGAGACTTACAGCACCGAGCTGAAACGCCGCAAGGTGATGGAGGCATGCGACACAGTGCTACCGCGCATCAACATCCCGCTGACGGCGGCGCAGGTGTCGCTCGCAAAGTCGCAGGCGCTGGACGAGATTCTCGGCTTCGGGCCCATCGAGCCGCTGCTGCACGACCCGGAAGTGAACGACATCATGATCAACACGGCGAAGCGCGTGTTCGTCGAGCGCGCCGGCAAAATCTCGCTCACCGACATCCAGTTCAACGACGAGCAGCACCTCATCGGCGTGGTGCAGCGCATTGTCAGCCGCGTCGGCCGCCGTATCGACGAGGCCAACCCGATGGTGGATGCCCGCATGCCCGACGGCTCGCGCTTCAACGCCATCATCCCGCCGCTGGCGCTGGATGGCTGCCTGGTGTCGATCCGTAAGTTCAAAAAGAACAAGATGCCGCTGACGGATTACATCAAATACGAATCGATGACGCCGGCGATGATCCGCTTTCTCGAGCTGGCCTCGGCCATTCGCCTCAATATTGTGATTTCGGGCGGCACGGGCTCGGGCAAAACCACGCTGCTCAACGCGCTCTCCGGCCATATCGACCTGGGTGAACGGGTGGTCACCATCGAGGATGCCGCCGAGCTGCAGCTGCACCAGCCGCACGTGCTGCGCCTGGAAACGCGCCCCGCCTCCACCGAAGGTAAGGGCGAGATCAACCAGCGCATGCTGGTGAAGAACGCCCTGCGGATGCGGCCCGACCGCATCATCCTCGGCGAGATGCGCGGCGACGAGGTGATCGACGTGCTTTCCGCTATGAACACCGGCCATGACGGCTCGATGGCCACCATCCACGCCAACAGCCCGAAAGACTGCCTGTCGCGCATTGAGAACCTGGTGGCCATGTCATCGGTGCAGGTGCAGGCCAGCTCGCTGCGCTATCAGATTTCCAGCGCCATCCAGCTGATCGTGCAGATCCAGCGGATGCGTGACGGCCGGCGCCGCATCACCCAGATCGAAGAGATTTCCGGGTTCGATGGCAATAACATCATCAGCCACACGCTGTTTTCCTATCGCGTCAACGGCATCCGTCCCGATGGGGGGATCGATGGGGAGTTTGTGTCACATACGCCCCCGTCGTCGCTGCTCACCCGCGCCCAATATTTCGGCTGCGAGGCCGAGATGCTTGCATGTTTCGCGGGCGCTGCGTAGCCTGACGCCATGGGCGTTTTACTTGCAGCACTGGCCATCGGCATCCTGACCTATATCGGGTTCGTTATCCTGTTTCCCAAGGCGGTGCCGGAAGATTCGAGCGACTATACCCGCCAGGCGCTCGACCGCCTGTTCGAGGAAAACCGCACCGACGAAAACACGCCGCAGAACATCATGCGCGACACGCTGGGCGAGGAAAAGCCTATCGTGCGGGCCCTGTTCGGCCTGCCCATCATGCTGCCGATTTACGAGGCGGCCATCCAGGCCGGCTACAGCGGCAAACTCATCTCGCTGGTCTGGCTGATGCTGGGCGTCGCCGGCGCCACGCTGGTGCTGCTGCTGGCCGTTGGCTTTGGCGTTTACAGCTTCCTCATCGCGGCGCTGTTCGCCTATTACGCGCCCTACCGCCATTGCATGAAGCGCGTGCGCCTGCGCAACCGCAAGTTCATCGACCAGTTTCCCGATGCGCTGGATATGATCGTGCGCTCGGTACGCTCTGGCTTTCCGCTTTCCGTGGCGCTGCAGATGCTGGCCGAGAATGCCGAGAACCCGGTGAAGGAAGAATTCCGCCAGGTGGTCGATGAGATCGCCCTCGGCCGCAACCTGTCGCAGGCACTGGGCCGCATGGCCAGCCGCATCAATGAGCCGGATATCCGTTTCTTCGTCGTCGTGCTTTCGGTACAGCAGGAAACCGGCGGTAACCTGGCCGAGATCATCGGCAATCTCAGCAGCATCATCCGCAAGCGCAAGCAGTTGCGCCACAAAATCCGCGCCATGACGTCGGAGGGTCGCGCTACGGCCTGGGTGCTGGGGCTGCTGCCGGTATTCGTGTTCACCGCGCTGATGTTTCTGCAACCCAAATACCTCGAAGCCTTCTGGACCGACCCGCTGGGCATGATGTTTTTCGGCATTTCGGTGGGGCTGGTGGCGCTATGCACCTTCGTGGTGCGACAGATGGTGAATGTGGACGTATGAGATTTCTTTTCGCATTCCTGATCGGCGTGATCGTCTTCTGCGGCTACCTGCTGGTCGACCGGGTGATGGATGAGAAGAAACGCCGTGCCTCCATCAGCGCCCGCCTGGCGCCGGATGGCAGCACCCTGGATGCACAGACCGACACCGCGCTCATCAGCGCCTCCAGCGAGCCGAGCGCGCGGGCGCAGGCGATGGCCGAGTTCCTCAAGCGGCTGGGCGTCAATGTCGATGAGGCCATTCGCGGCCTCGACCGCCGTTTCGCACAGGCCGGCATCTCTTCGGCCGATGCACCGATCAATTACCTGTTCTTCCAGCGCATCGTGTCGCTCGGCATGCTGATGCTGGCGCTGGTGTTCATCCTCAGCCCCGGCGCCGGCGCAGCGCGCATGCTCACCTGGTTCATCGGGCTCATGCTCATTGTGGTCGGGCTGTTCGGGCCGCATCTTTGGCTGCAGAACAAAATCGATAACCGCAAGAAGGTGCTGCAAAAGGCCTTCCCCGATACGCTCGATCTGCTGCTCATCTGCGTTGAATCCGGCCTGGCGCTCGATGCGGCGCTGAACCGCGTCTGTAACGAGCTGGGCCGCGCCTACCCGGAGATGACCGAAGAGCTCAACCGCACCCGGCTGGAGCTGGCCCTCATCAACGATCGCGTGCGCGCCCTGCTGAACCTGGGCGAGCGCACCAACCTCATCCAGTTCCGCTCGCTGGTGGCCGCCCTCATCCAGTCCGAGCGGTTCGGCACCTCGCTGACGGATACCATGCGCGTGCTGTCGGAAGATTTCCGCCTTGCCCGCCTGTCGGATGCCGAAGCCAAGGCCGCCCGCCTGCCCGTACTGCTCACCATCCCCTTGATTTTCCTGCTGATGCCGGCGTTTATGCTGATCGTGCTGGGGCCGGCCATTGTTCGCTTCGTGCATCAGGGCAGCGCGGTTACGGGGCATTAGTAACGAATTCTATCGAATTCTTTACTTAAAATCTTGCCACTCTCATCGATGTTAGCTACATCTATCTAACTAACACAAACATCAACATGCATTAGTAGCAATGGACCAACAAGGCCGCATCGGGGAATATATTACCTGCCGCACGGGCAATGAAACCTATCGCGCTTATGTTCCGCGCCTGCTGCCGCCCGAGCCCGCTTTGTGCATGGATAAGCTCTACCCCCTGCTCGACCAGGCCACCGCCGAACTCGGCCGGCTGGACGGGATGAGCCAGATCCTGCCTGATCCGTCTCTGTTCCTCTATATGTATGTGCGCAAGGAAGCCCTGCTTTCTTCGCAGATCGAAGGCACGCAATCCTCGCTGTCGGATTTACTGTTATTCGAGCTGGATGCCCTTCCTGGCGTGCCGATGGACGATACCACCGAGGTCTCCTGCTATGTCAACGCAATGGACTATGGGCTGGAGCGGTTGACGACACTGCCGCTTTCCCTGCGGCTGATCCGTGAAATCCATGCCCGGCTGATGGCAAACGGCCGCGGCAACACCAAAATGCCGGGTGAGTTCCGCACGTCGCAAAACTGGATCGGCGGCAGCAGGCCGGGCAATGCGCGCTTCGTGCCACCGCCGCCCGAGCGGCTGATGGAAAGCCTCGGCGCCTTCGAACTTTTTCTGCATGATGAAAAGGTGCATTTGCCCGTATTGATCAAGGCTGCCCTGGCCCATGTGCAGTTCGAGACCATCCACCCCTTTCTCGACGGCAACGGCAGGCTGGGCAGGCTGCTCATCACGTTCATGCTGTGCGAACAGGGCATTCTCAAGCGACCGATGCTCTATCTCAGCCTATATCTCAAAACCCACCGCGATACCTATTACCAGCATCTGCAATCCGTCCGCGAAACGGGGAACTGGGAAGACTGGATTGCGTTCTTTCTCACGGGTGTTGCCGAAACGGCCCGGCAGGCAACCGACGCATTGCAGAATATTCTGCGCTGTTTTGCTGAAGACCGGGCGCTGATCGAGCATTCGGGTAAATCCACCGCCGCCATGCTGAAGATTTATGCCTTCATGCAGCACCATCCCATTGTCAATACGCATCGCATTCGCAGCGCGACCCCGCTTTCGCTGCCGACGATTCTACGCTCATTGCATGGGCTGGAAGCACTCGGTATCGTTAAAGAAGTGACGGGGAAAGAACGCCATAAGCTATTCGTCTATCAACGCTATCTCGACATTCTAAGCGACGGTACCGAGCCGTTGCCACACAGTTAGGGCGCACTATGGAACCGGGTTTATACCGCCATTACAAAGGTATGGATTATCGCGTGCATGGCATTTGCCGGCATAGCGAGACGCTGGAGACACTCGTCTATTACGAATGTCTCTACGACAATCCCGACGGCAAATTCTGGGTGCGGCCGTTGGCGATGTTTCAGGAAACCGTGACCATCAACGGCGTCACCCAACCGCGCTTTGCCAAGATTTAACCCATCGCCTGCTGGAAAATTGAGCCGGTTGCGCTACATAGTAGCCCATGCGCAAACCCATGGTTCAGAATCACCTCCCCCCGCTCGCCACCGGCGCCGGCCAGCCGTTTCAGCTGGTATCGGATTATGAGCCGCAGGGCGACCAGCCGACCGCCATCAAGCAGCTGGTCGAGGGCATCAACGCCCATGAGCGCTCGCAGGTGCTGCTGGGCGTCACCGGCTCGGGCAAGACCTATACCATGGCGCAGGTCATTCAGCACACACAGCGGCCGGCGCTGGTGCTGGCGCATAACAAGACCCTCGCCGCGCAACTCTATTCCGAGATGAAGCATTTCTTCCCCAACAACGCGGTGGAATATTTCGTCTCTTATTACGACTATTACCAGCCCGAAGCCTATATCGCCCGCACCGATACCTTCATCGAGAAAGACTCCGCCATCAACGAGCAGATCGACCGGATGCGCCACTCCGCCACCCGCTCGCTGCTCGAGCGGCGCGATGTGATCGTGGTGGCGTCGGTGAGCTGCATCTACGGCATCGGCTCGGTGGAAACCTACTCGAAGATGGTGCGCACGCTGGAGCGCGGGAAGAGCTACCCGCAGCAGCAGCTGATCCGCGACCTCGCCGAGCTGCAATATAAACGCAACGAGATCGATTTCGCGCGCGGCAGTTTCCGCGTGCGCGGCGATAACCTCGACCTCTTCCCCGCGCACCTGGAAGATCGCGCCTGGCGGCTGAGCTTCTTCGGCGACGAGCTGGAGAAGATTTACGAATTCGACCCGCTCACCGGCGAAAAGGGGCGCGACCTCGATGCCGTCACCGTCTTCGCCAACAGCCACTACGTGACGCCGAAGCCGACGATGGAACAGGCCATCAAGCAGATGAAGGTCGACCTGAAGGAGCGCGTCGCCTGGTTCGAGCGGAACGGCAAGCTGGTGGAGGCCCAGCGCCTCGGCCAGCGTACGCAGTACGACCTCGAGATGCTGACCGAGACCGGCATGTGCAAGGGCATCGAGAACTATTCCCGCTATCTCGCCGGCACCGCGCGCGGCGAACCGCCGCCGACGCTGTTCCAATACCTGCCGGAGGATGCCATCCTCTTTGTTGATGAGAGCCACGTCATGCTGCCGCAGGTGCGGGGCATGTTCAACGGCGACCGGGCGCGCAAGGTGGTGCTGAGCGACCACGGCTTCCGCCTGCCCGCCTGCATGGATAACCGGCCTCTGATGTTCGCCGAGTTCGACGCCATGCGGCCGCAGACCATCGCCGTTTCCGCCACGCCCGCGCCGCTGGAGCTGGAATGGGCCGAGGGGCATGTCGCGCAGCAGGTGATTCGCCCCACCGGCCTCGTCGACCCGGTCTGCATCGTGCGGCCGGTCGGCACGCAGGTCGATGACCTGCTGGAGGAAACGCGCATCACCCTCAAGCGCGGGCAGCGGGTGCTGGTCACCACCCTCACCAAGCGCATGGCCGAGGAGCTGGCGGAATATATGGAGGAGGCGGGCATCAAGGTGCGCTACCTGCATTCCGATATCGATACGCTGGAGCGCATCCAGATCATCCGCGACCTGCGGCTGGGGGTGTTCGATGTGCTGATCGGCGTCAACCTGCTGCGCGAAGGGCTCGACATTCCCGAATGCGGGCTGATGGCGATTCTCGATGCCGACAAGGAAGGCTTCCTGCGCTCGCAGACCTCGCTGATCCAGACCATCGGCCGCGCGGCGCGGAATGTGGATTCGCGCGTGGTGCTCTATGCGGATAAGATGACGGATTCGCTGAAGGCCGCGCTGGAGGAAACCGAGCGCCGCCGCAAGATCCAGATCGCGCATAACGAGAAGCACGGCATCACGCCGCAGAGCGTGAAGGCCAAGCTCTCCGACATCAAGATCGAGAGCGACGAGCGCGCGGCGGAAGACGCGCAGGTGGCAAGCCTCGCCGATGCGCTGCCGCTGGATGATTTAAGCGGCCATATCGAGCAGCTGAAGAAGCAGATGCGCCAGGCCGCCGCCGACCTGGAGTTCGAGGAAGCCGCTGCCATCCGCGACCAGATCAAGCGCGCCGAGAAGATGATGCTCGAGATGCCCAGCACCGACCCCGTGGTGGCAAAGATTACCCCCAAAGGCAAACCGGCGAAAAAGAAACGCTAGAAAGCGTTGGCGAACCAGAGGGCGCAGACCACACTGGTGGTGCTCAACGCGTAAGCGCCGGCATAGTCGGTGTTGCTGGCGGAAGTGGTGCAGTTATTGATGAAAGGCCACGCCCATATCTTACCGGTGCCGGGCTTGCCGTCATCCAGCTTGGTATCGATATTCCATGCTTCTTCCGGCTTCAGCGTGGCGGCCGTGGGGTAGTTGCCGGGGTTCTGCGCACCGAAGATGAGCATATTACCGTAATTATTTTTATAGGTGGCGGTATCGCCGGCGGCGTTATTGTAAAATATGCCCCAACCGCCGCCACTCAATTTGGATCGCGGCGTATTGGTGCCCAGCACCGCATCGTTTCCCGCCCAGCCGGTGTTCGGGCCCGCAATGCCGGTATAGCTGCCTTCGATCAACCCTGCATTCGCTAAGTGACGCCAAAATTGAAATGATTCCGTCGAGGTGCTGGCCGTGCCGCCTGCTGTCACCTGCCCATCCATATTGCCATCGCAGGCGCCGGGGGTGGCGACGGCGGCGGAGCTGTTGGTTACGCAATCGGCATTGCTGTTGAGGCGGCCCCAGAACTGGGTGGCTTTGCTGAAGTCGCCAGGATAGGCGAAATACTTGTCACGGAAGCTCTGCGCGGCGGTGACATAGCGTGAATATTCAACGCTGACGGCGCGCAGCTCGGAAGCACGGATGAGCGATTGACCAGCCAGAATACCGCCCGTCAGCAGGCCAAGAATCACCAGCACGATGGAGAGTTCGACTAAGCTGAAGCCCCGTGTTTGCATTCTTAAATCCTGCCTTATTCGTCGCGGCAATGCAAGTGGCAGCTAGAATAGACCACGCGTTTTCCGGGCAGCCAGCTGGCCCTGCACCAGCGCGCGCTCCGGCGAGGTGAGGAGCGAGCCCTGGGTGAGGAGCGCGGCCGGGTCGGGCAGGCCGGGGCCGCGGGTGACGGCTTTCTGCAGCACTTGGATTTTCAACTTCACCGCGAGGGAATTATCGATCGGGCCCGGGCTGCTGGGCAGGCACCAGTGCGGTTGGGGGTCGTGGGTGATGTCGGGCTTGCCCTCGCCGCCAATCGTGCGTTCGTTCTGCCCATCGAAATAATCCAGTTGCGTCGGCACCGGCGAGGCAATGAGCAGGCCGGTCGGTACCTGACGAATACTAAAACCCTCCGGCAGATTGTCGATTCCCATGGCCTGACGAATCTTATCGACCTGGTTAGGAAAGAAGGGGTGGTAGGTTTCAAAGTTTTTACTGAACAGGTGGTCGTTGGTGGCCTGGAAGGTGAGTTCGGTGAAGCGCGGCACGGCGGTTCGAACGAAATTGGTGCCGGCGGTGGAAATCAGCACGCCGGACTGGCAGATCGTGCCGATTTCAGCGTTGGTGTAACCACGGCCATCAAGCGCGCGGTAAAGTTCGTTGCACACCATCTGCGAGAACAACCCGCCAATGCTGTGTGCGATGAAAGTCAGGCGGCTCATGCGCTCCTGCAGGGTGGTGACAGGCGGCTTGCCCTCGGCTTCCGGAAGCAGGCGCGGTATGAGTTGTTGCTGCACGAAAGCCACGGCGTCGGGGCTGGCGTAATGGTCGGGGTCGGCGTAGAACTGGCGGGTGATGTTTTTGTCCAGCGGTTTGGTCAGCGGCGGCATCAGGCGGTAATTGACACCGATGACGGCAACGTCCCCCTCGCCCGGTCCACCCCCCAGGCCACGTTCAATCAGCTTCATCAAACCGCCGAGACGCCGGTGGCTTTCCCTCTTGCCTTCCTTGCTGCCGGGGAAAACAAACACCTCGCGCGCATCCGGGGCAGGCCTATGCCGATCGGGCACCAATATGCCGCGGCCGTTCTCGTCTTTTGCGCGTAAGAAACATTCCATCGGCCCATTCTAATCGGCACATGTTACGGCTTGATGACAAAAGGGGGGAATTCCTCCATGCACCGCTTGCCGGATAGTGGGTTGTTTGATAGGCACGCATGAACCTGAGGAGCGCTATGAGCCAGTCCCCCACCGTCGGTTCCTTCCTGTTCGATTATATCGCCAGCAAGGGTGTCAGTCATGTATTTGGTATTCCTGGGGATTTCGCGCTGCCCACCTTCCGCTGGCTGCAGCAATCGGGCCTGGAGATCATCACCATGACGCACGAGCCTTCCGTCGGCTTCGCGGCCGATGGCTACGCGCGGGTGAACGGGCTGGGCGTGGCGCTGGTCACCTACTGCGTCGGCGGGCTGAATATGCTGAACTCGGTGGCCTGCGCCTATGCCGAGAAATCGCCATTGTTGGTGATTTCGGGTGGGCCATCGCCGTCAGATCGCAAGGCCGATGGGCTGCTGCACCACAAGGTACGCACCTTCGATTCGCAGCGCCGCATCTTCGAAGAAGTCACCTGCGCCAATACCATCCTCACCGATCCGGAGACGGCGTGCGAGGAGATCATCCGCGTCATCGATGCGGTGCTGGAACAATGCCGGCCGGGCTATATCGAGATTCCCTATGATGTGGTTGATATGGCAGTGAAGCTGCCTACCCTGCGCAACAAGCCGGCGCCGACATCCGACCCCGAGAACCTGCAGGCGATGATCGAGGATGCGGTGGCGCTGCTGGGTGCGGCCAAGCAGCCCGTCATCATCGCCGATATCGAACTGGCGCGGCATGGGCTCACCGGACTGGCCATGCAGGTGGCCGAGAAGTTCAACATTCCGGTGGCCTCTACCCTGCTGTCGAAATCCATCATCTCGGAAACGCATCCGCTGTTCATCGGCGTCTATTCCGGCTCGCTGTCCGACAAGGCGACGCAGGAATATGTCGAGGGCTCCGATGCGCTCATCATGCTCGGCGCGTTCCTTACCGACGTGTTCCTCGGCATGAACACCACCACGCTCAACCGCAAGAACGTGCTGTTGCTCACCACCGAGAAAGCCCGCATCGGCTATCGCAGCTACGAGCAGATCGTGTTCAAGGAATTCCTCGAGAAGCTGGTAGCCGCGCCCATCGCGCCCAAGGCGCATGGCGCCCTGCCCGCCCCCGCTCCCGAGCCCAAGCCGCTGACGGCTGAAGAAAGAAACGACCCGTTGAATATCGAGCAGTTCTTCCGCGTGCTGGGGCTGCATGTATCGGAAAACTCCACCATCGTTTCCGACACGGGCGACGCGCTGCTGGGCGCCATGCGTCTGCGCACCAAAAAGCCCAGCAACTTTTTATCGGATGCCTATTATCTCAGCATGGGCTTCGCCGTGCCGGCCGCTATCGGCGCCATTGCGGCGCAGCCGGATAACCGCGTGTTCGCCATCGTCGGCGACGGCGCATTTCAGATGACGGGCATCGAGCTTTCGACAGCGGCGAAATACAAAATGAAGCCCATCGTCTTCGTGCTGAACAATGATGGCTACGGCACCCAGCGCCATATTCTCGATGGCCCCTTCAACAATATCCTAATGTGGGACTACACCAAGATGACCGATATGTTCGGCTATGGTAATTCCTGCCGCGTCGGCACCTGCGGCGAGTTGGAGGAAGCCATCGCCCGCGCGCTGAAATCCGAAACGCTGGAGCTGATCGAAGTCACCATTCCGCGTGACGATTGCTCGCCCAGCCTGCGCCGCATGGCCGAGGAACTGGGGCGGCTGCGCAATAAGGATAAACGCGCCTAGAGTGGCTGCACCCATAAGCGATGCAACACCCATCGGCGAATCATTACCGGCGTGTCAGATAAAGGGGAATTCACTTGGGCGATGCCACCGCTTGTGCTATGTTGCACTGCATTCATACAAGGGCTGGAAAATCAGTCTGTTAAGAGTTTGTTCAGGATTGTCGGGTATTCTGAGGATATCAAGAACCCATAAATCAAACCGCGCAGGACATCATGATCGCTTTTGAAAATTCAGGCCTCTACTCCCTCAAAGAAATGCAGAACGCGGGGCTTACCCCGCTTCGCGTCATGGCAAACGCCACCAAGCAGCTCTTCTCCAACCCTTTGCATCCGCTGGCTTATACGGATGTAGGCCGCCGCATCGCCGCCGGCGCCGAGCTGGTCGAGCGCATCACCCAATCCTATCCGAAACCGGATTTCCGCATCACCCATAGCAACTTCGACGGGCGCAACCTTCATGTGCATGAAGAGGTGGTGCTGGAGAAAGCCTTCTGCAAACTCCGCCATTTCCGCGTCAACGACAAACAGCCGCGCGAGAAGCTGCTGCTGGTCGCGCCGATGTCGGGCCACCATGCCACCCTGCTGCGCGGCACCGTGGAAGCGCTGATTCCGCACCACGATGTTTACATCACCGACTGGCTGGATGCGCGCGACGTGCCGCTCTATAAAGGCGAGTTCGACCTGAATACCTATGTCGATTACGTGATCGACTTCATCCGCCATCTCGGCCCGAACACGCATACCATGGCGGTATGCCAGCCTTCCGTGCCGCTGCTGGCCGCCGTAGCGTTGATGAACGACAATAACGACCCCTGCGCCCCCGCCACCATGACACTGATGGGCGGTCCGGTCGACACCCGCAAAGCCCCCACCAAGGTGAACCAGTTCAGCAAGGAACACCCGATGGAGTGGTTCGAGCAGAACGTCATCACCCGCGTGCCGATGAATTATGGCGGCTTCATGCGCCGGGTTTACCCGGGCTTCCTGCAATTGGCCGGCTTCATGAGCATGAATTTCGAGCGCCATGTCGATGCGCATGTGAAACTGTTCCAGCACCTGGTGAAAGGTGACGGCGAGGAAGCCGCATCGCACCGCAGCTTCTACAATGAATACCTCTCGGTGGCCGACCTGCCCGCCGAATTCTACCTGCAGACCATCGAGGAAGTATTCCACAAACATTCGCTGCCGGATGGCAAGTTCTTCCATCACGGCGTGCGCGTGCGCCCGGATGCGATCACCAAAACTGCCATCCTCGCCATCGAGGGCGAGCTCGACGATATCTCCGGCCTGGGCCAGACCAAAGCCGCGCTGGAAATCGCCGTGCAACTGCCCGAGAACAAGAAGAAATACCACATGCAGAAGGATGTGGGCCATTACGGCATCTTCAACGGCCGCAAATGGCGCGAGCAGGTGCGTCCGGTCATTACCAACTGGATTCACAAAAACGCTTAGGTTAAAGTGGAGCGTATGAAACGCTCTGGCTTCAGCCTTGTCGAACTTTCCATCGTCCTCGTCATCCTCGGCCTGCTGACGGGCGGCATTCTGGCCGGCCAGTCGCTGATCCGCGCGGCGGAGTTGCGGGCGGTGAGTGCAGAATATGCGCGCTATATCACCGCGTTCCAGGCGTTTCGCGATAAATATTTTCAGCTGCCGGGCGATATGACCAACGCGACCAGCTTCTGGGGCAGTGCCGGCGGCGCGGGCAACGATGCGACCTGCCAGGCCGCCGCCCATACCGGCACTCTCACCTGCAACGGCGATGGCGATGGCGGCCTGTTCCAGAACTCGAACGGGGTTCAGGAGCAATACCACGCATGGCAACATCTGGCGAATGCGGGCCTGATCGAAGGCAGCTATACTGCCGCCAACGGGCAGTACATCGGGGTAACGGTGCCTCCTTCCAAACTGTCGGGCGCCTATTGGCATGTCCGCAACGGCCAGGGATATAACACCCCGGGCGGCACGACTGTCTTTGTCGGCGATGCCAACGATTACGGCGTCGATTACGGCAAAAACATGTTCCGTTTCCGCAATACCACTTGGAGCACCACCACCGCTGGCACTGCACCGCTGAAGCCCGAAGAGGCCTGGAATATTGATAAGAAAATGGATGATGGCATGCCCGGCACCGGCCGCATCATCGCCCAGAAAGGCGATGGGGTATCCGTGTTCTGCACCACCGGCGCCGGGCTTATCGCGCCTGCCGATGTCGGTACGGTCTACAGCCTCAATAACAGCAGCAAGGATTGTACAATCGATTTCACCAGCATCTTTTAGCTGGTTTTCGCGCGCGCCCTTTATAGAATGACCCACATGAAACGCTCTGGCTTCAGCCTTGTCGAGCTCTCCATCGTGCTCGTTATCCTCGGTCTGCTGGTCGGCGGCATTCTGGCCGGGCAATCGTTGGTTCGCGCCTCGGAGTTGCGCGCGGTCATGACGGAATATAACCGCTATGCCACCGCCACCAAAGCCTTCCGCGACAAATATTTCGCCATTCCCGGCGATATGACCAATGCCACCAGCCTCTGGGGGGTGAGCACCAGCTGCTCCGGCACGTCGGCCACCGGCACCTGCAACGGCAACGGCGATGGGCAGATCACGCCGGGCGGTAGCAGCGCCACGGGCGAAGCCTATCAGTTCTGGAACCAGCTGGCATTGGCGGGGCTGATCCAGGGCACCTACACCGGCACGGCAGGCGCCACCAGCGGCACGGATGCGACGGCCGGGGTGGACATTCCCTTTTCTAAAATTCCTGGTGGCGCGTGGTATGCCTGGTATTGGGGAACGATCGGCGACAGTGGGAGCAATTCCTATCAAGGCGTGAATTATGGCAATGGCCTCCATATCGGCGGGACCCTGGCGAGCCACTGGCCATCCAACCCCCTTTTCAAACCAGAAGAAGCCTGGAATATCGACACGAAGATGGACGATGGGAAACCCGCCTCCGGCCATGTCATCGCCCGTTTCTGGGCGGATTTATGCGCCTCCGCCGATAGCGGCGGCTCGACCAACACCAACCTGGCGGCCAGCTATCGCCTCAGCGACACGAATGTCCGCTGCACCCTCTATTTCACCCAGGCATTTTAGGCTGGCTTTACCCCACATTCACTTTTAAACTATCCTTTATGAAACGCACCGCATTTTCCCTCGTCGAACTCTCCATCGTGCTGGTCATTCTTGGCTTGCTAACAGGCGGTATTTTGGCTGGCCAATCGCTGATTCGCGCGGCGGAGCTCAGGGCGGTGACGACGGAATATAACCGCTATTACACGGCCGCGCAGGCATTCAAGGATAAATATTTCGCCATTCCCGGGGATTTTGACAGCGCCACGCGTTTCTGGGGCCGTCTCAACAGCAATGCGGATTGCGTGACGAATTCTTCCGCGGCCGTCGCCACCCCTGGCACGTGCGATGGCAATAATGACCGCATCATGAACGGCACCAATACGGCGAGCGCATCGCTGGAAGCATTCCAGTTCTGGCGGCAGCTGGCGTTGGCCGGGTTGATCGAGGGCAATTACAGCGGCCTGGTCGGCGCTGGCGGCACTTCCAACGCCATTCCCGGCACCAATGTGCCCATCTCCAAGCTGAGCGGCGGCAGTTGGGGCGCTTGGTACACCGGCGTCTATGCGGGCGGCACGAATTATTACGGGCTGGATTACGGCAATGAATTCTTCTTCGGCAGTACCATCATCAACGGGCTGAATTCCGGCGCTATCCTGAAACCACAGGAAATCTGGAACATCGATACGAAAATGGATGATGGCAAGCCCGGCACCGGCAAAGTCATCGCGGGCGATGTGGCCGGTTTCGGCACCGCGACCGCCTGCACCACCTCTGCCTCGGGAACGGATTTCACGGGTACCTATAATCTCGGTAACAGCACTGTCTCGTGTAACTTATATTTCGTCCGCGCCTTCTAGTCACATTGCCCCTTGACTGCCGCGCCACCACCCCGTAGAAGTCCGGCGTTTATCCGGAGATTTGCCTTATGACTTCGACGCTGGTCACCCCTCCCAACGCCGCATTGATTCTTGCGGATGGGGCGGTGTTTTCCGGCCATGGCATCGGCGCCGAGGGCGTCACCGCCGGGGAAATCTGCTTCAACACGGCGATGACCGGCTATCAGGAAATCCTCACCGACCCGAGCTATACCGGGCAGATCATCACCTTCACCTTCCCGCATATCGGCAATGTCGGCACCAATGTGGAAGATATCGAATCCGAGAAGCCCAGCGTTTCCGGCCTCATCCTGCGCGAGGATATCACCGACCCCTCGAACTTCCGCGCTGCGCACCACTTCAATAAGTGGCTGCAGATGCAGGGCATCACCGGCATTGCCGGCATCGATACGCGGGCGCTGACGCGCCACATCCGCACCAAGGGCGCACAGAATTGTGCCATCGTCTTCGATGCCAAAGGCAAACCCGACTTCGCCAAGGCGAAGAAGGCCCTCGCCGAAGCGCCCGACATGAATGGGCTGGAGCTGGCAGTGCATGTCACCACCAAGAGCAACAAGCCCTGGAGCCAGCAGCGCTGGGCGTTGGGCAAAGGCTATAGCGAGCTGCGCGGCGATGAGAAATCGCTGCCGCATGTGGTGGCCATCGATTACGGTGTGAAAATGAACATCCTGCGTTCGCTGGCCAGTCAGGGCTGCCGCATCACCATCGTGCCCGCTACCGCAAGTGCCGAAGAAGTGCTGGCGCTGAAGCCGGATGGCGTGTTCCTCAGCAACGGCCCCGGCGACCCCGCCGCCACCGGCAACTATGCCGTGCCCGTCATCCGCAAGCTGGTGGAGTCGGACGTGCCGCTGCTCGGCATCTGCCTCGGTCACCAGATGTTGGGCATCGCGCTGGGCGCCCGCACCGAGAAAATGAAGCAGGGCCATCGCGGCGCCAACCACCCGGTGAAGGACCTCGACACCGGCAAGGTGGAAATCACCAGCCAGAACCACGGCTTCTGCATCAGCGATGCCGGATTGCCGGCGGGCGTGCTGGTCACCCACCGCTCGCTGTTCGACGGCACCATCCAGGGCATCCGCCTGGCCGACAAGCCCGTGTTTTCAGTGCAGGGCCACCCTGAAGCCTCCCCCGGCCCGCACGACTCGCGCTACCTGTTCGGCCGGTTTGTCGATGCCATCACCACCCATAAGAAAGCCGCCGCGTAATGCCGAAGCGTACTGACATTCAAAGCATCCTCATCATCGGCGCTGGCCCCATCGTCATCGGCCAGGCATGTGAGTTCGATTACTCCGGCACCCAGGCCGTGAAAACGCTGAAGGCGGAAGGCTACCGTGTCATCCTGGTGAACAGCAACCCTGCCACCATTATGACCGATCCCGATCTGGCCGATGCGACTTACATCGAGCCAATCACCCCGGAATACGTTGAAAAAATCATCGCCAAGGAGCGGCCCGATGCGCTGCTGCCCACCATGGGCGGCCAGACGGCGCTGAACTGCGCCAAGGCGCTGGCGGAATCCGGCGCACTCAAAAAATACAATGTCGAGATGATCGGCGCCAAGCTTGAGAGCATCAATAAAGCGGAAGACCGTTTGCTGTTCGGTGACGCGATGGCCCGCATCGGCCTGGAAGTGCCGAAGAACCGCGTCGTCAAATCGCTGGACGAGGCCCGCGCGGCGAAAGAAATCACCGGCCTGCCGGCCATCATCCGTCCCAGCTTCACCATGGGGGGCAGCGGCGGCGGCATCGCTTATAACAACGAAGAATTCGAGATGATCGTGGCTTCCGGCCTCGATGCGTCGCCGGTCGGTGAAGTGATGATCGACGAGAGCGTGCTGGGCTGGAAAGAATATGAGATGGAAGTGGTGCGCGACAAGGCGGACAACTGCATCATCATCTGCTCCATTGAAAATATCGACCCGATGGGCGTGCATACCGGCGACAGCATCACCGTCGCCCCGGCTTTGACGCTGACCGACAAGGAATACCAGATCATGCGCGATGCCAGCATCGCCGTGCTGCGCGAGATCGGGGTGGATACCGGCGGCAGCAACGTGCAGTTCGCCGTGCATCCCGAGACGGGCCGCATGGTGGTGATCGAGATGAACCCGCGCGTGTCGCGCAGCTCGGCGCTGGCCTCGAAAGCCACGGGCTTCCCCATCGCCAAGGTGGCCGCCAAGCTGGCCGTCGGCTATACGCTCGATGAAATCATGAACGATGTTACCAAGGCGACGCCGGCGTCGTTCGAGCCGACGATCGATTACATCGTCACCAAAATCCCGCGCTTCGCCTTCGAGAAATTCCCCGGCGCCGACAACACCCTCACCACCGCCATGAAATCGGTGGGCGAGAGCATGGCGATGGGGCGCAGCTTCCCTGAGTCGCTGCAGAAGGCGCTGCGCTCGCTGGAAACCGGCCTTAGCGGCCTCGACCCGCTCGATGTCGCCGGCGATATCGAAACCCTGCGCGACACGCTGAGCCTCGCCAAGCCCGACCGCCTGCTGCGCATCGGGCAGGCGCTACGCATGGGTATGAGCGTCGAGGAAATTCAACGCATCACGAAATACGACCCTTGGTTCATCCGCCAGCTGAAGCGCATCACCGATGCCGAGACCTGGGTGAAGGAAAACGGCCTGCCGAAAGACGCGCCGAGCCTGCAGCATCTGAAAGCGCTGGGCTTCTCGGATAAGCAGCTGGCCTCGCTGACCGGCGCCGACGAACTGAAAGTGCGCAAGGCACGCCATGCGCTGAAAGTGCGCCCGGTGTTCAAGCGCGTCGACACCTGCGCCGCCGAGTTCGCCTCGCAGACGCCCTATATGTATAGCTGCTACGAAGGCGACGGGGTGACGCCGGCCGAATGCGAAGCGCAGCCGACGGATGCGAAGAAAGTGTTCATCCTGGGCGGCGGGCCGAACCGCATCGGCCAGGGCATCGAGTTCGATTATTGCTGCGTGCATGCCGCCTATGCGCTGAAGGATGCCGGCTATGAAACCATCATGGTCAATTGCAATCCGGAGACCGTGTCGACCGACTACGACAC
>FTIZ01096599.1_pt1 | contig 17505 bp, 14 predicted proteins | sample 1658381 | NCBI WGS metagenome assembly FTIZ01 (sample SAMEA3914822, study PRJEB12502) | metagenome | biome: forest; material: soil | place: USA | collected 2012-03-12 | depth 0.1 m
GGCCACCTGCGCTCTGCCCTTATCTGCGAAGAGGTGGGACCGAGGGTGGCCGGGCTCGTGATAGCGCCAACCCCAGAGCAACACGTTCCAGCGCAGCTCAAGAGAGGTGATGCTGGCCAGGCGCTGAGGTAGCATCAGTAGCTGGTCTGCGCGGCGTGGCCCGGTGTAGAGCAAGGCGTCGAAGAGAGCAGTACTCTCTATGAAGAACGTATTGGTCGAATAGAGGACATCGATCCCCTCGACATACGCCTGTCGGCACGCCAACAACCATCCCATTACCCCAACGGTACACTTCCCTGGCCACGTGGCGCAGCACCTGGCCTCACCATGCAGACAACGGTCGCCATGAGGGTATATATACGTAGTAAGCCTGCCCGGCCGTGCCATTATACGCCGCTCCCACACCGAACCAGGTCGAGTCAGGCGGTGGCACTCGCAGCTGTACCACTGCCACGCTAGAGGCGCGTCATAGTCGGGGAAAGCGCAGTAGCTCAGAGGCGCTGAGCCGAGCCCATGTTCATGTTGGGCGCGCTTCCTCAATGAAGCGGGGTAATCCTCCCGGCGCGGGTGAGCAAGTCGTAGATCCAAGTGCAGGGTTCGCTCGCCAAAGGCGGCGATCAGGACAAGACGGCGAAGCTCGGCGGGGAGTGTAGCCAAGGTGCCGAGCGTGGCAACGAGATTGAGTGAGGCGCCGGTTGGGGTCAAGGGTCGTGGTCGCTGGGCAGGGAGAAATGGGAGTGGCGGCGTTTCAACTGGCTTGTTGTTTTCGGCTTGGCTGTCATGCCTGCCTCGAATGGTGTCGAGAAAGAGACGGAAGAGGGAACCTGAATGTCGGTTTACTGTTGACATGGCGGATTTGTGAAGAAGTTGCATAGGCTCTGGCGAGAAACTCTGCGAGGGGATTGGCCCATCATAACAACATGTCTCGTGTCCCGTGAATAAGTGGTTGGTCTTCGATTTTTACTCCTGCCGCTCATCAGACCCTTGTCGACACTGGGGTTGTTGAACCGAAATGCTTGGCAAGACAGCATCCAGATTACAACGATACAAAGGACCAAGCGAAGAGGGCCAGATACAGCGGAGAGGTGGAAGAAACATGGATAGGTGTTGTGGTGAAGCAAAGCAAACTGTTGGCAAAGTTGTGTAGATGAGGAGGACCTTGATCTAGATGAAGCGAGGCAAGACGAAGAGCAGGATGCACGCTGTGTTGATGAACTCGATCTTGGACGAGAAGAGGGAGAAGAGCAAGGTGAGTTGGAGGACGACTAGGGCAACGCAGTGACGCCTTCCATCGGGTCTTACATACGTACTATGTGAGTCTCGACAAAGCCGTCAGCAGCAGCAGCAGGTGTCCCATGCTTTGGATGCTAAAGACCGAAGTGGCCGTTAAACCAAAAAAAAATGATGACGGCCGGAACTCAAATGAAGCACGGCTTGAGTGGTAACCGCGGCGGACCAGAATGAAGCCAGATAAATCACTCAGCGACAGACAGCTTCAGTTTGGGACCAGGAGCCCTTCCACATCTCTGCAAGGCTCCAAGTTGGTGCTGAGTGTTGAGGGATGTTTTGAGGAAAGAGGGCGAAAAACAGGGGACTTCAGGAGCTGGTCAGCTAAGTAACGCTACCTGACGCTAACGCTACCTAACCAAACGCTAACACCAATGCTAACACCAACGCTAATGACCGTTGGAACCCGCGGCACCAGGTGGATCGAAACCCCGCATTGTCCAAAACTCCAGGTCAAATTCCTCTATTTCAGGGTGGATGAGGCACCCGGAATTTGACCACAAGGCCAGGCATGACCTCGTTGGACCTCCTGTTCTCCTACCCGCCACTCGGCTTACCCGCAAAGCGACGCTAGGGAAAGCTGAGTTCTCTTTTCGGGTTGGCCGTGGAGAAGGAGAGGTTCCAGGTCTTCGCCATCCATCCACCCAGACTACGCCAGCCTCTCGGATACTAGGCCAACGTGACGATACACCGCGGCGGGATGTGGGAGCGATGGCTGGCCGACCGGCCACCGTCGTCCGGAGAAGCCACCTTCCGGGGTGGGTTTCTGTCCTTGTGGTTGCACTGAACGGTGAGCGGAGGGTTGAACCGTCAATTTGGTCTGACTGGACTGGGTATCACTGCGAATCCTCGCTGCCACTTCAGATGAACGAGGACGTGTCGCAATCGAAGCCTTCTAGACTCAATGCATTGCCTGTCTGACGGAGCCGTACCATCACTGTCCAAATCTTGGGATGGCCGATGGTGGCTAAAATGTTTGACACAATGTGCCGGTGTTGCCCAGAACAAGGTCGTTTTTGGATCTCGCTCACGGCATCAACCACGGCATCAAGCGCACGGATATTGTTGATGGTCTGGGGAAGCAGCAAGCGAGCTGGGCCGTCCAAGTAAGCTTCTTTTCTGGGTGGATGCAGCCCTCGTGGCCCGTCCCTGCTCGTTCCTCCTGGTGGACACATCATGTTCCACGGATGTTGTGTCAAGTTAAGCTGCTGCAGACAAACAAGGTGGACAAGGACTTTGTCATGTGTACCTAGGTAAGGTACCTAAGTGTAAGTGGCACCTCATAGGTCCGCCTGATTGCTCCGACTGAGGCACATGGCCCAACGAAAATCGTCGACAACACCTCTTTCAAGCACCACTCAGCACATTTGCAATATTCCTCTCTTGTTTTCGAAACCAGAGAGCTTTACTTTGTCTTCCCTTCTCTCCCCCGGCCCTGTCGCATCCGACGCCTGATGATCGACCAGATGCCGGACCCCGCACAGGGGTCTCAATGCCATGCCGTCTGTGCGTCATTGTTCCCTTTCGAGACTCTCGAGTGGGATGACAACGGTCCCGCGCTTGTTTGAGCTCTCCAACAGCCTTATAGGCAGAAGTAGCGTCTTCAAGGGGCCACACCCGAACGAGCTGTCGCCAGCCAACCACGGCTTCCTCCGCCCCTCCTCAAACTTACCAACCCCCTTGTTCTGGGTTTCCGATGGCTGGAGTGGTTGCTGAACCTCAGGGTTGGCTGGGCTCTCAATGTTCTGCCGTTGCCATCGAGCCACGTTAATTCGTGAGTTTCAAAACCACAGTTACCAAACCTCTTTCAGGATTCGATCACTTTCAAGACAGGGTTCTTCAACCGACACCGCGACGTCTGTGCCCATGTAGTCCATGTGGCTAATGTGGACCAAGACGGCACTTGGGCCGGGTCGCTTCTGCTGCCGTTCCCCGGATTTTGCTCCTGTTCCGGGGATCGTGAGGGCACCCTCCACCGCTCAGTGCATGAGGCCCGGTCCTTGTCGAGATCGGGATGACCGAGTGGTATCTACTGGTTTGTTTGATCACCCGCCATCGCAAGCATCATGGCCGTCGTCCGATGCTGTCTGCCCCCTTTGCCGGTGATCTGGAATCTCTCTAGAACATTGGATACCATGTTCCATCTCTCTTGTGTGTGATTCAGTGGCATCGCTGCCTTCACCACCCTGCGCTTTGGTAACGTCGTCTCCTCGTGGAATCCGGTCTTGGCCAGATTTACCCGTCCCGCTGGTGTGGCGGCCCAAGAGTCGCTGTATACTGGTGTGAAAGTCCGGAGAAGCACCGAGACAGCAATTCGATGTGTTTTCTGCTGTGGTAGGGACAATGGCAGCGCCATCCTGTGGGGGGTCCTTTGGATGAGGAGAGAGGAGCTTCTTAAACCTCGCCAGGCTTCACCAGGCTCCAACAAACACGCCACTTATCCAAACACGATTTGAGCGGCCAGAGCCGCCCTGTTGGCACAAGACACGAAACAAACGGCTGTAGCTAGCAGCGCTAGCTGTACAATGCCGGTTGACATCCGGGCTTGCAACCGCTCACCTCCCGCCGCCGAGGTCTACACCGGAAGCCATCATGATACACGAGGCAGATTTACCCGGCCGTCCCTCTCTGCATACGAGTCGCACCAAGAGGCGAGGCGAGACGACTCACAGATCGACATGCAGCATCACTCTCAAGTCAAGTCACTCCACTCGGTCCACTCCATCGTCGGCCACCGCCGGCATCGTCTTCAGGCGAGGCGGCATGGGACAGCGTTTCCCGGAACCATCTCTCGATGTCTCCAAGCTCCCGCCGGCAGTATGCCGTACTCGTCTCAGGTCTGAAGTCGGCTATTTTCTATATCTTGATGGATATTCCCACGACTCGTTGCTTGCTTTCGGGTACTCTTTTGTCTATTGCGTTCCCGTTCCATTTCTTGGCCGTCTTACTTTTTCCTCCTGATGGAGGTTGTTCCTACATCACATATACACAGCCTCTGGTAATGACATAGCAAAACACCGTCTTGCGTCATGGACGCCTCCTCGTTGTTGGACCTGCCGACGTTCCCGGCGACGTCCGGGCCCCAAATCTTTGCTCTCTTCATCAATTTCTTCTTTCCAGCTCTTGCACTGCTCGTCGTCACTGTGCGAGTGGCCGGCAGAGTTGCAGCAAGCCAGCTGGCCGCGGACGACTGGCTTATTTGCGTAGCCATGCTCATGTCCATAGCTGAGACTATCATCAGCTTCTTCTGTACGTTTGGGCCAATTACCTCAACGCTGACGGACATGACCAAAGACACTGACACCAGTCCACAGTCATCAAGACAAACTTCATCGGCATCCCTCCGGAGCAGGTGCCACCTCATGATCCTACACAGGCTTTGATCTGGTCGTATGCCGTCCAGATCCTGTACAACCCAATCCTCGCGCTGGTCAAGTCATCGGTCTTGATCTTCCTAACCCGCCTGTTTGGCCAGAAGGACTGGGTACGACGGTCCCTCCTCTGGCTCAATGTCGCCAACATCTCCCAGATGGTGGCCGTCTTCTTTGCCATCATGTTGCAATGCACGCCTGTGGCCTTCAACTGGGATCTCACTATCAGGGGCGGCCACTGCGTCGACCGCCGCATCCTATACGTCAGCACCTCGGTCTTCAACATCCTCACAGACTTCATCATTCTCGGCCTGCCGCTGTGGGTCTTTACCTCACTCAAAATTCCGAGGCGAACAAAAATTGCGCTCCTCGTCGTCTTCCTCCTCGGCTTCCTGTACGTCCATCACCCTGAGACCTTCTCTTCGCATTCCGTAACTAACCCTCCCTTCAGGGTAACCCTCGCCTCCACAATTCGCCTAATCCTTCTCGTCCAAGGCCTCTTCAACGTCTCTATCTTCCCCAACTCAGGCAACAACGTCGGCTTCGTCACCTCAGCCATCGAAACTAACCTCGCCCTGATCACCGCCTCGGCGCCAGCACTCCGTCCCATTTTCCGCTCGCGCGACCGCGGCGGCTGGTTTGCGCGCAGCGTCATGGCCACGACAAAGCCAGGCGGTTCCGACCCCGAAATGGGCCAGAAAGCGCCCTTTGGCTGGGAGCGCGACAGCTCACCCTCCGGCAGCACCAACAGCAACAGCAACAGCAAGTCCGGACGGGGCGGCAGCCGCGGCGGTCGGAAAGCCGGTGGGAGCAGCCGGCGTGGAGGCGGACGTGGGCGCAGCCCGCTGCGCTCGCGGGGCAGCGGCCGCGTCAAGCCGACCATCATCCGCATCCGCACGGAGAAGGAGGTTGGTGCGGAGCTGCTTCGCAGCTCGCCGCGGTCGAGCGAGGAGCAGACTATGACGAATAACGGCATAGTGCGCGTGAGCGATATCCAGAGGGAGATTGATGGGATTGTGAAGGACATTGCGGTTGCAGGCGCCGGGACGTATACCGGTGGTGGTGGGAGGCCGACAAACGTGATGCGGCCGGTGACGCCTAAGACGCCTAAGACGCCGGCTGCGAGGTCACGACCGTCCATGGAGACTATTGCGAGGCCACGGCCGTCAATGGAGACTATTACTGTCGGTGCGATGATGATTACGCCGCTCCCGCGGCCGGGGACGAGCGGGAGCGGAGTGAGGAGGGTGGCGCCTGAGAGGTACTACAGCGAGAGCATTTACCCTGAGCAAGGGGTAGGGAAGAGCGATGAGTGGGATGATGATGACAGGGTGTCCAAGTACTTGGATCGGAGGTTTGGGGTTGTCACGCCCAAGGGGACGACGCCAACGGCCAAGGGCTGGGAGGGGAGTGGGAGGCCGTTTTAGAGGGGTTTGGTGACGAGGCATCTTCTTTCCTTCGTTCGCAAAGCATCATTCACTTGGGAGACCTCATTGCTTTGGCGCTGGGGTTTCGTCCACTCTGTTTTTGCCTCTCACGGTTTCTTTGTTTACTTGGGACGGGGCAACGGTTCTATTTTCAGGGGTTGGGGCGCAAAATCAGGGCACACGCAAAATACCACCTGTCTGTCTTTTCTGTATGTATGTATATAGAATGATGATGAAGCGGCTATATACGAGGAAATAATGAGATTACATTGCACACAGTGACCATCTTGAGCCAGATGCGAATGAAAACCTTTCGCGGTTCTGCCTTACACGGTGGTTGCTTGGCCAAGCCGACGCCTCACTCACCCCGGTCACATCACTTCGACTGGGCCTGCCATGTGTCAAACCCCGTCGCATCGCATTGGCTTCTAGAAGGACGAGATGAGATTTGGAATCCAACCGGGCGATCAGCGAGACCTTGTCGATGAAACGCGTGCCCGGTGCATCCGTCTGCGGCTCGGCCGGCGATCATGAGAGGCCGTAAAGCCGTCAATCCGTAGTAGGATCGTTACGGCCCGAGAGTTCTGACAAGTAATGCATTTATCCTCGGCCGCAGGCTGGAGGTGTTGGTCGATCGACTGTCCTTTTCTTTCTTTTACATCATGTTCAAAAGTTTTCGGCCGGGCCCGGCTCCGGGCGGTGCCGAGGGTCTGTTGGCATGTGTGCTTTGTCAGAAGTCGCTCAAAGGCAGTCCGCTGCCTTCTGTTGCCCGTTGAGGAAGTAGACAGAAGCTCTCAAAGGCTGATTGAATAACAGCGTCTTTTGCGAGAAGCTCTGCTGCGCTTGTGCATCAGCGAGTTTCGACCAAAATACAAAGTCGAACTGGCAGAAAGGAAAAGGGGCCGAAGGACCAATGCACGCATGTCTCCCTTCTGCCCAGCCTGAACCCACTAATGACTCGACGTTGCTCAGATGGGCTTTGCGCTCACCGGTATCGGGATTCGGCGACGGCGAGAAGTGGCATGTATGATGTCGCTGAAAGCGAGGACCCCCGCGCTGCTTTAGGCGGGATAATGGTGGGGTTCTGTGCGGATGCGGATGCGATGTGACGTTGCGAGAAACCTTTTCGAGTGGGACTTGGGTAGGTCCCTTGATTTCCCCGACTCATATTTCCCCTCTCAGAGCCCAATCGGTGATGGGCAATTGTTGAATTTGCAAGTGTGTTGGACCCTTCCTCGGCCTGTGGGGTGTGGGTGCGGGGCAGCCAACTGAACACGAACATCGTGCACCAACTCGACTCACAGCAAGACAACGGCAGCCCAAGCAGGCTTACAGCATCCAAGGCTTATTATATTATGGGACACGAGTTAATTGTTTTGTGCAACGGCACCATCAGCCCAGCAAATCCAACGAGTTTCCGTTATCAGGGCTCAAGTGGTGGCTCGAGAGCCCTCATAGCAAAAACCCCCGCAGCCCGCGCGCCTCTGATCCCGATCCAGCTTCCACCGCAGCTGATGGCAGGCAGGTTATCTGGTGGCACCCTGTCCGCGATAATGTCACACCCACCATCTCTTCTTGGAGATGTCCTTATCAAAAACACTCCGCCGCGCCTAGGTTCTTGAGGCAGCAGTAGTCTGCGGTCTGAGTCTACAGTCTCGTAATATAAGCTGGGCTCGCTGGGTGCTGTACTGTGGATGTTGGGTTTTCTCGACTCTGTCTTTTTCTCGTCGTTCAGAGACTTGAAACAACACCAAAGGCTCCACTGTTTTGACACCTGCCAGTCCCCTCAGCTGCGCCCGCGGACGCTAAATTTCGATGACGACAGCTGCCGCTCTACCTTGTCGCCCGCCTGCCCGGGCGCACCGCTGTGCCTAATCGTCGCGTGCCACTCAATCGGCGTCCTCTGTGTAACTCCACAAGCAGGGCATCATCGTGCATGCCGGCCGACTCTGCCCTGGATTGACTGCTCTCATCGCAGCCTCGTTGTGCTTCACCACCCGCACAGCAGCATTCCAGACCACGCCCCGACTTCGCAACAAAAAACTGGAGGTCGAGCTTCCGTCTCAGCAATTTGGCGCGGCCGTTCCAGGGCCATGACGGCCTGGTGGTGGACCCCGAGCCACCATTTTACGTACTCGATTGCCCTTCTGCGGCACGCGAGACATTGCCGGCGACACAGAAAACCTCCCTCGTGCTGTGACTGGCCCCAAGGCCCACCCCCAAGGGTTGCCCTGGCCTTCTGACTCCCGCCCAACCCGCCGGGCGCCGGCGGCCGCGAATCACGACCTTGCTGCGTATTTACGTCTGCTGGTTGGGCCACCGCAGCTAGACATCGACATGTCTGCGCGAGCCCATCTCGTTTCTTCCCACAACGGCCAACCACGTCTCCCGACCACTCCGACGACCCGTTCGAGCCTCGGCCCTCCTTCTCACGCCGCCTTCTCCCCGTTCCCGATCTCTTCGACGACAAGAAATGAAGGTCGTTTTGACTTTGAACCAGAACCCAGTGGCCCCAACAGGAGCAGCAGTCTCGCCATGTCCGCCGCTGTGCAGAGGAGAAGAGAGCATGGCCTGAGGTCGCCGACTCCGAGCCCTCCGAGAGCCGACATGACGCCCGCACGCCCGACCGCCGTTTCTACTCCCGTTCAGATCCCGCTCAGACCGAAATCTCGAGATGCGACGCATCTCCAAAAACCACATCGCGCCCATGCTGACCGGCGTCATCACTCCCAGTCGCGCCGTCCAAACGATGTGCTCTCTCGCGAGGCCATCCCGGCCTCGGTCGCGGCCCTGCTGGCCGTCACCAACATCCCTCCTTCAAAGGGCGCCCGGAGTCTGCGCCAAACAAAAGCAGAGAAGAGGATGACGGTTGACGATATCATTGAGAGGGCCCAGGAATCTGAGAAGGAGTTCAGCCTGAAGCTTTGCAGGGGCCCGATGGATATTCTCTTGATGGCGCCCGAGGACCTTGAGGCTGACGATGCATCCATCTGCGAGAGCATCTCCGAGTCCCTCCTTTCAACGCGGACTATTTCGATGGAATCCGCACCCTCGCTGAGCAACTCTTTCGCGACCGACACGCTTTCCTCGCTCGACTCCCCACAAACCCCCCCGAGGAGGAGAAAGGTTCAACCGACTCGTCGGTCACTGGAGCCCGTGTCTTCACCGCCTGGCGTGTCGGAGAGCCACCCTCTCTCTCTCGAGTGCGACGTCGACGCGTTGGACTTCAGAGTGTTTGGGGCCAGCGAGGAGGATCCAGGCAAGAAGACCTCGCGGTTGCCTTTCGAGCCGCTGAAGTCGGCCTTCAAATCGAACCTTACCGCTTCGTTGCGAGCCTTGCGCCAAGCAGCGCGCTCCTTCTCGAATCTGAACTTCTCATCAATTCCGCCCGAAGATTTTCTTACCAGATCCATCTTGACCATGGACCCCCAGGTCCCATATACAGACGAGCGCAGACCACCTCCGCTCGAAGAGGAGCCGACGGCTGCCCTGCGGCGCTACCTAAACCCCACCACAACCGCCCGCCTCGAGAAGCCCCAGGCTGTGTCATCCAGCCCGACGCTGCGGACGTTTACGGCCTCTATCCAGATGCAAACATACAAAATTCACCGGGCGCGCAGCGTATCTCCCATCTCGGGCCGCTCACCCTATCCTTCAGTTGGGCCCTCAGCAGCTGCGCAACCGCCGCAGCCGTCCCAGTCGAAACCAGAGGCGACCGAGTATCCGATGCCGGGCCCACGGCAACGCGAGATGCGCGAGAACCCGGACTTCATCCGGATTGCTGTCATGGAGATGGCCATGCGGAAGAGTGGCAAACTTGATGATCAGCGACCAGGCAGGGCCCGTTGGGCCCTCCCACCTCGGAAGTCCAGCACGAGACCTTACGAGATCAGACCTGACGGCGTGCCTGCCAGATGGGTTGCCGTCACCCACTGAACAATACGACGCTCGATTCACAGCGATCTTCTACAACCACGGATACGAGACATCGAATCCCAAGTCCACGATTCGTTGTGGGCGCTACTCTGAAGCCGAGCATCTGCGCCGACCAGCACGACCCGCCCAACGTCATCGAATGGGCCCAGCGTGTCTTGGCAAGCACACGACAGCGCGGCGAGGCCCACCGAAGCGGGAAGCCCATGACAGATGTGGTATGTGGCATTTTTGGCCATCACCACCTCCTCTCTTCGCCATGGCGCCGTCTGAGTTGGGCACAATCAGACCATCTCTCAAACGCCGAACGATCCGCTATCTTCCTCGGCATGGGGGACGCTGTTGATGGCCACGTTGCCGACCCACGCGGGATGTGTGGGGTTTCCTCGCCGGACGAATCGCCGAGTTCCCATTTCGACGCCGGCGACCATTTTTATGCGGTAGAATTTTTTATTCCCGCACCCTCGCCCTCAGGCCCTCGCGGCCCCCCCGGCCCTTGACCAATTTTTCCTTCTTCGGCGTTATTCACACCCATACGATATTTAATCGGCTCCGCATCGTGAGGGCCGAACCGTAGCATTTTCGAGGACCATTTCCGGCAGGCAGGAAAATCCTACACACAGCATTTCTACATCTCCACGGGCTTGGATGCATTCGGCGTTACCGCATTGGGCAGGCGTTGCATCGCTTTTCGGCCTCATCAAGGGAACATCATTCTTCGCATTTACGACTGCATCGGCATCCGCATTTCCTATTTCCTCGGCCAACTCGTTTCACAGGGCCTTTCTTGACTTTTTATTTATTTTTCATAATAAAGGGGAAACGGCGCATGGAATGGTTCGGTCAGGCAAGGCGGGTTAACCATTGTGGACGACAGGTTTAAAACCCATTTTGTTGCCGGCGGTGCTTCAGACCGCCCCCTCATTTGCATGCATGCATGGTAATGGCTCGAAACCAGTCAATCACCATGATATCTTTCAGAAGGTATAAAAAATACTGTGCGTTGGCAACAACGCTTGGATATGTCCTGATATAGGTCTAGTGCATACGTAGATTGCATCCTCAGCATTAGAAAAGTGTTGTTGACTTCAACATTCTTGCTCTCCCGTCCAACACTCTACTGTCACACAAACTCTTTGCTGCGGTATCAACTGAATGGCGCCACACCACCATAAACCCAGTAGTTACCCCAGAATCGCCAGATCTCATCGAGTTATCTCCCACGTGGAACTGTCCGCAGATCTTCGGCTGCTCGCAATCGCTTGCCGGAATTGGTTCCTGGCTCCCGGGCCCATGCACCTGTGGTGTCATTGTGCGCGGATGAGTCGTGATGGGCCCAGGTGTGACAACCGCCGCAACTACGAGCTACGTAGGAACGAGGGAGGGGTATGCCACTGCGAACCCAGATTGCCGGTAAGGGGAGGGTATGGGCGGAGTGGAATCGCGACATCGAAAAGCGAGAGAGTTGGAGCAACACCAACAAAATGGTCCAACCAAACCGCATCTTTTCCGATCCGGATATCAAAATCCACAAAATATATACACAGACAGCAATGCAGTACAAAAGAGAACGAAAGGCGACAACAACATAACTCCTCCCTCACTCATCATCCTCCTCCTCACCAACGGCAGCAGCAGCGCCACCCTTCTTCTCGGTCGCGGCCCTCGCCCACTCCTGCGCCTTAGCCGAGACCCTCTCCCGGCTCTTCGCATCCCCCTTCTCCTCCTCCCACGCCGCCCATCGCCTGAACCACGCCTTCGCCTGGCGGGGCTTCAGCCCTTTGACCTTGCTCCCGCGCTCCAACAGGTCCCTGACCACGGCCACATCGGTCGCCGACGCCGACGTCTCGAGATCGAGCAGCTGGTTCCACAGATCAAACTTCTTGGGGTACGTCGCGAGCAGGCTCTCGAACAGGGTGCGCCCTTGCTCGCGGTCGCCGTTGGGCGAGCGGAACTCGAGCGCCGCGAACTTGGGCAGCAGCGCCGTGTAGAGGTGGGCCGCGTTGCTGCCGTTGCCTGCGTTGCCGAGGACTTGGGTGGCGCGCTTGAGCAGCGCGCGGGCGCGGTCCGGCTGGTTGGCCGTCGCGTGGAGGAAGTGCGCGTAGTTGATCCAGACGTCCGCGGTGGTGAAGCCGTATTTCTTGAGGATCTTCTCGAAGAGGTCGTCCGCTTCCTGTTGCGGAGGGTTAGTATGATCGCTGGGATTTTGTGTGAAGGGTGGGGACTTGCCTTGTGCTTGCCGGACTGAATGTAGATGCTGGCAAGACGCTCGTGAACCTCCTGGTCATCGTTGTAGGTGCATGCCCGCTTGAAGACGTCCTCGACAGTCTCGTCCGTGCCATAGGCGACTTCCAAGTTGAGGAAGGCAATCCAGACGTTCAACTTCTCGGTCTCCTCCTTGATGCTGATACTCTTAATGGCCCGCTCAGCCACCTGTCTTGCGCTGGAGAGGTCGTTTACTTGCATCTGAGAAGCCATGTAGGCGATCCAGAGCTCGGACGAATCGGGCTGGCCGAGCAAGAGACGCTCGTAGTCGCTGGAGGTTTGCGGTCCGTTGATGTCGAGCTCGGCTGTCTTGTCAACGATGCCCTGGGGCTCTCGCTTCTTCTTAGCCTTCTTGCTGGGTCCGTCAGCACTGGCGGCATTTGCGTTGTCATCGGCGTCTAGGGTATTGGCTGTCCAGTCGAAGCCACCAGCGTCAAGGCCCGTGAGCCCTTCCTCTGGCGCCTCGGTCATGTCAATGTCGCTGCCCTCCTCGTCGACGTCCTCGGAATCTTCATCGTCGGAGCCGCCAATGAGAATAGCACCACCGATATCACTCATCTCTTCGTCAACGTCGCTCTCATCTTCGCCATCCAATGCCGCCCCGGAAGTCTCATCATCGCTATCGACCTCCATATCGTCCGCCTCGCCGTCCTTGAAGTACGAGGGCTTCAATCCAAGGTTGATCCGCTTCTTTTCCACGTCCACCTTCAGGATGCGGGCCTTGACACGGTCGCCCTCGTTGTAGAGCGTCCTGGCATCCTTGACCGCGCGGTCGGCCATCTCGCTGCGGTGGCACAGACCAGAGAGGTTCCTCGAGCCGTCAAGGTCAATGAAGGCGCCAAAGTCCTCCACCTTGCGCACCCTGCCGGTGATGGTTTGGCCTTCCTGTAGGTCCGCGATGGTAGTCAGCGGGACATAGTCCTTGTCCACCACCGAGGGCTTGAGGCTCATTTCAAGACGGCCATCGGCCACAGAGATGATGCGGCCTTTAACCACCTGGTCGACCTGAAAATGTTCCTTCCAGTCCTTGAGGTAGGCGTCGGAAAGGTTCCCGATCTTCACCAGCGCCACAACATCCCCACCGAGGGACACAAAGAGGCCCTTATCTGAGACGTTTTTGACGAAGCCCCGAACGATATCGCCCACCTCGAGCTTGGTGCTCTTGGTGACTTCCTTGTCCTTAACAGGCAAGGATGAGTTGAGCACTCTCGAGGGCCGCATAGACAGCCTGATTCTCTTGTTGCTCTTGTCAACCTCAACAACAGCCACTCGGACAATCTCGTTCTTGGCGTGGGATAAGGGGTTCGCTTCGTCATAGTCGTCGGCGAGATCTGCTAAGTGCACAGGTCCTGCTACAAGCTCGCTGAGCTTGACAATGACTTGCCTGTCGTTGACCTTGGTGATCTTGGCGGGCAGAACTAGGCCTTGTTGAAGCTTGTCCCATGGGAGTTGGCTTGCGTCAGCGGTCCGCGCTGAGAGATCAACCCGCTCCTTCTCCTTGTTCACGGCGAGAACCCGCACTTGAAGTGCGCAGCCCACAGGAAAGCTCTTCTCGAGGTTCGCGAGCTTGGACAGATCGTCTGAAGCCTCCATTGCGCTGACCCTGCCACGCACATTGGGGGAGAGGTTCGCCCACAGGTAATTTGATGCGATGTTGTTGACGAAGGCCAGAGCCGTAGACCCAACCTCGGTTTTCTCAAGGCTTGGTGGCTCCGGGAGTGTGTCAGCCTTGAGATCGCTGGGTTTCATTGAGAGTTCCAGAACCGAGTGGCTGGACCGGTGGGTGATGGGGAGGAAGCGGTGGTTGCGGGCATCATGGACACCGAGAACGCGGACCTCGACGATGTCGTTTGGCTTGAAGCGCTTAAGCGGCCTCTTCGGATCCGGAATATCCTCCCACTTGTCGAAAACCTGCGAAACATCAATCCGCCCTTGGATATTATCGGCAATCTGAACGTTGAGCTGGGTCTCCTTGACAGACTTGACCTTTGCCTTGGTTAGCTTGCCGATCGCGAGATCATCCACGGATGTAATCGAGTCGTCCAGAGAGTTAACCGCTTTCTCAGTGATCTTGGCCGATTTCTTGACCTCCTCATCAGCGGCTGACGGGATGGCAACCACCAAGCGGCCAAGATCAGTGTCGACGGAGGTGATCTTGACAACAAGAGACTGGGACTTGTGCATTCCAAAACCGGGCTTGTCTTGCGCGTCGCGAGGGATCTTGGACTTGGGGAGCAGAGCAGTCAACTTCCCCGCGAACTGCACAAAGACGGCCGTTGCAGTGATGTTCCGGACAAACCCGGGGACCTTATCCCCCACCCGAGCGCGCTCCACACTTGCAAGAAGCTTTCCCTCCTTGCTCGCCTGGACGAGGCTCGGCTTGTGGGAAAGCGTGATAGACCGTCGGCTTTCGTTCTTCTCAAGAACGACCAACTCGGAAAGCGTCTGGTTGACGTGGATCTTCTTGAGGGCCGACTGCGTCTTGCTAACCGACTTGTCTGTGAGGTGAGCGACGGGGAGGATGGCCTTCAATGAGCTGTCGGCCAGCTCAACGAAGATGTCATCCTCGGTCTTCTGAGTAACCTTTGCGGAGACCACGTCGCCAATCTGGAGCTTCTTGAGGGCGAGCTGCTTCTCAAGACCAAAGGCGGAGGGGTCTTTGCAGGAAACAATGAGCTTGCTAGCCTCGGGATCGAAGCTGATGACATAGGTGCTGACAGTCTGGCCCACGCGGAAGTGCTCTTTAGGGTCGCGGATATAGGCTTCGCTCATCTCGGAAACGGGGAGGAAGGCACGCAACTGGCCGTAGAACTGAACAATGGCGCCGTGCTGCAGCACGCTCACAATCGTTCCAGGGGCCTGCAGGCCAACGGCCAGTTCGTCATACGACTTGATAGCGGGCGCATCAGAGTTAACCAGCGTCTTCTTCAGCGTCAGGCGGAGCTGATGCATGGCCGGGTTGGTAGAGAGGACGCGGGTCTTGACCTTCATCCCTTCCCTGAATTTCTTCTCGGGATGTTGGAGGTGAACGTCGGCGAGATGTGTCTCGGGCACTAGGCCAGAGATTCCCTCGGCAATGTTGACGATGAGACCGCCGAGACCGTCCTGGTTGATGACAAGCTTCTCAACCACACCAGGGACCACCGCTCCAACCGGGATATCCTCAATCCTCAAGAACGGCTGTTCCAGGACCTGCTTCTCAAACGAAAGGAGGAACATGCCGTCGAAGTTGTTGTAGCCAACCACGCGACCAGGATGGACCGAACCGACCTTGTACGGGCCGCTGCTTTCGAACAAGCTGTCGACCTTGCCGTCCTTGACCCTAGAGATGTGAACGAAACCCGGAACGCCCTCCACGCCAAGGTCGACGTACAGCCCGATGCCAGGCTCGACCCTCTCCACTGTGCACTTGTCCACGATGGCCGAGTGAGCCAGAATTTGGGTCGGCACGCCTCCCTTGCCATCCTTGCCGGCGGTTTTTGGCTTCAGTGAAAGCACATGCGGCAAAACAGAGACACCCAGCTTGGGCATCTTCGCGTTGGGGAACGTGCAGATGATCCGCGCCTTGACGCGCGAACCGACCTTGTACTTATCCACAAGATCGACACCGTCGGGGCCGGCCCCTGAGTGGACAAGATCCGCAGTAACGTCTAAATGGCCCATCACCTTGCCAACGACACCGTGCACAGAGACGTCAGACACCAGGACGTCAGCCGTGGTACCGGGTAAAAACGAGCCGATCGTGGTAGCTTCGGTGGGACAGATTTTGGCGTTCCCAAGGCGGTCCGGAAGCGTCGAGAGTTGGACAACCTTGCCACTTGCGGGCTTCTTTGCCACGATGCAGAGCAAAACCGAGCCTGCCTGCAGGTTTTCCCGAGGGATGCTCGGGTCGAGCTGCTTGTGTGGCAAGAATCCCGTCAGTTTGGACTCGGATATGCTGATATCCATGACAAAGCCGTGATCTTCCTCGCTGACGACGGAGGCCATGAGTGTGCCGTTTTCAACCACATCCTGCTCGGACATGCCGGTGTTGGCATGCGCCGGCTCGAGAGACAGCCCGATGTGACGTTTGGCCTTCCCAGGAGTTGATTCGTCTTGCGTCGAGGTGACATAGGCGCGCACATACTGGCCCATGTGAAACAAGCTCTTCAGATCGACATCATCGGCGCCGTCGTCCCCGGACTCGTCGTCGTCGTCCTTCTCGGCACTCGCTTGCAGGCGTTGGGTGAGCGACTCGGAGATGGCGGTGATGGGTACATGGCCAACGAGGTTGTTCGGCAACGCAATGGCGAGATCGAGGGCGTTAATGGCGGAGACGGTTCCGAGAACCAACGAGCCCTTGACGAGCCGCTGCAGCAAGTTAGCAACCGCGTTTTCAACACCCGCAGGCCCTCCCAGCAACCCCAGCACTGCCAGGTCCGTCCTACCTTGAAGTTCAAACTCTCGACCTTGACGGCATCCTCGTCCTTGGACGACTTGGCAGCCGTCTCATCAGCGCGCGACTTGCGCCTCTTCTTCCTGGCGGCCTTGTCTCCTCCCTTTTGCGCCGCCGAGTGCTCCTCGAACAGGACATCCTTCTTGGCCTGAATCGAAATCTGCTTCTGCTCGAGGGGCGTCAGAACACTCCCACCGCCTCGAGGAAACAGAGGCTCTTCTTCCTTCAGTTTCGTAACCACGGGGGCCGCCGCCGGCTTCGCGGGGGACTTGGGCGGCTTTGCGCCCTTCTTGTCGTCGTGTTTTGTCGATTCGCTCGCCTTCGCCCGTTTCGACGGTCTCGACTCGGTGGCGGGGCGGGCTGATTTGGAGGCAGAGGTGCCGTTAGGGCCCTCTTTTCGTTTCAGGGAACCCATGATCTCTTGTACGGCTGCTTGCTGTGGTTGTTGTGCAGCAATTCCTCCTCTGTTTCTGCAACTCCCAAAGCCAAACGCTGCCTCTAAAAATGCCACTGAAGCTACCCACCACAAAAATTTCCGGCAGGTCTTCAATCTTGGCATGCGCGATACCGATAAGAAAGGCGGTGGAGAGGGTGGTGGGGAAGGGTTCTGCCAAGCCTGAGCAAGGCCCACAGCAGGCCAGGTGCTCCCGCTCAGGGGTCTTGCAGCTGAACCAGGCCCGATGATCACTGCTGTGCCGAAGGCAGCACTGGAAGGGAAGTACTATGTACAGAGGACAAAGAGGCACGCTTGATTTTCTAATAATTCGCATCTCTTTTTGAGTAGCAC
>FTIZ01001084.1_pt2 | contig 17312 bp, 27 predicted proteins | sample 1658381 | NCBI WGS metagenome assembly FTIZ01 (sample SAMEA3914822, study PRJEB12502) | metagenome | biome: forest; material: soil | place: USA | collected 2012-03-12 | depth 0.1 m
TTCAGCCGCCCGCAGCCGGTCTACAGCCCCGCCATGCGCCAGCGCATCAGCCGCACCGTCCTGTGGTCCAGCGCCATCGAAGGCGTGCTGATCTTCGCCGCCGTCAACGCCCTGCACGCCACCGGCCGCGACGACCTGACCATCCCCGCCATCTCGGCCATCGTCGGGGCGCACTTCTACCCGATGGCGATCGGCATCAAGGTGCCGCTCTACGCCCTGACCGCGACGGCCATGCTGGCCCTGTCGGGCGCGGCAGCCTTTTGCCTGACCGCCGGCCCGGACCGCGATGCCGTAACCGGCGCCGGCTGCGCCCTTATCCTGTGGCTGACCTCCATGGCCATCACCGCTCGTCGTCGCCGGGAAGCGGTCGCGGCCTGAAACAACGCCGCCCTACCCTTTTACCAGCCCCTTCACGACCGTCAGTCCGACAGCGGCAACAGACACCACGCCCGTCAGGATCACAAACGCCGCGTGCCACGACGTGGCCAGCGCCTGATCCTTGGCGTAGATCATCAGCGCGCCCACGATCATCAGCCCGGCCACCAGCCGCGCATAGGCCGCGACATACCTGAGTACTATTCGGTTTTTGGGCTCGGCCGGCTCATCCGGGCCGACGGTCCTCATCAGTCTCAGTGACGCGAAGATGATGCCGACCGGCACGAAAAAATACAAACTGCCCAGGAAGGACGAAGCCAGCCCTGGCACGGAATGTTCAAGCCAGATGCCCAGGACAATCAGCCCAGCTCCCAAAAAGGCCAGGCCCCGCGACAGCGGCGTGTGTCTCTTTTTCATTCCCTGCCTCAAAATACCTTTGCCGCGTCGCGCGGCTGGTCCATCCGCCGCCGCGCGGCCCATCCCGCCCATGCCCCGGCTATGGGATAAACGCCGACCAATCCCCACAGCACCACGATTTCCCCCCAGCTGTGTTCCGTCGCCACTGGCACCAGTACAGCGGTCAGAAGCAGGCCCAGCACCGCGCCTGACGCCAGCGCGCTCCATAAACTCAGCCTTCCCAACCTGTCCAATACCGTCAGAAGCGCCCAGTTCACCACCGCCCCGATCAGTGCCATAAATACGCCCAGCGCGGCCATAAACTGCCAGTCCACCAGTTTGCGTGTATCATCAGGTGGAGTCAGCCAGACCGCGCCCATCCATATAAGGGCGATCACCGCCAATCCGGCGACGAATGCCGCACCAAATATCTTCCAGCCCCCGCCTCGCATCATCCCCTCCTACTCACCCCCCGCAGACCGCGCGGCTGCCGACAAACCGCGCCCGGCCGCTAAGGGCCACGGCATAGACATAGCAGCGGCTCGCCTTGCCCGGCAATCCTGATGTCTCGCCTTCCAGGCTGACCGCTACGCGCCAGGGACGGATATAGCTGAAAAACGGATGGCTGCGGGCAGGCGAAAAGCCGCTGCGGCGATACATATCCGGCAAGATTTTGCGGCCGATATCGACCGCGCCGCCCCGCACCGGAGACAGCGGAAAGGCCAGCAAACCGCCGTCCTCGCCCGGGCCGGGCTCGAGCTCGACGATCGCCGCATTGCCGTCGCGCAGCCAGTAAAATCGCGCCGTATGCGCGACGCTGAACCGGTAAACCGCGCGGCCTGTGGCGCGCGCCGTGACGACCGCCTGGCCGTCACTGCCCATCTTTATCTGCCAGCGGCAGTCGGGCGACACGGCCATGGTCGCCGCCGCATAGAGGTTGACGGCGTCATGGCCTGCGCAGGCGGCGATCATGGTATTCCCCCTCTATGGCCTCCGCCTCAGGCGGCCTTTTTACGGCGTTTTTTCTCAGGCGGCCCGTCAGTCGCCGGTTCAGAAACCGGTTCAGCAACGGGCGCGCTTTCGGCGGCGAGGTCTTCAACCACAGCAACCGTCTTCAGCCGCCGCGCCATGGTCAGGTCGTAGATCGCGTCCAGCACCGGCCGGTCAGTCAGGTCGGCGTCCTGCAAGGCCAGGAAACCCGCCTTGACCACGGCTTTGTCGCTCACGTCGGGACGCGCGGCCTGCAGATGCGCATACAGCGCTTCACCGGTCAGACCGTCGCGAGCGCCTTGCACCAGGCAGTCGACAACCTTGATTTTCTTGCCGGCTTTATTGGCAGTCTTACGGTTCTTTTTGGTTTTTTCGGTCATCGTGGAGGCCTTGAAACGTCTGGAAAACGGCCGCGAAAATTGCGGCAATTTCATCAGTATACGTCATAAATTTTCACAACTCCACCGCAAATTCCCGATACTCACAGCCACCGTTCACACGCCGAAATCCGCCGCTCCAGATTGTCCAAAGCCGCCGGGCCATGGCGCCGGTCTTCGTCGCGCAACCGCCCGGCAGCGTCGTTGAAACCCGCCCGCACCGCCTCACGGCTGGCGATCGCGCCACGATGATACCATTCGACGGCGTGCGGTTCGAACAGCCGGAACAGCAGGCCGTCCCCCTGACGGAACGCTTCGCCGCCGCGCCCCTTGCTGATCCAGGCCGAGGTCAGGCCGGCATTGCGCGCCACCAACTGCCCGCCCGGCCGCATACCGCCTTCAGGCGCCGCATCGCGCGCCCGCTCCGGATCGGACAGAAACGGACAGCGCGTCAGCGCCACGCGCGCGCAATCGGGATGGGCGGGAGGTTCGGCCGTGCAACGGTTGATGGCGCCGACCGGACCGACGATCCAGGCGCGAAAGGCGAACATCTGCCGCCCGCAAATCCAGCACAAATCGCGGTTCCAGCCCTCGATCAGCTTGCGCCCGTCGACGACGCGAAAATCCGGCCGGCCGCCGCTGCAATCGACGAACCACGGTATGGGTATGCCACGCGCGTCGCGCGGCAGGAAAGACAGCCCGTCCATTATCATGCCTTGGGGAAACAGCTCGAAACTGCGCCGATCCCGGCCGAAGTCAAGGGGGCCGAAAGGGTATATTTTGCCCCCCTTTGCCAAAACGCGAAACGGGGTTACGCTGCGAAAAAACAACCTCCGGGGGGACAGGATGACACATCGGCTCAGAGCTGCATCGGCACTGATCGCAACGCTTATGGCGGCGGGCCTCGCCGCCCAAACGCACGCGCAAACCCCTATGCCGTACCGCACGGAAAAGCCCCTGTGCCCGCCCGGCATGGCGCCCAAAGACGCGGGCAAACTGGCCATCCGCGTCCTGACCACGCCCCTGTCGCACGCCTCCCAGGCCCAGGCCAATAACTGCATCGTCATCGCGGCACTGGGCGGCGACGTCCCGTCCCAGGCCATGCTGGGCGAACAGTATGCGCTCAGCGGCCATTACCGCGCCGGTTTTCGCGACGCGCCCGTCTTGCCGCAGGATATCGAGGCCGCGCTCTACTGGCTGAACACCTCGGCGGCCGCGGGCAGCGCCGACGCCGCCTACAATCTGGGCCGCCTGGCCGAATATGGCCTGGGCCTGCCCCAGGACGACGCCGTCGCGATCAAATGGTATGAAAAAGCCCAGTCCGGCCGCGTCTTCGGCGCCGACACCGCCCTTCTCCGCGTGCGCGGCCGCGCAGCGCTGGGCGCCAAATTCCTGGCAACGTGGCAGCCCAAGGCCGATGCCGGCGACACCCAGGCCATGCTGACCCTCGCCGGCGCCTACATCACCGGCGACCCGTTCGTCCAAAGCTTCGCCGACGCCGCCACCTGGCTGCGCAAGGCCGCCGATGCCGGCGACGCCACCGGCCAACAGATGCTGGCCAGGCTCTATATGGAAGGCGTCGGCGTCCCCAAGGACAAGAACATGGCCGTCGACCTGCTGCTGAAGGCGTCGCTGGGCCGCGACCATTCCGGCAACCTGTTGCTGGTCGGCCTCTACACCGACGCCGACGTCGACGCGGCGCATAAGGCGGCGATCGCCGACCGCGCCCATGAGGCGGCCAAACAGAGCGGCAAACCGGCCTTTACCGACGCGTCACCGGTCCCCGCGCCCGATCCGAAACCCGATATGGCCGAGATTGAACGCCTGGCCGCCAAAGGAGACAAGGACGCCGAATACACGATGGGAATCCTGTATCTGGGCGATTTCGGCGACACGCCCGACGTGCCGAAGGCGCTCGACTGGCTGACGCGCGCGGCGGGACACGGCTCGACCGACGCCATGATCAATCTCGGCGACCTGTCCTATGCCGGCAAACAGGTCCCGCAGGACTATGCGCTGGCGCTCGGCTGGTACGACAAGGCGGCGGTCAAGGGCGACGGCACCGGGCTTTACAACGCCGCCGTCATGTACCGCGACGGCCTGGGGACGCCGGTGGACGTGGTGAAGGCCTATACCTACGCCCTGCGCCTGCAACTGCCCGGCGAAGGCCGCGCCCAGGCGATGATCATCGCCATGATGCCGCGCCTTTCCGTCACCGACCGCGCCAGCGCCCTGGCCGAAGCCGCCCGCATGTATGTCGCGTGGTTTCAGTAAAGGGACGGCTTGCCTGCGCGCCGAAGCTTTAGCCCGGTTGAAAGCCCCTACCTCCCCTCGGCGCCCAATTGCCGCAGGATACTACGGTTATCTGTCCTGACGATTTCGTCGACGATGCGGCCCTCGTCGTCATAGGTGAAGATGTTCAGCAGATCGAACGTCACGCGCGCGCCGTTGGGCGGCAGGCGCCCGACCGGCGACAGGGTAAAGTCGCGCACGAAAGTGCCTTCGATCCAGGTCTGGCACGCCACGCGCAAACCATCGACGACGATGATGCCGCGGCGGATCGAGCGGTCGTCGAAGGCCGTGCGCAGCGAGGCGAAATAGGCGCTCAATCCGGCATAGTCGGCGTCCGAACCGTCCGGCCCGTGGAAGCGATAGGTCTGGATGTCGAAATAACTGGCGATCTCGTCCTCGGGCGCGCCTTCGACGATCGCCTGCCCCGCCTTGATCAGCCGTTCGATCAGCGCCTCTTTCGCAATGGTGTCGGTCATGGCCGTCTCCGGGATCGTAGCGATACCTGAGCGTACCGGCGCGGGCGATAAATAGTCGATATGAGTATCGGGCCGCACCGGGAAGCGGCGCGTTGGGGCGCGCACCCTATACCTGAGGTTGACGCATCACCCGTGGGCTTCTACGTTTCGCCAGACGCTGACGGGGGATGGACGATGCGTGGATGGATGCTGGCAAGCCTGCTGTGTCTGGCGGGCGCGGCTCAGGCCCAAAGCCTTACGAACACCGGAGCACTTCCCAAAGACGCCAAGGTGCTGAACCTGCGCGCCGTCGGACGTATGCAGGTCCGCCATGACGGGGCTCAGGCCGGAAATCAGGGAGTTTCCTACGTGCACCAATGGCCGGGCATCTATTTCGAGGCGAACTTCAGGGGAGACGTGGCCTATCTCGGCTTTGACGACCCCACAAATGAATACCGGCTCTATGTCGACGACCGCGCCCCCGCCGCCATCGTCAAGCCGGGAAAGGGCTGGCTCACCCTCGGCGACATCGGCCCCGGCGAACACCATCTGCGGCTGGAGAAGGTGACCGAAAGCATCGACCAGACCGGCGCGTTCAACGGTATCTACACCTCTGCCACCGGCACGCCTGAGCCCGCGCCCAAACCCCGGCGGCGTTCGATCGAGTTCATCGGCGACTCCGGCATGACCGGCTATGGCACGCGCTCGAAAACGGTCACTTGCACGAAACAGGAGGTTCACGACCTGACCGATACCCAGCAGGACTATACGGTCCTCACGGCCAAACACTTCGACGCCGATTATGAGATCAATGCCATTTCCGGCCGGGGACTTGTCCGCAATTACGACGGCGCCGTGCCGGGCCAGGAAATCCCGCAACTCTATCCGTACACCTTCTACGACAAGACGGTTCCGGTCAGCGATCCCCACTGGCAACCCGATACGGTGATCATCAATCTGGGCGGCAACGACTTCTCGACGGCGCTGAAACCGGGCGAGCCGTGGACATCGCAGGAGGACCTGCTGCGCAGCGCGCTCTTCGCCTATGGCCGTTTCGTCGCCGCGGTCCATCGGCGCCATCCGCACGCGTCAGTCGTTCTTGTCTGGCCGTTCAGCGCCGACGATGCCGAAGGCCGCCAACTGATCGACGCCGGCCGCGACAGCATCGAAACCGCCGCAGCGCAGTCAGGCCTCAAGCGGCTGATTTTCATTACAAACGCCGACCTTTCCACCCTTGGTCCTGTCGAGAAAACCGGCTGCGATTATCACGGCAGCCTGGACGACCAGAAAAAGGGCGCGCAATGGGCGATCGCATGGCTGAACGCCCATCCGGAAGTCTGGTGAGGGGCCGGCTTCGCGAAATCCGTTACGATTTACCCGCCTTTGGGACTCGCTGAACAAAGCCCCCCCTCCGCCGTCGCTTCGCGCCGCCACCTCCCCCGTAAACGGGGCAGGAGGGAGCCGTGTCATTGCCTCAAGCGATATAGCTGACATCTCTCTTGAGGCGGTAACATTTGCTCCCTCCTGCCCCGTTTACGGGGAGGTGGCGCCGAGGCCGTAAGGCCGAAGGTGACGGAGGGGGGAAAACCCCACGCTCAATGCCCCCCTCACGCACTCCCCAGCGTCCCACCCTGCCCTTGCGCGGCGGCGGTGTCGAGCGTGGCCTGTAACGCCGGGCTGGGCGGCGCGGAAAACGCCGACAGCCGCGCCACGACCTCGTCGGCATCCGTGGTGAACCACACCCGCTCGCGATATTCCGCCTCGACGGCCGAGCCGATGAACAAGGCATCCAGCACCGGCTTTACCGGCATCGTCTCCCGCCACACCTCGCCGAAAAACACCATCGGGCTGAACATCCCCGTCTTGCCGGGTCCCATCGGATAGGTGCGGTAAAAGTTCTGCGCCGCGTCCTGGAACACCTCCTGTAACGTCCCGGCCGAGCCCGGCATATAGACGACGCCGTGGGTCGCCAGGGCCAGCAGGCCGTCTTCGCGCAGGCTGTTCTGGAAATACTTGGCGATCTGCGCGGCGAACACCGTCGTCGGTTCGTGGCCGTACAGCCAGGTCGGCACGCCCAGGCCGCCGCCGCGCCCGAGTTTCTGCCGGATCGACACCGCCGGCGCCAGATACCGCCCCAACGCCTCGGCGATCCGCGCATCGATCGTCCCGTCCGCCCCGACCAGCTGCCCGGCATCGGCGGGAATGCGTTCGGGCACATCGGGCGCCGCCAGCGCCACAAGCGCTTCATCCAGCCCCGCATCGACGCCGAACGCCGCCCCCAGATGCGCCGCCTCCATGATGCCCGGCCCGCCGCCGCTGGCGACGCACAATCCGGCCGCGGTCAGCTTTGCCGACAACCGCGCCGTCTCGGCAAAGATGGGATCGCGCCTCGACGCCCCGTGCCCGCCCATGATGGCGACGATGCGCGGTGCCGCCTCCCCCGTGCCCAGATCGGCAAGCGCCTGCGAAATGCCGGTGTCGTGCAGCGCCCGGCTCATCATGGTCAGGTAATCGCCGCTGGCCGCGCCGCCGCCGGCGATGAATTCGCGATAGATCCGCGTGTCGCGCATATCGGCGAAGGTCGCCGGATCGGCCGGATCGAAGCCTCGCGTCAGCGCGTCGGCCGTATAGAGCCCACGCGGAAACGGCTGGAATTCGAAACTCGGCACGGGCATGAAGGCTCTCCTGAAAGGGCGCGCATCTTGCCGCCGGCCGCCTTGGTGTCAATGCCCCGCAGTGTCGTCCAGAGGCACGATCCCGGTTGGCGTGCGTTTGAACTTCGCCTGCACCAGCCAACGGTTGCCCCTGGCGTACATGACATAGGCCCCGCCGGTTTTTAGCGCCTGCGCTGGCTTGAAGACCTGAAAACCAACGGGGACCGTACCGTACCTGAACGTCTTCACCACGATGCATCGCGCCCCTGTCGTAGACAGAGACCAGACCAGGACTGCTCTATCGCTGTCCTGTCTGTAGACGGCCATCGATTCAAAGCACGGCTGCCGCCCCACATGCCAGTCTTTCGCCACGGTGAATTCGGGGACGTCGACGCCCGAAACCGTCACATCGGTCGAATAGAGGCACCCTGACAGCCCGATCAGGGCGCACTCCAGGGCCAGCCACCGGCCGGCGCTCCGCCACGTCGTCATCGTCTGAACAGTCAAAAGACGCCCATCCCGGATATATCGCCACATGGATCGCCATCCTCAAGGCAGGCCGCGCGCCTCGGTCGAGGTGGCGCACGTCACCGGCATGGGCTCGACAGCCGACAGGTTGACGGTGAAATAGCCGTACCGGACGACGTGCTTGCGCGCGCCGCTGCGGCACACCAGCACCATGCTGCCCTCGTCCCGGTTCACGAAGGCATAGGCTTCGCGCCCACCCACAGCTACGTGGCGGCCGTTTGGTTTTCCGCAGTCGTAGGCCGCGTCGCCGATGGCGTCGGCCTGCGGTGTGCTCTGCTGCACACAGACCTGCGCATAGCCTTGCGCCACCGCGTCGCGGCAGAAATAGACGACGGTGACGCCCCTCACCCACGCCCAGGCGGCCAGTCCCAGGACGATCACGGCGGCGACAGTGATTATGGCGATAATCCGGTTGCGCATCTGCCCCTTCATCGCTTTCCGCCCGGTTGGCACACGGACGACCGAGGATTTGTCAGCAGCAGCGCCGTCCCCATCACCGCGAACAAGGCCCCGCCCGCACCCAGGACGATCAGAGTCATGGCGATGCTGCCTTCCGATGCCAGGTGGTTGCTGTGGCCTGCTTGGACGGGCACGTGGAAGACATAGTGGCTGATGGCAAAAACGGCGGCAAAGGCCATTATCAACCCGCCCAGGATCGCCCAGTTAAGCCCCAGCCAACGCCGGCGTTTTTCAGAAAAGAGGCCGGTCAACAGATGACTCATCATAGCTCTTTCAATACCCCCCGTGCAGCCAGATCGGTAGGCACGACAGAGCAAGAGCCACGACCGCCACGGCGTTAGCGATCCATATGCCCCACCACCACGGCTGCGGATTCCTGAACGCTCTCAGCCCCAACCCGACCACGGCCAGCACACCGCCGTACCCCACCAGCCCCCAAAGAAAACCGACCACCGCCGTTTCGCCATTGTGCAGGATTTCAACCGCCGCGCCATAACCGGCGGTCGCCGCACACATCACGCCCGCCAGCGAGCCGATGATCGTCGCAATCACCGCTCCGTTTTTCGGTTTGCGCCTGGCCATCCCTTTCCCCCATCCGAGCCAGCACTCTACGCCCGCCCGCGCGTGCGTTCAACTCACACGCCTGCGGGTTGAAAAAGAGCGCAAAACAGGCGACAGTACGGGCCGCAGCGAGGGGGAAACGACATGCGCCGGATATTCGCGACAGCACTATTGGCTTTGGGGATAGCGGGCGGCGCCCACGCCGGCGACAACCAGTTCAAGGCGCTGGAAAAAGGCCAGGGCATGGTGCTGATCCGCCTGGCCGAACCGCACATGACGCGCGCCGAGTTCGAAAAGATGGTCCTGGACGCGCCCGATATCGATCCGAAATACAGGAACGACCCGGCGAAACTGAAAAAACTGATCGACGGCCGCCTGTGCAGGGACAGCCTGGACGAGGTCACCATCCATGGCGGCAGCTTCGATCCGGCGACCGGCAAATCGACCCGCAACGCCTTTACCGGACGGCTCGACTTCACGCTGGTCCCCGACGAAGCGACGCAGTCGTGCTGGCTGGTGGGTCAGGTCAATACCGGCCCGGTGGCGCTCTACGCCCTGGCGATTCAGATGCACTGGGCGATCCATTACCGGCACAGCGTCAGCTTCGAGGTCAAACCCGACAGCTATAACTTCATCGGCACGATCGACCGCCGCGTCGGCGCGCAGACCATCGCGAAAGCCGTCGACGCCCATGAGATGCCGCGTGAAACCAAGGGCTACGAACACATCACGAGCGACCTGGAAGGCTTCACGCCCAACAGCGATGTCGACGGCGGCCAGGCGGCCGCGGCCGATTTCCTGAGCCGCGCCTGGGGCCATCTGGTCCAGGTCGATGCGCCGGCCGTCACCCCGACGGAGGTGGCGCGATGAAGGGTGCGTTCACAGGGTTCGGTGGTGAAATCGCTAAAGTGATCCTGTTCCTGGCGATCATAACAGTCGGCGGGATTGGCTATGTTTTGTTCAAACAGGGGCTTGATTATATTTACTGCAAGAGTTTCAGAGATTTTGTCGTCCTGTTGTTGAAATATGACGCAATTGGCGCCGTTCTGATGCCGATCTCCATCATCGTCGAGCGGCTCTTTTTTAAACAAAAAGCTCGCGACTGACCGACGGGGGAAAACGTCATGGCCAAACCCTGGTTCCATAAACGCACCGGCCAGGAAGGCACCGGCTACAGCCCCATCGGCGTCATGGGCGTCGTCGTCCTGGTGCTGTTTTGCGTCGTCATGATCGCGATCATCGACGGCTCGATCGTGCTGACGCTCAGGTACAAATGGCCGGTCCTTGTCCCGGCCGCCGCCGACATGGTCATCTTCGTCATCCTGCTGGCCGGTCTCCTGCGCCTCATCCGGCTGAAAAGCGACAACCGCGACGGCGGTTTCTGACCACGCCCGCGCCTTGACCACCGTCTCAACCCATGGTCTGTAAAACGAAAAAGCAGCGGGGGATCATGCCCGGCACACACAGACTTACAGGCCTGGCCTGCGCGCTCACCCTTGGTATGGCGTTGAACGCGAACGCCGCGCAACCGGCTGCGGACGGCCCGCGGCAATATCTGATTATCGACTACGCGCAGACGCGAAATGTGCGAAGTCAGAATGACGAACGTACCATCGATACGAGAGTGTCCCTGTCCGCCGGCGAACTGTCATTCGTCATGTACGAACGCGTCCTGGGCGCCCGAACGCCGACGGTTCAGGAACACGACTATCGAAGCCCTTTCATTCATCTCACGGCCGTGCAGCAAACGACCCTGACGACCGCCCTGATGCAGGCCGGGTTCGACCACCTGACCTCGGACCAGACATTTGACGGCCGGGAGACTGTGCGCTTCAGTTTTCTCGATCCTGGGCACAACTACAGCTACGCCTTCGGCCACGCGGTCGCAGACGACGCCACCCGCACGGCGGTCGTCAAGGCTTTGTTCGACTTCGTCGCACAGATGGGCCTCGACACCTCCGCCACGGGCACGGCGACGACATCCGAAGGCGACACAGCCGCCGCACGGCCCGTCACGATCGCCAAGTTGGTCGCACATCCGGACCTCTATGACGGCAAACGCGTGTCGGTCGCGGGCTATTACCACACCGAATTCGAAGCCTCGGACCTGTGCGACCGTAAGCCGCAATTAGGTTTGCCGGCAGGCAGCCTTACCTGCCTGTGGCAGGGCGAAGCCTCAACTTTCGCCGATCCGTCCGCCCTCACCGGCCGCAACGACAGCTGGGAGCGCATCGAAGGCGTTTTCGTCAAAGGCCCCAACGGCCATATGGGCCTGTATCCGGGGCAAATCGACCGCGTGACTCGCTCGGAAACCGTTCCGGCGCTGCAATAGCCACCATCAGGCCATCCGCAACAGGCCTGAGACGGGTAACCCCATGCGCTGTCCGGCCCCATCCCAAACCTGCTACATTTCGACGCGGACGCGATATGGTTCGGGATTCACAGCCCAAAAAGCGCTATCTTTCCGCATCCTGATCACCTGATCAGAAGGCCCTGAACCCCGAAGGTTTTGGTGATGAAAGCGTATAAAATTCCCTGTTCGCCTACCCGCTCGCCGCTGCCGGGGATCGATTTCTGCGACAGCTTCGCGCTCGATGTCTCGGGCGCCCTGACCGCCGGCGACGCCGCGAAGCTGGCGCTGGGTCGGATGCCGGCGTGGGTTCAGGCCCTGATGACCGTGCGCAACGCCCTGGTCGCGCCGTTCGGTCTCAAACACGATATCCGCCAGTTCGAGGCCGACAGCATCGGCATCTTTCCCGTCGTTTCACACACGTCGAACAGGGTGGTTCTGGGTTTCGACGACCGCCACCTCGACTTCCGGATCACGATCGACACCGTCGTCCGCACCGATATCGCGGGCGCTTCGTGCACCACCGTCACTGCCTCAACCTGGGTCAAGACGCACAACCTCTTTGGCCGGCTGTATCTGGCGGGCGTTAAGCCGTTTCACAACGTCATCGTCCCGACGGCGCTCAATCAGCTGCTGGCTTAGGCGGTTTCCCGTTTCGGGCGTGCATCTCTCATTGAAACCTGCGAATTCCCTGCTGAATCAGGGTCGCGATAAAGACCACCGCGCTGAGAAGGATCACCACCCAGGCGAGGTGGAAATGGCCGACCTCCGCCAGCGTCATATACCGGTTGCCATGGCCGTAATGCACCGCATACGGATGCAGATCGTCCTGCGCGGCCACGCCCAGACTGCTGCTGTAGGCGCCGGCGCAGCTTAGGGCGACAAAGGCCAGGAGCTGAACCGGAAACAACGGCCGCTCCCGGATATATTGCCACATCGATCCTCCCGTCAGGACGCGTGCACGGGCAAGGCCTGGAACGACCGCACCGGCTCCGTCGGCCGCCAGGCATCGGCGCGCGCCCGGCCCGCCGCGATCTGTTCGGGCGTCATCGCCTTTTGCAGCTTCAGGTACGACCCGGCGAAATAGGTCTCGATGCGCGACGACAAATAGTACCACATCCAGGCTTCGACGACATCCCGCTCAACGCCGTCGCCCAGCTCATACAGGCTGCCCATATTGTGCTGCGCCGTCGCATAGCCCTGGTCGGCCGCCTTGCGGTACCAGCGCGCGGCCTCGGCCGTGTCGGCGGGCGTGCCCAGGCCCTTGTCGTACATAAAGCCCACCATGTGCTGCGCCTCACGAAAGCCCGGCTCGGCCGCCTGACGGAACAGTTGCAACGCCCGGGCGCGGTCGGCCGGCGCCCCCACCCCGTCAGCCAGCTTCAAGGCCAGCTCATAACGTCCGTCGGCCAGCTCATCCGGCGTCAGGCGCGCCGCCATCTCATTGGCGGCGGGCGCGTATTGCGCGTCATTGGTGGCGGCCAGGGCGTACCAGGTCCAGGCGTCGACCGGATTGGCCGGGGCGCCGTTGCCGGCCGCCGTGGCGATGGCCAGCTCGGCCTCGGCGGGCGCATAGCCGCTGTCCTTGACATTGGGGCCATAGACGGTCGAGCGAAACCACACCAGCGCCGCCCTGGCGTCCTGCGTGACGCCGTCGCCGTGCAGGTAGCGCAGGCCCAGCTGATACATGGCCACCTTGTCGCCGCCCCTGGCGGCCCGCGTCAAACGCTCGATCGACGGCTGCGTTTCGGCGAAAGCCGGCATGGCGGCAACCGCCGCCAGCCCCACGACAAGATACCGTTTGCTGATCGGCTGCGTCATATCTTCCCCCCGGTTGAGCGCTCAACCGCATCATGCCGCTGACATGGCCGTTCGTCAAACGCCGTCGCGGGGAAAGATGTCCAGGCCTGGTGCCTTGTGCCTTAGATGCGCGTCGTCGTGTCGTTTCTTGTGTCTGTCCGGGCCTCCGCCCTAGCCTGGGTTTGCGCCCGCTCCTGGGCCGATCGGGCGGCCGCTTCGGCGGTCTTGGCGGCGGCTTCCTTCTGGTGCGCCTGCAACGCCTTGGTGGCGTCCGGCGACAGCGTCACCTTGACCGCCGGACCGTGGGCAGAGCCCTGTGCTGCGTCCGGCGTCCGGGACGGCGTCCTGTCTGTGGTCGCATTGGCGATGGGGGTGACGGGTCTGGCGGCGCTATAGGCGTTGACGGCACGAATGTCGGTCATGGCTCTCTCCTGCGAACGCATGGATACCTTGGCGCGCGTCAGGCGGCAGCCGCGCCGGAAACCAGCGTTACGCCCGTGGCGTTAAGAGCCCGTTCACACTTAGGCTTAACGGGACTGGGGCTTAACGGCGCGGTCACCCCGGCGTCACGCCTGTGGACAGTGATCCGCCCCGCAGACCGCCTGCTCGATCATATGCGGCGTCGGATGCTTGATGCGGTTAAGGACGCTCGGCTTCGCGTGCGATCCGGCCAGGCTTATGACCAGCGCGCCGTCCGCCCGGAAATCGCCGGCATAGACCTCTTTTTCGCATGGCAGAGGCCGGCCGTCCTGGTCGCGCGAAACGTCGCAGACGGTAAAGGCGATGTGCCGCCCGGTGACCTGCACCGGCCATTCGCGCCCACCCCAGCAGCCGCCTTCACATTCGGCGACGACGACCACAGGCCTGGGCCCATTGCGAAACTCGACCATCAGCCCGAAAAAATCTCCGGCCTCCTGGTTATAGTCCAGGCTGGAATAGACGCCAGATACAGGCGCCGCCTCCCCGGCCTGCCCCGCCGCCGGGACCAGCAAGACAGCGCATATGGCGATCGCGGCTGTGGGTGATGATGTCATGAAACGCCCCCCCTTGGTTTCGGCGGTAGTGTAGCAGAATCTTGGCCGCAGTCCCCGGCATTCTTTAAGGCACGCCCAAAATCCGGCGCCTCCCCGCTTGTCGGGGAGGAACAAAGAAGATCGCCCTCCCCCGTCCCCAATCTTGGGTATGCGCGCGGCGTCAACCCCCTGTATCGCTGGTAAGGGTCCGCGCCGCCACATGGGGTTGGCGGCCGGACATTTGGGGCATTCACATGACGACCAGCGTAAAGCCCGTGGCGGGCGACGACACCTACACCTTTGCCGACACGCAAACCATTTCCGGCAATATGCTGTCGAACGACCTGGCAGGCGCCAACGGCAAGCTGTACCTGCGCGACTTCGACGGCGACGACGTCCTGGCCAAGATCGCCGGCCAGGTCACCGATATCACCGGCCAGTACGGCACATTTCATCTTCAAGCCGACGGCACATGGAGCTATACGCTCAGCGATGCGGCAAAGGTCGGCTTCTATGCGGGCATGACCCTGACCGAGACCATGCAGTACAAGATCTCGGACGGCGCGGGCCATACCGATGTCGGCATTTTCAGCCTGACGGTCGAGGCCACGACGCCGAAACCGCCGATCGCGGTGACGCTGACTTTCGACGATCTTGTCTCGGACTCCAATATTCCGAACAATTACCACGGCTTCGACCTGTGGACGTTCAATCCATATAACGCCAATACCTACGCCATTACCGCCCCGGCCGGATCGGACGGATTCGGCTATTCGACGGCGTCGCAGGAAGCCGGCGGCAATGTCGCTTCCAACGGCAGCGGCTCCATAGCGATTGCAAGAGACGACCACGCGACCTTCGATTTCGAAGGCGGAGTTTTCGCCAACGTGTTCAGCAATTCACTGATCAAAATCACGGGTTGGCACGACGGCGTCCAGATTTACAGCGATACGGAGACCCTTGCCTATAATACGGCTACGCATGTCGCCCTCGACTGGCATAATATCGATCAGATCCAGATCAGCACGGTTTACGGCAGCGAAAACATCGCCATGGACGATCTGCAATTCCACGTCTGACGCTAAACCGCCGCGCGTTGAACAATCCCGGCCAGTTCCGGCAGCGCCTGACCGTCGTCCAACGTCAGCGACACTTCGGAAATATAGCCTTTATCGTCGCGCGTGGCGTAAACCGTCATGCGCACGCGTTTGCCTGACGGCAGGATGGCGCGGCTGTCGATGATGCGGTGGCCGGCGGTGTTGAGGTGCTCGACATCGGCGACGCTGTCGAAATGCGCCTCCAGGGCCTGCATGATGCTGACGATGCGGTCGCGGCCGCGCACGGGACGGTCCAGCAGGTTCGACACCAGCAATGCATCGTCGGTCAGTTCGGACAGGACGGCCAGGCCGTCGACCAGGGGCATGGTCATAAGGGCTCTCCCGGGCTTATGTCCACTTCTCTACAGTCAATATAATCAACTTACGATACGTATTTACCGTAAGTTTTCTTTGGAAATCTCCTGCGCCAGCCCGATCAGTATGCCTTCCGGGCCACGGATATAGCACAGACGATAGACGCCCCGATAGTCGACGACCTCGCCCTCCAGTTGCGCACGCCCGCCCAGCCGCTCAAGCGTGGCGTCCAGGTCGTCGACGGTGAACATGACGCGCAGATAGCCCAGCGCATTGACGGGCGCGGTGCGATGATCGGCGACGACGTCCGGCGCCAGGAAGCGCGACAGCTCGACGCGGCTGTGGCCGTCGGGCGTGGCCAGCATCGCGATTTCGACGCGTTGCCCGGGCAATCCGGTGACGCGCCCGGCCCATTCGCCCTCGACCAGGGTCCGCCCTTCGAGCGCCAGCCCTAGGGTCTCGAAAAAGCCTATCGCCGCGTCCAGGTCCGCGACGACGATGCCGACATTGTCCATCCGTTCGATCGTCATGGCGCCAGTCTAACGCCCGCCGCCCGGCGCGTAAACGCGCAAAGGGCCGCCCGCCTTGCACCGGGCGCCGCCATCCCCATGTAAGACCCGGGTGGGCGCCCCAAATACCAAGACCCTGAACAATGAAACTCAACGCCTGGGAACGCTTTGCCGTGATCCCGTCGCTCGTCTGGCTGCTGTGCGGCGCCGTGATGGGCTATCTGGCCACGCACAATCCGCTGCAGGCGGCGGCCGTGGCCATCCTGCCCGTCATCGCCGGCTGGGGCCTGGCCTGGCTGGTGACCGGCATCGCCATGTGGCTCCATGCCGGTCGGGACGAAGGCTAGGCTCTGCTCACCAGCGGCAAGACCCGCTTCCGCAGGCTCAAAAACGGCCGCTCGACCGCCAGCCACAGCAGGGTCGCGACGGCAATCGCGCTGACGTAGAACACCGCCACCGCGCCCCAGCCTTGCGTCCACGCCGCCGGCAGCCAGCGCACATCGGCGGCATAGACCAGCTTCTGGCACAGGTAGAGGCTGTACGAAATGCCGGCGATAAAGCCGATGCCGGTCCAGCGTGCCGGCTGCAGATGCGGCTCCAGCTCGATCAGCGCGGTCAGCAAAAGCATCACCCCCAGAGAGAACATCGGGTAGACAATGACACTGCCCACGGCGCTCAGCACCTGATGCGTATCGACCGTCATCGCCACCGCCGCGACGATCAGCACCGCCGCCACCGGCAGCAGCCAGACCGGCCGCGCGAACCTGGCGCACAGATCGCCATGGAACAGGCGCAGCGCCGCCAGGCACACCCCGGCCGTCAGCCCGTCCAGCCGGCACCAGCTGGGGTAATAGACGCGCATCATGAAATCGGCCGGCGAGGCGGTGCCCTGCTGCAGTACGTGGCGCAACACCATGCCGCCGATGACGATCGCCGCGACCAGAACGACCGGCAGCCATTTGACCTTCAGCCGGTGCAAGAGCCCGATCAGCACCGGCAGGACCAGGTAGAAATGCTCCTCGACGCACAACGACCAGGCGTGGCTGAACGACCGCATGGTGCGGATATCCAGCCCGAAATTGACGGTGAAGGTCGCGAACCGCCACCACGGCGCCATGGTCGGCGCTTCCCGCCACGCCGG
>FTIZ01003444.1_pt1 | contig 17310 bp, 14 predicted proteins | sample 1658381 | NCBI WGS metagenome assembly FTIZ01 (sample SAMEA3914822, study PRJEB12502) | metagenome | biome: forest; material: soil | place: USA | collected 2012-03-12 | depth 0.1 m
GTTGCAGCAAAGGCCTACCATTCTGCATCTTCCGCACGCCAGCCTTGAGGTCGTACAGCGTCAGGTTCGACACCTGCTTCTTGATGTTGTTCAGGTCCATCACGAGGACGTCGAGTGGCCGAAGCAGTCGCTTGGAGAGAAGGCGTGTGGTCGGGAATATGGTCAGCAAACCGCGGGTTGCGCTAATAGCCGTCGCCGACGCGGGACTGTCTTGCGATAAGAGGAGAGGACGTCTGGATGGAGGATGTCGATGTCGATGGGCAGCAGCGCATTCGATGGGATGCACCACTCCACTGGCAGCGACACCTTGTTTCCAGACCGCCAAGACCCCCTCGGAGAACACAGGGGTGACCTTTGCGCCTTGTTGCCTCAGGCGTGAACACACTCCCCAGGGCCGGCCCGTGCCCTTCGGGACCCTCGCAACAAGAGAACAAAAATTTGGCGGTCGTTGACTCGGGCTCGCCGCTCAACTCTGCACTACCATTCCATCATCTTTACCCTTCAATTCGTCTTGTACTTTAGCTTGTACTATTTTCAACCAAAGAACCCAATTCCAGACAACGGTGCGTCCTTTTCTCCTCTTGTTTCTTGCTTTTCGCCCACCCTTCTCTTTCTATGCATCCCTTTTCGCTGGGCCGAGCTTGAGCGAGCTGGAGCTTGCTCAGGTGATCTCCATCTGCCATTGGAACCAGGAGCACGCGAACAGCGTTCTCCGCCTCTCTTCGGGGCGAGTTGGGTCCAAAAATCGGCTCCAAGCTCCTCGGACATCGCCATCAATGTCTCAGCCAGTTTCCGGTGCGCCTCATCGTGCCTCTGGGAAGCTGGTGCATGAGCTGGGTATTCATAACCCCCCGTTTTCCCATGCCGTCACCCTCCTTCGGCACAACCCACGCCAATGGGCGTCAGCCCCAAGTCCCTCAGTCCCCGCTTCGGTCCCGCTCAATGCATGTCCATGATGATGCCTGGGGCAGGACAAGTGGCAACGCATCGTCCATTGACGTTCGCAGGGCGGCTGCGTGCTCAAGACGCACACCCGTGCTGGTGGTGTCTGGTTCTCTGCCCGCTCTGCCGAGATCATACCGTCCTTGGTTGGCCGGGGGAGCAGCTGCCAGGCCCACTCCTCCCGCCCACCTTCCCACCGCAGTACGAACAACAAAAGCTGGAACCCAGCTTCGATCCCGAGAACAGCCCCTCACTTGTCACGTGAAGCCAGCTACCCCCATGCTTTTCCTCGTTTCTCACCCTGAATCCCCATCTCTCATTGGTTCTCCGCAGTGCTAACCCACTTCCTCCCATAGCGAAAATGTTTCGACCCCTCCTACCCCGCCATTGCTCGTCTCTCGTCCGACCTTCCTCCCTCCTTCATAAACTTCCGTCCGGTCAATTCGCTTCGGCCTGCTCGCCATCCCTCCAGCCGACCATCAGGATCACTGTCAGAGCTTTCTCCGCATCCTCCCCCAACATGTCTCAGGTGTGAGTTGGACACCTCGCCACCCCACAACCTCGAGCCTCTGCTCATCATGCTTTAGCTACTTCGACGTTAAGTGGGTTGGTCCCGCTGTGGACGACACCTTCCAGAAGGTCAGCAACGAAAAGAGTAAGTACCGAGCTTCGGCCCCATTACCCCCCGAGCAGTACTTTTCTCTGCCTTCCCTCGAAGCTGCTGGCCGGCGTCGAAGGCATCAAGCAGCCAAAGGCCCCGCCGGACGTCTTGGGCCATCCGCTAACTCTGGTAATGTAACAGTCCAGCAGGAGGGCCGCATCACCTTCAACCTCTTCGACCAGGTCGTCCCCAAGACTACCCGGAATTTCAGGGAGCTCTGCACTGGCCAGAACGGCTTTGGCTACACCGGCTCCAGCTTCCACCGCATCATCCCGGACTTCATGCTCCAGGGTGGTGACTTTACCCGCGGCAACGTGAGAATCCCTTGAGATTCCCCGAGACGGCTTTGGACTTCGAGGCTAACCGTCCCAGGGCACCGGCGGCAAGTCCATCTACGGCGAGAAGTTTGCCGACGAGAACTTCAAGCTGAGGCACGACAAGCCCGGCCTTCTCTCCATGGCCAATGCCGGCCCTAACACGTGAGAGTCCCTGGAAAGCCATGGTAATTGGAAGCACTGAACTGACATCTCCGCCCCAACGCAGCAACGGCTCTCAGTTCTTCGTCACCACTGTCGTTACCTCGTGGCTCGATGGCCGCCACGTCGTCTTCGGCGAGGTTGCCGACCACGAGTCGATGAAGATCGTCAAGGCTCTGGAGCTCACCGGCTCCAGGAGCGGCGAGGTCAGCGATGACCCGGCGAAGCGGCCTACCATCGTTGCTAGCGGCGAGCTCTAAGCTTAGGCATGCCAAACGGGTCGCGAGTTCGAAGATTGGCGCGATGACTTTTGTGACATAGTTAAGCGGTCTCGAATGCGCTGTGTTTGCTAGCCGAGCATGTTCCAATTCACATTCATCGTGGGGTGCCGGTTCGTTGCTTCAGTTTGCCCTGACAGTACCGTGTGATATCCCCCGGCCAGCTCCCAAAGTGCTCGGGGTCCCAGGATCAGCGGCTGGGCGTCTGAATTCGGTTGAGCTAGTTGCCTGCTCTTGCATTGGCATCACCAAACCTCGGCTAGCTGCCCGGACGAGAAATAGGGCAAAGATAGCATTACCCACCGATACCAGGCCCCATACTGCACAGCCTTCCTACTTCACGACGGAAGGGCTACATCCGGCGCCACGACCTTTGGCGAATCTTCCAAATCTAACCATTGCAAAAAGTAGACGCAGTTGCTCGGACTGACGGGTCCCCCTTCCTCGCACAGCTCGAATACGGGACACCGGCCGCAGGGCGCCTCGGTCAGGCCATTGCTAAGCGGCTCCGCGCCAGGCACGAGCGGCTGGTCCAGCCCGACACCGGCCTCGCGCTCCTTCTGCCGCTTGTGGAAGGGCACCGTGTCCTGCTTCATGGCGCGCGTCACGCGGTACCCGCGCCGCCGGCCCACGCGCACGCCCTCGATCAGCCCGTCGTACGTGAGCACGTCGACCAGCTGCTGGATGTCAGCCTCGCCGAGCGTTGTGTTGTTGGTGATGCCCGTGTCGTGGATAAACTTGGCGATCTCGGCGACGGTCGGGTAGTGTTTGTAGCCCGCCGGCATGGGGAGGAAGACGGCGCGCGGTTTGCTACCGCCTCGTGTTGGAGCCGGGGTGGAGGCGTCGTCGGTTGAGATGTCGGTTGCGGCTCGTTTTGTGCCGCGGGAAGTGGTGCTCTCGCCAGCGGTGACTGTGCCCCGTTTGGGCAGCTTGGTTGTGCCAGGTGTGGTTGTTTGGGAATGTGAGCCCCGGTAAGCGCTCTTGGTCTTGATGTACTCGAATACGATGCCCTCGAGTTCGGCGATGAAAGCCGTGTCGAGCTCGCCTTCGGTGAACCATGGGCCGCCGGTCGCACGTTCAGAGGGGCGGAGGGTGGCCTTGATATACATCTTCTTGTTGGGGTGTTCGACATTCTTCATGCTCGCGATGTAGCCCTTGGTCTCAAGGAACTTGATGCAGTTCTTGACGACTGCCTCGTGCATGTTGAGTTTGTTCTTGATCGTCCGGTTCCAGATGCCGTCGGCGCCGGCCTCGTCGATTATCGAATACACCATGACCGTCTCATCGTTGGGGAGGGAGGTGTACCTGTGAAACGGCGTTAGCATATTACCCTTGCCGACGACCGGGAAAATGGAACGCCTACTTCTTAGCCTCTTCCCTGCTGCGCCATCTCCAGGCCAGTCCGGCATGGTGGTTCGTCGTGCCGACCAAGAGCTTATCGTCGGTGAGCGCCTGGACGACGCGAACGAGGAGCAAGACATTGCTGTTCGGGATGATGTTAAGGTCGAGGAGGTCTTTTTGTGTGAAGAGGCGGGTTTCAGAGCCGTGCTGCCTGATTTCTTCGTAGAGCGCATCTTTGAGGATCAGGAGCTTGGCGGAATCATCCGCCAGCGTGTCGCTCGCCATGGCGGAGGGATTGCGCGACGCCAACTGGAGCGATTGATCGGCCTCGGAGGGTTGATGGTCGTTGGGTCAGGATTAGAATGCCAGAGGTATTGGTAAATCCTATGAGAGATAATTATCGACGGAATTGTGGGCAAAGGTCGCGGTAAGGGCGTCTTGTGGTGTTGGTGACGAAGTTGGTTGGCTGGAATTTGAAGAGAGTTGTCTGGCCGCGAAATTCTGAGAAAAGTTGCCCCTCCATGACAGCCTTGCGCAACTGCAGATTTCATTGGTCAGGGTCAAGATGACTCCACGAACCCTTGCAGCTCATCCCTGCCCGCCAACCTTCCGGCTGGTTTCCAGGTCCCCGCTCGGTCCCGGTTCAGTTTCGGAGTCCAACAGCCATCCGATCCTGGGTTCCGAATCACATCAGTGCGCAACCCGCAAAGATCACCATCGCCAACGCCGGCCCAATCATCTTCTATTTTCTCGTGGTTTATGCATAGCGATCTGGCAGTCTGGCTACAAAATTATGCGCCACTGGGCTTGGGCGTGTCTAATCTTCTCGCCGAATGGGATCAACACGGCCATCCCCAAGCCAATGACGGTAACGTAAATGCCAGCCTGCGCGCCAAAGTAGTCAACGTAACCCACCTTCTCGACCCACGGCACGATGCCATACAAGAACCCAAATGCCACAATGTTTTTGGAGCCTGCAAATCATCAGCCAAGTCCAGGGTGTATCGATGCGCGCGCGCAGCGGCGGAGAACTCACCGTTCACAAGCATCAGGGCATCGGAATTCACGGGCAGTACGCAGTCCGAGACGTACGCCATGGTGATAGTCGGAACCGCCGTCAGCGCAAACGAGACCATGCCGTATCCAAAGAACAGGTTCGTCCAGTGTAGCGTTCTCTCCACGCCGTACCCAAACAGGACGCACCCTGCTCCCGTGAGAACCAGCGGCAAGGCACAGAGGTAGAGGCGGTTTTCTGGCTCAAACACGCCCTTGTTGCGTCTGGCCCTCCAGTCGCAGAACACATCCACCGCCCATCCCCCGGCGTAGCTTCCCGCCACGTTGCCGATGAACCCGGGGATGTTGATCAGGCCGTTGATCATTGGTGACCAGCTGTATGGCGGCGCTTGCAGGACGAAGGAGTTGAGGATGTTGACCGAGACCGTCAACACAAGCGACACGGCGTACCCGAGGAATGAGTAGATGACGCAAGGATAGACGAACATCGGCAGCGGCCGGACGAACATCTTGAACAAGTTCGTGTCCGGGGCTACCCCCGACCACAAGCTGAGCTCCTGTGTCCACGTCTTCTTCGGTGTCGTCGTCGACGGTAGGTTTTGTGCCTCCTGGTCCTTCGCAGAAACATTTGCTGTCTCCTTCGGCTCCGTGTGGGCCTCGACATTCTCGGCCGACGACGACGATATCCCCTGTTCCTCACCAGTACCACCATCATTTTCGGCCCGAAAATACCTCGTCTCAGGCACAAACAACAGCACCGTCAAGAAGTTGATCCCCGTTAAGATGACCGCAATCCACTTGTGCCACCGCCAGCTCAATCCCGTGATCACAAACCCACAAACCAACGGCCCCAAGGTGTTCCCGCCCGCGATGAAGTTCATGTACAACCCCATCTTGGCCCCTCGCTCGTGCAAGAAATACAAATCATTCACGATGCTCGCCCCAAGAGCCTCGGTCGACGAGCCGGCAAACGCAGCAATGATGTTCGACCACAGCAACGATTCAAACGATCCCGCCACAGCGCCCCAGATAAAGCTCCCGCAAAGCAGGCCCGAGCAAAAGACAAACACGGGTCGTTTGCCAAAATAGTTGGCCACCGGCACCCAGAAGAAGTTGAAGGCGCCGAGTACGAGGATTGGCCAGAGCAACAGGTCGCTCGTCTGCGCCATCGATTTGTCAAACTCCAGCGAGAGGATGTAGAAAGCCGGCGCCAGCCCGCCAATGCCGTAGTTGGTTAGGAATGTGAAGGCGCAGACCGAGAGGAAGGCCGTGTGTTTCTTCCACCGGGGCCATCGGAGCGGGTCGTTAGGGTCGGTTGCAGAGGGAGCTGGGAAAAGGAGGAGGGAGGTCGTGGACGAAGAGGGAGAGGCATGGCGCAACTGGACGGTGCCTTCTGTTTTATCAAGGTCGCGGAGGGCGTGGAGGCGCATTTTTGGCGGCTGGGCGGTGGGAAACGGGTAACAAGTAACAAGGGACGGGCCGCGTTGAGGCTCGCAGGTCTAGTTGTTGAGTGGGCGAGCGGGATCGGTCTGCTAGTTTAGGGACGCAACGGAGCTGTGAGTGACGAGAGAATTAGGATTACAGTAGCCCAAAGCCGCTGCCTTTTATGCAGTCGGGGATAAGATGGTGCTTATCAGACGCCGATGTAATGTCTCGCAGCTTGTGCATCACAGCACAAATCACCGGACGTCCGGACATGTCCGGCTGCGTCTCGTGTTCAGCCACCGATCTCGGCAAGACCATGTTAAGCAGAGTTGCGTCGTCTCAGGTACATCAATATAGGAGAACACGGGGATGTCAAAGTTGGGCTCATGTAAGTCGTCGGAGGTGCCAACATGTTCGGCGATGTCGGGTGCAGAATGGGGTATCATCGAGAACTCGTGTTACATCGGGCATCTGAATGTGTCCAGTGGCGCGCGGGAAGTCTAAATAGTGTAGGTTATATTAGAAGCATGCACGGTAAAGCCGACCACTAAACCGAGGTCCAGGGTAGCGGAAGGGACCCTAGCCGCGGTAAGCAGCAATAATATATAGGTTGAGTTGACTGTTATCTAACAATTCTACTGTTGTTGTATTTGGGTACGATGGATCTGCTCGAGTCTTAATAGGGATTGCCAGAAAGAGCATTTGACTTCCACGTTCTCATCGATACCATGGCTTCTCATGTTTCCGGGGGCTTCACCGGACCGTGTTGAGGAGTTACGTTTGGTAGATATAGCCTACCTAAAAAAGCACCAGTCCTCCTCCCGAGAAGACAAGACACTGTAATTATGATGTTGATATGATGTTGACAAACACGGACTCATCTCGCAACGCCATCACTGGCACCATCTACCAGACGGTGTACGAGGGCCTGTCTGAAGTTGAAGATTGCATGCACCTGTTTATCTCTTGATAGTCCCTCAACCTCGCCGGTTGGTCAAAGGATACGGTAGCTGTTTGTGCGCTTAAGTGCGGATAAAGGTGCGACCCAAGACGGGGTGGAGGGGAGGCCTAGAGAAGAGAAAATAGTATGTAGTTGATGTTTTCATCGAATGACTGAAAAAATCTTATAGACAATCCAACACGTCTCTAATTCCCCTTCGTCGGCCGTAGTGCGGATTGGACAGCGTTCTGCTCCATAGAAGTTACCTCCAGCGCCCCATCCGATCGTGGCCGTCGCCGCCAATCTTCGTGTCAAAATTGAGGATGATGCAGAGAGGACGTGAGTGAGGCGCATCTCAGCCAAAGCAGCCTGGTGAGTTGCGATGGTGTGCTGGAACAAGTATGACAGGGCAATGCACCAGGACGAATGGGCTGGAGATGGCCGGCACCTGGATGTCCATGACGATGAGATTGAGAAGCTCCCAATCTGCCGGAATGACCACGAGTCCTGTTTTGTGAGCGGCATGTGTGGATACCCAATCTCTACGCCTCGGTATTTTGTGAGATCTTCGTGGGTGTGAGCCAGAGTTAGAACTAAGACTAGAACGGGCTCGGTGGTCGCAGGGGTTCCGAGGTGATGATCAGAGGTTATGATTCTTGCTTCAGGGTTGAATTTGGCCTCTTCTTCTTTTGAGCTTGGGGAAGAGGGGAGGGTGGATGGTGATTGATCGCCACGGATTTTGGGGGTTGGGAAAAGTGTTGTTGAGTTTGTGCAGATGGCAATCCTCAGCTGTGATAGCACTCTCAAGAGCTGTCAACCACGGGTAGGCGTATCTTTCAGGAGTTGGCGGAGGAGGGCAGCACTCGCACCGAGGTGGGTAGTTGATCGAGCCGCACCAATCATTAGAGATATCAACCCAGTATTCTCAGGCAAGCAAGAGGGGCTTGGTTAGTGGCTGAGCCCAGCGAGCCGCAGCTCAGCTCCCTGCTCATCAGATTAGGCTCGCGCGGCTTGAACCTGACACAAAAGCGCAGTGTACCCAAATTCCTATTGCCAGTCTATGAGAGAGCGCCAACATCAATAGGAGGTGATATTGATCATCGAGCGCTGAGGCAGCCATGCGCCTCCTCAATGTGCACACCCGAGAACCAAAGGAGTTTCTTTCCGAGACCGACGCCCCACCGTACGCTATCCTTTCCCACACATGGGGTGAGGAGGAAGTCAGCTTTGAGGACTTCCAGTCCTTACCTAAGAACCGCCTTTATCTGAAGAAGGGTTACTCAAAGATCGACCGCTGCTGCTTGCAGGCAGCGGCTGATCGGTACGACTGGGCGTGGATCGATACGTGAGTGTTGAAGGTCACAGACAGGGGCCGTGCTTGGTCCAAGTTGCTTACCGGCTCGGCAGTTGTTGTATCGACAAAAGAAGCAGTGCAGAGCTCTCGGAAGCCATAAATTCCATGTTTCGCTGGTATCAGCGATCCGGCGTGTGCTATGCCTACTTCGCAGATGTGGAATCTGAAGTCCGACTCGGCCCCATTGTCCTGCGGACAAGGCTCGCTGCCGCTCGCTGGTTTACCCGAGGATGGACCCTCCAAGAGCTCCTCGCGCCCCGGGAGATGGTGCTATATGCCCGGGACTGGACGCGTATCGGCACTCGATACGATTTTCGCTATGTCCTGAGCGAAATCACGGCCATCGAAATCAAATACCTCTGTGGTGATGAGCCTCTGGAGAGGGCGAGCGTTGCAAAAAGAATGTCTTGGGCCTCGAAGCGAAACACGTCTCGAGTGGAGGACACAGCGTACTGCCTGCTGGGAATCTTCGACGTCAACATCCCTCTGCTCTATGGCGAGGGCAAGAAGGCTTTCCGTCGACTGCAGGAGGAGATTATGAAAGCCAGTCCCACCGACCATAGCCTTCTGGCATGGGGCACAATTGTTCGCATGCCAAGGAGACAGGTTGAGGATGGCTTGCAGCTGAAGGGGCTCAAACCCATCCCCTGGGATCCAGACGAAGCATCCAGCACGCTCCACGGCCTGTTCGCTGAATCTCCCAGAGACTTCCAGTATTCGGCTAACATTTCCCCCTGGAGAGCCACCGAGGGTTTTTACAGCACATCTATGAGAGGCTCCAAGTCGCTTGCGTCAGTCCGCTACCCAACCATTAGCGGCCCCGGCGTCATGCTCGAGCTTCCGGTACTAAAATGGACCGCCCTATCGGCTCACCACTGGTTACAACCTCAGATCACTCAACTCCGACCTCTTCTGTTTGCTATTCTGCTCTGCGGGCCCGGAAATTCTCCAACCTCGCCCATTATCCTGCCTCTCCATCCCTGGGGCTATGAGCGGCTCGGACGCACGAGTGAAATCATGCTCGCTCGGGAGGAGGACCGCAACCTGGCCGACTATATCCGCATGATACAGTCCCTAAGGATCGAGCCTCAAGTACATCAAGCTCCGCAGCAAAGAGATTTTTTAGTTCGCCGCTGGGGTAGTACTCGGTCCTACGAGGTCTCAATGTTCAACACCGATGGACGAGTTTGTAAGTCAAATTCGAGCTGCTGCTATTCCATCTCAGTTGTCTCGGGAGGCTGTCGGGAGCACCTGTGCTCCTGAACTACACCCAACATACCCTGATTAAGAAATCTAGAGCTGAAGCTGTTGAATAGTCTCCATCGTATCCGAAGGCATAGTTACGGTGCCGGTAACCGTATTCACGGAGACACTCTGGTGTCTGTGCTGCCGGCTGACGAAGTCAAACACCAACTACGGCTTTGGCATCGTCTTTGGTCGAGGTAACCCCAGTGGTACTCCTTTGGGACCCGTTGTGGTGTCCCTGATCCCCTTACTGATGGATGAGCCAAAGACAAAGGATTTTATCACTGTTGATGGGTTTACTTGGACCCACAAGTCTCGCCTGGCTGGCTCGTTTTCCTCACTATTTGAACGTCAGATGAAGCTTCCCGGGGACAGATGGCGGCTAGATGTTGCACCCTTTCCCCTTGTGGAAGTTGATGTAAACAGGATGGAATGTGGCTCTCGGTCAGCGGATCTCTTCGACATGGTGGACATCACCATCCTTGCTCGGGATGCATGACGTGGTGGAAGGGCGACGTCCACTCCATTTGATCTTCCTTGTAGAAATATTCAATTTCAACTGCTACTCCGATTTGTCCCCGTTTATCTCTCCATATCAAAGCAAGCAAACAACAACTTTGCTCCGATACAAAGGCTTGGGCCAGACAGCCGACCTGGGTATGGGGAGTCCGAATTTTCCATTGTTGAGAGTCTTGAAGAAGCTTAGAGGGTCGTTGAAGTCGATGTCGTCGATGTTGGGGCCATTGTCTGTAAGGTTCGTGGCGTTGCCTAAGACCGACCCTGGACCCCGAGCCCTAATACCGCAGCACGAGAGAGCCAACTTCCTGTTTGCGTGCCAGCTACTGAGCTAGCCTCTCACTGGAGGAACAACAGCAACAACAAGGACTGCGATAGTATTGCCTTTGCCAGATCTCTTCGTACGTCTCCAGCTGTATTAGCTGCGCCACGTTTTATTCGCGCTGATGGCCTTGCTATTGCAGTTGACAACCTGCAAAAGAGGGTAACTGACGAAGAGATTCTGGACTGTTTGGAGGGCCTTCAAGAGAACTCAAATGCGAGGGATAATGCGAAATAGATTCAGTGATTGGGTGAAGCAGTTGATTATAGAGAGGTGAAAAGATGGCCAGTAAAAACCCTGTTACTGCCTCCCTACTCCTGGGAATCAACTGGTTTCTGCTCAAGTAGTCCCTTGATCCATGACAGACTTTGACCTCTGACCAACGATACTGGTGCCTTGCTTAGCAGTTGCCGGAGACCAGACGTGTCTCGCACGACGACTCTCACCATGTCTGCAATACACCGAAGCTCTTCGGCGAATCCCAAGTCAGAGGAGTCACAAACGACCACCAATCTTAGGGCCGCCATTGATGCGGCGATCCACAGCAAAAGCGTCTTGATCCCAGGATCGCCGCAGAACGCGCCACACCCCCAGAGACCTGTCCGGATCTCACTGAACCCCCCTGACGAGAAAGCCGTGTACGCCTTACGAACCTCGCGGTCCATATTTCCCGGAAGTAGATCCGGAAGCCGATCCCCTGCCTCAGCCATGTCTAGCTCCAGAGCGTCCATGAACAGCATCACTCTCTGACGCCAAGCCGTTTGCCCGCCTTCGGGAACCAGCATCTTCTCGACTCTGATATCCCGCCGCTGACCCGTGATATTTACCATCACCTGAGCACCTCTGACAATCAGCACCTGGTCATCTCTCAACGACGGCGTGAGTAACACAGCCGGACACGCCTCGGGGGACGACCCAACATGCACCTCCTCCTGCGTCGCCGACTGCCCAAATCCGACATACTGGTTCGCCGACACGACCGCTGCGCCACCAGGTATACCCAAACTCTTTGGCGAAAGATCATACCGCTCAACCACCACCACTTTCATCTCTCCCAATACACACCCCTCCCTTCCTAACTCCCTCTGAAATCCCCCTTCCTTCACTGACCGCAGGGCATACTCCACCACCCACTCCCCAGAACCCATGCCCGCCCCGCCACAAACCACCTCTCCAAAATACCCCATCAGCGCCCCCAAATACGCCAGAGCCGCACTCTCCTGCCTCTGCCCCTCCCTCCCATACCACACCCCAAAATCACACAACCCCCCCTCCTCCATCCACCTAGGCGCCACCAAAGTCCTCAGAAACTGATGCACAACCAAACACGCCGCCTGCCTCCGCGACAACGTCACCCTACTACTCTCCCCATCCCGACCTCCTAGGACGGGCAGCCCCCCCGTGGGAAACAACGCCGGCATCTCGAGCGCCAACTGCGCGATCCGCGGCCAGACGACGGCGAAGAAGCGGGTTTCGCTCTGGAAGCGGGAGGTGATGGCCTCGCGGAGCAGGGCATAATCGCCTGCCGGGTGGGAGGTGGCGCGGAGGGTGGTGGAGATCGTGTCGAGGAGGGAGGTGAGGGCAGCGAAGGTGGTCATGTCGGGGTTGAAGGTTGCAGGGGTGGAGGGGGAGAGGAGGTGGTGGAGAAGGGGCCATAATGGGACTTGGCCTGAGGAGTCTTCCTCAATTGGGGGGTGGACGTCGGAGAGGAGGGAGAAGCGGTCGAGAACTTTGCGGGTGGGGGAAGAGGGGAGAAGGTAGGTTTCGGGGGGCATGGTTTGGTTGGTTCTTGGTGTTGGATTCGGGGTGGCTTTGCGCTGGGAGGTTGTGAAATGTCGATAATGAGCGGTTGTGGTTTTGACTTAGTTTACGAGAAGGAAAGTGTCTGGGATTCTGAACTTCAATTCAAGTTTGCTGTGTTGGCGTTCAAGCACAGCCACTTTCTCCCTTGGCAAGAGTTTGGTCGGCATGACTCATATTAAAACTACACGTAGCAATATTGAACTATGATTAGTTCTAGTAAGATAGTACTCCTACAGAAGACTGTACAGCTTGTGGTTTGGATTTCATGATAATTACCAGTTCACTCCATTCTAGGAAAATGCTGTTTCCCCAACCTCACAAGGCCATCCTGTTGCCATAACGCCGCTCATGCCCTCAGCCTCGCTGGCCTTGGCCTCCGGATGATAATTCGCGGCATCGGTGGAGGGTTCCATCGCGATCGCTGCTTCGGGCTCGTGGTATCCTCTCGACTAAGAAACAAGAAGCTATCGTCAGCGTCCGCAGCGTGGGTGATCCAAAATTAGGGAGGGAGGCGGGCTTACCATGTCGGACAGGTCGAGGCAAACCTCAACAGCCACGGGTCCACGCACGGCAGGTGGAACATGTGGCCGCAGGGGAGCTGGCGAACGTCGGTGCCGCGGGTGAAGTCCTCAATGCAGATGACACAGCTTTGTGGATCAGACAGGGTCGGGGACACGGGCAGCGGGACTGACAAAGGCGACGAGGACGACGGCGGCAGCGACACCGACGAGGGCGATGGGGGGAACGGGGCCTGGGTCGGCAACTCCTCCTCCATCGCCGTGGGAGGGCTGGCCAGACACAGAATCCGCCTCCACCACGAAACGGAACCTCTCCGAGCGACGAACGGCAGCTCACCACCCATCTCGGGATCATATTGGATGACCGGCATTCTGCTGAGCGCCGGCATCTCGATGCCCTTGTTGACCCTTCGGCGAGGTGGGGTTCTCTGCCAGTGGGCGACACGGACGGCAGAGATGATGCCCATGGTCACGCCGATGACCACGGCGACAGTTATGAACGTATGCAAACCCGTCCACGCCATTGTCGACCAGTTCAAAGTGGTGTAACAGGAGAGCGAATGAGGATGAGGTTTGAGTGCTCGAGGAATGGCTAGGTGGGCTGGGTTTTGTAGTCCATGAATAATTCAAGGTCGGCATAGCCACGAAGCCCGTGAAGCGGGCATCGGCCTTCAAGATGATGCCGTATGCAAGTTGCTGCAGCACTGCAAGCCGCCTCGACGTCACAGCAGAGGCTTCCTCCCCCATCATTCGGCTCTTTGAGACAAGATGGAATCTTGCCTTGTCGATGGAGGGCAGAAACCTTGCACGAGGACCGTAAAATATCTAAAAGACTTGGACGGGTTTCGAGAAACGTTGGTGTTGTGGACGGGCCAAGGCACAAGGCCTCGTTGATGAGAACCTCGTGGGGGAAGAAGTTGACTGCCGTAGTCGGCCCAACGAGGCTGTTTCACCCTTCCCCAGTTTCCACCACAGCAAAATCCCGGGTTGCAAGGGATGGATCCACGCGCGCGAGTGCCAGGTTGGATCTCGGCAGTCTGCGTGCAGAAAATAGAGTGCATGAAGCGACTGCCAGCACCGCGCCTTCGGCTTCCGTTTGCCCCCCGGGCCCGTTAGAGCCCGTGGAAGCCGGCATTTGTTCTATATCTGATTAACCCTGGAGAGTAGGCAAGGTACGCAAAACAAAAACCTTAGTATGGGGTGTGCGAGATCATCGCTAAGCATCGACCTCTTCTCATCGGCAAGTGATGCGGGCAGGCGGGTGAAATTAGAAGATCGGATGCCATTTTGCAGTGCTCTCTAGTGTCTCCCCTGTTCCATGCTATAATCCAGGCTTCTTTTTCTTGAGTGAGAGCCTATGGAGATCATACTTAAACTTGTGCAAGACAAGACTGAAGCTGGTAATGGCAAATCAGCGGCTCTCTTGCACAACGGGTCAGAAAACCGCTAGATACTGGAAAGGAAGAAAACCTAAACACGAAAGAAAAGAAAGTGATGGATGCTAGCCAGGAGTGCCACGACGGGATCTTCGAAGTGACTGAGGTGCGGTAGATGGAAGCCTGACGAGGCTGGGATTTGGAGTTGAGGGGTTGATTCTGCCAAGCACACCCCGCCAAAACATCCCAAGCCCACCCCGCCCGTTGCTGTGGGGAGCTCGGAGCCCTCCGTCCAATCACAAGCTTGATTGCCATCGAAGGACGTGGAAAGTCTAGAGCTTTCCATGATGGTGAGCCTTGCGCGCCTGCTCTGTTCTGGGACCTGAAATTCTCTAGAGAAGCCCGATTCATTTACCTTCCGGCCGAACCCAGGCTTCAACTCCGAACAGCGGCAAAGAGTTAACCGAAGACACCCCGTTTTCCAAACGTCCCCAGCCACAAGTCCGCCAGAATGTCAACTGCTGAGGAGCTCAAGGCTCTGGGCAACAAGGCCATCGCCGCGAAGAACTTTGACGAAGCCATGTAAGTCGCCCGCAGCCCTTGGATGGCAGCTAAGGGGACGGCATGCAGGGACGAGAGCTGACGGGGGCCCACAGCGACAAGTTCACCCAAGCGATTGCGATCGACCCCAACAACCACATCCTCTACAGCAACCGGTCAGCCGCCTACGCCTCCAAGAAGGAGTGGGCCAGCGCCCTGACCGATGCCGAAAAGACCACTGAGCTGAAGCCCGACTGGCCCAAGGGCTGGGGCCGCAAGGGAACCGCGCTATACGGCCAGGGTGATCTCTTGGGGGCGCACGATGCCTACGAGGAGGGCCTGAAGATCGACCCCAACAACGCGGGTATGAAGAACGATCTGGCCTCGGTCAAGAGGGCCATGGAGCAAGAAGCCGGAGGACAAGGTGAGTCCCTTTGCGCGGATGCTGAATCTACGGCGACGGATGGCAGCTGACGGGGAGCAAGGCGGCGGCTTCGACCCAACTGGCGGCCTCGGCAAGATGTTCACCGACCCCAACCTCATCCAGAAGCTCGCTAGCAACCCCAAGACCAGCTCTCTGCTTGGTGACCCCAGCTTCATGGCCAAGCTGCAGGCGATCAAGCAGAATCCGAACAACATGCAGGACCTGTTCAGCGACCCTCGGATGATCCAGGTGCTGGGTGTGTTGATGGGTGTCGATATGGAAATGCGGGATGCTGGCGAGGAAGTGCCCGGAGCCTCGGGCTCACGGGTTGAGGCTGAGGAGGACGTGCAAATGCGGGATGCCCCCCCTCGGAAGCCTGAACCCGCAAAGAAGGCCCCTGAGCCGGAGCCGGAGCCAGAGGAGGTGGACGAGGAGGCCGAGGCAAAGAAGAAGGCCAAGGAGGCGGCGGACAAGGAGAAGGCCCTCGGCACCGAGAATTACAAGAAGCGCAACTTTGACGAGGCCATCAAGCACTACCAGGCCGCGTGGGACCTGCACCAGGACATCGTCTACCTGAACAACCTCGGCGCTGCCTACTTCGAGAAGGGAGACTTCCAGGCCTGCATTGACACGTGCAACAAGGCGGTGGAGGAGGGCCGCAACCTGTATGCCGACTTCAAGATCATCGCCAAGTCTTACGCCCGCATCGGAGCCGCATACGAGAAGCAGGGTGACCTCGCGCAGGCCGTCGACTTTTACAACAAGTCGCTACGCGAGCATCGGACGCCGGATGTGGTCAACAAGCTGCGAGCCGCGGAGCGCAACAAGATCGAGTCGGCGCGCCAGGCGTACATCGACCCCGCCAAGGCTGAGGAGGCGCGTGAGGAGGGCAACAAGAAGTTCAAGGAGTCGGACTGGCCCGGCGCCGTGGCCGCCTACAGCGAGATGATCAAGCGGGCGCCCGAGGACCCTCGCGGATACAGCAACCGCGCGGCGGCCTTCATCAAGCTGCTCGAGTTCCCCAGTGCCCTCGATGACTGCGACACGGCCGTCAAGAAAGACCCCAGGTTCATCCGCGCGTACATCCGCAAGGCTCAGGCCTACTTTGGCATGCGCGAGTACAGCAAGTGCGTAGACGCTTGCACTGCGGCGAACGACGTGGATGTGGAGCACCACAACGGCGCCAACGCAAGGGAGATTGAACAGCAGCAGCAGAAGGCATTTTCCGCCATGTACTCAACGCGGGAGAACGAGACGGAGGAGCAGACCCGGGAGCGGCTGTCGCGGGATCCGGAGGTGAGTTGCCACGCTTGATTAACCTTTCTCTCACAAACCGCTAACGCTTTGCAATAGATTATGAGTATCATGCAAGACCCCGTCATGCAGGCCATCCTGCAACAGGCACAGAGCGACCCCGCGGCGCTGTCGGAGCACATGAAGAACCCCAACGTCCGCAACAAGATCCAGAAGCTAATTGCTGCCGGCGTCATTCGCGTGGGCCGGTAGACGTGGCGTCGTGGCAGGGCGGGGCATGATGGAGTTTGGGATCTCGGGATATGGCATTTGACTTTGGGAAAGTTGGGCCATCCAGCTTGGAAGTGCCGGTTCGTTCAATGTATACAGAGTAATGAAATGCATGAAGCATGACCGTAATTTGTTTTGGTGGTGATCGAGGTGCCACGACTGTGTCTTTGAGTTTCGGGCGGAATGCCTCTCTTGTCCACTACAGTACCCCGGATGGAAAACACGGAGTACCTTGGTATTACACGCTTGGCTCAACAACTGCAATCCACCTTCTCAACCCCTCCCCTCCCCAAACAACCTCCTCACCTCCGCACCCTCCCACCCCACAACCCTCACCCCCTTCTCCTCCATCTCCCGCTTACACCCCTCCCACAACCCCGGATCCACCGCCCGCGTTGCCTCCTCAATCACGTACGTCTCGAACCCCTCGCGCACCGCGTCCTCGGCCGTGCTCCGCACGCAGTAGTCCCCCGCCAGCCCGACCACGTACACGTGCGTGGTGCGGTGCTCACGCAGCAGCGCGGCCAGCCCGCTGTCGGACACGCGCGGCGCGTGCAGCGGCGCGTAGAAGGCGCTGTACATCTCGACGCGGGCGTCGGTGCCCTTCTCGA
>FTIZ01751967.1_pt1 | contig 17245 bp, 17 predicted proteins | sample 1658381 | NCBI WGS metagenome assembly FTIZ01 (sample SAMEA3914822, study PRJEB12502) | metagenome | biome: forest; material: soil | place: USA | collected 2012-03-12 | depth 0.1 m
CGGGGCGGCGGCATCGGGCGGTCGCGGTGGTGGTGATTGAGGGGAGAGGGAGTTGTCGTCGTCGTTGTCGTGCGTGTGTGGAGCGAGGCTGTGGATGTGGATGGGAGCGGACTGGAGTGTCGGCTCGAGCTGCGGTAGGAGAGGCGGCCGCGGTCGTTATCGTACTCGTGGTCGTAGTCGTGGTCGTGGTCGTGGTCGCCGTGGTCGTCGTGGGAAGGCGACTTGTTCAGAAGAGGGTCGACGGAACGGGCGTCGCCGGGACGGAGCATGGTGGTGGAAGGGCCCAAAGCGGCGGCAGGGCCCCGTGGGTCCCGTCTGAAGTTCCCGTGGCGAGGTGGTGATATCGGATCCGCGTTGGGACGCTTCGTCGCGGGGACCCGTGTGGTTTTTGAGCCTCGATGTGACGTCAACAACAAGCCGAGCCGATGCAAGGTGCCGCAAACCCGAAGAGTTTGTGGTTACAGTAAGTACCTAGGCACCAAGCAACGAGGAGAACAGCTGAAATGCAAAACCACAAAGGGTCCGTACGGCAGGGCGTTGTTATGCAGAGGGTTGAAGACGGAATTAAAAACAACGAATGTCGCAATCCGTACAGAAGAGAAGAACACCAGAAAACAGTCCTTCTGACTTCGTTCAGGGGAACACGTGTGTGGAACACACCCAGATCTGTGACAATGGCATCAGCTGCGGTTTCCGATCTGTGGGGGATCTACCAATCGGAGCGGCGCTGCCTCGCTGGGGGGGGGGGTCGGTGGAGATCATGTCTGTTTTCGGCATGTCACACGCTCCACATGCTGCCTGGGGAGAAGCCGAGCTTCCCTTGGTCCTCACCAAACAGCTTCCCGTCAGCCTCAAGTTCGTTCGAAATGCACTTCCTGCTGCCAGCCACGACATTAACTTGACAAGTGGCCCCAACCACGGCAAGCAGCGGGCGGCAAGTGTGAGATCAGCCTGGCATTCAGTTTGGTGTGGAATTACATGATTTTGGAAGCAGACACCGGAAGCCGTTGACTTAGACATGATGTGCTGCTCTAACGGTGTCCCTCTTCACTAAACAAGCGCATTCATGCCTTCTCGTCCGGCATGCATTAGGTACCTAGGTAGGTACCTAGGTAGGTTCAGAATTATAAAATATACATGTCATTTCCTCTCCTCGCATGTAGACACAAGCTACCTAGGTAGGTAGGTACGTTAATCTCACGCGGCTTCAAGCACTCTCCGGCCGCTCATAAAACCCTAACCCAGTCACGTACCTGAAAAATGCTCGTGCACCTCATTCGCGTCACGTGTCACGTGGCAGGGAAGGCCACTTTAACGGATGCGCGTCAGTCGCGTCTTTCCACTTTCCCTGCTCTTCCCCACGTCTCAGACCAGCACCGCGTCTTTTTCGCGACTCTGAACCCACTCCAGCTTCTTCCACCCCTATCTGTCACACTTCATTGGACGCCAGCCCGACCTCACTGACTTCATCCTTGTACGGCATTTCGTGAATCCAGCAGTGCAGCCCAGCGTCAACCTCGAATGTAGGCGCGGTAGCTGTTCGTCCCGTACAAATCCGAGTCCCCAACCACCCGAGTTCATCGTCATCACCGGCTGCCATCGAGACTGCAACCGGCCAATTCGCTTCTCTTGCTTCGATCGACCTGGCCGCCTCCCGGCCCCATCTCGATCCTCACTCTCTCGATCCTCAGCCCTCGGCCGTCAACCCGTCCTCGGTGCCTTGTGGCCCCCGCCGACAAAATGGCAGCCGACCACCCCAAGACGGGGATATACAGCGCTACATACAGCGGCGTACGCATCCTCGCCCAGGGCGCCAATTTCTTCCTGCTAACCCCCCCTTCTCCAGATCCCCGTCTACGAATACCAGTTCGGTGCCGACCTCAAAGAGCATGTCATGCGCCGTCGCGAGGACAACTGGATCAATGCCACCCACATCTTGAAGGCCGCCGGCTTCGACAAACCTGCCCGTACACGGATTCTCGAGCGGGATGTACAAAAAGATGTCCACGAGAAGATCCAGGGCGGATACGGAAAATATCAGGGTTCGTCTTGCCGACCTCTCTTTGTGTGCCCTGCCCTGACTTGTTGGCCTTCCAGGAACATGGATTCCCCTCGAACACGGCGAGGCACTCGCCCATCGCAACAATATCTACGACCGGTTACAGCCCATCTTCGAGTTCCAGCCCGGAAACGAGAGCCCCCCGCCTGCCCCAAGACACGCCAGCAAGCCCAAGGCGCCAAAAGCCCGCCCGGCCGTCCCCAAATGGGGCAGCAAGTCGCAAGACCGAAAGGCCAGCCAGCCGCAAGCTCCCGTTTTCCCACACCCGCATCACCAAGCCGCCGCCATGCAAGAAGAGTATGACAACGCAAGCCAGATGAACGAGGACGACACCCCCGACAATGTGACTGTCGCCTCGGCCTCCTACATGGCCGAGGACGACCGCTACGACATGTCGCACTTCTCGACGGGCCACAGGAAGCGAAAGCGGGAGGAGATGCTGCAGGATATGACGGAGCAGCAGCACGCTGTGTACGGAGACGAATTGTTGGACTATTTCCTGCTCTCTAGGAATGAGCAGCCCGCAATCCGCCCAGACCCTCCAACCAACTTCCAACCCGACTGGCCGATCGACACGGAACGTCATACCGCGTTACATTGGGCATCGGCCATGGGCGATGTGGAAGTCATCAAGCAGCTGAAACGCTTCGGCGCCAGTCTCGCATCCCAGAACATCCGGGCCGAGACCCCCTTCATGCGATCCGTCAACTTTACCAACTGCTACGAAAAACAAACCTTCCCAGTTATCCTGAAGGAACTATTTAGCACCGTGGATGCGCGAGATGCTTCGGGATGCACCGTCATCCACCATGCGGCCGTCATGAAGAGTGGCCGTGTCACAAGTCATTCGTGCTCGCGGTATTATCTCGAGCATATCCTGAACAAGATGCATGAGTCGCGTTCCGCCGATGACCTTCAGCAGCTCCTCGATGCCCAGGATAACGATGGCAACACGGCCATGCACTTGGCCGCCATGCGGGATGCACGCAAGTGCGTTCGTGCGCTCCTTGGCCGCGGCGCGTCAACCGACATCCCAAACCATCAAGGCGTGAGAGCCGAGGACTTGATCAAGGAACTCAATGCCTCAAAAAGCAAAGCTGCCCGGGGTCCTCCGCAACGCTCTTCAAGTCCGTTTGCTCCCGATTCGCAGCGTCACAACTCGTTCCGTGACGCCCTTAGCGAGTCAGACAGCAAACTCCAGGCTAGCTTCCGCAGCGAGGCCGCGAACACGGTCCAGTCGCGCATCACCCCACTGGTGTTGCAAAAATTTCAGGACCTCGCCCAAAGCTACGAGAACGAGCTGGACGAAAAGGAGGAGGCCGAGAAGGAGGCCAGGCGGATCCTGCTTAACACGCAAGCAGAGCTCGCCAACCTCCGCACCTCAGTTGCAGATCTCGAGTCCCGTCTCGAAGCCGACGAGGCAGCCGCAAAGACGGAAGCCGAAGCCGCCGCCACCGCCGAGAAGGTGCTCGCATACTTGACCCACCAGAACCGCATCGCTGTTCAAGACGCCATCCAAACAGAGCTGGCAACGGTCAACGGCGACAATGCGAGCAAAGACTCGAATCAGAGCAAGACTGCCACCAACAACCCTTCCCCACGAGAGAAAACTTCACCCTCAGAAGCTGGCGACCCACAAGAACGCGTACGCCTCGCGACCGAACTCCGCACACTCCTCCAAGACCAGCGTCGCGCCGAGGCGGCCTACGTTGAAGCTCGCGGCATGACGGGCACGGGCGAGAAGATCGACAAGTACATGCGCCTGCTGAAGAGTTGTCTGCCGCCCGAGGACCAGGAGATGCTGGACGAGAACCTCGAGGACATGATCAAGATGATGGAGGACGAGGCCGACGTTCTTGCGGGGGCGGCTGCGGCAGAGGGAGACGGCGGCGTGCAGCGTGGGCTACCTGTGCCTATCGGGGTGGGGATTACCCCGTTGTAGAGGAACGGGGCGTCTTTCCGTCCGTCTTGTCAGGCGTGGGAGGAGGAACTGTTTGGGGAGGTGGAGTTGGAAATGCTGCGAGCCCGACTTGACACGCAAGGCTGGATTGATGGGGCTTTCATGGTTATGGGGGTGCCTGATCTTCTGTGAGCCTGTGAAACTGCAGGGCCTTTCTTATTCCATGTACCGTCTTGGCTGGCTGGACACTTCGCGTTGGGGACATATTGGGCTTAGTGGGAGAGGGCACAGCTTGGGGGGGCGCTGTTGGTCTTACAGATCATTGTTTGTATCTGTGTTAGGAGACGGCGTGGTTTTCGCTTATCTTGCGCTCTTTCTTTTCTCTCCCTTTGGTGGAGCAAGGAAGCTACTGGGAGTTGGGGTTGGTGTTTTGTCTACTGGGCTTGGGTCTTCTGTTTAGGCACACGACTTCTATCGGTACTTGTATTCTCCGTTACCTGGTGGCTTCACACATGTATATACATATTCCGCCAGCATTTGCTAGCTGGGGCCAACTGCTCGTACATTCTTGAAGTCTCTCGGCGTTGAACGACCTCTCTCCTAGTCCTGCGGATGCCTTTCTAGGTTGTTTTCTTTTTCTTTTTTTTTTCTTTTTTTTTCTTTTTTTCGCTTGGGACTCCCTTTCCCTTGCTCTGGCGGCTTGCTTTTCCATGTCAGCGTGACCAAGCAAGCGAACCTGTCCCTCACCGCACCAGTGGCAAATCTCGCGGGACTGACGAGGCTCTGTAGCCAACCGCTTGGTCTCGTCTTCCTGACCGCAACTCCGGGCTCGTATACCCTAATTGGTATCCGCAGCCCGTCATCCCAATATCTGTCCGTAACCGGGCAGCGTGAAGGCGAGGCTGCCAGCTCAGGGGATGTGGAGGGCGACGCCGAACTGAAGCCGGTGTGGGCTTCTTGGTTCCTATCCCCCTCTCATGGCTAGGTCAAGACGAGAACGTCGCTTACCCAAGGGCTCTCCGCGCAATGACGCTGTCCCGGCCTCTGCGCCCAGTCGACCATTGTGGTGTCGACACACCGCATTTAGTGACGATGTTTTCTGTCAGTTTCGCGAGCTTCTTCCGCCCGTATGGCAACCACCAGGTACGTCGAAAGTGGCAGAATTGGAGGGGGGACTGCAGCCGAGGGGTGAATGCAGTAAGCAGGATTGCTTTTGCATCGATGTGGGAGATGGATCGTCAGCCTAAGAGAGCCGCAGCTGTTCAATATCACATGGGGCTGTCCGGCTGGACTCGACCATTGGCGCCGGGCGGCCACCGCCCGTCGTGTCCTACTTCCCTTGATCTCGCGGATCTCACTCGATGCAAGGTCAGGGCTCCCTGACCGACGAATTCCGGTTCAGATGACCATCCCACAGCCCTTGATGCCGACTCGGTGATGCTTGGCTGGACTTCTCAGGCCGTCTTCCGGGCCAATGGTCTTGGGAGACGAGACGGTCCACCGATCGGCCGCCGCCACGAGAGGTTTTTGGCCATTTGGTCGTCCCAACAGGCTTGGAATCGAGAGCCTGGTTGGCCCAAGAGCTGGGATCTGGGTCGAATCCCTGGACGTGGCCTGGCCTAGCCTGGGCTGTGGGTTGAAGCCGTCGCGGAATTGAAGAAAGACTGCCTCGTTTTGGGGCATGAGCATGAGGGTCGCCCCCGTTTCGCCTCGTCCAAGCCTCGGCCGCGCGTGCTGGTGGGGACCGGCCGTGGACCAAAGCCCAGAGAGGCAGCGGATTGTTTCCGCAACCTGTGACTATGCTCAGCCTCATTACTCGGTTCCCAAGGTGGAGCAGGGCGACTATAAAACTCAACGTGGGATCTTCCGCCTGAGCTAACTGCCGTATCATCAATCAATGGTCTGGCCCGGCTGGGGCGAGCATGGCGAGGGACACCGAGTTCGGCGCCCCTTGGCAGCCAGCCATAGACGCCGTATTCTGGCCATACATGGAGTGTTTATCAAGACATTTCGAAAGAGGATGCAAGTTGCCACGAGATATGGATGGAAGTCGGGCCCGCTCCCCTCAGGCGGGTCGAAGCAAACGCATCGACGCCGGGGCTCCAAGTGGCATTGGACCAGGCAGGCCGCAGTGACGACAAGAACGGTCTGGGGTGGTGTCAGGACTTCGTATATTGACCGCGGGACGGCGGCGGCCGCAGCAATAATAAACGCGGTGCGTGATGGCAGAACCTGGCGGTTTCGTGAGGTTGGCGTGTCGACTGGCAAGCGCTGGGCCTGGGAGGGTCGGTGGCGCGCGAGCCCACGGCAGCTGAGCGATTGCGCGGCCAGCCAACCAGTGCACTGGGATCACGAATCGCCCCAATGGCGGTAAAAGCACGGAGAGAAGGCCGAGATAATTCTCGGCACCGTCGGTACTACGTCAGGTATTCTGTACGTAAATGCCGGTCCAAGACACCGCAAATGGCGGTCAACAGCATCGGCTGCCACGGTCAACCTGACGTTACTCTGCAGCCCACCTCCCTGCCTCCCAGCATCTCCCTCTAGGTCTTGTGGGCAACTGGAAAAGAGCCGCGATTTGGCCTGATGAGGGCGGCCAGCACGCACAACAGGGATTCTGAGTGGACCAGCAGGGATCCGGGGGCTCGTAGGGCTGAGGGATGACAGCGGGGCTCGGCGATCATCTCCTCGATGCGACGCTGCCGTCAGCAGCCTGGTCCCCCTCAAATCCTCAAGGCACCGTGGCCTGCGAGGTCGGGCCCGATGCAGGCGGCCGAGCCGCAGAGTAAGCGCCATTGTGTCTTCTGCTCTGCAGTGTATTGCCTCAAAACTGCCCTCGGAATCGTTCGCTTACGGCGGTTCAGCGCCAAGTGCGACAACAGACAACATCAGCATTCCCTCCCACCCCTCCGTCCCCTCACGTCGCGATGTGGCTCGTGACTGGCGCAGCGGGGGCGCTCAGGCTGCAAACCAACCTCAGCCAGACACGGCCGTCAACCGTTGGGCGGGGGTTGTTGACCCTGCGTGCGCCTGTCTGCAAGCAGAATGGCGTAATGCGGGCGGGAGAGATTCAGGGCATTTCTTTTTTCGGTCAGCGCCCCAAACACGGTTCCTGGCGGCGCCCCAAAGCACTATCGACACTAGCACTGCAACGCGAAGCTTCTGCAGTCTGAACTGGAAAGTTCCGCTGCAGGCGAACAGTGCGAGTCGCCGTTAGCCGGTCCCATTCACGAGCCTGGCGGGGCACGCCGAAAGACGGGCTTGGTTCTGGTGGCTCTCCCCCCAAGCGGTGTTCAATCTAGCTACTCTTGATGGAGGAGGACCTTCAAAAGCCCAGGCAAGTTCGAAACAGGACGAGAGTAATTCCTCTGCCGACGGATGGAGTTTGACCTGATATGGAAAACGTCCAACCCGAACTGCATGGGCGCTGCTCATCCGGGCTGGCCTGGCTGCCTGGCTGCGGGCTGGCTGCAAGCTGGCAGGGCTGCTGGGATGCTTTCCACCCCACCCCACCCCACCCCACCCCTCTCACCAGCACCTCCTGCCCCTCTCGGCTTCAGTCCACCCAGCAGTTTTTGCTGGCCACAGGAGTTTGTTCCGTGCCAACTTTCAGCCCCCAACTTTTTTAGTTTCGACAGCGTGTATCCGTAGGCCACAACCCACCTGAACTGCCTCGCCTCACCTCGCCTGACGAGTGATCCACGCATGCCTGCCGTGCAGCGGACGGGCCGGCAATGCGCAGCCGGGGTGCGTCCGTCCGTACCCTGGAAACGGTCGCCCAACAGCCCGGGAAGTGCCAGCGCCAGTCACACTCTCTGCTGTGCTTGTACCCCGCCAGTGTTGATTCTCCCGTGCGCTATTCTATCCTCCGGACATGTACATACATATTACAGATGTATTAGATGCATCTTGTATTCTGTACTATATCCTCCACCGCCGGACGGAGGGGCATATGCAGAAGCCGTCCGGTTCTCGCACATGTGGGACGCGCGATGCTCGGTCCCGGGGTTTCGGCCGAGATACATGCTCATGCAATGCCCACATCAACCTTTATCGACTTGCCTCACCAGACATACAACCCGGATGCCGGGTGTGCGCCGTCTTATGTCCAGAATACCACTGCGAGCACAAGTCCCGCCAAGGAAATGGCGCAGCGCAACACCCTCCCTCTCCTCCGCGCCTCTGGACGGGGGCTGGCTGACCCACACCCTCGCAACCAACGATGATCGACAGGCAAAAACATATCCGCAACTCCCAGCTGCCGACAGAAGCTGTGGCAAACCTGCTTCTGGCCATGCGAGTTGCCGATCCCCAGGTGCTGCGGCCATGTTTCATTCCTGGAACAATAGGCGCGGGTGCTGATGGCGCTCGTGAGGCTCCGAGAGAGCTGAAGGGCGCGTTGCTAGGCCAAATCCGGGCTTGCAACCAGGCACCGTTCCTGCGCGGCTCGGACTGATACCCAGGGTCACACTCACACCCCGCCGAGGAGCTTGCTTCACCAGTCTCACCAGTCAACTTGATCCTTGAGTCCGCCCGCCCCCCGCCTTGTCCTGGTCTGACAGCCCTGCAGATCCACCTTGGCCGGATCCCCCCAGCGTGCTGGCCGCAAGCTCGAGAGCCTGGCGAGCCTGGGGTTCGCTTTGCCGTCGTCTGGAGTTCAGCTCCCATCCCAACACACCAAGCGCGCGTCATTGGGGATACACCCACCCCATTCACCGCGCGAAGGGTCCTCGGTGGAAGACAGGCTGGCGCCGCACATCTCCACTGGCCGCGGCGATGCCAATAAACGTTACTATCGTGTGCAGAGGTGCTAGTTGCCGACAAGGATTCCTTGTCCCTTGACCGGTCTTCTTCAGGACGCCAAGAATGGGATTTCCAGGAGCGAGCAACAAGGCCGCGGTCAGGGTTCCAGCCTCCCCCACCTGCACCACAGCGCCATGATGCAAGGCTCACACTGCAGCACACACGGAAAGCTTAAGCTCGCGCCACCCTTGCGACCTGCCTGCCGCCGTCGTCCGGCCGGCCAAAACGCATCCTCGCGCGCCGGCATCGCAGCGGGCAGGTGGTATTTTCCAGAAGACCGCTTTCTGTCCACTCTCATCTGCGCCCATTTGGGCCTTCAGATGTCAGACACGGCAGCGCAGACGGGGTGTGCGACGGGTAATCCAGCATGCTCCTCATGCTATCCCATGACCCTGTAGCGTTGCACGACGGTCATCCCAGGATTGGCCGTTCCGCTCTGGCGCCGGCGTCCTGAACAGAGCTGACCTCCAAACCGAGCGGTCCGACAAAATCGCACTATGCCCATGGGAGCTAGTCTCAACCGTGTCAGCCCTTCCTCGATCCGATCTCCGCCCTGCAAGCTCACGACAGTTTTCCCCAGATCCAACCAGGATGACCGTCTGTGTCGTATGCGGTATGGTGGATATTATCGCAAGGGCAAGCCCGGCATGGCGTATAAGTATGTCTCCATGTTCTCTCCCCCCCCCCCCTCCTCGCCGTGCCCAACCTCAAGCTGCGAGCATCTCGAGCGAGCCCCTGCCACTGCCGGCTTGCTGTCACCAACTGCCCCTACTTGGTACCTAGCACACCTCCCTGTGGACGCAAACGTCATGTCCTCGCGTTGACGACTCGCCACTGGCTTATCCGTGTGGGACCGAGAGAGGTGCTCTCCTCAAGTGAGACCTCAAGTCAGTCCGTGTAAGTGCGTTTCCCTTCTGAGCAGGCCTTGCTCCTATTGGACAATGTCGGCCACCAATTCTCTTGCGCGGTTGAGCCTTGGATATTGACATTTAAGACAGTCTCCTGTGCGCTTCGAGCCGCCGGCCGAGTCAACCTCACATCCCTGGTGTGAGGCCCGCGAATTTTGCTCGCCAGACCCGGAAGACCTTCAAACGCAGCGGTGTTTTGGTGAGGCGGCTTTGGTTTCAGGGATTTCGCAGTCCATCAAACTAACATTGCCGGTGGCTAGCTCAGCCCAAGTGGAACCTGCCCACACCCTCCTCCAGCGGGAATCCCGAACCCAGCCAATTTCCGTGCCACCATCCAGCGTCCAGGGCCACCTGCCTGAACCCCCAGCTCATAGCGCCGGGCCACCCACCAAGGCCGAATTACAGCAGAGGGGATTACCCCTGGCAGCCCCCAAACCATCGCTAATCTATTCTTCCCCTTCCGCTCCGAAGAAGGCCTTGCTCAGATGCCAACCCTCCAGCACCCTCCCGATGACATCGCCTGGGAGGTGCACATTCCAAGCTGGTACGAGCCCAGAGCAGTGACCACGCATATATACCTTGCTGCTGCTTTTCTTGTCATCTTGGGTGCTGTGCGCTTCTTGGTCACCCGTTGGCGCACTCCACGCCGTCCCGGGCCCGAACTTCGATCCTTCGACTTCAAGCAACCGCCAACTCACCTTTCGCTCGAGCACGCTGGGGTAAAGGGCTGGCCGCGGTTCGATCCAAACTTTGGGACCGGATCAGGGCAGCAACGGTCTGAGGCAGGTCGGGCACCGAGGTTCGTCCCTCTCAGGGTTGTGCCCAATCAGCTCAGGCCGCTGGGCAGACCGCCAACTATGGATGGGGGCGAGCATGAGCCCTGGGAGGACCATTACCCATGGTCAGCACTGGCCCCATCACGTGGCGTCAGCACCAACAGCCCAAAACCACTCCAAAGCCCCTCCCCTGCTGCGGACTCGGTGAGGGTCACCGAGAGGACGAGACGCAGCCGCTCACCGCGCACATCTTCTCGGGCTTCTTCGGGGAAGCGTCATAGCGGCAGCTCAGATGGACTGGGCAGCCAAGCAGCCAGGAGAAAGGGGGAAACGCCGACGGCAGGGAGCTGCGGTCACAGTCATGATGGTGTGCCACATACTGGACCGCACGGTTTCACAGGGATCACAGACGGACAATTCGACGACAGGCAGCCCCACCCAGGCCCTTTCCAGGACCCGGTCTTTCCAGTGATGGATTTGACGGTCCCCAGGCACTTCTCTCGCCCTCCTCGGCCACCGCCCCTAACACCTCCGACGTTGAGCGGTGCTTTCTTTCCCTTTGAGGACCGCCGCTCCGGCTACGCCCCCGCGGTACCTCCAGCACTTGACAGGAGTTTTATCCATCAGCCGAACCCCGAATATGGAGGCTGCTCAAGCTCGACAGACGCTCTCAGCTCCAGCCCGCAGAGTGCAGCCGCTTTTCCTCGCCGACGTTCATACACCAAAAGCGTCCCCGTTGGAGTCCCCGCCCCAACCACCACAACCTCTGCTCTCGCATCCACGGCGACGACGGCATCGGACAGTACGATAAAAGAATCCTTCCCACTGAGCTACCTGCCCGCCTCACCATCAATCCCACCGCCTCAACCTGGCCATTACGAGCCGCCACCAGCACCGCCAGAATACGAATTTGTTGGTGGTCCAGGCGGGCCGGGGGTTTTCCTTTCGCAGCAGGAGATTGATCTCCAGGGGGAAATCATCTCGGTCATGGACGACGCTGGACACGGGTGGAAACGACACACACGGGTGTACGGCGGCGGGGTATGTCTAGCATGCGTTGCAGCTGCAGAGAAGAATGGCGGTCAAGGCGGCTTTTATGGGGATAAAGTGCCTCTTGAGGACCGCCGGTAACGATCGAAAGCGCATGCCACGTCGGCTTGGGTTGAGCACAAGAGGTTCGATTTGAGTTGTGGAGCCGTTATGCAGGACAACAAACGCCGGCATGCATGCTTGCGTTTAGGGCAGACCCGCGACTGGCCACTGAGAAGGTGTGCTGCATAAGTCGTACTCGGGTCTGCCATGTGGGGTGATGTTGCTTTTTTGGCAGTTTGGTGGGCATCGCGACGACTGTTGGTTCTCCTCGCTTCACAGCTTGGGCACGAACGGCGCTGCGGTTTCCGAAATGAGCTTTCGGTTGGCCCCGGCGGTGGGAACCAGACTGGGAAGAGACGGACAGGCTCCAACACGGTGTGTGATTTGTCACGCGTGCAGAGGCGGTCTGGGAGCCCAGGATAGGAGTCCTCGACGGCAATATCCAAGTCCTTCTGACGCTTGTCATGAATCTTTTCGTTTTCAACTTATATAGCTGTCACGTTACGCTAGCCGCGAGGCTCTTTGCTTTCATCTATTTCTTCCTGGATGTGTATTCAACCTACACCGACATGCATCAGTGGCAGCATCTTCGAGGGCGACTTGTGTCAGTACTTGTACGATCTTGTGGCGCATTTTGAGATACGATGGCTCTCCCGTACAATAAATAATATTAGCTATCTGCAGATGACAATCGCGATGGCTCCATTTTATGAATTGGGAAGGTTGTAGATCACGCCGTGCCAAGTCTCATTATTGATAAAGTGTGCATGCCGCACGCGCAATGGAGATCACTCGTGGCCTCCTATACCCTCTTCGTGTCACAGCTCAAGAACTAGGTACAGTAATTATGGAGCAATATCCGGCGAGAGACCCAACAGGTTCATATTGCTTTCCGGGTCTTGAGCTGGCTTCTGAATCCCCTCCCGGTGGCGCGGGTGAGACCTACACCGCCTCACTTCTAATCCAGGTTTGTTGGATGGATTTGGAAAGATCAGGCATGGATTCGCCCGAGCAACTCAAGTTCCGCGCCCGCCGGGATTCTACAAAGCCAACACTGTGTTTGGAAGATCTCGACTGAGGTCCAATGTCATTGGAGAAATATGAAAGCCTAAATTCTCACGTCATCTGCGCCGCCGGGGTGCATCTTGCAGCCATGTCCGGAACACATATTCCTCTCGAGGTTGCATGCAGGGCAAGATATGCTTGCCGGATGGCTCCCCGGATTGTTCTCAGTCGGCTTCCCGGTCTTGGTTTGACGGAGGTTACATACGTGCAGGATGGTGTTGGACAACCTAGGAATCAAACTTATTAAACCGTGCCCTCTGTCTGGCTACCTTGAGTGGGTAGACTGGTGTGGCCCTGCGCAACATACCGAGGGTGAGGGTTAGTCGTAAATCCGATACAGAATGAATGACGAATCAAGGCGACAGAGATACAAAGACAAAGACAGTTGCGTTAGCATGAAGTTTTTACCTTAGGACGGAATACAATCATGCCGCATTTCCGAACTGCACGTTCAGAGAGTCGTGATAAGCTAGGAGCAGGGGCTGGAGATGAGAGGGATGAGGCGCGTTGCTGACCAGCAGCATTTGCCCGGTTAGGAGCTGACAAGCTGTTAGCGAATAAGACGGGTGTAATAGGATTATGTTCAAGAGCTATTGAATACGCGTCGTGTATTAATAAGCGGCGCGCCGAGGTTATGGGAGAAGTGATGCCCATGAGGAGAAAGATTAAACATCGCTGGCGGATCGCAGCAGCTGAGTTCGTGCCTGGATAGCGGTATCGATTCAGATTAGGCAAAACCCCTCGAGCTAAGGGGGTCACGTTAGGGAGATGGATTACCATAGCGGTGATATCTCGAAGCACCGTATCAAAGGCCAATCGCAGTTGTTCCCAACGCTACCTGGTGCCTCATGGGGTTTGAGGTAGAGTAATTAGGGACATACCGAGAGCGAGGTCCGCGGAGGCCTTTCATGGAAGAGTAATCGAGGCTGAGAATTCTAAAACGGAAAGCCATCATGCAATCGTAAGGTAGTTACCGTTGCGTTGATAGTTCGAGGACTTCCGCAATTCCAGATAGAGTTGATGCCCCAACAAATTCAGTCTATTAGCAAACCTGACAAGTCTCCAATGTAAGTTCTTGGTGAGCACTCATATGTAGTTGCAATGAGTTGAGCTTCGGTTGTTGGAGTGGCAGAAGAAGAAGGATAACTCTGAGCTTTCGTGCGGCTCACCGCCGGTGGTTCTCCAAACTGAAGTGTTTGCTCTCTGCGGTCGGTTCTCTTGAGCGGTCAAGTTGCCCCATGGAGTAGGAGAAGGCTTTCCCGACGATGTAGGGTTTGATCCACGACCGCCGGTGTGACTTCTGACCATTTCTCTCCAGTTCGAGCCACTCTTGTAAAGTGGATACGAAAGGAGAAGGCCATCTACTTATAGCCGAATCTTGTCTTTATCTTGACTTCTGTGACTAGAATTTTACCTGAGAGATTGCAAGACTGCCAAAGCACCTCAGGATGTACCTTAACTTTTTCTTAAACGCAAATGGTAGGCTTGCCACTCTGCAGATGAGTGATAAATGATCCAACCGGGTTGAAAGCATGAGGTTGACAACCTTACCCTACTTCGACCATCCCGATTTTTTACTTTGTGAGGGTTTTGTAGCACCCTACTAGTTTCGCGGTAACTAGGGTTTCTTTCCTCTGTGGGGTTTTTGGAGCAGCTTACCCGTTTCGTGGTAAGTAGGGGTGGACGGAAGCTTTTTGGATCTCCTCGTTCTATCGCTCCTCGCCTTGCGCTGTCTCTTCTGACTTTGGGCTAGATGTTGAGACGTAATTAACCGCATGTTACGCAACCCGTTGCACCAAGGGCTCTTGAATATCCTCGACAGCAATAGCAGCAACCTCTTCACTCATATGGAATACCTGTTGCCCCCCTCTCTTTTGTTTAGATGAGCCTACCACCGGGAGGTTGTCTCCAGCTTTGCACCCATGACTCGCCTGCAACTTGAACGGTGCTTACGCGTCGCAACGCGTGTTATTAGAACCTGGCAGTCAGACGACTGTCTCGTTCCAACGGGGAACAGCGGCCGAGACAGGGTTGGGCGGCACTTGCAATGGTGGATAGAGAGTACGGAGTATGGGGACGTGGCACCCAGGTTTCTGCTCCGCTGTGGTGGCAAAAGTGAGTCATGCGGCATGAACAGTACTCGGTTTCGTTTATTTAGGGGATGAAGGACTCGGGATGGAGCAATCAAGACGGCTGTTTTTGCGTTCCTTTCAGCGGCTTTTGTCGAGGCGGCCCTGCTCTGGGCGAAGCAAAGTGCAGGATGGCCAACCCTTTGACGTCCAAATAAACGCCGAGCCTCCCAAGTTTGAATTGGGACGGTTTACTCAAGAAAGGTGGCTGTAGGGGATGGGCAAGGAACGGGCCCGCCATTCCACATGGCCACGTTCTCGATCATCCCAACATGGGCTGGCCCAAGGGGGTGGAAACACACAGTGGGTTCCTGGTGTGAGATCTTGGCAGGCGGCGCAGCACATGTTTGGAAACAAGGCAACCCTAACACGAGCCCTGGCGCCCATGGTCCACGGCACGTGTCTTGACTTTTGATCATTGACAGAAGATTCACCAGCAAACGGGCGGTATGGAAGTGCTGCAACTCCTTCAGCAACTCCCCAGGTTGGCCAGGATGCGTTGGCGCATTTCCTGGAATTAGACACGGAAATCGGACGGGAAGCTGGGATCTGCACTGGGGTTTAAGCGCTCTTGCGTGCAGCTTGATTTGCAGACCCGCGCCGTCGCTCAGTTGGTTGCATTGGGCGGCGGGGTGTGGAGCGGACGGAGTGATTCATGCGACGGCATGCAGGGTCCGCAGGCGGTGTTTCATCAAGACACGGCCGCCCAGCCCGGGTATTGTCAGATTGCGGAGGGTAGGTTGTTCGGTGGGTGTGCGGGTGGGTGTGATGGCTATCGCTGCTCGAATACTTCAATGAACCTTGGACAGCAACCTGAGGCTGTCGCTGTCGCTGTCGCTGTCGTGCACAGCGCTGCATCACGGGGTCGAGCCTCGGTCACCGCGTGAAACGGGGCCGAGGCCAGCACTTGCTGCATCCCGTGGTTTGTCAGGTAGGCCAGGCGAGAGAGGTCAATCGATCAGACGAGGAAAGCCATGGCTGCTGCAGCCACGGTGCAACCCCTGTGCGACTTTCAGGGGGTGGCCGGCCATGGCCGACGGTGGCCGACCCTGCCCCTCGATCGGTGGCCGCAGTCGATTTCCGTGAGCTGCTTTCTGCCACGCCCGCTCGTCTTGCCTTGAGCAATGACCTCTTTTGTCGATGTTTCACGCTTCTCCCAGGATTCCGAAACACGCGAAGTATCCCAATCCGGGTGTCGGACACGGGGTTCGTTCGCCTGCCAAGGCGGCGGCCAACTCACCGTTACTCTGCACGGGGCCCCATGCCGTTAGGGCTGCCAGGAGGCCACGGCGACCGGGTGGTCGCCATCTCGATTGCAAATCTTCTGTGGGGTCGTGCCATGGGGGGTTCTAGGCGAACCCTTTCCGGCCGCATGGATCGCAATCTGGAAGATCACCAGTCGTCAATGCTGGCACCGTTCTACCGTCAAGTACATAGAAGAGAGAAGGACGAGAGACGGCGGGGAGAAAGCAGCAAATCTGGCCATCCATTTTTGTTCAGCTTGATTGACGGGTTGACAGTTGGTTGGTTGGCGAGCAGCCCGCCCGCCCAAGCCGACCGCGAGCCGACCACAAGCCGAGCCTGCCGCCGCCTCCGAATGCAGGCCAACAGGGCCAACAGAGGCCAGCAGAGGCCAAACAAAGGCACGGCGGAATGACAGCGACCGATCCTGACACAGCGCTGGCCCCGCAAATTGACGAAATGGCTGGCGATTTCGGAACTTCCGACGCAGGGCTTTCTGCGCAAATCACTTGATATTGTTTATGGTTATTGACGTTGGATGCAGCTTGGGGAGAGGGAAGCATGGCAAGTCGGGTGTGCCAAAGGCGACGGGACGCTGCAACGCGATTCGCCTCGAGTGCTGCAACTCGCTGGAGTCGCTGCAGCGTGACCCCAAAGCTCTGCTGTTGTCGGCGGCCGCCATTGGCCTGCTCCTGGGAGACGAGCACAGCTTCTAACCTGGTCGGGATTAGCGGGGGTCGAGCTGGCCTTCGTTGCGTGATCCGAGTGACGAGGGCGCGTAGCAGACTTCAGGGACCCTTCTAGCATCTGCAACTGGATGCAACGGCCTGGAACTGTTAGGTCGGCGAGTCCCTGCATTTGGCCCCTTTGTACCGATCCACCACACCGCTTATGTCAGCCTCGTGTCGGCGAGGCATTTGAGGCTCTGATTGGCTGATCTGCTCCTCTGGACCATCGGCGATTGAGCCATTGACTCCCAGCGTGGCAGCCACGGCAACCCAGGCACGGCGCGCCCATTTTGCGCCCGCTGCAGGAGTTGGCGGCGCGCTCCCTTCAATCACGGTGGGCCGCTATCCGCTCGGCCCTTGATGTGACAGGCTCCCCTGCCGCGACCCCCCTGCTCGTCGGCCAGTCATGTTGCGCCCTGCTCCTCCCTGAGCCCAAGCCAGCATCGGTTTGTGCCCCACCGGCTCCCAGTCTCCTGTCCACTCCTTGTCCAGTCTCCGTCGATGCCAGCCTCTCATCTCTCTCGCTTGCCGAAGAAGCCCTCC
>FTIZ01004709.1_pt2 | contig 17167 bp, 22 predicted proteins | sample 1658381 | NCBI WGS metagenome assembly FTIZ01 (sample SAMEA3914822, study PRJEB12502) | metagenome | biome: forest; material: soil | place: USA | collected 2012-03-12 | depth 0.1 m
AAAGGTTTCTCAGTGACAACTAGCAACGCTTCAGTATGTGTAATTATATTTCAAATCAAGGTTAAATCAGGGGTTTGTAAGATGGACACCCACCATGCTTCCCCGCAAGCAAGGCTTTCTCAATGAATTCTTCGTGCGAGGAAGTGCAGACGACAACAAGCTCGATCTGTTCGTCGGCATAGAACTCATCAGATGTCCGGTAATGCTTGGCCTGAGGAAAGTCGATGGTACAATGGCCCCAGCGCGGTGCCTTTGCTGGGTCACTGGGAGGGGCTGCCCGCTGCAGAAACGCGTAGACCTCCAGGTCCGGGTTGGGAAGGATATAAGGCAGATGGAAGCATTTTGTCGAGAAGCCGTAGCCGACGATGCCGACCTTGATTGGCGCCATTTCAACGGGTTTCAGGTCGTTTGCAAGTAATTGTGGTGAGGGGAGGGGAGAGGGGTTGTCGATCAGCAGCAGTACTAGAGTCTTATCCTCGGACCATTGACCCAATAATGCGGAGCTCTCATTGTCCCAGAGAGATCTCCCGTTTAGCCGGGCTTAAACTATTGGCTCTGATGCATGCCCTTCCCTAAACAGCAAGCGTGAGGTCGGGAGACAACGCCCCGTCAAGTCACAAAAATCAAGTGAGAAAGAGACAAAAACATACATACAACACAGAGGATTCCCTAGTCGTCACCGAACTGAGTACTGATTCTGCTCTTAGTAACTTGAGTTTTCAGAGAAGGGGGGTCAAAAACTAGAGAGTCTTAGGACCTAAAAACGGGCGCCTTTTTTCCTTCTATTAGTACGTCCGTCATGAAAAACGGCTATACCATATGACTGTCACTAGCTAAATATCCCTCGAGTGACGCGAGAGGCGTGACGACCTCCGGGTGCTAGTGACGACTCTAGAGGTGGCGGCGGAGGGTTTCAACCTAGCTTGCGCTAACTACGTTGTCATCCTCGAGCCTAGCTAGGCCGACGCCATCTAGCAGCAGGCCTTTGCCACTACGACCTCGAGGGCTAATTATTTACGCCGCGCCTCTTCCTACTGCTTAACCCACATAACCCTGCCGAGAGTGTGGTCTGGCAGCGGCAGCTAGGCCGCGTCACCCTAGAGAGCGGGGTGTAGGAAGCGGCCTCGTAAGGCATTAGATAGTTGATTTCTATGTTTGTATCTGTTTTCCAACTCTTGATCTGCTTGCCAATTAGTGTGAGTCGTAGTCTTCCGGTGTTATAATGTATAGGAAGGGACATAAACACCGTAGTGTGATTATGGTGGGTGATGTGTAGTATATGGAGGGGACGGGAACATACGAATGGGCTTTCGGAAAGGGTAGGAACATAGAATGTACTCCTAGTTGTTGGTAAGCTAAGAGGCCACCTAGGTAGCCGTAGATGTGTCGGCACTTCTTGCAATAAGAACCGACGATACTATGTGTTTATGTGCACTGGGTGTGGCGGCCGGAGCCAGCCGGTGGTCGGGATCACTCGGGAGGTCTCGTCGCGGTTCATCAGCACGTTCCATGGGCTGAATCGCACCCACTGTCGCTTTCGATGCCGGCAATCAAACGCCGTAGGATTCAGTAAGGTTTGGGTTCCTCTAGAGACGAGGGGATCACTGTTCTGCCGGACTTTTCTGTGCCACGCCCCTCAACTTCCCGCGAGGCGTGGGGACGGGGCACGAGAACTCCGTAACACAAACACATTTTTTGCCCCGAGGTCGGCCTCTCCTCGTGTTGGAGTGTGTTGTGAACTCTCGAATACATGTAGGAACCTGTGCCGGCGAGGCTCACGGCGCTGCTGCGATTTTGCCACGCAGCTTAGGGCCATAGGTTATAATCACGATGGCCCCGATCGGCTTTCCGCCACGCGCCGTTCAATCTCCTGCTCCATCCAACGCTTTTGGTTCTCCTTCCAACGTTCCTTGTCTTGCTCCATATCATCCATCTGGCCCTTCATCTGACGCATCTGGCCCTTCATCTGACGCAGCTGGCCCTCCATCCGACGCATCTGGCCCTCCATCCGTTGCTCAGCCTCGCGCTCGCCCTGACGCCTGCCAACGCTATATAGGTTGGCCTCCTCGTCGCCGGGCTCCGTTGTGAACTTGGACTTATCGTGCTGTTGGCGAGCTACACGGAAGATGGCCCCAAGTCGCTCATATGTCAGAGTGATGAGAGGATCCCTACACAAATGTCAGATCTGCTATCCTGCCCGACAAAAAAAAAAAAACACAAACCTCGCAACGCCAGCAGTCAACTCCGTGGTGGAAGGACGACGGTAGCTTGGTGGTGTCGTGTCCAAGCCGACGAAGTCGGAGAGATACAATTCTAGCCGGCCAACTGGTTGAACCTCCCGGCTATCGTCGTAAAATAGGCTTGTCGGATATGCCCAGCGGCTTGAATCGCCATCTGAGACTCGCAGACCGACCCATGCCTTTTCAATGGCAGGGTAGTCAAGGTCGATGACTAGCGAGGCTTGGATCTTGCCGCCTGACAACCTGACATACCGGCATGCTTTATCCTCGGCATGCTCACGGGTCTCACTCTATGAGACCTCATAAACAAGCGGCGGAATGTCACCCCCCGGGCCGAATCCTCCGTCTGGTTGCTTGAGAAGCTTTCTATTGAGCTTGATGGCGGCTTGGCCAAAAAACCGGATAGACTTGATCAGGTCTTCAACTTCCGGATGGTCCCGTGGAGCATGATCAGACAACGTCATTAAGCAGTTGTGGATGTGATCGCGGACTCCTTCTTGAACCTGGGCATGGAGAATGCTTTCCCCCATGGTGTCGAGGTAGGCAGTATCTGACGAAAAATCGAATTCCACCCGGCGGATCTTCGGTTGGTTGAGCTTAGATAGCTCGCCTTGAAGCACTTCAAAGAGACGGTCGACCGTGCTGGCTTCCCACTTAAAGCTGATAATCGACTCGACGTCGCCGCTGCGAGCGCAGGCAATTTGGGTAATGATGTCCTGGATCCGAGAAGCGTCCTGCGAAATTTGTGGCGGGTCAGCAGCTGCCGTCTGCGACAAGGAAGAGAGAGAGGGGCGTGAGGTACAAGCTCATCATGATGCTCGCTGCCTGACGAAGGAGACGGCCTCTCTGGCGAGACGGGAGAATTAGGCGACGCCATTGCGGGTGATGCCATCGGGTGCAGCCAGCGTTGCAACAGTCGATGGGTACGTGGTGGGGTTGACGAGGGAAGATGAGAACTTGCCTAGGATTTTCGCGAGTTTAAGCGCGTCGCGAATGCTGTTCGTCTTGGCCTACGTCATATAAAGGACCGAGCTCTCTTCCCACGTGACGTTTGGCCCGAGCGGTTGTTGTGAAGTTGATTATTTTGACGGGACGACCTGGAGGTTTGTGAAGGGAAAAACCAGCCCCCAAGACGAAAAGCCGCTTTGGAATATCCTAGATTCCGGCACAGCCCAGTTTTTCCGTGAGCAAATCTAAACGGAGCCAGTACGTTACGTCTATGTATCACTTCTTCTCGTTGGTGTGTAATAAACACTCTTGTCGATTGGCGTAGTTGCACAGAGTGTATCTCGACTTCTCAAGCAAGCAAGCGTAACATTGTCGTGATGAGTCTGACACATTGGGAATAATACGTGTCTGCTGTTAACTGCCTAGGCAAAGTCTTTCAATACTTGTTAACAGCGTGGCATACAGAGGCGAATCTGCACAGGGGAACACAAGACACAAGGTGTGCATGTTCTTGACCGCAAGACTACGTAAGGGCTTAAGCCGGGCTTCTGTCTCAATACATGACCGGGTGCGCAGGGTGTCGCCTAGATCAGGAAAGGAAGACTGAAAGGAGAGAAAAAGATCCACGCCCTTGACTGCATGATCATGAAAGGTACTAAGAAACAAGGTCCTATCGGCTTGCCTCGACTCACTATCTACAGAGCCACGTCCTTTCAGTGCGGCAACACTAGTCTCATGGCTCCGCCTTGACACCTCCGCGATGTCCGATGTGTACCTAATCGATCTCGACCTCTTGGCCCATTGGGTACAGCTCCGCATTCTCGAAGAACCACGTCCTTGCAATGCGGGGCTGCCATTCTTCTGGCTCCTCCTTGACAACCCCCTCGACATCCACCGTGGAGTCCATCTCGGAGTCCCGTTGGCCCTCTGCGGACGCTTTCCGTCGGCTGACGGGGGATCCAAGGCGCCGGAGAGCCTCGGCCAGTAACCCTGGGTGAGTGCGAGTGTGAGTGTGTTCCCCGGCGGGGATCCTCTGCCCCCGCCAGTCCCTGCGTTGATGTCCGCTCCCCCGTTGGTGTCCGCCCCTGTGTTGATGTCTGCCCATGCGTTGGTGTCCGCTCCGGCGGGGGATTCTCTGCCTCCGCCAGCCGCTATCAGCTGTGCCGCAGCAGTCTCCGACTTCTGTACGTTGCGCCGCGACTCGCACAAGGACGGGGTCTTCAAAAGGTTCTCGGCTTCGAGAAGAGGAGAGAGAAGGTTGACAATCGAGCAGTCGTGCGAGATAGTCGGAGAAGGGGATGTTTCGCCCCATCTGATCGTGTATCATGTCTTGCAACTCCGGGGCCAGACGCTTGTGAAGCTCGGTCTTCCAGGAATCTCGGGGCACTTGCAGCCTATGAGCCAGCTGGGCGAAGCGTGAGTAGAACACGTTGCATTTGTCGCCTGGGGCGATCTTAGGGCGCTAAAGCTGTCCTCGGCTTCGGGATGGCGGCTAGCAGTCTGCCACCAGAGTCGCCATTCCCGGGCCCAGTCCATAGCACTCGAAGGACAGGAGTTCGGCAAAGGTATGTCTTGTATGCTGGTGGTTTTGCAGCGTTGTCAGGCCTCTCGAGGCCACTCCTGACGGGATCTTGTGTGCTGATGGTGCCTACGGCGCCTTCAAGCCTTTCCGGGCTACTCTCGATAGGAGGGTTTTGCATGTCGGTCCTCACAACGGCTTCAAGCCTCTCCAGGCCACTCTCGACAGGCGGGTCTTGGAAGTCAGTGCCTGCTGCGTCTTCAAGCCTCTCCAGGCCACTCCCAACGAGTAGGTTTGTTGGGTCAGGGTTAGGCGCCTTGCCGTCACTCAGACGCACCTCGACGCCATCCTCGGGAGGCGTATCCAGATAGTTATCGAATCCGACCCTCGTCAACGCTGTCGGAGAAGGAGACTCGGCTAGCCTATCAAGGCTACTCTTGTCAAGCCGCTTGACAATGGTGCAATCCGACCTTCCCTCCCTTGCAGCATACCTGAATTCTCCATTACACCACAGCCGAGTCTCCTTCCACGATGGCGCCGAAGAAGCCCACGAAGGCGCTAAAGAAGTCCTCAAAGACGCCGAAGTCTTCAAAGACAACCGCAAAGTTTGAGTTCTCTAGCTAATTAGATACGCCTGCCGAGGATTGGTCAATGCCATAGGTTCTCGGTAGTTATGTATGGAAGAAGAGGTTGTGGGGGGGAGAAGACTTGCTTGTTCAAAGGGAAACAGATGATGGGGGTCACAGATATGGGCGTTGGCTTAGCAAACGGAGCTGGTCTGGCCCCGAAACAGGCCGTCTCAAGAACTGCCGAGCCGTTCTAAGAAGACAGCGGCGCGCAATACCTGAAGCAGACACTGCTGTCCCTGCCAAAGAAGAGATGTTGCTTATGATGTGCGCTTGACCATCATTCCCTCGATTATCATAGCCGATTCGACCATTCCCAATGGCAAACGTACCCCTGGGCTCTTTGCCATCTTGTCACCAGACAGCCAGGGCCCCGCCCTCTCTGCCACCACCAAAAATCCAAGGCCATGCCGTCACCGCTTTTCTTGTCATCCTGTCCCGGCGCCAGAGGGGACGGGTATTGACTGGCCGGCTAAGCACGGCGCCTCGGCGCATTTACCGTGCTGGCCTGCAGGTGCTCCTTAGAGACATTGACTAGAGCAGCGTGTAGGGCGGTGGCGGGCGATGGCTTTTGTTTGTTGCTGCCCCTGATGGTTGGCTGGGAAGCAGACAGCAGAGACTTGGAGATTTGCTCTGCCACCTGCAATGTTGGCTGTTCGAGAAGGGGCACATGACGAATTAAACAGCAGTTGGCGGCTCTTGTAGAGGAGGTCTGCGATGATGTTCCCCGGTCTGCCTGCTGTTAATATCAACCACTTGCTTGCCTTCAGCGGGCCAGTGCAGACATCCGCAGACCGGTCCTGTTTCCCGCGTTTCTCCAGTCTCCAGCGCTCGCCACCATCCGGATCAGCGCCTGCCATCATCTCATCTTCATCGTTCGCCGGACTACAACATCCTTCAACTTCATACGTGTACTACAGTATGCATGCCTCAACATCTATATTATAGTAGGACTCTTGAATTGAGAGGTGGCATAGGCCCTGAATCATTTGGTATCTCCCTATTCAATGAAGCGCACTTCTTACTCTCACAAATGCTATCCTGGCCTTGGTTGTCTACTTCCTTTTCTAACCCGCAGAATTCTCTTGCTCCCCAGCCCAGGCGGCGGCTCCCTCTGCGTCAGCCTGCGGGCGATCCTCAGGGGAGACCTCGCGCTCTAAGGAAGTGAAGTTCCTGCCTCAAGTTTAGGGTTTGATGTTGGGACTTCTCTTCCGAGTCCCCCCCGTCCCCCCCGGTTTGGGATGGGGAAGTTTGCGCCCTTTTGAACTCGGTTCATGTCAGTCCTGCTTTGAGCTCAAGTTCACCAACGAGATCGCTCTCACATCGTCCAAGTGTGTCATGGCGTCCGCCGAGAGTCAGGAGTGATCGAAGAAGAAGAAGAAGCGAGGAGGAGTACGAAAGCCACCAGCCTCCTGAATGTCTTATGAATCACGCACGGCTGTTGATATTTCATCTGAAATGTCAAGCACTTGTTTTCAGATCGAAGGATGGCCATTCTTGGACCTGGATCGGGCACAGCAGCACCAAGCGCAGCGGGTGTGACCTCGGCTGACAATTTGGAAACCAATCCAGGTTAACGAAGCTCCTGAGAAGGCACCGCCGCATCCAGACTTAAACAAGGCGCAGGAGCTGCAGAGCTCCTTTCCAGAACATGGTCCGAACTCAATAACGTTGCCAAGTTCAGGCAACGCCCGTGTCATCGCAGTTGGATCTGGGCTATTGCCAACCTTAACCAAGCTGCTACGTAAACCTCAGCCACCAGCTCCAGATGCGAGTCCATGGCCATTTTGGAATGGAGTAAAGCCCCGTATCAATTGTCCTTGGGGGTCCAAAGATCCGAGCTGCGCTAATTCTAAAGTCCGAGCAGTCGTGGTGAAAATTTCCCGATACCCCCCGAGTTTCTGACTCGCCCAGCAAGCCCTCAAACCCGCAGTGGTAAATCCAATCTATCATCCCAATCGAATCCGGATCACGCATGACGTGGTCATTATCCCAGGTATGCCCATATCTAGAAGCCTCGTAAAACCATTGCAATGCAACACCATCCAGAAAAGCCAGAGATCAGGTAAAAACAGCGCTCAAAGAGCATCAGATGCAGCACGCTCCGAAAAGCATCAAGCCTGTCCCAGATGCCCAAACCAAAAAGCGACCGCTTGGATAAAAGCGCAAAAAAAGGAAATGAGAATGGACGGAGACATCGGAAGCAAAACATAACGCCGCTTTAAGCCAGAGGCCACATGACATGCCCCCTACTCCCACGCACCCCGAGCCTGGGCCACTTGGGCACCCTGATATCCCGTACCCTCCTCACCTAACCCTCCAGCATCAGAGTCCACGCCCAACCTCGTGCCCTGTCCTTCCCCGGCCAAAACGCCATAGAAATACCGCTTCCCCAGTTCCTTCACCCTTTGCTCCCTCTCCTTCGTCCCCAGCCTCGACATCCCCTCAAAGTCCTCTAACATCCGGCTCTTCGAGACATACCACAGCAGCCCGCCCACACACCGAGGGTCGACTGGCATAGGGGGGTAGCGCACAAAGAAGGACGCGCCGAGGACGATCAGCATGAAACCCAGGAAGAGACAGCTGAGAATGGCGCATATGGTTGCCGCGGTGCCTGTCTGCGCGAGGTTGAAGGGCACGTTGGAGAGGATGACGGGGAGGAACTCGGAGAGGATGGCGGCGAGCGAAACGACGAAGAGAAAGGGTTGGCGGTGGCGGACCGCTGAGTAGATGCCCGAAAAGGGATTGGTCGAAGGGGTGAAGAGGACCGAGCATCCGGGCGGCTGGGTGCGGAGGGAGAGGATGAGGAACGGAGTCATTGTGCTGACGCCTGTTGAAACCCCACGGGTTAGTGCTACGATAAAACATGGGGGTGACGGCAAGGAACTTACTGAGGAAGAATGATTGCCAGCAAAAGGCAATGACAACACCGATGATGGCCGAGACGAAGCGCACTCCAAAGGTGTTGGAGTTGAGAAACACCCACAGCTTGCCATCGTCGTGGATGCCGCCACGGTAGTAGGCGTGGTAGTAGATGATGAAAACGAGGACGGCCAGCTGCAAAACGGCGAAGGCAATCCGCCAGGGATACCGCAGCGGCATGAATGGCAGCGGCTTGCTGTGACCATCCCACTTCCCCCCCGCCGCGGCGTCATCCCACATTTCTGAGTCGCTGTCGCCCGGGAAACCCCCTTGATCATGCAGCCCCCTCCCGGCCTCATCCAGCAGCACAATCCCATACTCCTCCCTCCCAGCCGCATTCTGGCAATACCCCAACCCATAGTGCTTATCCGCCACGGCCCGCTTCATACCCCTCTCCCCGTCCTGCAGGATCCTCACGTGCGGACTCCTCGCCAGCGACGCGATCCCCGCCACACTCCACGGATTCGCATACACCCCCGTGACCCACCTCCCGACCAACACCACCACCAGCACCAACATCACCACCACCGCACCCAACAACCCCATCAACGCGTGCGCCGGGGCGGGACTCACCCCCAGCTGCGGCCCGCACGTCGCGCTGGCCGTGTTGAGATAGCAGTCCCCATGCAACTTCAGCCCGACAGCCTCGGTAGCAAGCGGCACCATGAACGACGCGCAGCCGACCATTAGCGTGGTCAGGAACGGCACGGGGTGGCCCTGCAGCAGGGTCAGGACGGGCGTGATGAAGGCCATCACGCCCGTGTACTGCAGCAGCAGGGTGTCGGCGCCGGGGGAGCGGCCCGTGGTCAGCGCCTGGAAGGGCTGGTACAGCTTGGCGTTGAGGTCGATGATGCGCAGCGGGATGACCAGGGCGACGCCCAAGAGAGGGGGGAGGAAGGTGCCGATGAAGATGTCCACTTCTGTCCAGCGAAAGACGCGGGTGGAGGCGACGACGGTCGGGCCGGGGTTGGCGCCTGTGGTGGTGGCGGCGGTTGGGGTGGCGGTCGAGACGAAGGTGCGGGTGGTGCGCGGGAGGGTGGAGATGAGGGTGCTGGGCGACGGAGTGGAGGTGATGGTTCGCAGGACGCCGGATATGGTGGTGAGGAAGGTGGTTGGTGCGAAGGTGGTGGTGAAGGTGCGGAGGCTGTCGGGCAGCGTGGACACCATGGTGAAGGTGATGGGTGCTGTCCCGGTGGGGGTGGTGACGATCACCTGCGTCGTCAATGTGCCCCCCACAGTCGTGGTGAAGCTGGTCACCGGTGGAGTAGAGACGCGAGTGACTGGGGTTCCGTTGATGGTTTCCACGATGGTTGTCGGGGCCGGGGTCACGGTTACCACGGTTGGCGTGCCGCCAACGTTAGTCGTGATTGTGAAGGTCACCGGCTGGAACGCAGCTGCGTTGGCCGTGGTCACTACGACTTGCGTGACCGGGGTTCCTCCGACGATGTCAACGGAAGTGAGGGTGATGGGTTGGCCTGCCTCCGTTGGCGTGGTGACAATAACCTGTGTGGTAAACGTCCCTCCTCCGGCATCTCCGACAACGGTGTACGAAATGGGCTCAAAGGGCGGCCCAGCGGGGGTGGTGACAACAACCCGGGTGACTGGCGTGCCCCCAACGGTATTGACAACGGTGTTTGTAACGAGTTGCCCGGCGGCAATGGTGCTCACAACACCGCCTTCCATCGTCACAACGGTCTGAGGCGGGGGCGTGTCAACGATGGTGCGCTGGACGCCATTCACCTCTGTCACCACGGTCACTGGGTCCGGGTTGTTGACAACCGTCACCGGTGTCGCGCCAATAGTGGTAACAATCCCGCCTTGATCCGCCACCGAAGGAGTCAAAACCACAACGGCTGTCACGACAGACCCGTCAACCCGCTCCACGCCCGTGCTAATTTGCTGATTAACGACCACCGTCTTGACTTCGTCTGATGAAACAGCAAGGATGACGGGCCCCTGGCTCTGCACTACACCCACGGTGCCGCCACCGTCAACCACAACGCTCGTCACTTTATCTGGCTCCGAGCCCTGGGTAACAGCCAGACCACCGCCTTCGCTGGGCTTGTCGGGGAGGATCGTGCTGTAGTAGGTGATGGTGACCTCGCCGACGCTGGGGATGACGACACCGGTAATGGTGCTTGTTCCAGTAATGGTTCCGATCGAGGTTCGCGTTGTAACGCCGTCAACTTCGGAAGTGACACTCGAAGTTATTGTACCCACTGCCGTCTGGGTGAGTGTGCCTGTGAAGATAGGCGAGCTGGCTGCTGTTCCATTGACTGAGAATTGAGTGTGAATCGTGGTTGGCTCAAGGCTGACGAAGGTGGATACAATGACGGTCACAAACGTCGAAAAGCTGGTGAATGGGACGGTCTCAACATCAGTGAACACCGAGGTGAAGATAACGGTTGATACGGGGACGGTGACGCTGGTGGTGAACGTGGAAACCGACACCGAAATCGGCACCAGCCGCGCACCGCTCGGGAGGCTAATGCTGAGAGGCGTCGATGTGGTGCTGGGCGAGACTGTTCTCGTACTTGAAGAAACCGTCGTCGTGCTAGAGGAGACTGTCGTTGTGTTGGAGGAGGCTGTCGTCGTGCTAGAAGATACTGTCGTCGTTGTAGAAGAGACCGATAGAGTGGTGGTTGACGAGGAGTTGGTGCTTTCCGCGGCCTCCTGGGCGTTGAATCCGCCGCGGTCGAGAGTTCGGGAAGACGAGACGGAGGTGGTGGTCGAGAGGGATGTTGACGACCCCGACTGAGAGGCCGATGATGTCGTCCCGGCAGATGACTGATCTGTGGCCGATGATGTTGACTGCGCTAGGGTAGTTCCCACCTCGTCCCCTCCAGGAGTTGAGCTGCTCTGTTGGGTTGTTGAGGTCGTTGTTGTCGCATCGAGAGTGGCAGATAATGAAGTGATTACAGTAGTCGTGGTACCCTCAACCGTCGCGGCCGATGTGTTGGTAACGGCTCGAGCGAGTCGAACCGGCTGTGTGGCGTTTGGATGGAGACCAAGGATCACGGCACTGTTGTCCGAGTCTGGCATCTTTTGCTCGGCGACGACAACCAAGACGATGGCCGCAAGGAGGAGTGCTATGACAGCGCCGATGAAGGGCCAACGCAGCGGCGTTGGCTTGTAGTTTGGCGCGCTCCCCGTCCGCCACACGGGCGATTTCCGTCCCCAAGGGCCAACCTCTGTCGGACTCGGCGCCGCATGATGGTCTTCTGTGGCCTGGATGGTGTATTCGTATGCGGCACGGTCGTCTCGCGGGTGGATCGGCGGTTGCTGCATGTCTTTCTCGGCTTCGCCGCCGCGAAACAGCAGGAGTTACTCGAGTCTGAGAGTAAGGCAATGGGGGGATGGTTCTCAGTTATCGTGGCGTCGGGTTTGGCGGCTCCCTTTACCTCACCTCACCAAGGTCGACATTGAGTTTTCGGTTTACTCCCACACACAAAATTGCACGAGGCGTCGACCAAATCGGGAATGCAGGTGAGTCTGCAAGCCCGGGAATCGTGGCACTCATATTGGGCGCATGTGGTCTGCCCGACGCGTGGATGAGTCCTCCAGACCCGAACGGGTGCAGTGCGGCTGAGGGCCGATGCCCACCGTCCCTTGCCGTTGCGTGGCTGCGATCTCGTAACAGCCGCACTCTATTGGTGATGGGCCTGATGGCGGTGGCTGCGACCAGGCTAAGGTCCGGCTGGCAGCGACCCTAACGTTGCCGTTGTCTTGGATCCCGCATCGGGATTGGTGGTGGCTGATGGGCTAGCCAGCAGTGGTGGGTCACACAACTTGGCGACTGCCATTCAAACGACACAGACATTCCCGTTGCGGCTGCAACCTTTGGCGGAGTCCAGCACCGTTTCCGGCACCTTAATGCCCCCCCTGTCCTAGCAGATCTCTCCGACAGGTCAGGCCCAGGCTTGCATTGATCTGCACTCTGCACACCAAGCGTTTGGAGTTTCGTCAGTCAAGCTCAGGATGGCCGTTGGGGACCCGGGGAACCTTGGGGTCAGGCACTTGTGCTGAGAATGACGGACTGAACCAACACGCGCAAGTCACCAGGAGACACCAACTCCAAGTCTCTCCCGAAATACCCCAAGTGCGCCCGAATCCGTTCATGATGTTGTGTCCTGCAAAAACGGACAAATGGCTTGGCATTCGGCATTCGAAACCTGTGACCGGTATCTTCCTCCCCCCACGAAATGCCAGGCAAGACACCAGACCAAAGCTTGCGGGTACCAAAGCACCAGACGCGCGGGAACCAGAAGCATTAATCGTGAATAAAAGCGCAGACGAAACGCCCCGAGGATGGTATTGTGCTTGTTGTTCCACGTCCGAAACCACCCATGCCCATGTACATGTTCCTCTATGCCCGATTTTCCCCATGTCAAAGTCGAAATCGCTTTCTGGATTCCCTCTGCATGGCGGGCAGGGCCATGCAAGGCCAGCTTCCGAAAAACCAGAGCCGTGTCCTCATTCCGTCACCACCAACTTCGCCGACCGCAAAGCGCTTAGAACACGAGGGCGGCACCCTTGGTCTTCTTGTCACCACTGTTCCGGGTGTCAGAATCGGTCCGTCAAAATGCTGCGTTAAACTTTGTCAAGGGAGAGCCGCCGTTCCAGTATAGTCGAGAATCCATGAGCTGTAAGACCGGACATGCTCCAGGTTGATTCCACCGAAGAATATGCTTCACCCCGCCAGGCTGGGCACACCGACATGACCACGTAGATCACCTGGGAGCTGCCAGAAAGAGCAGAACTCAGAGGAGCCAAATGTCCATGCTGTGTCACCGAGCCAAACAGAGCTAGCAAGCTCCTGATGCTGCCAGACCTTCTCTTCCTCGCAATGCCGATCCCCAAACTCGGGCGGTTTCCATGTCCCGAGCAATCGTCGCCGTCTGGTTCATAGGTCTGTGGGTCGTCGATAACGCAAAATCGGCCATGCAGTCCCAGTCGAGAGCTCGATGCGCCACGGGGGGCAGGTTGACGGAATCGAAAGTCGTGGAGTCGGATGGTTCGGCGGTCCCTCCCAAAACAACAAAAAGCACAATGCAGGTGGCGGGAGACTTACCCAAGCTCGAAGTGCTTGCAGCGCTTGAGCGGGAGCTGCTTCTTCGTCTTGCAAGACGAGCATTCCTGTCCAACCCGGTATTTAGCGACCCCTCCCCCGCATCCAAGCCTCCGCCAACGGGACTATCTCACCAGCCGGAGAACGATCTTCTTGGTGGTCTTCGCCTTCTTGTGGAAGACGGGCTTCGTCTGACCACCGTAACCGGACTGCTTGCGGTCGTAACGGCGCTTGCCCTGCGCGAACGCCGAGGCCTTGCCGGCCTTGTACTGAGTGACCTTGTGCAGGGTGTGCTTACCGCACTCGCGGCCCTTGCAGAAGGTCTTCCGGGTCTTGGGAACGTTGACCATTTTGGCGGCTGGATCCGGTCGTGATGTGGTGAGGTGGTGGTCGTGCGGTGTCGTCGGTCGATCGGGTCCCTCTCGTAGGTTTTCGCCCAATTTGCAAATTTCGGCCAGGGCTGCCGTGCGTGTGTGGGCGCACGGTCGAAAGATGACCCGTGCCGCCAGCCTGAGCGTTCTCCGGCAAAAGGCCCCACAGGGAGCGGGCGGCCCCACTTCTGCTTGCAACCACAACCCCGCAAGAGCCCAAAAGAGGATGCCAACACAGCTGAACCCTCAGCTCTGTGGGACGGGCCCGCCACAGCCGTTGTGAGCTTCCGGCGCCATCGCTTGAGCCGGGGCGCAGCCTCTTGGCCTAGCGACACTGAGGCGCGGCCAACCATGAACACTGCGCCCCCAAGTCATGTGCATCTGGCTCAGAGCAACAGGCTGAGATGTGTACAGAATACTGTGGAAAACAGGATCCAGCACGGCCCGCGATGCTTGGGACGCCGACCTTGGTCGTCACGTTCTCCACAAATCTTCATGTCCTCTGCCGCAAATGGGTGCAACTGGCTAACACCTTTGGTGGCCGCAGATTCAAGATGTTATTTGACACAGCTTTCTCGCCCTCATCTGTGCACTTGTAGGCCCTCGCCTATATGCAAGGCACAAACGACCCTGCCAGAAATGCCGGGTCGTGCAACCACTTTTCCCATGTTGCGCTAGCAAACGGTTCGTGTCTCGCCCCCCCTTCCATCACATGCGATAGGTAGGTCGAGGTCAGTCGTTTGCAAGGCCACTAATAATTGGTAACTTACTACAGAAGGCAGGTACTGTGTATGTCGGTAATGTCATTTATGGGCTCCCGGATTTACCATGAGGAAGATGAATTCACCAGGCACTGAAGCAGGCAATCATCAGCCACGAACAGGGGGCTGCTGTGCCGTTTTGACATGTACCAATCAGCGGGAAATAGCCCGGGGTCAAGCCAACCACCTGCATGATTAGTACCTAGGGAGCCTGCAGGGCTCTCACCGGACCGAGCCTTGAGCCGTGGATCATGCAGAGCAAGGCGGTAATTATGTAAATGCTTCGCCCCGACACAGACAAGGCTTTCTTGAAGCTTTTGGTCGCCAACCTTGCAATTTTCGGGCTCTGTCCTGTGCTCCTTCAAACTTCGCTCTCGTCCCCTGCCGTTTCGCTACTATCAGACGCCGAGCATGGCGTCAGGCCCGCGCATGATTGTCCTCGAGCCATGTGGGTTGTTCCCTGTCTCCGCGGCTTGGACTCCTTCGAGACATGTCTCGATACCCAACAGACAAGCCTGAGCTGACGAGAGACAGCCCAAGGGGGGAACGCGTGGCAATCGAGCACTCACGTCTTTACTGTAGACGCAGTGAGTTGAACCTTCAGAAAACAAGACTCGCACGCCAACGAAAGAGTTTCTAACCACTCTCCAGCTCGCCGGTCTACCCAAATGTTGCTATGTGTAAGTCATACTCTTCATAGAGGGTCCCATGTCCATCGGCCCGAACTGAGGCACTCATCCACGACCAGCTTTCTCGACGTGAAGAACTACCCACCCGCAGACGACGGTCGTCGCAAGAAGCTTCTCGCCCATTTCAATGTGCCCGAATTCGTGGCAAACCGAACATGCTTCGAACTGAATGGCTACTTTGGCAACAAGACCACCTACGACGACAAGAGCGCAAAGAAACACGTTACCAGCTGCAGTAAGCACCCGACGTCCTCCGCTAGCACCATCGTGGCTAACAGCCATAGCAACCTGGTTCCGCTGCTTGGTCAAGATGATCAAAAAGGTGGGCGACGACCCTCATGAAGGTGGCCCAGAATATGTTGTGCCGGGGAAAAAAGACTACAAGTGGTTCGAGATGTCCTTCTTCACCCGCTGGGACTCCCCGAACACGTCCCAAATTTTGTGCGTGGACACCCCACCGGACTTCCCCGTCGAGCTGAAGAAGCTCCTGGACAACCGACCTCATCCTGTCGACTTTCGGGACCCATTTGCTATGCATGCCAATCTGGTGGACCAAATAGTTGTCTATACAGATATCTCGGTCTGGAGGGTGCGAGATCCCGTGAGGCAGCTCGAGAAGGTGAGCAGCGGCCCCAGCCCTATCTCACTTCAACAAATCGCCTATTCTCACCCCTGGTATTGTGGTTAGTCTCGTATGCGCACCGGTGCCATTTTTGGGCCGATCCATGATGTATCTCGCCACGCCATCCACGCCGCGGAGATCCTCGAGGCCACCATCGACACTGTCAAGGAGCTGCAGCACCGCCAAATAGCAGTACATGGGAGACTGTACGACAACCTGGGTGATACGTACAAGGATCAGGCCCGGGACTATACCCAATTTCAGATCTCAATGCTTAAGAACTTGAGGCTGAGGTCCGACTCCAACCAAGAACGGCTCAAGAGTGAGATTGACCTGGTACGTGAGACTGATATTTTGAGGCTGCGGTCATTCCCGGAGCTACTGACTCACATGTGGCAGGCCTTCAACAACCTCGCTCGCCAGGATAACAACGTCATGAAGTCAATCGCGCTCCTCGGCATGATCTTTCTACCACCTACCTTCATCTCGGTATGCACCAGGACTCGGGAGCCTCGGTTTGACGTTGTCCTGCTAACCTCGCAATAGGCTATATTCAGCACGACCTTCTTCAACTTTGCTGACGACGGAAGCTGGCAGGTGTCGGACAAGCTCTGGATTTTATGGGTCACGAGCGTTCCGGCCACCATCATCACCGTAGTGCTCTGGCGGAGTTGGCTGGCCCACAATGATCCCATCATGCAGTTCTTCATGGGGTGGCCGGGCCGGGCCCGCGCCCTGCTCAAGCGGATGAAAGTTCAACGGCAGCCTATTCCAGAAAAGACCGGGGAGCCGTGATTGCGGATGACACCCATCACCCTGTATGTTCTGCAGAGAAAAGGCAGGGAGCATGAGCAAATCTCAAACGTCGTCCACTCTCAATCTTGCAAGTCGAATCCTCCATCCATTTCTCTTACATACCCATAAAATCAAGACGCAGCAACGCCACCCGTCCCAAGTTGGCCCAGAAGTCCCTTTGAACACCTTCTACACCACACCAGCACACCCCACCAATGCACCCCCTACGCGACCTGCGCCGCCCGGAACCACGGCTTGCGATCCAGCTCCCCCATCACCTCCTCCAGCAAGTCATACCTCGACACGCCCGCCAAATCCTTATGCCAATTCGCCTTATCCAACCCCTCCACATTCTCCGCCAGCACCTCTCCCACCGTCTTCTTCCCAAACCTCTCCTCCTCATCCTCAAACCCCCACCCCTCCTCAGCCGCCCTCCAATACTCCACCGGCACCCTCACCCCCTTCGAAACACCCACCTTCCACTCCCACTCCAGCGGCCTCCCCTCCACCTCGGAATCCCCATCATACACCAGCGGAATCCGACACAGCACAACCACCCCATAATCAACCGGCACCTCACACCCGCTCCCAGCGGCGGCGGCCGCC
>FTIZ01748769.1_pt1 | contig 17159 bp, 20 predicted proteins | sample 1658381 | NCBI WGS metagenome assembly FTIZ01 (sample SAMEA3914822, study PRJEB12502) | metagenome | biome: forest; material: soil | place: USA | collected 2012-03-12 | depth 0.1 m
TTGTGACGCGGTGAGAAATGCCGGAGCCAACAGGGGTGGCTGCGGCATACGTCAGGGAAAGGCTTGTTCCAACTTGTTCCCCCCGCCGCCTCCCAGTTTTCTATCCCTGGCCATCCCATGATCAAAAGGGTAAAAGCTCACCCCGTGGGGCAAGCTGACATGCAGAAATCGCGAGGCCGAGCTCCATTCTTCCCCATTGCCGCAGCGGAGCGAAAGAAGGGGCCCCGAGGGGAAGGGTTTTTGTTGTTACTCTCGGAGATGTGGGGATGTGCTGCTGTGATGCCATAGGCTGAGATGGAGACAGCTGCCGGCTGTTGTGGAGTGTCTCAGAGCTGATCGGTCCTTTCCATCCCCTTTCATCCCGGCATCATGGTTCCATCTCCGCCATCTGCTCTCGACCCTCCGCTTCCCCGGTGAGCGCGGCATGGGGATCGGCAGCTGTGGGGTGTGACCCCCACGCGACATGACCGATGGTTTGGGTGGCAAGATGGTGGTTTGGTGGGGGTTGTCAAAACATGTGGGCCGCCGCCGAGATCTGGGTCCGGAAATTACATGGTACTCCCTGTTCGGCTGTTAGTTGTTCCCATCTCATGTCTGTCAAAACAGGGTCTGGGGCGACTTGCATCATTTCCAGAGTTCCTATTCGAAAGCTTATTATAAAGATAATCAAGAGCTAGAAAAGGGCAAGAGAAGAGATCGGAAGTAAAATAAAGTATACTTTATCAAAGAAACTATATTCAATAGCAATCGATACTAAAGTTAGACACCTGAAATAAACACCGGAACAGCAAGATATCCATGCTCGTGGCTACCGTTTTGAGCGCCCTGGTATTGGCCTCCATTTTGGTGGCGGAAGAGCGTGACACAGCAAACCACCCTTTGTAAACGATTCGGGATTACTGGAATGCGAGAGAGGGGAAGGGCGGCGAGTCGGAGAGCGTGTTGGGAGCCGAAAGCTTGTTACCGATATAGCACCGCTCGGACAGAGGGCATCGTCCGTTCGAGTAATTCGAGCAGTATGCTTCATTTCTTGTACTCTAAGTTGCCTACTTGCTAGACACTCGCCTCAAATACTGCACTCTGTTTAGTATCATCAAGTCGAAACCCCCGATTTTGCGCACGGCTAGTTTAACGTAACATAAGACTCCTCATCCCCCTCCTCGAGTTTCTGCTCGTCACCGACGGCATTCACGTCCATATCCAGGTCGTCTTTAGCCGTCTCCACATCCACGGCCACAAATTCCATTTCGTCAACCTCATCGTCGTCGCCCTCCCCCGCCTCCCCGGTAAGAAACGCCGTCCTGTCAGAAAACAATGCCCCCTCGACGTTGTCCTCACTCTTCGGCCGGATAACATGCAACCGGTACGCAAACACAATCCCCGGCGCAGTCTGATACGACCGGTTGCTCGTCCACTCATTCGCCCCCGACAACCCCCCTCCCACCTCCACCGGCACCCCGCCGGCCGGCACCGGCCCAGATCCGCCCAGCGATCCGGACACCTTGGTCGCCTTCTCGTCCGTGACAGTAAACGAATTCACCGCCACGCGCAGCCCAGTTATGATGTACACGCACCGCTTTCCAAACCGCCCACTGTCAATATGCCGCTTCACCTCCTCCAGGCCGGTAACGGCGCGCAGTGCCGCGGGCGTGAAGACGCCGTCGAGCGTGCGCACGTCGTGGTCCACAGCGCTGAAGCTCTTGTTGCGCGACCACGAGACGTCTGTCTTGCCGTTGGCGGAGGCTAGGTCCAGGAATTTGGCTAGCAGCTCGAAGCCGAAGGAGCGCGTTGTCTTGGCGTCAAAGGCGCGGCCTTTCTCGACGATTGAGTTGGGTGCGGGGATGGGGATGGTCGGGTTGTCTGACTTGGGGCCGAGCGAGGCGAGCGTCACGGTCGGCTGTCGCGGGGAGGGGATTACCCGGCCCAGGGCGATGGTGCCTTCGGGGAGGAAGGTAAAGTCCGGGGGTAGGAACTGTTACAGAGTAGGTTAGTGATAGTCTGTAGTGTATCCAGTGGTTGGAGCCCCTGAGCTCTTTTTAGGCGTAAGGGGTAAGGCGCGTAATGGCGGCGATGCGTGATGCGAGGACAGTCTCGACCATTTGGCGCCAAAATGACTAGACTTTGTTTGGGTAGACAAAAAGCAGAGCCAAGCGAGGTGATATCCGTCTCTTTCCTTCTGAAAGCGATGCTGGGAATCGATGGGCGGGCAAGGTGAACAGCTGAGCCAGACCGCTGTGGTCCCGTCGAAACGCGCAAGAGATATGTGATCACCCGCAATACAAAAATGTACGAGGTCGCATGCTCATTGGAGTACCGGTCTGGGAGACGTGGAGCGACAGAAATGGAATGGCCGTGTGCCGGCGTGCTCCGCTCTGAGGGGACAAGTTGAGAGATGAGAGCCATACCCAGGTCTTGCCCGACATCCTTCCGTGATTTGCAGTGTCTAGTCGCTGGTGATGGTGCGATTCTCTTGCAGCGGAGGCCGTGCTTTCTCGCACAGTGGCTGTTGACGATGGGGTCTAAGGTCCAGTCTCGAGTTTCCGACGCCCCCGCTTGCGGCTCCGGCTCCGTCCCCTCATCTGCGAGTTGTGCTGGCCACCCAATCAAGGTTGAACACATCAAACGCGCATGGAGCGGGCGGCGGAGCTGCAATGAGGTGACCCGCTTTCCTTCCTCGGTGCACTGTAGGGCCGCCCTCAGGGCTTGCCGTTCTGAACGGCCACCGTCACGGGTGAAGCGGGTGATTTGGATTCTGATATCCTCTGCCCTTTCGAGCTTGAACAGCACAACATCTCGGTTTGTGCGTATATACAGATACATACAGGTTGGATATCACATGCAACGCCTTGCTACCCAAAGAAATGCCATCCGAGAGAACCAACGCCTCATGGATGATCCGTCAACGTGAGAGTTTCTGGTTTTCAACGCCAGTATCTTTTACCGGGGCCCGCTGTCGCCTCGGAAACAACCTCTCTACCTCGGACTGCGTGTCAATGAACACACAGTGCCTCATTGCATCGTCAGACTTGTTCTTCCAGAATACCGGCGGCTTAACCGCCCGGAGCCACGGGTGGGGTTTTGAGTCTGGGGCCAGTCGGTACAGCAGTGCCTCCATCCCCTTAGTTGTCCAAAGCCGTTTGAGCACGTGGTTGCACCGCATCTCCACCAGTGAAGGGAGCACCGTAGCGTAGGCGAGTATCGCCGCGCTGACGCCCGCCATGGCCGCGGTGGCGATGGACGATCCCGCCTCGCAGATTCCCGGGTAGGCGCTGGCGAACTCGTCGCGGAGAGAATCTGGCGGCGCACCATACGTTCCAAGTACCCAGCTACTTTGGCCGGGGCTGACAGCATTCGTTGAGAGAGGCCCTCCGTGCTTGTCAGTTGCGTAGATAGCGATGACCGAGGGATGGCAGGCTGGGAAGCTTTCGTCGTCCGTATCCGAATTCCCGGCGCTGGCGAGGAAGATAATGTCCTCGTTGCGTTCCCGCTCGACGGCCTCAATAGCCTCGCCGATTCCACCCGTATCGTTTCGGGAGACACCAAATGACGTGAAAATAATGTCGGCTTTGCCGGGTTGACCTGCCCAGAGTATGGCCTAGACATCCGCGCGCATTAGTGACGTGTACCAAGAAGCGCTCACAATGCTTTGCTTTGACACGGACTCCTATGGGGCATCTATAACCCTTCTCCAGGCACGCCGCTTGAGAAGAACGAAAAGGTCGTTCACTTACCTTCCGAATATGTTCCTGGCTGCTTTTGAGCTCCTTGGTGTCTTTGGCAACCCGCGCAACGAGAATTTCGGCACCAGGTGCGCACTCCATGACGATTCTAGCCATCAGGCTGCCATGGCCGAAGGTGTCCGTCATGGTCAGCGCGCCAGGGTCAACGTAGTCCACCTGGTCTACGACAGCACGTTTAAGACCGGGTTTCTTTGTGAATATGGGCAGCTCCATGTTCAGTCCCGTGTCAAGGATGGCAACTCGAATAGGGGTCGTGATGCGCTTTCTTCGCCGCTTGAGTTCGACCGATTCGCTGATCTTCTTGATGTCTTCGAGCCACATCTTGGGGACAATAGCGCTGTGAAACAAACATTCTTCTTCTGCTTGATGTGCAGGGTTCGTTGACCCTGGTTGGGGGTCGGGGGGTTTCTTGCTGACGTAGGTGATCTCCCCCGGTTTCGTCTTGAAGCCGTCTCTCGCCAGCCACGCAAGCGGCTGGACGACGTGCCGGTAGAAGATTCTTCTCCTCTGAATGACACCCTTCTTCAACTCTTCAGCGGTCATTGGTTCAGGAGGCTTCGTTACACGACGCCGGCTTGTCTGTGGTTTTTTCGAGACCTTGATAAAATTCTTGTGGTCGAGACAGAACCTCACAGCCTGGTCAAATACCTTCTTGTTCAAGAAGCCGTTCCACTTTGCGTTCTCCAGTTCTTCCAAACTGTCGATCGCGATCTTGTGGTTGAGGTTGAGCTGCGCGACGAGGTCTGATTTGTCGCCTGTCTGAAACCTCTCTCCGAGACCGATCTCCAGGAGAAGCACCCCAACGTCAAAAATGCGGGGGCATCGATGAGTCGGATGATCCTCCAGGAATATGTCTCTAGACGAAGTATCCGGGGTACCGAAGGGGAACGACAGGTACGCACACAAGGGCAGTTGATCCCTCCGTGTTCTGCTTCTTTTCTCTGGCATGAACCAGATTGCATCGCTTGTCCATCTGGTCCTCATCATGTCCGAGTCGTAGCTGCGCAGTCAGACATTTTCCCATGCACATAATGTGGAAAGACTACCCTAAGGAAAAGATCTACTCACTACTGCCAGTACGCCCGGGCCACTGCAGACGCAAGCACAACCTTGTCCTTCGGTTCAAGGGTGTATTTGGAGAGGACAGTTGCAAGTGATTCCCCGCGACCGGCTTCGAGCATTTGCCGGAGTTGTTCTGACTCCCCGAGGATCGTGAAGCCACGACCCTCTATGAATGATAAGAAAAGGCGGGCAGTGATCTCCCTGTTTAGAAACTCGCAGAAGGCACCTCGATCAAGAAAAGACCAAGGATCTTCATCAGGGTTTTCTGGTTGGCTATATCTTGTTAGCAAGGGTAGGGAAATCAGCATGAGCGAGAGTCAATGCTCACGTTCTCACACAGAATTCCTGCCAGTCGCCGGATTCTATGGTACGTGACACAAGCACTCGAATGCCAGCTTCGGTCTCGTCGAGGCACAACCGGGCTGGATGCCAGGGCAGCTCGACCGCATTCTCGTGCGACTGCGGGTTGCATGTGGATATCAGCTCGAGCGTGCTGAAGACGCCGCCATTGAAGTAAGCCGACATGTCGGCAGCGTTGAGCCGCTTTCGCGCGTCGTCAGGCATTTCTTGAGCGTCATTTTCGGTGTCGTCCTTGGTCAGCTTGCCGCGCAGTTCATCGCAGGTGCACTTGAGTTTCTCTGCCTTTGTGGGATTTGACTTAAAGAAGTCTAAGACACTGGTCTCGAAATCCGAGGCTTCAGATCTGCCAAAGGGAGACGAGAACAGAGAAAGACGTGGGAAAGGGATGGGGCTGGTCGGCCGTTTCGGTGGCTGAGGTACACATATGTCAGCATTATTACAGGCCGCCAGCTTCAGCACAGTGGTTTTCTGTGAATTGGTGGTGCTGCTTCTTTGCGCTCGAGGTAGAACCCTGGAGGTCGGGGTTGGCCTCTTACCGTGGTGATATGCAAGAGGTCTTGTAGAAGAGAGTAAGAAAGTTCTTCCACATCGGGCTCAATCCAATATGGTGGAAGGGAGCCGAGATATCCGTTAATGAGCTGGAGGCCGACTGCAACGTCGTGCGCAACGGAGTAGTAGGTGTCGGACGGCGTGATGCGCTTTTTCTCCGCGGCCTTGCAGATGACTCTCGCGATCTCGGCACCGCTCTTCCTCAGCTCAGCGCATGTTTCTTCAGCCATGGTCCATTTGCAAGTTAACGTTGGCAAGGGGGCACGGTAGGATTGCGGTTTGCGCCGTCTTGGGCTGGCTGAGGCTGTGAGGGGACGAGCTGAACTTCTGGAGCTGGCTAGAGACAATCAAGGTAGCTTTCCCTCCCGAAGGTGACTTGCATGATTGGTTCAACACCCACGTGACTTTACCGCCGAACTAGACCCCTCAGGGACATTCGGATACTGGACAAATCAGTGAATGGTGAGGGGGTCAGACCGGGAGACGGCTCAGCTTCCATCACGTCGCTTCCCCTATTCGAGTTGTCGTCCAGCCGGGCAGAGAACATAACGCTCTGTCAAGTTGCAACTTACAGCCAACTTGGTTGGAAATCAGCATCCACTCACGGACTTTTCCTTGCTTTTAACAAAGCCTATCCTGTCTACTACAGTACCACGGCGCTCGACTCTTCTCCTCCAGAACTACCCAAAATCTGCGGGGTTTCAGGTTGGCTAGCATGGCAACGCCAGGCACATCGGCAACGGCTGCCGTGGATCGGACAGGAACCTCGATCTTGAATCTGACGAAGACCTGTCTCTCCAGGTTCGATGAGGCCTTAGCAACCCAGACTCAATGGTCCAAAGAAGGACTGGAAACCCGTCTTGCAGACTTCAACCTTTGGGTAAGTGGTGTTGGTGCCATTGCAAAGTCGGGACTCTCGCTCGACTCGAAGCTCCAGCAATGGCCCGACGACTTGGCCATTGTGAAGTCTGTTCTCCTCATGCTCTCCGACTCCCTAGAGCACTACGCAAGTCTCTCTCAGGCCGAGAAGAGCTTGCATTCTGGTGTTCATAACATTGACTCTGCTATCCGGAATTTGGCCTTGATCGGCGTGGCCATCCGGCGTATGGGGAAAGCATCGCGAGGCCGCAGAGCCGACAGGACGTTCAACCCCGACAACTATCCCGAATTCAGGAAACACCTTGAATGTGTACTTCTTCTCCGTTCAACTGAAGAAGGGCGTCACCCAGACGAACTGGATCCATCCAAACTGTCCAGTTTGCAGCGACGGCTAATTGATGCAAATCTCCGGCGGCGACACCAGTTTCTGCTTGCGCAACGACGCTCAAGGAACCAAGAAGTGGCGAAGAGGCAAGTTCCAGTCCTTGAAGTTACCTCGTCCGTCGACGATACTTCAGCGAAGGACGCGCAACCTGACGGTTCACGGAATCCCGAAGGTTCTCTGGAGCACCCGCCGACTACGAAAGGAGAGAATCCCCTCTCGGCGCCAACTATTTCGGGGTTTTCCCGCGCATCCACAGTCGAGGGACCTCTGGAATACGCACCAGCCAAGCCATACATACCAGGGGCAACCAAGACACAGATTACTTCCATCGCTTCCGATGCCGAGTTTCCGCACCCCCCTGTTATACCCGAGGACCGAGAGATCTTTCAATGCCCATGCTGCTGTCAGTCCTTGCCGGTAGAGACATTCAAGGATTCCAAGCTTTGGAAGTATGTCTCTTAAATCCGTCTTCCACCCCTCCTTCTTTTTGTCTTGATGATTAGGCACTAACAAACATCGCCCAGGCGACATGTCGTTGAGGATCTCTGCCCTTACACCTGCATCGCCGAAAACTGCCCTACTCCACGACTTTTGTTCTGCACACGAAGCGAATGGGAAACGCATGTCAAGAAGAGCCACTTACCGAGGTGGCAGTGTCCGTTTTGCAATGGGGACGACGCGACGCAGCCGAATATGGAAGCCATGGCGGCCCACCTCCAGACCGATCATAAAGACAAGCTGTCAGGCAAATCCCTCTCCACGCTTCTCTCTTGGTCTGCGGTTCAGACGATGGGAATCAAAACATGCCCGTTTTGCTCTGACCATGCGCCCGAAGATACACCGGAACTGGTCGACCATGTCCTGCAAGAGGCGTACGAATTCGCTCTCCGTGCTCTCCCTTGGCCAAAGCCCATTGACCACAACTTGAACGCGCCTCCCGGGGAATTCGCACTTCCAGACGAAGGAGGTGAGGGAAATTCCTCCAGTCAATGGATCAATCAATGGATCAGGGAGGTGCTGCAGGAGCAGGACGTCGTCAACCTCGCGCTATGCCTATGCCGTTACGATAGGGCCGACCACTCAGAGTCTATCAATCTTGACGAGTACACCGACTATTTTGACGAAGGCGGCTACTTCGACGACAAGCACGAGGACAAGTCCTCAGTTGCTAAGTCGGGCTCCTCTGAGGCCGAACCCGGCTACTTTGATGAAAGCGACTCCTTTGATTTCAACGACTTCTTTGATTTCAGTGGCTACCCCGACGGCAAACACGAGGACAAATCCTCGGCGGGATCATCCGAGGTCGGACTCGGTGACACGGCCAGCCGCATAACGTACAAGACGGGACTTCATATTCTCTATGACAGCACTCCCGATAGCCAGCAACCCGATGTTAATGAAATCGAGTATGTCCCCTCGACCCCGTCCAAATTATTACGCTGACCAAGAAATTCTACTAGCATTGTGGCGGTCCCTGGTTTTGACTTGAACGGCGATCCCAATCATGCGCAGGCAACGTGGACCAAAGGTGACAAATTATGGCTCAAAGACTTTCTCCCAGGCTACCTTTCGAACCCGGCTCGTGTGATGCTCTTCGCGTACGATTCCAGGCCGTCATTTAGCGTAAGGGCCGTCAACTTCGGCAACCATGCAGAAAACCTATTACAATATCTCAGCCTCAGGCGTGTCGTAAGCTGTGCCGATCCGGTTCTGTGGCATATTTCTAATCATGGGTGATAGAGTGTGCCGCAAAGACCAATAGTGTTCATCTGTCACAGCCTCGGCGGTCTGGTGGTCAAACAAGTCAGTAATTAACTCCCTAGGTGACTAACGCACTGGATTACCCTAACTAAGGACGGATAGGCGCTCTTCAACGCAAGATTGATTCAGTCATATGAGTCACTAGCCGAAGCAACAAGTCTCCTTGTCTTCTTTGCCACCCCGCATCGAGGAGGGAGTTATGGCACTGTCGGCGACATTGCAGTTAAGATTCTCAATTCGGGTCTAGGAGTGGTGGCTGATGACCTCCTGGGTGAATTGCGGCGGAACTCAAATGAAGCGACGCATCAATTTGAGCTGGCCCTCCATGGTTTTGAAAGATGTGCTATCATCAATTTCATCGAGACGCGACGAGGCTTGGTACGTCTGTTCGAAAATTCAAGCGAGAGTTTACTAAATCTGTTAGATGGTCGAGAAAGATTCAGCAACGCTGGGTCTCCCCGGGGAGCAAACGGTACCCATGGACGCTGATCACAACTCTATTTGCAAGTTCGTCTCCAACGACAGTCCTATGTGCCAGATAGCTTGTGGCAGCATTGCCGCAGCAATCAAGCGCATCCTGCTTCTTAACAGCGAAAGGCGACAACCCCTCGACCAGCAGACGAAAGCCCCAGCAGCCGGACCGGCGACTGAGCACAACCTGCCGGAACCACCGGTAGCGGCAGCTTCGTCCTCAGCCGAGATCTTACCATTATTCGGCGTCACAGTACTTTACACACCGGCAGCTGCCGCCATCGTCGAGTGCGTATAGATACCCGCCCCCCCCCCACACTCCAAAAGTAACGCTGCCACTGATGATTCCTGGCCAGTATCGTCTTTGTCCACGGCCTGAATGGCAATTCCGAGAAGACCTGGGCCGCCCGCGGCACGTCTGAGTCATGGCCCAAAACGCTTCTTCCATTTGAACTTCCGACCGCGCGCATCCTTACATTCGGATATGATGCAAGTGTGGAAGGCTGGCAAAGCTGGGCAATGAGCAAGAAGCTTGGAAACACTGCGATGGATCTGTGCAGAAGTCTGACAACATATCGAGAGAACAACAACACGGTAAGAGCCCAGGCGATCTGCGGATGATCCAACATGCTGACGCACGTAGATTGGGCGGCCGATTATATTCGTCTGCCACAGTTTTGGTGGCCTGGTGTGCAAGGCTGTATGATTCCCAGTCCTGTTTTAGGCCATAGAGTCTTGTGCTGACACCTCTGCTAGGCCTTGGTGTATACAACCGAGGGATCAAGTATATCAGACCACTGGGACATCGTTCCATCAACCAGAGGGATCGTCTTCTTAGGAACGCCGCACGACAGAGATGGGCGGTGGGCCGATTCATTGTTTCGCTCGCTCAAGGCAATTCGGAAGCCGAATAATGACCTTGAAGTCCTCGGGTCCGATTCGGAGAGTCTCCCGCGGATACAGGTAGCCTTCAGCGCGTGGGTCGTGGCACGCAACCGGGAGGGTTCACAGCCGATTCAGATCACCTGTTTTTACGAGGAGCTGCCCAGCTTGCTTGGCCAGGTAGGTGCGAAGGCATGGCTTCATGGTGCGTGGTTGACAAACGGTGCGCACAGGTGGTGATTCCAAAGCATTCGGCAATCCTCCCCGGCTACCCCGCGATTGGCATCCACAGCAATCATACGGACATGGCGAAATTCAGCTCTGCGGATGACCCTGGGTTCAAAGCTGTCTGCGGAGAGCTAAACCGGTGGATGGAGGACATCAAGATGAATGCGTTGGAAGCAGATTTCGCTGAGATGAACAAGGCTGCCAACACCGAAGGACCGCGGAAAGAACCAGCGAGATCCAGTGATGCCTGTAAGACGCGCCTCAAACCAACTTCTGACGCGAGCTGATCAAAGCAGCCCCAATTCACGGAAGCAATCCCGATCAACCCGCAATGACCGTCACGAGCCCAACAAGCGCCGATACTGAGCGACGGCCGCCGCGCCCAGCCGATCGTGGCGGCTTTGAGATCGCTGTCCTCTGCAGTCTAACCGTTGAACTTGAGGCCGTTGAAACCCTCTTTGACCACCACTGGGGCGAGGACGGGTTTTCATACGGTAAAGCCGCGGGCGATCCCAATTTGTACATCTGCGGGGTTATCGGGCGCCACAACGTCGTCCTCGCCTTCGTCGGGAGCATGGGCGTGACGAGCACCGCGGCTGCCACCGCCGGTTTCCGGACAACCTTCCCTAACATCAAGCTCGCACTCATCGTTGGTCTTTGCGGTGCCGTCCCCTTTTACCCCGCTGAATTCGGCGAGAGGGCTGAGATCGTGCTCGGAGATGTCATCGTCAGCGATAATATCGTACAGTGCGATTTCGGACGACACCTCCCTGAACAGTTCGTGCGCGTGCCAAATAAACCAGACCTCAAGGTTCGTGCGCTGCTCAAGAAGCTTGTGGGCTATGTGGATGTGCTTGGACGCGACAAGAGTTTGGCGGCCGCGTACCCCGGGACTGCGCAAGACATGCTGTTTGAAGCAACCTATGGCCATCTGGAACCTAGGATGTCGTGTGAGGAGTGCGGTTGCAATGGGGAGCTAGTGCTGCGTGCCCGCTTCGAGGCCGGGCGGGAGGGTGCACAACCTGCAGTTCACTCTGGCTTGATTGCATCAAGTGACAGGGTCTGGAAGTCGGGCAAAGACCGCGATGACCTCGCACGAAAGGCAGGTGTTATCGGCTTTGAGATGCAGGGGATAGGTGATTGGGACGCCATCCCTTGCGTGGTCATCAAGGGTGTCTGTGACTATGCGGACGGCCACAGGAACAAGGTGTGGCAGGGATATGCAGCAGCGGCAGCGGCGGCATGCATGAAGGAGTTCTTGCATCACTGGAGACCTTCAAGTTCTACTGCAAGTTCGTAACTCCGCATCTGCCTCGAGCAATTCATCCATACCTTTTTGACCAAGAGTCTCCCTTCTCCCTTAAATTCACGAGAGCCCATCGTGTTCATGGTTTTCCCGATGGACTTGATGCTACATGTTCACGTATGTCAGCAAATCCCTCTTGTGTTAGAAGCCATGAAGTTATCCTTAGACACGCGCAAGGAGACAGATGCGATGCTGAGGATCAAACTCGAAGAGCTGTTTTTATATCCCAGCCGTCCAGGAGGGCAGGTATTACAAGGACCATATCCGGTATCCCCTGCTCTTGGTCGAGCCAGAAACGGCCTGGTATGGGTATCTTGAGCCGGGCTGAACCGTGCTGCACTCCACCAGGCTCGCTTTACTCGGGTTATATAACAGTAGCTCAGTCAGGACTATGCACAGCAACAGAAATCGCGGCGACTTTCGAGACACACTGTCACATCTACGCCGGGACCCTACGGAAGGTCGGACCGGACAACGGCTCGTAACTAGCCAACTTGATTCACTCTCTTCTTCTCGATCCGAAACTCGCAGAGCAAGCCTACCTAGGTTGCTAGGGTCATGCCCATCCAATTCGGCCTAGTCCCCGCCCATTTAAAAATAAAAATAAAATGTCAGCAGGGGCCCAAATGCCAACCCTCACGTCCTAGTTTAAGCTGAGGTATATCTGGCCACTTTCTCATTCACCAGAGATAGCACGTATCTAATTCCCTTGCCGCCACAACCCATACAGTAAGATGAACGTCACAAAAGCGGAACGGAAAGGGCTTGACTCGCATCGACGTTTGTTGGCGGTGCGGAAGATTGCTCGTTAAGGATGGGTCGTGGATCTGATGCGGGAGCTTTGAGGAGTTCAAGAGTTTGCGGACCATCACCAAGATCTCGTCGAAGCGTGATAGCATCAACCAATCCGACAAGGCTTTAGCCCGGATAGGGAAACAAGCGTGACGCGGGCAAAGAGTCAGAAAGTGGTCATGTGTGATCTTACGTTGTGGTATAGGAACGCAGTTCTGTCGGACAAATAGTGTGCAGTGGCAGAGAAAGGGCGACCCCCGATCGGTCTGTAGGGTGGGCTGTCACTGCCCAGGCCTGTTCGGGCATGTAATAGGTACTCTTGAGGGCAGCAAAACGCAAGTGGTATAGCTGCAAGATGCTGCTGAGGAGTGGAGGTTCCAGGAAGTGGAAGCTCCCAAAGGCTGGGGGAAAAGGTGGGCTTGCCACTGGCTCGCCCACAGGTGTGAGGTGCCAATAGATACTGTGCGTGTAGGAACAGGCCGCGAGCCGCAGCACGACACCCGATCTGCGCCAGGCTTTGACTGAGGCTGCGGCTTGATTGGATCAGGATAAGTAGGGTGGAAAGGATGAAACGGAAGCTTCTTTGGAGAAGAACTCATTGCGGCTGGAGTTGCATACTCCGTAAGGCAGAACCCGCATTGTACACGGAACGCTGGTGTACACTAAACCAATCTCGGCTAGCGTTCTGCAAGGCAGAAGCCTCATTGCATACGCTAAACCAACCCCGGCTAAGCGTTATTCAACGCAGAAGCCACATTGTATACGCTAAACTAACATCGGTTAGCGTTGTACGGCAATCGAACGCCATGCCATGCAGCTGCTGGCTGATTTGATGGTGGCGTTGAATCGCGGTGAAGATGGGCATCGCCGCTCGTCTTGAAAGAGTGCCGAAGAGCTGGTGTTAATAAGGGCGCGTGGTCGCGGCCATGCCCATCGTGTTGCGTGCGGCCTAGCTTTTACAGCAACAAAACGCTTCGACTACTTCTTTTTTCTTTGTCGCCTTACCAAGCCAACTCACCAGTCACCTGTCCACTCAGGCTCTCAGCTAAGATGTTGCCTTTCCGCCCTCATCCCGCACAAGCCGCTGCCGAAGAAGAGCAACCAGAGTCAACAACATCCCGAAAGTTGAACGAAGTAGGTGACTCGATCAATGGATGGCTGGTTGTGAATCATCATGGGCGGCGCTGACTGATGTGTTTCACGCACAGCAGCTTCGTCCCGATGATCCCCAAATCGACTTGGCCGATGACACGGATGTGGAGAATGGGAGTGAAGCCAGCACGGCTCCGGCAGTCCCCGTGAACCCGGACCCAAACATGCCTCTTGCTGTCTACCGAGCACCTTCAGCCCTTCCTTCGGACGATTTGATCTCATCCGCAGGGCCATCTCTGATCCCACCAACCCTAGCCACCTCGGATAGCATTCCGATGCCGCAGTCGGCAAGATCGGTGGAGTGGCCCACGCTGGCTTTGCGCCTTGAGGACGACGAAAAGATTCGAAACACACCATTCGAAATTGAGCCAGAGGGACCCCCCATGGCATCCACCACTGTTACGGCAGAAGAGAACCCGTCTACTCTCCCGTGGAAATTCGAGTTTCAGTGGGAAGGCGGACATGTCCACGCCTCATGGGGTTCTCTTGGGTCCGTGCTCGTCTCTTTTTCTCGCCACTCCATCGACATCAGCCGCGCGACGGTAGGCAGCAGCAATGGCTTTTCAGAGTCTACTCACGCCTCGGCCGTACTGGTACTGCCTAAGGTTGGAGATTGTCTAGCCACTGCCGTGTGGACAGAGCGCGAGACATCCTGGGCTAGAAAGGCGCGGCGAGGAGCCCTGGTCAGAATCCTCATCGATCACTATTTGAGAACCCACACTTCCCAGGGAGCCACCCGACGGCACGAGGAGACAGGCCAGCACTCCACCAACTCCCCCAGCTCCGCCCCGTTTCCCGCAACCACACCGGTGCGGCCTTCTGCAGGAAGGGGGTCTTCGCGGCGTTTTGTCAACCGTGGAGGGTCTGGAGGCGGCGAGGACGGTGACCGGGACGATGGTGATCACGATGGATTTCGCCATCCGAAAGCTCTCGCGCTGAGCCAGGCTCGCTTTTTCGCGTGCCCTTTCTATAAATGGCGGCCCAAGGTGTTCAAGCAATGCATTCGCCGTTTTCGCAATCCATCTGAGGTGAAGACTCACCTATTTGAGAGGCACTACCTTCTCAAGTGTCCTCAATGCCATTTCCTCGTCGAAACAGAGCTTGGCCTTGCACATCATTCCGCCGACACAGGGTGTGGTGACAACCCGACTCCGGACACGACATTCAGGTTTGGCTACATCAGCAAACAGCAGCTCGACGACATCCAGAAGCGACCGCCGAAAAGACATAACCGTGAAATGCAATGGCGGAATATTTTCCAGACCATCCTCCCAAATGAACCCCAGCCCCGGGACATATTCATCGACCGTCGAGTCAACAACGCAATGCAACATATCGAGAATCACTTCCAGATGTGCTGCAGATATGTCCTCGAGAAGCACCAGGCACAACAGGCGCGTGACGACCCGTTCTCGGACCAATTCGATACCCCAAAGGCACAACGCAAAGCAGTGGAGGACGAGTTCCCCTCTTCGTTGATGCAGGAAGTCCATGGCCAAGAACCCCCCGAGTGGTCCATACCCTTCGCTCCGCATTCCAACTCCCAAAATTATTCCCCCGGCACGTTTGCCACGGACTCTAGCTTGTTTCCCTCCGACACCAGCCAGAATCAGAGCCTAACACATGCTGCCCTCCTGACGCCGGATGCTCTGAAACAAAACCACAACGAGTCCGTAGGAGTCTATTACAACTTTGTAGCGGGAGGATCCTCGCTCGTCTCCCCATTTTCCCCGGATTGGCATCTCGGTTCGCAGTTCAATATCCAGCCCATCAGGCCGTTCAACATAGATGATGCCATGCTCGACCCCCAGCCGATGACTACACATGTGGTGGAGCAACATACTTCCGTGGATCCCCAACTAAGGCAGGATTTCAATGCTCAGCTCAAACCCCAACCGATGACAACACACGTGGTGGAGCAACATCCTTCCGTGGTTCCCCAACTGGGTCAGGATTTCGATGCGCAGCTCAACCTCCAGCCCAACGAGGGCCTCTTTGAGATTGACGTCCAACATATGTTCCGGCCAGGCCCGCACAGCCACGACAACAACAACAACAACGACAACGGTAGCATCAATCCGACCATGTTTGCCGGCTCCTCCACACTTGCAGGGCTGACATTCCTCCCACGAATCCACGGGCTTTCTCCCACGGCTGTGACTGGGAGTTGCTCGTATGCGCCGATGCCCATCAATGGCGCTTACGACAATGCAACAATGAGCGCGGTAACTGCATTCGGTTTCCACCACACGCAAGGGGCGGACATGATGGGGTCGACCCCTTTATCCTACTCTGGTTCATCGTATCTGTCTCACCAGGGCACCTTGACAAATGCAGAGGCGGTGCCGCTGCCTTTCCATCACTACAACCCAGAGACAAGAGCGTACGGGGAAGGAGCCGTGGTCACTTCATTCCCCTTTCGCTTTGCCTAAAAGTTTTGTTGTTGCGTTTCTCTTTCGGGTTCTCGGAGATTCCTGCCGCACATGCTAGGCTGTCCGGTTTGAAATTTGCTTTTCAATTTCTTTCCATTTCCTCTTGGGATAGACAAAATTTATTATATCAAATTACAAAGAACGTTGGATTTATCAGGGGCTAGATGACACATACCCATGTCTACAAACGCAACGAAACTGACCATGTTCTCCACGTAGAAGACATGATAAACCTGGTAAAAACACGAGGTGGTAGAGGATAGGGCCCTCTATGACAATTGCACACCGCTCTACTGCCCACCGCCCTGCACAGCCCCCTCCCGCCTTTCCTCCTTCTTCGCCTCCTGAAACTGATACAACGGCTTCCTCTCGGCCTTCCTCTGCCAAAACACCCACCTCTTGACAAACCACGGCAGCGTCTCCGTAAGCTGATACCGCGCAAACCTCGACGTCGGCACGGCAAACACATAATCCAGCTCCTCCAGCGTCCTCTGCTTCGTCTCAGGCACCCAAAAGAAGATCATCAGCATCGCCACAAAGTTAAACCCAGCATACAGCCCAAACGCCCCCACCGTCCCCAGCGCCTCCAGCAAGAACGGAAACGTCATCCCCAGCACCGCCGCCCAGAACAAACACGTCGCCACCGAGAACCCCATCCCCACCTCTCTATGCGACAGCGGAAACACCTCGGCGCTGTACGTGAATGGCACGGGCCCCTCGCCGGGCGAGTAGAACACGGCAAACAAGTACACAAACAGCGCGACCAGCGCCGTGCGCGCCGTGCCCTCGGGCATCAGGGTACACAGCCCCGCGGCGAGCAGCGTCCAGGTCATCTGGGGGAAGGTGAAGAGCAGCAGGGAGCGGCGGCCGAAGGTGTCGATGGTCCAGAAGGCGGGGAAGGCAAACAGCCAGTTGATGAGGCCGAAGCCGAAGGAGGCGAGCAGGGCGTGGAACTCGTCGGCGCCGTTGTCTTTGAACACGGTGGTGGAGTAGAAGGCGATGATGTTGATGCCGCACATTTGCTGGGCGATCATGACGGTGAAGGCGGCGAGGGTGGCGCGGCGGACGCGGGGGACCGTGAAGAGCTCGACGACGCGCTTCGCGTAGGTGCTGTTGTTGAGGAGCTGGAACTCGAGCTCGAGCTGCGAGTGGATGTAGAA
>FTIZ01003918.1_pt1 | contig 17149 bp, 12 predicted proteins | sample 1658381 | NCBI WGS metagenome assembly FTIZ01 (sample SAMEA3914822, study PRJEB12502) | metagenome | biome: forest; material: soil | place: USA | collected 2012-03-12 | depth 0.1 m
GCGAGGAACGTCAGATATCTCGAGTCGATGAGTGGGATGCTGGGCGGGATTTCGCAAGCAAATGGAATTCGACTGTGTTCGGGCTTCGAAACGGTCAAATCTGTCGTTCCCGCATCTAAGGTAAGTCGGCCTGCCTGCCTAGGTACTCGACATCAAGGAAGTGTGTTGTTGTGGGAGGAGTCTTCCCCTTTTTATAACATTCCAGACGGCCACGCTGACGAGCAAGCAGAAGACTATCGAAATCAGCGGACCGAGGCACAAATCTGCATTATTGCTCCAGAAAATCCAATCCATTCAGGAGGGATCTCAAAACTCGGACCAGTTCCCCATAGCGAAACCCCACAGGGGCGTGACTGCACTCGAACCCGGGAACCAGGCGATAAATACGATTGCTACCTTGATCAGGGACACTATGCAGTCGATTTCCGCGCCAGATGTGGTACCAAATGCGATTCTTGTTGAGACAAGTCTCTGGAAACGTTCATGGACTGGTCTCGTTTCCTACTTCGGCAGAGGAGCACCGGCTGAAGGTGGGTGAAGATTTCGTCGACACTTGAAGCCACGAGCTAACTGACAGTGTTTCCCCAGCTTCGACCACTTGGCAGAAGCCACTGCCAGTCGATAACGATGACGATGGAACCTTGTATCACCAGTTTCTCTCGACTCTCAAGAACCATGGTCGCGAACGGGAAGACGGGATCAGTGAGGCCTCTCAGGGCACTTTCAACTGGATATGGACGAATCGAGAAATCGGCTTTCCTGCCTGGATCACCAACGATCAGCCCTTGTTCTGGATTCGTGGAAAACCAGGGTCTGGAAAGTCCACGCTCATGCGACACATCTGGGATCATCCAAATCTGTCGGAATTGGTCGGCAAAGGGACGCAAGATAAGCCGAAAGTCAAAGCAGCCTTCTTCTTCGATTATCGCGGCACTCACCTCCAGAAGTCTTTTGAAGGCATGCTCCATACCATCTTGCTCCGACTTTTGACTCTCGAGCCACGCTTGGCTGCCATCCTTCTCCCTGAATTTGCAAAACTGGATTCTCAACAGCGGGCTCATTTCGTCTGGACCCTCCCAAAGTTGATGAAAGCATTTGAAGACATACTCGTCCGCAATCTGTTGCCAGTTGACGTTTTGCTTTTCATCGACGCATTGGACGAGTACGACGGTCCTCCTGAAGCGATAGTGGACTTCATTCAGTCTTCAGTGCAAAATTCCCACCAGGGTGCAACGAGCCTCAAAGTATGCTTCTCGAGCCGAGAGTGGGAGGCTTTCGAACAGAGCTTCTCTCGTGGACCTGGATTTCGGATTCATGAGCACACCAAGGCAGACATTAAGCGGTACATTTTGTCACGACTCTCCAGTGACCCGAATATTGCTCAGAGACTTGCTTCCGGCAGCGAGGAAGAGCGGTCGGACATCCAAAGAATGGAGAAGACTCTTGCTGGGCGGGCCAACGGTGTTTTCATATGGGTGAGGGCAGTCATCGATGAGATACACCGTCTTTTCTCCCAGAATACCCCCACGAGCGAACTCCTAGGATTCCTGGGAGACGTCCCTAGCGATCTGGATCAGCTCTACACGGACTCTATCAAGCGATTACCCCACGAATTCCGGAGAGAAGCATACTACATGTTCGAGATTATGCTAAAGTCCGATGTGCAACTAAACCCAAGTGACCTCAAGGAGGCGGTCTCATGTGCGATGCATCAAAACCTTGATGCTTGCGTCCGCGCGATTCAGGAGGAAAACCAGCTGGATTCAATCCTCAACGCATCAGACCAGTGGGTCAACCAACGTGGAGCGGGTTTGGTTGAAATTCACTCTGGCGACTACGCGATAGTTGCTCGCTTCATCCATCAAACGGTTGTCGACTTTCTTTCCAGGCCTGGCTTCCGCGGCATCATCTTCGGCCATGCCTTCGAGTTGCCTTTGGAGAACGGATATTCTCTCATGTCAAAATGGCTGCTTGCCCAGGCCGAAGCCGTGCTTCGTGCTACTTCAGCAGAGGTTTTCGAACAAGGCGCCGGCGATCCGACTGGATTTCGGGGCTCCCCGAGAGTATACTCCAACGTTCTGGCTCTTGCAGAACATACAACTGGGAGAAGCATGAGGAAGTTTCTAAGTCAGTTGGATATTCGGATCATGCGAGACGAGCTGAGGGCGTTGGGGTATGCCGACGCCCGTATCGCCAGCCCGTTGTACTCTTTTGCTGCTGTGCATGGTCTCATGATCCTTCTGGAAGAGGTCTCCTGCGAAAACAAGGGCAAGATCCCAGACAAGGAAGATGTCTCCTTGCTTCACTATCTGTGCACCCTGGCCGACCAAGTTGCTGGAAAGGGCTATGGCCCCTGGTCCGGTATGATATACCGCGAAGGGCATGTTGCGACTACGGCCTCGTTCCTCCTTCGTCGTGGAGCCAGACTGAACGCGAAATACAACGACGCTACGCCATGGAACGCCCTTTTCGGCAATTCCATGTATTCCAAGTTCAGCGGTCTAAGCGGCTGCTATTCTGAGCGCCGTCCGGCCAATGCTCTCATTGGCGTCATGCTCGGTGAAGGGCAAGATCCCAACGAAGATGTCAGACTTGAAATACGACGCGGCCGGCGAACTGAGATAACCACCGTAAAGGCTCTCCACATTGCGACAAGAGATATGGCCGAGATTCTGCTTCGCCATGACGCTAAAGTGAACGCCCTCGACATGAAAGGCCGGACGCCTCTCGATCTTGCCTGCGGCGTAGGAGGGAATCCATACGAAGTCGGTGATCATGTGCAACCCCAGGACGCGTACCACTTAGCCTCCTTGTTAGTCAAGCACGGCGCAAAGCTAACCACGAAAGGCCATGCTGTGTGGCCTGGTTTCCTCTCGCGCCTTGTCACGCTCGCGCCGGAGATCGAAGCGAGCTTCTCAGACTCGTTCAAGAATCCGGGTGTCATACGCTATGCCACAGCAGCAAGGCTCGCGAAAAGGTTGAGGGCTCGAGTGAAATGAGTCTCTGATTATTGTGTACTTCTAAGGTCGCCGTTGGACGGAATGGACTACCACAGGATAGAAATCGGGGCAGTTGATTCGAATTGTATATCGTCACGGGTGACACGGTAAAGGTTTGGTACCTCAGTTGCTGAAACTCAGTCTCGCAGGCTCTTGTGGCGCAGCTCCCTAAGTTCACAGCGGCACCCCTGACAGTGCCGTAGGTAACGGGGTTGAACACATTTAATGATACATCAGGCAAAGGTCTATCAGTGTTATTTAGCCTTGCTTCTAGTTGAGAAGTAAACGTCAGGTAGGCGAGTAGTTAAAGCATTCATATCCTTCGAGTCAATAGACAAATATCCTAGTTAAACTCTCGCAGAAGTTCAAATGGTCCAACGTTTAAAACCCGCATTATATGCCCGCATCTGCACCTAGAACAGCCATCTCTGATCCCTTACTACCTGCTAGTCTTTACTAGAATCTCTTCTAACCCTATCATTCTTTCTTTTCACTATATCGGATATAGACAGAGACAACAACAAGCCGAGCCAAACTCCTCCGAACTCCCCGCTAAGTCCCCTTCAAGCCACCTGACAGAGACTGGGCTAATAAGAGAGCCGGGCAGGTTGGCTCGAACGACAGACCGGACAAAGTTCCCTCAGAGGCGGCTAACTTAGGTTCAGATTCCGCTGGCGGCGATAGAGGCGACGACTATCCTGACCAGGGTCCCTCCTCCGGCCCCCGAGAGGAACCAATAGCCCAATGCTAAATGCTTGGCTAATACAAGGGCAGGCTAAGGATCGCGAATCTCCTTCAGACTCTCCGGTGAGTTCCTTTCGGGCCAGCTGAATGAGAATGGACTGACAAGAGAACCAAGGATGCCATCCCTCTGAACGACTCGACAAGGAAAGACAAAGATGTAACAGAGGTTGATATTCTGCTCCAGCCGCCGCCGGCAGCGATGGAGATGAAAATCAAAAGATGTCTTCACGGATGATGGTGTGATCCCTTCAAACTGATAAACAAGACAAATCGGATACAACGACACTACCTCGACCTAAAAACATTGGGATCCGCTCCCATCCTCAAGCAATCATTCCACACCTGCCCGCCTTGCTTCACATCGGCGCCCGCACAATTACACGAATCCACCGGCACCAGCGCATACCGTCTACAATCCGCCTTTGAATAGTTCCACGTACACGTCTTGGCCAGATGAAACGTAAAACTGATCCAAAACGACAACAGTCCCTTCGTCTGGATATCAACGCCCCAGAAAAAGTCGGTATCCTTATTCCGACTCGCCCACTGGTCCGCAACCGCGCCGAGCTGGTCGCACCATGCGTCAATCCCATCATCCAGCTCGCCATGGGTCGCGGCTTGGCCTTGGTCGTAGCACGAGACGTGGTTTTGCATCGAGTGCGGGATGGCCTTGGGAGACGGAAAGGGAGGTGGGGTGGCTGCCGGGAGGGGACAGGTGCCGGTTGCCAGTTCCCTCGCGTTCTCGTCAGGCTCTCTGTCGCCGTCGCCACCGCCGCTGGTGTCGCCGTAGTTTAGAGGGTTGAGGATACACTTGTCGTCGCCAAAGGCGCACTCTTCGACGACGGGCTGGTCGGACAGACCCGCGACGGCCCGGATGCCGAGGGTGGGCCAGGCGCCCTGGGGTGGGGCCGGGGCGTTGGGACCGACCGAGGAAGGCAGGGTAGGGGCGGCCACGGTCGGAGAGATAGTGGTGGGTGACCCGTTGGGGCCTGTGTAGACGACGGCCGGCCAAGGGGTCGTGGCGGCGAGGGCGGGGAATAGGTTGCCAAACGTCTCCCGCGCCTTGAGGCCGGCCCCTGCCGACGTGACGGTCAGGGGCTTGAACCGCCACTCGGTGATGGTCAAGGGCTTTTTGGTAATGGTGCTTGTCCATGCTATGCAGGTGTCAGAATTTCTGTACATCGAGACATTGTCGAAAGAACGTAGAGACACTTACCGCCCGAGCTAACAGTGAGGACAGGATAGTTGATGGTACTTGCCGCGCTTTTCCACGGTGGGAGCTGGACATAGCACGGAGCAACGCATGTGAAAGCGGGCTGGGCCATATCCCACATCTTTGGATCAATCCAGACGAGACGGTCGTACTGGGCACCGCTGCTCTTGACATCGAGAACCGAGATCTGCGACCAAAAGGGGTGCGAGTTGACGTTGAGGTTATCGGCCGCCTTGATGCCAACGCCGTTCATGACTGCCATGTATTTGGCGCCGATGGTGATCATATGCTGGATCCGTACGCTGGCAGCGTTCTTGTCAAAGAGGGCCAGCGCTTTCTGGCACAGCTGGCCCGCGATGCACGTCTGCGTGTAGGTCGAGAACCATGAGTACAGACCGGCGCCAGCAACAAAGATATTGCTCGATTCCCGGATGATGAGAGCCCAGGACTCGTCGCAACCGCTGAATTCGTCATTGGCCGCGCACGTGTAGGTGGGATCGCCGGGCATCTTGCCAACCTGGCCGGCGAAGGGCAGGGGCGGCTTGGGCGTTGGCTGGTAGTACGGTGACTCGGTCTGGATCATACCCGCGAAGACGTTGCGAGCCTTGTGAAAGTTGTACTGATAGAACACGGCGTGTTCAGCCGAGGTGCCGTACAGCCTATCCACTTGTCAGCTTGGGTTGCTTGTATTCCGTAGATGGGGGGCATACCAGGTCGCGTGCGTGCTCTCGACTAACAGTCCGCGAGCAGCATAGATCGAGGTTTGTATCATGGTATTGTTGGCGTCGACGAGATCGGGGTCATCAATATCATGATCGGCCAGCCACAGCCACATGTTCTCAAAGTAACCCGAGGCCAACGGGGTGATGTGCATCATCAGACTGGCGGCATTGCAACCCGCGTTGGTGCCGGTGCGTGAAGCGGGACACTCGAGGGATGTCAGCTGAGTACCCGTAGCACCGCCGACGCGAACGTGCACATCCCACAGGCCGGCGGATCCGGCGCTGGAAGCCTTGATGTTCCATTCAATCAGAATGGCGCCGGCCGTCGGGCCCTTGGTGGTCACGATCAAGTCTTGCAGCTCGACGTTGCCCACCTCGCCCTTCTGGCCGACCTTGACCAATGCTTTGGGGTCGTTTGCATCTTGAAAGTAGGAGCCATAGGCAACAAGCTGCGACCAGGTTTCGCCTACGATGCGGGACCCGGCTGGCACGTTGATGGTCGAAGTGAGGATGTACGAGCCGGCGTCGACGAACAAGATCTTGCCCACGGAGTCATACAAGGCACGTTGAAAGGCGGCCGTGTCGTCGGTGACGCCATCGCCCTTTGCGCCGAAGTCCTTAGTGTGGACAAACTCGCCGAGGGTGCTAGATTCGTACTGGGGCTTGGCACGTTCAAAGTAGGCGCCCGTGTTGGTGTTGAGCAGCTGCTGGGCTCGGCGGTAGTCGCCAACCTTGGCGCCGTTGGAGAAGGTGCGGACGCCGGCGCCCGAGTAGACGGGACCCAGGGCCCAATGCTCGATGCGGCCGGCGTTGCCAGCCAGAACGGTGGTGCCGGTAGACGTGGCCACGCCTTTAGTGACGCCCGAGAAGACTACATTTTCCATGATGATGCCCGTAGTGCCGCTGCCGGGGGTCGCGGACACGCCACCGATCTCGACCACGGTCACCACAGTAGTGAAGGAGGAGTCGAGGAACGAGGCCGAGCCGATGTGGCCACTCTGGCCGACGTCGGGCAGAAGCTTGAAGCCGGTACCGACGTTGGTCATGGTGATGGACTTCCACACCCAGCCCCAGTCCCAGATCACGCGGACGCCCACGGCGCAGCCGCGGAATGTCAGACGCTGGGCAGTGAACTGCTGGTTGCCCCCGTAGATGCCGTAGGCACCGCCGGTGAAGGTAATGTCGGAAATCTGGCCGCCACTGCCGTTCTCGGCGAACATGCCCGTCTGCGTCGGCCCGGCGATGAGCTCGACGTTCTGCAGGCTGGTGGCCTGGGCAACCTGGTAGTGGAGACAGGCAATGTTCTTGTCGGGCGTCGTGCCGCGTACGTCGATGACAATGTTGCGGATCTGGCGGTAGAAGTTGGCCGTGTTGATGTAGTACTGCTGGTCGCCTCCGTCCGGCCCCGCCCCGCCGCGGTCGGGTTGCTAATACTCTATTAAAGTCCTCTTAATTAAGGCTAGATGTCCTTTAATCAAAAAAGAGGTTAGATAGTAGAAGCTATAGAATATAGCTTAAAGGATAGATAGTCGGGTTAAGTATAAACGAGGCGAGTAAGACGACTGATTAGAAGGACAACTGTATATATATTAAGTTAACGCGCGAGGGACTTGACCCCTAGAAAGAGGGGGTCCTTAGAGCAAGAAGGAAAGAAGAAGAAAGTAAAGTAGGATGTCCCTTCTAACTAGTTTTAGGACTGACTATCAGTCTTTAAGTACTTTAATCAAGGCTAGCCGGCCCTAGTTAGTAGAAGAAGAGAAAAGAAAACAAAAGAAAAGTACAAGACCTATACCTCTTCCGCTAATGCAGTGCGCTCCACTTCACTAGTTACTATTACTATAAGTAGAGTAGCTGGTAAGAGTAGCGTAGGCAGAGGCCGTTGTCGTAGTTGGTCCAGTTCATAGCGGTCAGGTCGAAGACGAAGTTGCGGATCTGCCGGAAGAATTGGTTCTGGTTGATGTACCACTCGTCGCCGTTGCCGCCAGGGATGTATATGTCGGTGTCAACCAAGGCAATGCCGGTGAAGTTGGCAGACCCCTTGATTGTGGGCCGGTCATTGGCGTCTCCTACAAACTGGGTATAATAGTATCTAAGATACGACGTCAGTCTCGGGCCATTTCTGGGGTTTTGGCCTTGTAGACAATCCTTACTGGATGATAGGCGTGCTGATCAGGTATGTTCCCGACTGGATTGGCCGACAGTTAGAGACATGGACATGCGACGACTTTGGGAGATGTGATCATTACCGGGAAGTAGACTAGAGCGCCCAACACCCTAGTGGAGCCACAACTTTGTCCGCAGCGAAGGGTGGAATCACTGGTGGCATACCAGGCAACAGTCCTGTTGATGGCCTCGGTATCGTCGGTAATGCCGTCGCCAACAGCGCCAAAGTCCTTCACGTTGCGGTAGAACTGGTAGCCGCTCGGGGCGAGGGGCATCTGGGGCATGGCAGTTAGTTCGATACCAAGCCCGTTGGTTCAGCCCTAGCATAACCTACTTGACCGTGGCTGATGCTGTTCATCCAAAAGTCGCTACGCCTCTCTTTCCTACCGGAAGTAACATCGGAGCCGGTGCCATTCTTGTGTTTATGGTGCAACAGGCTGGTGAGGTTTGCCTGAGTGAGAACCGGCCCGTTCAATGAACCTGATAGCACCCGGACAACGGTCAGTCCTCGCTTACTTGGCGAGGCACTCTGCACTCCTGGGCTCCTAGACGTACACACCTTTGTCTGGGCAGCACCGTGAGTATTGCCCTGGTTGTCCACCATGTACGCCGGCGGCTCCTGTCAAGAGAGCAACACAAACATGAGCGAGAGAGCGGATGGACCGCGAGATCGGAGCATAGGATAATTTCTTACCAGGGGTGGTCCAAGAGGGAGGCCGGGCGCGCCGTACCCGTGCGGTAGCGGCGGCAAGTCCATCTGCTGCATCGAGAGTACACGGCCATGTCGGACCAGAAACGCCCAGCTGACGAAGAGCCATAGGGAGAACATGTTGACGCTCTGCTGTCTTCCCACTGCTCGGATTGTGATCTCACCCTCTTCACCATGTGGCGGAGCGGATGGATGCTCTTGAAGCAACGGCCGACTCGGGCTCTGGTCGGGATTCGGGAGAAATGCTCCGCAGCCGGCAGCGACGGCATCTTCTCACGTTACATCAAGCCTACTGTGTACCTTGCTTGCGAGAAGCGCCCATGTGCCTGAGCGGCGCAAGTGAGCGTAGGGGAGATGGGTTGAGATTCCGCTCATGTTGGTTGATTTACACTAGTGATGCCGGCGGGCCGGCGCCAGTTCAAACTAGGAAATCCGAAATTGAGGCAATGCGAAGACAAAGTGGGCCCAAAGCCTCAATGTCACCTTGAGAGCGAGTACCTGTACAATGCACAGTACATCTGCACAGCACCTGACTGGATCGGATCAAACCGTCAGACGGGCTGCGTCATTGCCTGACTTCCCTTCCCACCAACGACCCAGCGGCTACAGGCACACGCATCGCGACGAAAATCGTGTCGCCATGGAGACTCCAAACACTGACAACCTCTCGGCCCTCGAGCAGCTCCCTGCCGAGCTCCTCCTCAAGGTGCTCTGCTTCACGCCCGACCTCAGTTCTCTCCACAGTCTGCTCCTCGCCTCCGCGCGCGTATCGCGCGCGTTCCCGCAGGCAGCGCGGCACGTCACCGACGCCGTCATCTCGGCCTCCCTGCCTCCCCTAACCCAGGCCGCCGCCCGCGCCGTCGTGCGCATCCGCGTGTCGGCGCACGAGTGCCGCTGCGTCGACGACGTCCGCGCCCTCCACCACGAGCAAACGCCACCGCCGCTGCCGAGCGCGGCAGCGCCCGCCCTGCTGCGCCGCTTCGTTGCCCTGGCGCACCAGATTCACTGTCTGACCCATGCTTGTCTGGAGAGCTACCTCGAGCGGTGCACCACCAGCCTACGGCCCATCCTCCCACCTGACCGGAGATTTCCTCGTGCATTAAACGGGGGGCCTGTGCTTCCGCCCCGGGAGGACGGCACGCCGTACGAGATCCCGGCGCAGGAGCCGCCCAGCTGGATTGAGGAGCACAGAGTGCTCAGGAGCATGTGGCTGGTGCAGGCGTTTTACGAGTTACAAAGGGCACGCCTGGACGGCAGGTTGGTCTGGACGAAGGCCGAGATGGCTTCGCTGGAGCGACTAAGCGCTGTGGACTTTCGCGGTCTACGTTGTTATGGCTGTGAGTCCGAGCAGTTGCTGACCGTGGTTGATTTCCTCGGCCAATTGTCCGGGGAGAGAACCGGTTCGACGCCAATAGCCTTCCGAATGCCCCAACCACCGTGCGCAGGGCAAGGCAGTTTTCACTATATCTGTGCTCTAGAACTCCAGTTTGGTTTCAGGCAGGATAAGTGGGATCAGGGGCGAGACAGGCTGCATAGCAACCCACTTGGATTCGGCTTCAACAGATCTATAGCGTCCGGTCCCCGATCCCCGCTGCAGTGCATCAGCTTCGAGCCATATCGCCGGTACGGATTTGCCATCTGGGACAACAAGCGGCTAACCAGCCTTGGTTTTTTTCACGGGGATAAGGCTCGCGCTTGGCTTCAACCGGATGACCTGTACTTCATCTGGCGGAGCATCCTTACCGACGAAGAGGTTGAGGAGGCAAGGAGACTCAGTCTGGCCATGTTTCCATGACACCAGATCTCGGAGAGATGAAAGAACAAGAACAATAGCCTTCTTTTCCACACACACAGCCTAGGCTGCTCCCCACAGTAGCCTCCTTTGCACTTCGTAAGGGGCCCACATCCGCCTTTGGCCAAACAGGCTCTGGTGCTGCGCGAGCAAATACGCCGGGCCGGCACCGTGGTACGTGCCTAGCAGCCCGTAGAATGCGTCACCAGAGCCACCGGTGCCATCCGCGTCGACAGTGAAGTCGTAGCCGGGGTAGACAGGCACGCTCGTCTGCCCTGCAAGAAGGTAGGCCTCCTGGATCATGGTTTTGGTGTTGATGTTGGCGATATTGGCCCGGAAAATGTACTGAACCGTGCCCCCGGAGGCGTGTAGCTGCCACTGGATTGCCACGATGTCGGACCACTTTTGTAGGTCTGGAAGCTGGTTCGGCAAGGGTTGCCTCCCCTCGTTCCAGATGGGGAACTCCTCGCGAGGGCTTTTGTTGTCACACGCCACGATAGAGCCGTCGTGGCTATTGACGATGTTCTGGTACACGGCGGCCGTTTCCTGTGCGCGACTCGATGAAATCGTCGTTTGTCAGGGCTCCAGCTCAATATTCGCAGAACCTGACAAGATACGCGTGAGAACATCCAGGCTGAATGAGTGTAAGGTTGGAAGCCTAGAGAAGGCGGGGGACTCAGCCCGTCAGACAGTGCCAAGGCCTGGAATTTTTGATTGGGGCTGGATCAGGAGCACCGCAGGGCCTCATGGAAAGGAACAGCACAGCGGTGCTCAGCCTTCTCATTGGCTGGGCAGTGTATCCGTGGCAAAGACCGAGGCCACCGCAGCGGGATGGTGCGTCAACGAGTCACAAGAGCGGCGGCGGCTTGTTCGGGCACCCAGCTCACATCATTTTCGTGCAACAGACCTTACTTTCCAAGAGTGTTAAACTGTTCGAGTCCCAAAGCATGCCCCGCCCCCCTATCCATCCTATCTACAACGTCGTAAACCCACCATCAACCGGCAAATATACACCCGTCATGAACCGCGCCAGGTCACTCGCCAAGAACAGAATAGCACCAGCCATATCCTCAGGCAAACCATTCCTCCGCATCGGACAAATAGAAGCAACCCTCTCCTTATGATGCGACGTCATCGGAATCGCAGCATCCGTCAACGTAATCCCCGGCGCGACCGTGTTGACGCGCACGCCGTGCGGGCCCAGCTCAGCAGACAGCGAGCGCACGAAGCCGTCGACGGCGGCCTTGGCCGTGCTCTGCGCGAGGAACCCCTTGTCGCTGCGCTTCGACAGCGTGCTCGACACGGCGATGATGCTGCCGGTGCGGCGCTGGACCATGCTCGGCGCGACGGCCTGGGCGGGGTGGAACACGGCGCGCAGCTCGTCGCCGACTTTTCGTTCAAGGTCCGCGAAGTCGTACTCGAGGAAGGTCCGGCCGCGGAAGTTCATGTGTGCGTTGGCGACTAGGATGTCGACGGGTCCGAAGCGCTCCTCGATGGCGGCTACCATGGTGGCGACGTGCTCGGCGTTGGTTACGTCGGCTGCGAACACGTCGGCTGTCCCGCCGGCTGTCTCTATCAAGGCTTTGGCTTTCAGCGCAGTCACCTTGCTGTCACGGTAGTTGATGGCGACCTTGGCGCCGTGCTCGGCGAGCAGCATCGACGTGGCGAGCCCAATGCCGCGGCTGCCGCCGGTGACCAGCGCCACCTTGCCCTGGAGCATCCCGAAGCCAACTCGCGCCGTCTGCGTCGGTGCCGCGCTGGTGGTGGGCAAGTCCAGAGACCGGCCCCCGAGCTTGCGGTCGATGGCAGCGGCGAGCGCCTCCAGCCGAGGGGCGTCAAAGAGCTCTGACAGACGGAGTTCCACTCCGCGGAACGTGTCCTTGATGCGCGCCAGGACGCGCATGGCCGAAAGCGAGTGCCCGCCAATCTCGAAGAAGTGCGTGCGGCGGCCGATGCTCCCGGCGGGCACGTTGACGACAGCCCCCCAAACCTCGGCGAGCGCACGCTCGGTCGCCGTCACCGGAGGCTCGTAAGTACCGCCGGTCTGTTGAAGTTCGCCTTCGGGGGTGTCGAGCAGCGCGCGGCGGTTCAGCTTGCCGTTGGGCAGCTGTGGCATGGCGTCGAGGCGCACGAACGTGTCTGGCACCATGTAGTCGGGCAATCTGTCCTGGAGGAACGCACGAAGCTCCTCCATCTGCACGTGTTCGCCTCCGCCCACCGCGCCGGCGCTGGTGTAGAAGGCTGTAAGGCGGTCGCCCCGACCCACGACCGCCCGGGAGCGGATGCCGTCCATGTCGCCCATGACCTGCTCCACCTGGCGCACGTCGATGCGGAAGCCTCGTACCTTGACCTGGAGGTCCCGGCGGCCGACGTATTCGAGATTGCCGTCCGGCAGACGTCGGACAAAATCGCCTGTGTTGAACAGACGGGTGCTCGGAGTAGCACCAAAAGGATTGTCAGAGAAGCGCTCGGCTGTCAGCCTCGCGTCGAGGCCGTGATAGCCGTCCGGCAGGCCCACCGAGGCGACGTGCAGTTCCCCAGGAACACCGTCAGGGACCAGCCGGCCGTAGCGGTCGAGCACGTAGACCCTGATGTTGGGGATGGGCTTTCCGATCGGAACAAATTCGGTCGTCCCGTCGAAAGCGGAGGTGTCGTAGTAAGTGATGTCGTTGAACTCGGTGCAGCCGTAGTTGTTGAGAAGGCGCGCGTCTGGAAACATCTCGCGGAAGTCCATAACCAGGGCTTTGGGGAGCAGTTCGCCGGCCGTGACGCAGACCTTCATCGCGGGCAGCCGCTCGCCGCTCGATTTCAGGTACTCGATGACACTGGCCAGGTGAGACGGTATGATATTCAGACGACTTGCGCGGTGCTTTGCCAGGGCGCCGACGAAAGCTCCGACATCACGGACCGTGTCGTCGTCAAGGACCACCTGTGGGCATCCCTTGACCAGGCACGCGAACAACTCCTTGACCCCGACAGCGAAAACGGCCGTCGTCTTCTGACCAACAACTTCGCCGGATTGGAAAGGGTACATCTCATCCATCGAGCTCAGCCAGTTGGTGAGTTGAACATGCGGTACGCGGGCTCCCTTGGGCTTCCCGGTCGACCCGGAAGTGTACATGACGTACGCCAGTGAGTCAGGACGTAGCACAGTATGCACTAGCTGCGCCTTCGACGAGTCTGGGAGAGGTGGGAGATCGCTGAGCCGCAGGCACCGGGCGTCGTCAACTTCGAGAAGCCCCTGATGCTCGGCATCATTGATAATGGCAACGCTCGGGAGCGCGTCGGCCATGATCTGCCGGCAGTATGCCACAGGATATGCGGGATCGAGCGGCACGTACGCAGCCCCCGCCCGCCAGACGCCGAGCAACGTCGCCAGCAGGTCGCCGCCGCGGGGAAGGCACACAGCCACGAGATCCCCCAGCCCAGTGCCCCGCGCTTCTAGCGCGGACGCCACTTCATGTGACCGCTGCGCAATATCGCGGTAGGACCAAGAATGCTCGTTTCCAGCGAGGGACACCGCCGCCACCGCGTCTGGGTCCCGTTCGACCTGGGCATCGAACTGTTCCACAAAGGAATGCCACGAAGGCTGCGACTCGGTCGTTGACGGACCATTGGTTCTCTCCAGCAAATCGGAAATGTCGGAGTCGCTGAGCATGGGCAGCTCGAGGAGGCGTCGACTGGCATCTTGAAACATCCCTTCGAGAATATGCTGGTGGTGAGCGAGCAGGCGCTCGATAGCCGCGCGGTCATACAAGTCGGCGGCGTACACCAGGTCCAACTCGAGCCGGTCCGCATCGCCCTCATACGACATCTCAATCTCGCAGCGTGCCGGGGCGTTCTCCTGCGCCAGCAGCTTGAGAACGGCCTCGTCGTCCTCGTCCGGCTCTGGGTAGGTGTGGAGCGTCACACCGTCAGGCAATTCAGCGCCTAGCGACGCCTGGGGGAAGTTCTGGTGCCTGATCACGATGGGCGCCAGCGGGTTCCCGCTCTCACGGTGCGCCACGTCGGTCGCCTGCAGAATCTTCTCAAACGGCACCGGGTGTTCAAACGCGCCGAGCACCTGGGACCGCACGGCCTGAAGCAGGTCGGCCACGGTGCTCTGCTCGTCGATGCGCATCCGCAGCGGCAAGATGTTAACGAAAAAGCCAATCAGTGGCTCCAGCTCGATGTCAGACCGGTTCGACGTCGTGGTCCCGAGGCAGAGGTCGTCCTTGTCGGCGTAGCGGCTGACCGCCACGGCCAGCCCCGCGAGCAGGCACATAAACATGGTGCTGCCATGCTCACGCGAGAAGCGCTCCAGCCCCTTCGAGAACTCGGGCGAATAGCGGTGCAAAAGCCGGCCGCTCCTGGAGCCCGACTTGCGCTGCCGCGGGAATGTCGTCGGCAGCTCGAGGTTGTCCTCGTAGCCCCTGAGAACATCGTTCCAGTACTCGAGATCGGTGGAGATCTCCGCGGCCCGCTGCTCGCGCGCATAGTCTCTGTACTGGGCCGTCAATTTCGGGAGCACGGGTGTCTGCGCCTGGCTGAAGGCCGAGTACGCGTGCTGCAGCTCGGACCGCAGGATGGCCTTGAGCGACCACGCGTCTGCGGCGATGTGGTGCACGTTGAAGAGGAACAGGTGCTGGCCGTCTGGCAGGAGCAACAGGCGCGCGATGAAGATGGGTCCCCGGCGTAGGTCAAAGCGGTGCTCGATGAGACGGTCGAGCTGATCCAGTAGCTGGGCCCGGTCGACGGGTACCACGGGTAGAGGCATGTGCTGCGGCGGCGCGACGAACTGCTGCGGCTCCCCGTCCTCGCCCTCACCGTACGAGGTACGCAGGCTCTCGTGGCGAGCCACGATGGCGTTCACGCCCTGCTCAAAAGCCAAAAGGTTGGCGTTGCCCCGGAGCAACATCATGAAGATGAGGTTATAGCTCGTGTCGTCTGGGTTCCGCTCATGGTGGACCCAGAGCCGCTGCTGGAAGAATGAAAGGGGGCCGCCGTCGCCATTGCTGTTCCTGATGCCGTTGCTGGTGCCGTTGCTGGTGCCATTGCTGGTGCCATTGGCGTTGTCATTGGCGTTGCCGTTGCTGGTGCCATTGCTGGTGCCATTGGCGTTGCCGTTGCTGGTGCCGTTGCTGGTGCCGTTGGCGTTGCCGTTTGGCACCGCAGTGCCATCCTCGTGGGGCGGGGACAGCGCCATCTCCGCAGAAGCTCCAGATGTGAAGTAACGCTTCACTCAAGCCAAACACAAGGCAGGCCGTTGGTCAAATCAACGCGCGTCGAGATATGAAAGACGAGCAACAACGCAGATTGGAAACTCCCTCTCCCGCCTTAAAACCATGGCGACGGGATCAGACCCGAATGGTTCGACCGCTGTGTCCTCTCGAAAAATCGGTCCAACGGCCAACAGAACCAACAGACTGAGCTAGGTAATCGCTTAGCTGGCCATTGCAGGTTTAACCGAAATTCGGAGCCAGAGAACCGTCCAACATCCTCCAGCCTGCATGAAAGGCTCTTGCGCGAGGCACAGCAGCATGCTTCCAACCACCATCTCCACAATGCGTCTCTGAGAGCTCGCAAAGCTCCCTGCGACAGTTGCCCGCGACGATTGCCCGCGACGTCTTCGCGCAGATCAGGAAATGATGGGCCATTGGAGACAGCGGGACACTCCTCGGGCGGTCTGCGAACGTCAGTGGCCCGGGATTCCGGGGGTGCCAATTGCGACCCCGCATTTTTCGTGGCGCTGGCGGCCCGCGCTGTTATCGAACGTGGAAGCCCAGGAACGTGGAAGCCCAGGGACGGAGATTGATGGCGCAAAAGCGACCGATTCCCGGGAAATCCGGATGCTGTTGGAAGATGCAGGCCACGGATGCAGGCCACGGAAGCAGCTCCCTTGACCCCCGCGGCCCCTGAGGCCCCTGAGGCCCGCAGGGTCTAGGCAACTCGGCTAACAGCACAACGGTGCTCAACTCCCTCATTGGCTGGGTGAAGGGCAGTGACGACGACGGACTCAACAGGGGTGCAGTGGCAGGGACCTGGGCTCGATCTTGGGCTTGTTTGGTCACAACGGTGCTCCGCGCTCCCACACGCTCCCGCGCGCTCGTGGGCCCACAATTGTGTTCGGCGCGGCGTGGTGATTGAGTGGGCGAACGGGGATACTTGTGTACAGAGTCAATTGTGCGTCTCGTGTTGGAATGAATGTGTAGGTGCAAAGCGGGAAATTCATCCAATGTGCTCTGTAAGGTCCATGGTGTGTGATGTGTCCTGGAGACGGAGCTTCAGGGAGCCAGCATGCCTTCTGGCCCAGGTATACCAGCAGTATATATTGTAGAGTCGGCGAGCATCAAACATGATCTCTGAAAGTTAGCAATTAGCATTTGAGCATCTTTCAGTCGCTATCATGTCAACCAAGTCCCAACTCTCACGGCAGGGTCTTGACAATCGTGTCCCGTAAGTCAAGACAAGATCAGCGAAGTACCCATCCAAGCGTCCAAAAACTCTAACGACCAGGAAAGGGCCACGAAAGAGCCTTGCACTGTAATGCTCGATTTGTATCTTCAAAGTCCTCCCACCATTACGGAACGTCTTGCAATCGCCTGGGCTCTTGAAAACGACACAAGGCAAGGACTCAAAGTTGACTTGCATGGAGCAACCCCGAGGTCGAAAACAAGGTATGTGAGACTCTACCCAAGCTACAAGTGATTTGTGTTCTCACCATACTTCGCTTCCTAGTACTACGGGTTAACATCAAATCTCGTCCAGGTGCCTGTACCCGGCTGTGAGAACTTCGAGCCCAGGGGTTCAGAAGCGGAGCAAGTCACT
>FTIZ01751925.1_pt1 | contig 17134 bp, 17 predicted proteins | sample 1658381 | NCBI WGS metagenome assembly FTIZ01 (sample SAMEA3914822, study PRJEB12502) | metagenome | biome: forest; material: soil | place: USA | collected 2012-03-12 | depth 0.1 m
CTGGGAATGCCCTGGCTGCTCTGCCTGCCCTGTCTTGTGGCGTTGAATCGGAGCTCCAGCCTGCAGTGGGAATGCCCCTCGCCGTCTCCTGTCTGCTGGCAGCATGTAATGCAACCCTCCCGCACACTGTATCTTTTGCGAGATTCGTTCCCTATTGTGGCTACCACTTCCGACGATGTCCTCCGAGGGCTCCCCCTGTGTGTTGTGGCGTGCGTCTCGGCCTCCCATCAGGAACCACAGCACTCAGCACTCCGTCCCGATCCAGTCCTGCAGACTGTCGGCAAGAAGCGTTGCCATGCCCTTGTCTTTCTCCTTCCCCACCCCGGTACCTTCCTACCCTGGGCCCTCGCGTGTCCCTGGCGCAGCTCAAGCGACCCGCTCGACATCGAATCTTGGACCATCTTGAACTTGCCCACAAAAGTTCAAGTACGGCCCAGTTCCCTGGGTCAACCCGTTCCACCGGACCCTCACCCGTCCTTTGCCCTCTCAGGAGCAACCGCTAAGATGGGCTGGACGTACAACACCGCCGATCCCGATGCCCCCACCATCGGGCCCATGATCACTGGGGTTGCGATTGCTCTGACTGTCATCTCGTTCTTGACCGTCTGCCTGCGGGTCTACGTCCGGGGTTTCTTAATCAAGGCCTTCGGCGTTGGTAAGACTTCTCCATTGCATTTCCCAGGAAAACAACGTTGGCCCGCTTACACTCCTGAACAGACGACTGGATCATTCTCGTAACATGGGTGAGTTGAGCCGTGACTGAACATATCGTCGGTTCCATACAACCACATGCTGACCAAGTCAGGTCTGCTCGGCTGGTTTTGCCGTCATCACCGCGATCCGTACGTCAAAGTCCCTTCACCACACAAGACCTGTGCTCGCCAGAGCTAACCCCGTGGCAGAGACGAAATGGGGTCTTGGTCTCAAAGAAATCGAGGATCTGCCGCTTGAGGATATCTACAACTTCGGCCTTGTAAGTCGGCTCTCCATTCCGCTAGATCGCCATAACGGCTGTGACCTCACGACACTGACCACGCTCGCAGCTCCAATACATGGGCGCTCCATTGTCAGTATTCCGCGACAGCCCGCCGCTAAGGGGCTAGGGTTGGGAAACGGGTACACAAAGTTAACACCCTCTTCACAGCTACATCACGAGCATCCTCGGCTTCAAGCTCGCCCTCCTTTTCTCGTACCTCCGCTTCGTCCCCGTCGGTATCTATCGCCACACCATCTACGCCATCATCACGCTCTGCGTCATGTTCCACCTCTCTTTCCTACTCGTCCAGATCAACCTCTGCCAACCCGCCCGCAAGCAATGGGATCCCGCCGTCGTCGGGGGCTCCTGCCTGCCCGGCGTGCCCGTCTACACCTCGATGGCGTCCATCACCCTCATTTTTGACGTCACAGTGTCAGTCACCTCCCTTCCCCTTTCCACGCCCACAAAACTTAACCTTTCTATCTACCTATAGCATGCTCCTCCCCTTCCCGGTCCTCCTCAAGTCCCGCATCCAGACCCGCAAAAAGCTCATCCTGCTGGGCCTCTTCGGCCTCGGCGTCTTCATCACTGTCATCCAGATCGTGCGCATCCAGACGGTCAAGCAGCTCGCCAACTACATCGACAGTGCCCCGCTGATCCTCTGGTCGACCGTCGAGAACAACCTCGGCATCATCGTCGCCAACGTGCCCACCCTCGCGCCCCTCGTCAAGTACTACAACGAGCGCAGCTCCAAGGGCGCCGCGGGCTACAGCGAGAACCGGCGCACCGGCGGGCAGGGGGGCGGTGGCATGTACGCGCAGAGCGGGAGTCGGGGTGGGACGGCGCACGGGACGGGGACCGGCGATGGCGGTCACAACCATGGTGTGGGGTCGCGGTACGCCGCCGGCACGTGGGGCAACCGGTCGGTCAAGGGGATGGAGACGCTTGTGGGGAGCAGCGTGGAGATGGACAGCTACGAGGGGGAGAGGCACAAGGGGAATGGGAGCACGGATTCGATTCTGGACAGCTGCAGCACGAGCGGCGGGGGTGGAAGGGAGGAGCAGGAGAAGAGTGGTGGGCGGGCGAGGGTGCGGAGTGGGCTGCCGGGGATCACGAAGAAGGTTGAAGTCGTTATTACGAGGAATTGATGGGTTTTTTAAGGGGGGGGGTTGCTGGGAGTTGGATTGGGGTTACTTGCTTTCTTGGGTATAGATAGGTATCGATCAAAAGTGTTTGGTATGTAATGTACATCAGAGCTCCACGAGAGCAGACAATTATTAGCGAAGTAGATCACTGGAGGAACACAATGTGGGATTCCTTCACCGTGTTCTTCAGGGGTAAGACAGGTTCAGCACGCTGGAACCCCTGACAGCGGCCACAACCAGAAAACTACCACCAAATCCATGCTGGACAGCGAGAGGCAAAGATAAAGAAAGTCTCCATTACACAGATGCCAGTGCCCGTGGTATTCGAAAAAGCGATGGAAAATAGTCTAGGATCCAACACTCCCCAACACCTCCTTCTCTCTCATATCCACACTCTTGAAACCATCCGCAACCAAGCAATGCTTCTCCAACACAGAGCAGTCAGCCCGATACACTCAACGCTCAAACAAAAACCCAACAGAAAACGCCAGCCATGCCATGCCCGTGCAGCCGATCCAGTCCAGTTTTTGTTGCCTGTTGTGTCGCCTCTCCCACAACCAAACCAAACCAAAAAACAAGAGAAAACAAACCAAAGCTATACACATCACTACACCTGCTAACCAAAACCCTCACTCACTCCTCCAACATAGGCGCAACCGTCCTCCCGGCATCCACCAAAATGAGTTCCTCAATCCGTTTGTCCACATCCGGCCCGTGCTCAGCACGTTTCCAGGTCGTGATGCGCGCCTCGTTCATGTCAAAGTCAAAGATGCGGATCTTGCGGTAGAAGCCGCCGTAGCCCGCGTAGCCGCCGAAGCCCGTCGCGCCAGCGTAGCACATCCAGAGGGCCGGCTTGTCCTCCTCCGTGTTGGAGAGGCCGCAGTATTCGTTTACGTGGTCGCTGTGGCAGGGGGTTAGTTGGCTGGCCGCTACAGGGAAAAGGGGGTGGGGTGGGTGTTGATTGGTTGGTTGTGTGGGGGGTACCGGTAGTCAGGTCCGGTAGTTGGGTGGCACGGGAGGAGGCTGGCAGGGGGAGGGGGAGGGGTACGTACTGTCCGCAGCTGACCATGGACACGCCCTCCTCGACGAGGGCGTTGTAGAAACCCGAGTTAAAGGCTGGCGCGGTGCTTGGCTCCTTCCACTCGCCCACGAGGGTTAGGTTCGGCGACACGTACTCCGGGATGGGGATGTGGATGAAGGCGACGTCCATGTGGTGGTGCGTGTACTCCTTGTGCTTCTTCTTGAGGCCCCGGGCGGTGGTGCGGAACCACTCAATCTGGTTCTTTTTGAGCCAGTCGTAGCCCTTGAACTTGCGCTCGTTGGGCGAGTACGAGTGCGTGTCGAGCAGGTAGACGGTGATGGCCGAGTGGCCCGAGCTGCCGCGGGCCAGGATCTCAATGTAGTAGTTGCCGACGCCGTCGATGTTTTCGGGGCCGGCTTTCGACAAGGAGTACGGGAGGGTCTCGATGAGCTCCATCTGCGCCGAGCGGGACATGGAGCCCTCGTCGTCATGGTTGCCAAAGATAGAAACGTACGGGATCTTGTGCTTGATCAGGAGCTGCGCGTACTTGAAGATTGCCTAAAGGGTCGTTAGTATCGTGTCGTGTCAGCAAGGGCGGCCGCGCGTGTCCTCACCGTCTGCGCATCTGGCGCGGTGTCCCCGTTCACCTGGTCGCCACTAAGCACTACCAAGTTCGGCTTTTCCTCCTCCAGAATCTTGGTGACAAAATCCAGGGTCCTCGGGTCTGCCTCGCACTTCCTGCCGTTCCAGTCCTCAGGCACCGCATCCCGGCAACCCCCGACGCCCGTGCTCAGGTGCAGATCGGCCAGCTGCATAATCTTGAACTTGCCGTTGTCGGCAATCTTGGGCACGGGTTTAAAAGGCTCCTCCTCGGCGGCCCTCCGGACGGTGAGGTGCGCGGCGGGGATGCTGGACCCGGAGTCTAGCAGCAGGGCCGTCCCCGTGATCTCCCACCCGGGCCTCGCCTCGACGGCATCGTCCCCAAACAAGACATCGACCGCGGTCACGGCGCTCTTGGAGTCGCTCACGCCGCGCCGGTTGCTCCTCTTGATCCACAAGCCGCCAGGCCGGGACTCCCACTTCTCCTCCCCCTTGTGGTCCCGAGTGTCCCCCCTCGCCCCGAGCTTGGCGCTCTTCGCGGCGGCCACGTCGGGATTCAGCCTGCCGACGCTGACGTCTACCACGACGTGGTCCTCGGGCGTCAGCTCCTCCTCACGCTTGCGTTGGACGTGCAGAAAGGCGGACGAGAAGATGCCCTTGCGCAGGTAGAGATCCTTGTCGATACGGTGCCAGAGGGCCGGGTCGAGCTTGCACGACGAGAAGACGTTGACGCTTGAGCATTTGGTCAGGGTGATATCGGTGATGACGGTGCCGGCGTGGTGGGTGGGCAGGTAGCCGTGCAGGGCGTCGGGCAGGACGCGGAAGTTGCGGTCAAGGAAGAAGATGATGACGAAGGTGAAGACGGCGGCGGTCGTGATTTGCACTATTGTGCGGACCTGTCGTGGAGGGGGCTTGGTTAGGCGTCTCCGTCTTTCTCTGGGGGCCGGGCTGAGGGAGGGAAGAGCTTACAATGCGTCGTGTCATGGTGGATTCGGGGTCTGTAGCAGGAGGGGAGGGGCGGCGAGGTTGAAGGTGAGGATGAGGGTCAGAGGGCCGCAAGGGTCGATGTGATGGCCCTTTTCGTGGAGATCGCCGGGCATCTACCCGCGCGCGAAGCAAGGGGCGTGTGGTCGAACTCGACCGTGGTGGACGTGAACGGGGCGTGGGAGAGTCGCAGCAGCCCAAAGCCCATCTTAGACCATGTCGCAGACACGGTGGCTAGTCGCGAGCTTGCCGGCAAGTATGCGCTTTGCTGTAGAAAGGATGCCGGTGCGGAGTATTGCCGATCGTCTGCGTGGCGGCTCGGTCGCGGTCGTGGTCGTGGTCGTGGTCGTCTGCTTCACGGGAGCGGTCGATGGTGCATTGGTGATGGAAAGGGGACGTGCTGCTTCTCGGTTCGGTTCTGCAGGGTGCCCTCGGGGACCGGGGTCTGGCGCTGCGGGCCTCGCCCAATGCGGCCGCCAATCCGGGGAAGCCAGTCCCCGCCAAGACCCAGGCGGTCTCGAGGCGGTCCGAACAGGGCCACCGCCACAGCGGAGACACAACGGCTTCCTCGGGGCTGCACTTGGACAGAAACACAAGTTACACAACACGGGAGATCATCACAATGTCAACAACAGAATTCGGTACGGTGTTGTTCCACTCATCAATTCATCGCTCGTGCTACATTCATTCTCCCAGCCATCTCCATCCTCCATCCTCCATCCTCCATCCTCCCATTCATAAGAGACCAGCAGGAAAAGGACCGGCTTGGTTCAGGGTATCTCTCTCGTCAGATGCTCGCTCGCTCGCTCTCCAACACCAACACCAAAGCAACCCAATAAAAATCAGAAAAAAACAACCTCACACCCAAACATCCTAGCGCCAGCCCAGCCTTCATTATACCCACACCAAAACCATTCCCAAAAGCCGCCTCTCGCTAGGCCAACCCCAGCCCGGCGCAGCCCAACCAGCGGGTTTCAGGGTATTGTATTATCAAAGTCGATGCGTCGTCCCCTGGGATGACCATCCAATCATATATTCATTCATTTCATTCCTTGTCCCAGCCCAAGCTAGAGCAAGAACAGAAAATCGAAGAGAGGCCGAAAAAAAGAGGTGAAGTGACGAGAGGAGAAGAAGGGGTATTAAGTGTTGTCCCGTCGTTTCGTGCCTGTCGATGGAGGGGTAATGTTTGTTCATGTGAAGCGAAGATTGTGCGTGTGCCATGGGGTTGCGGCTTGCGCCACCCCGTCTGGTCTAGCCCCGTCCGTCGTCGTGTATTATGGAGGGGGTTGTAAATGTCGTCGTCAGTGTCGGTGGCCCCGGGCTTGCGCCCTCTTGGTCTTCTTGCATGGTGTATGTTGTATGTATGTTGTTTGCACATTTCCGTCTTGCCGTCCGTCATTGCCGGCCGAGGAGAAAAAAAAGTCGGATCGTCGAGAAAAAAACCGGGTGAACCGTCTCCTCAAATACTCGCCACCCTCGCCTTCCCATCCGGCACCCTCGCATGGCAAACCATCAACTTCAAGCTCGTCCCCCACTCCTCACACTCGGCGAGCAGCGCCCTGTCGCGCCACATGCTCCCCGACGACGACGGCCCGATCCCGGGGTCAGCCGCGCTCTCGTAGCACCGGCTATACCACCACCTGCCGACCTTGGCCACCGACTGCGCGATGCTCTCGTCCGCGACGGGGCCCTCGTCGTCCATCATCTCGGGCAGGCTGCGCTCGTCCTTCCTTGGGAGGGGCTTGCTCGTCTCCCTCGCCGCACCGGCAGCAGCAGCGCCCGCGGCCGAGATCCTCTTCCCGCGCGCAAGGGTGCTCGCGACTGGAACGCCGACGCGGCACGTCTTGATGTCCGCGAACCCCCGGCGGCCGATCAGCCGGAGGATCAGATCCGAGGTCGACGCGAGGTTGGTGTCCGGGGCGCGGGCGTGGATGCGTTCCTTGAGCTGGCGCGCGGCGCGCCGGCAGCGGTTGCCCATGTTGTTGAGGTCCGCGTCGAGCATCGACAGCTCGATGTAGCCGCCGGGCTTGAGGACGCGCCGCGCCTCCGAAATGATGTTGCGGTAGTGCCCCTCGGGCGCCGCGGCCGGGAAGCGGAAGACGACGGCCGTGAAGCTTTGGGCGCCAAAGGGGAACTTGGCCGTGTGGGAGAGGTACTGGACCTGGTGGTGGTTGGGGGGGCTGAGCGGGAACGAGGATTCGTTCTGGTGCTCGGCGGGGAGGGGCGCACGGGGCGAGAGGTTGAAAAACGTAGCCGCCGGGTACGTCTCGGCGGCGTAGAAAGACCAGTCATCGTTTCCGAGGCCGTCGACCACCAGGATCGAGGGCCGCTTGAGGGAGCCAACGTCTGCAATCAGCTCGTCCCGGACGGGGCTGAAGAGGACATGGCCAAACGTAAGCCACTTGCTGACAGTCATGGAGCCCACCCGCAGGTTGACTTGGGCCAGCGGCGAGTTGTCTTCTGAGCACTGCGTGGCGCTGCTCGCGTCGGACCGCCGAACTTCGACCGCAGACGCGGCCGGTTCCTCCGCCTGCTTGTCCGCGTCGATACAGCCTATCGGGACATCTTGGTCGAACAAGGCATCGGGCGTAACGACCGAGTTCTCTGGTGTCGGGTCACACTCCAACATCCGCTTCACCTCTTCGGCGATGTCGGAACCGTGGAGGCTGAGCGACGGGTGTTCCATCCCAGCACGCAAGGCTTGAACCAGACTGGGCAACGGAGGCGGGCTCAGGGTCGGCGATTCCAGTGCCGGTTCGATCCACTTCCTGTTTGCTGATGCCTCGAGTCGCAATGGCTTCGGCCACGACTGCCCTTGGATTGTCGACATCCTGATGGTGTCCTCCCCAAGCAAGTCGTTGTATTCGTCCCAGATTTCATCTTCAGCGAGAGGAGCAGTTGGTGTTGGCACGACAGCTGTGGCAGCAGCAAAGCTTAAAATGCCTCCGGAGCTGCTAGACGTGGTGGTCGCGGTGCCCTGCGAGTCCTTTCGGGGCGAGAATGCGAGGAACTCCTGCCCGTGCCCGGGTTGGCTGAAAGCCGGCGGCGGTGATAACCTTGGAACGCCATAGATCAATGTTTCAAAATTGGTGTCAGTGGCTGGTGCCAGCTCTTCGTAGGCAGGCTCCGGCGTCGATGGCCTCGGCGGGCTGGGGCCCTTTGCCACCGAATCCTCATCTTGGAGATCAAGCTGCGCGGGAGGCATCTGCACGCTTAGACGGTTGAAGGGTCGGGAGAAGCTCTTCGGGGAGATTTGCTCGGGCCTGGCGCTGACAACCTTGGGAATGCGTCCGACCTGAGGTAGTCTGCTCGGACGAGGGGGCGCCGGGCGGGCAGACTGTTGGGCGAGCGCCGGCTCGGAGGCCGTGGAGACTGAAAGGATGGGCAGCGTGACAGGCGCTGTGAAAGCGCGCTGTGGATTTGCGGGCCGCTGATGCTCAACCTCTGGAGACCTTGCGGGGCTCGGAGGCGCTTGTGATGCCACGGATGGTCTTCTACTCTCTGAGTCCGCGAGCTGAGGCAGATCAGGGGTCGTGATTGCTATCCCTCTGGCTTCGCGGAACACCTCTCCGATGTCGACTGGCTCCGAGTCGTCTTGCTCCGACAAGTCCATCATGGTGTAAAACGCAATGGGCTTGGCCTGCACCACCTGAACCGTAGCGGCAACGGTGCCGGCTGCGGGTTTCTTTTCGGCTGGAGCCTGGCTGTGGGAACGGCCAAAGAAATTCCATTTGCGAGGTGATTTAGCCCGTCTCATGAGCTTCTTTGGGCCAGAGCTGGTCGCTGGCTGAGTCGGCTCCTTGATTGCCACAAGCGGCCCTGATGAAGGATCAAAAATGGAATCATCCGACATGATGCTCGCATCCAAGCTGGTCATCGAGGGTGAGGCGGCCTGAGCTCGAGTGACGATCGGTTTGGGCAATCTTGGGGGCTCTTGCTCGCCTGCCTTCAGTCGCTGCATGGATCTCCTGAGGGCCAAGGTCGGCTTCATCGTGACAGCCTCGGAGTCACTGCTCTCAGACGGTCGGCGGCTGCTCAACGACGGGGTCTGAGAAACCCCGCGCGGGAAGGGGGATGGCCACAAGCTCATTCGCGGCGGCTCTCGAGACGATGACGAGACCTGGGAGCCGTCGCGAGACTCGATGCTGGGCCGCCGATAGGGAAAGCTCTGGTTGCTGTCCGTGCGCGTCAACTCGGAGCTGGTGTTTCTGTTCTCAACCACCTCCCCGCCGGCAATGATGACCGGGGCCGTCCTTGCCATCAGGAATGGATCCTGGGATAGGCTGCTAAGGCTCTCCTGCGAGGACATGGTCCCTGGGATCACGCGGCCCGGGTTCGTGACGCTGCTGCTTCTCCGACGCACCGAGCCCAGCTTTCCGTAGCCCTCGTGGCCAGTTCCGGCTGCTGGTCCTTTCCTTGTCGATTTGTCCTTTTTCTCTTGCTGAACAGGCTCCGGGACCGTCTTTGTTCGTCGACCAAAGAGGGGAAACCGGGTTTTGAAGGTCGACACGCTGGGGCTCGGCGTTCGGGTGGGCCTCGCCGGCTCCTGTTTGGATGACCCAGGTGTGGGGGTGGGCTCCCTAGTCGGGGGCCGCCGTGACAGGTGACTCGGTCGTTCCGGAACGGATGAGGAGAGGGCCGGCCGGCTGGCCGGGGCTGGGGCCAAAAGGCCACTCTGCCGCCTCTCGTTCAGCGAAGTTGAGGAAAGATTACTTTGAATGACAGGGATAAATTGGCGGGCTTGAAGGTCGGCGGTTCCATCGCGGCTGGGCCGCCTCGGTGGCGCCGGCTTGGGCGAGACGGCAAGTTGTGCAGATTGCACAGGCCGAGGTTGAGAAAAGGAGGCGGGTTTCACCGAGGGCGGCGAGGCCACCTCTGGCCGGGCGGCCTTCCGAGAGACCTTGGACGGTGACACCATCTCATCTTGGCTCTCCTTGGGCCTCTGTGACGACTTCCGGGGCGGCGGGCTCGGCGGGCGCTGCGGTGACCCCTTGCTCTTCTTTTTCTCTTTTACGTTGACGCCGACACGAACCGTCGAGTTGGAAGATGACGAGGTCGACAACTCCCTCACCAAGGACAGACCTTGAGGGTCGGCGGCTGTAGAGCCAACCTCATTGGAGATGCTCCCAGCTCGTCTCCGAGTAACGGGCGGTCGTGTCAAGGTCGGGTCTGCCTGTCGTATCCTAATCCCAGGCGGTGGTATGCGGATGGGGGCGACCAGCCCCGGAGATTGTGATGAGATGGAGGTGGGGGTCGTGTCACGGCTATATGGCCCGGGTCCAGGAGATCCTGACCACCTCGTGGACGGACTACCACTGAAAGCACTGACCTGGCTGCTCGTTCCGGAGAAAAGGGGAGTTGGTGGAGGGAGATCGTGGGTTGCAATCCGATAGGGAAGGTTGGAACTGGGGCTGTCGGATCGATGGTCGGATCGATGGGGAGGTATGACATCGCGGTATCTGTCCAGCTCGGGATATATCGTCACAGCCTGGGCTTTTGTCATGGGTATCTCGACCTGGTGTGCGACTCTGATCTCCATGGGGCTTTGAGTCAACTCCCGGTCGAGATGAAACGGGTCCGGAGGAGTTTGGCTTCGAGGGTAGGATTCAGATGACGATGTTCCGGTCGAGTCATCACGCGAACCGAGACGGGGCCTGGTGGTATCCTGCGACAAGCCTGAGCGTTTCCGTCGGAGAATGTTTCGAGGCTTCAAGCCGGGAGTCGGAAGTTTGCTGGCGCCGGCGACGGACGGAGGCGCATGAGTTTCCCCCCCAAACAAGCCGCTTACACTCCCGATTGAACTCCGGATCCGCGAGTGCTGAATAAAACGAGGCTGTTCCAGCTGACTATCGGAGGGACGCCGATATGAGAGAGCCTGGGGGCGTTCCGGTTGGCTGTCGGATGGGCGTCGATGTGAGGGAGCTTGCGGTAGTCGACTGGACAAGCTCGGTTGCGGGACCGTCCTCGAAGGCTGGGGGCTTGGTTCGACCACCCGTCTAGACTTCCATCCCGTGCTCAACTTGGCCTCCTCCTGCGGTTTTTCGGCAGCGGCCCGTAGGTCTCTAGGCCCGGCGTGGCCTGACCAGCCAAAGGCGTGCGGTCCTGGCCTCCTGGAAGCCATTGTGTTTCTGTATCCTTTTGTTGAAGTCCGGATCCCTCAACCATAATCACCACACAAATCAAAAGCACAAGAACATTGGCGGCAATGTACAAGATGACACAGTGTAATGCTAAAACAGGAGTCAGTGCAAGGCCAGGCGCGATGGCGAAGGATGAGGGCAACCTTGAGCCGCGCTGCGGGAAGTTGGGGGCTGTTCTGGATCCGAGTGATCGCCAGGCAGTTGGGAAGCCTCAGCGCTTATGAGGCGAGGGATTAGTCGGCCGACTCTGTGGCCTGGTGGTCCAGCCGTAGGGTGTAGGTATGATTAGAGCTCCCCTTCAAGGACCAGGAAGGGGTAGCAGCACGACCTCTGGCGAGCCGTGTAAGAGAAACCAGGAAAGAGAAAGAGCAAAAGGCCAGAATAGGAGAGAACACAAAAGTGAACGAGTCTCCAGGACCACAATTCAGTTATCAACCAGAATGAACCCTGAAAAGCCAAGAGGGGTGGTGGTGGGGGGTCGCGAGTGGAAGGGGTGTGGTGCAGGGTTGGACACCGCGGGTGAAGTGGGGGGATGGACGGCAGTAAGCGCTGGCGCCTTCGTGGGTCTCGTCGGATCTCGCCTCTCGTGGTATCGTTCCGCAACGGGGAGAGTGAAGCGGCAGTGAGTCGGTGAAGAGGCGTGTGTGTTGTGAATAGAACTGGAGATGGAGATGGTGCAACGGTCGGCGAGGCGTTGGGGAATTTGCCTCCTGATATCGATATGAAGAAGCGAGAGACGACGGAGACGGGAGAGGGAGGATGGAGAAAGAGAGAGAGACTGAGGAAGAAAGTAGCAAAGATATGAGAGGGGCGGCGAGAAGATACATCCCCATCGAGGCATCTCGATGGATGACGAAGACCAGGGGACGAGAAGCACCCCTGTCGACGCCAGCAAAAAGAGAGGGATGGGAAAAATTCCATGTACTCTGGTACCTCTCTGCATCGGAAGTGCCAGTATCCTGAGTGGCGTAGTCATCCTCGCCGGGCCGCATAGAGAGAGACCCTGACGACGCCAACCCCAACGACGTTGGCTCATGTCATGTGGGCGCGGGCATGGGCATGGGCGTGGGTCTTGGGTGCGTGCAAGAGAGCATGGCTGGGGGACGCAGGTCGATTGGGCGGGAACCTGCAGGTGGGAGATGGCAGACGGCAGATCGGGCAAGAGTCCAACCAAGGCACTGACTGAGTCACCCTCTCGGCGGAGGAACGGGGGACGCGATGCAGGAATCAGACACAGCAGCGGAAAGCCACTGAGCCGCGAGGCGAGCTACAGGTCTGCAGGTTGCTGCAGGAAGCTGCGCAGGAAGCTGTGCAGGATGGATGTGGATCCATTGCTGCGAATGCCCGCCCCAGTTCAATTCGAGGCAACCCGCTGCATTGCAGGCAGGGCTTGGTGCGGTGCCGAGCTCGGGTGGAGCCCGGCTTCCGCCCTCGCCCTCAGGTCCTGTCGTTTCCCTGCAGGGCGGCTTGCCCCACTGGAGGTTCCCGCCGGTTTGACTGGCGCTGCGCCGCCTGGCGCCCAAAGCAGCCCTGGACGTTGCATGACCAGAGGCCCTATGAGCGCCCAGAAGGCACACTTAGCGGTGCCATTGGGCAGCAGGCCCTCGACGCCCAGCGGCGACTGCTGCTGCTTTTGGGGCCCCGAGAACGAAGGCGTCATCCCAGTGATCCCACGGTTCGCAGTGATTTCCGTCGTCCGTCGGAGACTGTGGAGCTTCAATATGGCCCAGAGAGAAGGGAATCGGAGCCGGCAGGCATGAGAAGGTTTTTCATCTTATTAACGGTCCCAAATCCCATATGGCCAGGGTTCATACGAAGATGCGGTTGAAGACGGCAAGTTTTGCCACCTCGTGCTGAGTTCGGCCGGCGTCAAACGGGAGTTGAACGGCGCAGGTGGGGCATATCTCGGGATGCCCTCTTGCGGCCCCGGAACATGGAGTTTGAGCCGTGGATTTCCTCCAACTCGATCCTCTTCGTTTTGGCCCCGTGCATATGATGATATGCACGTGTGCTCTGTCTCGTCTGTATAACGTTTGTTGGAACTCCCTTGCATGTCTCCGAGCCTCCTCCGGTCAGCCGTTGAGTGGCGAAGAGTGATATGACCCATGGCGGCGATCCCCCGGAACCGAAGAGTCCTTTCGGGAAGGTCGATTCGTTATTTGGAAGAGTGGAGATCCACGAGGTCGAGACCCGGGAGACGCCACAAACCACCGCCAAGTTCAAGAAGCACACCTAAGCACCACCCGGCCAACGACAAACGGCTCTCTCTGGTCCCCCCGATGATAAAGATGGCTCGGTTTCGATCGGGGAACACAACACCCGGAACCATTACCTGCTTCCCGGACACGAACGGGATGTTCTTGCGAGGAGGCACGAAACTGATGGCTTACCCCAGCCCATCCTCTCCGTGCCGTAAACCACCCAACCGACCAGAAGGAGCAGGGTGTGGGAGGTTGAACAGCCGCCGCCCCTGTTGTTTGATTCGTTGTCGTGGGACGGTTGCCCCGCAGCAGCCGGCTTGAGGCCTTTGGATTTTGTGATTGGCCGAAATACCTGCAATTTTAGCCAATCAACTGTGCTTCCATCTGCACCCCCAGGCGGCTCCTTTTGGATGCTGGATTCGGCACCAGCGCCATGCACGGACGGGCTCGCTGCTGGAATATCATTTTCTCTTCTCGTCCTGGAGAGCCCTGGCTGGGGAAGCTGTTGCCGCCAGGGTACTGGACACCATCTCCTGATCGTTTTGATCTTGCTGCATGCATGCATGTCTCACCCGGGCACGCGAACCATCCGTGGGGCGGCGCCGATTGCAAGCGGGAGGGTGTGCAGCTGCCCTGGGGTAACTTCGAGCACCATCAAGTCGAGTCATTGTCGTGGTTGATTCATGGCAAACGATATGCCTGCAACTCCGAGTCCCGCAGAGTAAACTAACGTCCTGCTCACATCGTAATAGCTGAAAAGCGAGTGAGTTGGCAGTCGACACCGAGCTGAGTTGCCGATTGAGCCTGGCGAGCACGGGGCAAGGCATATTCAACGAAGGTCTGGGGCACAACCGGGCAACGTGCTGCCGGCTCGACCGACGGTGAAGCGACACCGATCGGGTGGATTCCTGCAGGACCGGCTTGTTGGGTCCCGCAAAGTGTGGCGAGTGCGTTGCCGAGGGCCGTTTGCCAAACCAACGACAGTTCGTGAATCTGCACTCCGCCACAGCCCGGCTGGCTGGGTCTCGGTCGCCAACCCCGGCATCGCTGAGGCTGGAAGACGTGGCACCACAGCAATTCGTGCCCTCGATGGCTGCCTCTCTCTCGATTCCCAGTTTGCTCCTCCGAGGCTTAAACCGTGAATTGAGCCGCGCAGACGACAAACGACAGACGACAGCCAGGTCGATGATGAAGTGAAAGGGTTTGCAAGTTGCCATTTTGGTCGTTGGCGGCTTGACGCTTCATCCTAGCCATCCTGGATCCCTGCTGTGGCCCCGCGTTCCCGCCAAGCTCGGGCCTGGCAGGGGCCGAGTGAGGTTCAGCAAGGGTTTCGCGAGCCTCATTGGCGGGGCGAGCGAGACGCACCTTGAAGCAGCGGGGCTGGATTTTCCATTCTTGGAGTCCTCCCAGCAACTCAGGAACGTGATTGCGAGTCATTGCGAGGCATTGCGACGACCATGGTGTGCCTGCAGCAATCACCGCTTCACTTCCTCCACCCTCCCCTCCCTTTCCCTCCGGCTCTGACGGCGCCGGTATCGCTTTTTCACATCCAACTGCCAATGTTGTTGGCGTTCCTTTCCAGAGCTGAAGGCGACATCAGTGCCCCGACGTCGTCCTCTCAGAGACCGATTTCTGCCTCCTGAGCCTCTTCTGCTCACCCCGACCCGTCCTGCCGGGCCATATCATCCGTCGACCGCAGTTCAGGATTGGCGTCGTGCCGCCACACCCAAACAACCAACTGTCCAACGAGACGGCAAAAAGTCATGTGCTCTCTCGGACCATTCGGCCTTGGTCCTCCCAGCCTGCATCGGCAAATCCCTTCTTCATGCTCCAATACGGCGGGCTTATCGACGGCTGCAGCAGCACTCTGACACGCTGATCTGCACGGGCTCAGCCGCGCAGGCTTCTGCTTTTCCCTTCTCCTCGCTGACCTGTCCTGGTGATGCCACTTCTCACGTGTTCAAGCCCTCAAGGCATCCTGACGCCGGTCCTCTCCTATCCGCGCTTAGCCCTGCCCCCTTTCGCTTACCGGCCATGTCCTCCGAACCAACTCCCCAACGGTGGTCTAGCGGATGTCTTACTCATAAGGCTCAGCAATATCGAATCAGTCGTCGTGGCCTACCAGAGGAAAGCGGCACCAGCCGGCATGTCAGGGGAAGGCAATATACGAACCAGCCTAGCGAAATCCCCTCTTCCCTGCCTGAGTCTGCTTCCCGCGAATCATCACCAGTAATCCCGGGTCTCTGTCGTGTGGCCAAGTTCACTAGCAGTGTGAACGGACGCCCCGTCCCGTTCAGAACCAAAGTCATTCTCCATGGACCGTCCCGCCCAGTGTCCGGCCTTGTAAGGCACGGCAGGCTGGGTGCCATGCGCCGCATCACTCGCCCTCAATCCTTCCACCTCGTGACCTCGGAGCTTTCCTTGCTTCCGACTCTCATAAACGGCTACTGCCCTCCCAGCCGGAAGAGATCCAGTGACCTCGAGTGCATGCAGGAAGCACCCACCATGGTACAAAAGGGGGGGCTGTCCCAACCTATTGGCGTTCTGGATGCCATCCAACCGTCTCCTAGCCGAAAAAAGAACAAGAAGTGAGACGCGGACCGTGACGAGAAGAACGCTCCTGACTGGCCGTGTCTGCTGCGCCTGCCCCTAGCTCGTCTCCTTCCTCTCATCCTGCGGCTCGAAGAGCAGCGGGGACGGAGAAGAGGCCGTCGTCGTCCACAGTTGATATCCTGCTGTGCCCCAACTCCCAGTCAAAACAAAAGCCGCTACACCACGGTCTTAGCGCGCTTCAGCTGCAGTCACGACCACTCACCGTTGCAGAACACAATCTGGGGGCCACACGCAGCTACGATCCTTCCTGCAAGTAATGGCATGCTAGGACGACTTGGTCAACTCGACGCGACATCATCTGCATCGTGACAAACCAGGCAGCCTGCCCACTTTCCTCGTGTGATGGTATCATGTGTGATGCCGCCGATCCTCATATCTGTTGGTGTTCTGTTTTGTTTTGAAGGAGCTGAGCACAATCCCGGCGATGGCCTCGAATACGCAGCATGCCAATCCTCTCGGCTCAGCGCCCATCCCATATGAGTGTGGTCCTCTAGTTGGAGCACTGACCTGGAAACTTGAACCTCTGGAAAACATAGTTCGTTGCGTGGGACTTCGTATAGCAGGCTGTCGAGCTCGTTGCGGAATGGATCGAACTCCTGGGCCGCGCTGAGACTCTCCTGCGTCAACCAGTGGTTAGAAAGGAGGCATGCAATATGACATCTCGAGTCCCGCGTGCCGTGCTCCGCTCCATACAATCCAGGGTGAATAGTCCACCGCTGTCACAGCAGCACCATTGGCGAGCACCTTCACTGGCAAATTATCATGCCACAGAAGATGCCGTCCCGGCAATCACGAAACCCACAAACGAGCATGTAGAAATCAAACCGAAACGCCTTCCTTGAAGAGCAACACTGTCAGACCCCTAAGCATGGTACACCGCACTCCCCAGCGGCCCTTTAGATCCATCAACGGCAGAAGATTTGAGACTAGACGGGAGCAAATATGGGTATGAGTATTGTTACAAAGCCCGTGAATCTCCCCTTTTCCCTCCTGTATATCCCATGCCGCATTTCCGTTCTCCCCTCTCGGTCCCACCGACAACATCGCAGGGAAAATAGAACCGGCGTAAACCCAGAAACAAAAGAGATACGGAGACGAAAACAACCAGTTTCCAGAGAGGGAGAGAGAGGCTGGCAAGCAGATAAAAAAAATAGAGGTAGGGAAGAAAACTACCTGGCCAGCAATCCGCATCCGTCCTGGGGAGGGTCCATCAAAGAAAAAAGAAAGCCAGGAACTAGCCAGAGCACAAAAACAGCCTCTCAAGACGAGGCAGCAGTAGCGAACCTCTTCGCCCGTGCCTCCATCTTGGCCTTCTCAGCGGGATCCACCGCAGCCTTGGGCGGACGACCACCCTTTTGTGCACCCCCACCACCACTACCACCGCTGCCACCACCACCACCACCCTGTTTCCGCCCACCCTGACCTCTCCCACCCCTCTGCTGCTGCTGCTGCTG
>FTIZ01000892.1_pt2 | contig 17129 bp, 12 predicted proteins | sample 1658381 | NCBI WGS metagenome assembly FTIZ01 (sample SAMEA3914822, study PRJEB12502) | metagenome | biome: forest; material: soil | place: USA | collected 2012-03-12 | depth 0.1 m
GCTCGCGGCCGTTCAGCGTGGTGACGGTGTAGTCCGGACCCAGGCCGCGGATGGAAAGCGTCGAGGCGCGGCCGTTGGTGCGCTGGGCGGCGATGCCCGGCAGGCGCGCGATCGATTCGGCGATCGAGGCGTCCGGCAGCTTGCCGATGTCTTCGGCCGACACGGCTTCGACGATCTGCGACGACTTCTTCTTGGCCGAGATGGCGTCCTGGATACCCTTGCGGATGCCGGTGATGACGACGGTGGTGCTGTCGTCGGCGGGCGCGGCGGACGTGGCGTCCTGGGCGAAGGCGGGCACGGCGAAGGCGCAGGCGGTGACCAGCGCAACGGTCGCGCCGCAGGTCAGCAAGCGTGTTCGGAACGCTCCCTGTTGACCCTTGGAATTAAGCATTTGAGATTCCTCCTGGTGGTGTTGCGTTTTTGATATTTTTACGCCCGTCCGGCCTGAAACCGGGCAGACGTTGTCTACATCTCAACCCTTGGCGTCTCTTGCGGCGCCTTATTGCGGCCAATATCTATCGGAGAACGTCATTTTTGCAAGGCCTTGCAAAATTTTGCAGCCGCGAGCCTATACAATTTGTAATGTTGTGGCTTTGAAGTTACGTATGCCACGCCAAAGCGGCCGCAAGCCGCTATTAAATCGTACAATAAATCGTGATTATTGACTTTACGGAACGTTTTTCACGCCACTTGCTTTTTGACAATTTATGCAAAAAATTGCAAAAAAGTGAAAATATGACGTTGTTCGGCAAAAATATGGGCCTGACAGCGCTTACCTGAGCGCAATTTTGCCTCAATTCGACGCACCTTGACGCAACTGCGAAATCACGGATTAGCGAGCATTATGTGTGACCCTGAAGAAACAGTCCTGACTACTTCGACCTGAAGCAAGGGTCGTTATGGTGTGGCGAAAATCGTTGATCTGCGAGAAATGAAGCAGAGAGACAACTTGCAGACCAAGACAAGGAGACGACCTCAGCCGCCGCACGATTCCCGCACCACCAGCTCCGTCGATACGATCTCGGAATGGGTCTCGTCGTTGGAGATCGAGCCGATCAGCTTGGACACCATCAGCTTGCCGGCCCGGGCCAGGTCCTGCGAAATGGTGGTCAGCGACGGGTGCGTCAGCGAGGCCAGGGCGATATTGTCGTAGCCCACCACCGAAACATCGCCCGGCACGCTCAGCCCCATGCGGATCAGGCCGCGCACGGCGCCCAGGGCGATGATGTCCGAGGCCGCGAACAGGCCGTCGAAGGCGATGCCCTTGTTGATCAGGTTGACGACCGCTGCCTCGGCCGAGGCCAGCTCGAAATGCGTCGGCACCACCAGGCGCGGATCGTAAGCCAGGCCGGAATCGGCCAGCACGTTGAGATAGCCCTGGTAACGCTGCTTCATCTCTGTGCCTTCGGTCTCGCCGAAGTAGGCGATGCGCTTGCGCCCCAGGCGGGCCAGATGCGCCGTCGCGCGCGTCCCGCCCTGCAGGTTGTTGGAACCGACCGTGCAATAGCGCTGGCCCGGGATTTCCTGGCCCCAGACAATGAACTTGTTGGTCGAATTGGCGAGATGGTTGAACCGGTCGTGCAGGTAGGACTGGCCCAGGAAGATGACGCCGTCGGCCTTGATGCTCTGCATCAGCGCGGCCAGGTCGTTCTGCGAGCGCGGCGTCAGGTGCGACAGCAGCAGGTCGCAGCCCATGTCGCGCGCTGCCTCGCCGACGCCCGAGATCATTTCCTGGTAGAACGGATCGGAAAAGCGCCCCTCGCGCCCATGCGGCGGCGGGATGACGATGGCGATGGTGGCCTGCGACCCCGACATCGACATCGGCATGTCCTGGTTAAGGACGTAATTGTGGTCGCGGGCGATCTTCCATACACGACGCTTGGTGACGCGGTTGACGGCCGGGCTGTCGTTGAGCGCGCGTGACACCGTCGCCACCGAAACGCCGGCGATGCGGGCCAAATCTTCCAGCCGGATCTTGCTTTTGCTCGCGTCCACCACGCCCGTCCTTTTTAGATAATGGGCGAAATCAGCACGGTTTCCCAAGCAAAAGCAAGTGGTTTCAAATTCGATGCAAAATTTACATCGTTTTGCAGGCCGTCACGGCCCCGCCGGCCGGTTCAGCACGAATTCCAGCGGTACGGCAACCCGTTGCCGCCAGAAGGTTTCGCTGTGCTCCGCGCCGTCATAAACCGGCGCGGCGAAATTCGCATCCGTCCAGCCCTTGGCCCGGAACATGGCGACTTCGCTCTGCTCATAGGGCGTGAACAGGGCATCGAGCCCGACCGTGCCCTGGTCGGTATAGATGCGGTTCCGGCCCGGCTTCATGCCGGTGCCCTGCAGCCACATGCGATAGGCCGTCGTCAGTACGGCCGTGTCGGCCCGGATGCCGGCCTCGTCCCTGGCCGGATCAGCCATCAGCCACGGCATCGACAGCGACGCCGAAGCGCCGAACACCCCGGGATACTCACCTTGCGCATAAAGCGCGATATGGCCGCCCGACGACGATCCGATAATCGAGGTGCTGCCAGGTCCTGTCTGCGTCCTGTACGCCGCATCGATCGCCGGCTTCAGCTCGGTGACGAGAAACTTGAGGAAATTATCCGAATTGGGCGCCGAGCCATTGGCGAAGTCGCGTGCCCGTGCCTGGTAATCCGGCGGCAGCAGGTCATAAATCTTCTGCGGATCGTATTCCGCCGTGCGCGCATCGATATTGTCGACCCCCACCACGATGGCCGGCGGCACCTTGCCCGACGCGATCAGGCCCGGCAGGGTTTCGGCCACGCCCCAGTCGGCGTGCGACCACGGCGACGGCTCGAACAGGTTTTGCCCGTCCATCATGTAGATGACCTTGTAGGTCTGGGCGTCATCAGGATCGTAGCCATCGGGCAGCCAGACATGAACATCGCGCGCCTGCACGAACTTCGACGTCACCTGCGGCAGGGTGATCAGGCTGCCGCTCGCCACCACGTGCTGGCTGAGCAGAAATTCCAGCGCCACATCCAGCCGGCTGGCCCACGATTTTTCGCTGTGATCCTGGCCGGGGAAGATCTGCGAACTGAAATGCTCACCCTCGACCCAGCCGCGTCCCTTCATCAGCGTCTCGAAACGCAACGAATAGGGCCGGTAGTTGGCGTCGAGCGTCGCCGATCCCTGGTCGACATAGACATGACCGCGCGTCGTCAGCGATGATGTCGCCAGATAATCGCCGAACGCCTTGATCACTTCCGGCGCATGCCCCTTCACATCGGGAATGGCGGCGGGATTTTCCAGCAGCCAATGCATCGAAAGCGACGCCGAGCCGCCGAAAACCTGCGGATATTCAGCCTGGGCATAGAAGGAAATCAGTCCGCCCATCGACGAGCCCATGACGAAGGTATGGGCGGCATCCGATTGCGTGGCGTAATGGCTGTCGATGAACGGCTTCAGTTCCGTCACCAGGAACTTGAGGTACGGATCGGAAAGCGGTTCGCCGCCCCAACCTGCGGCGGTGCGGGCGCGGACATCGGCCGGCAGGCGATCATAGATCTTCTGCGGCAGGTATTCGCGCCCGCGCAAGCTCACGCCGTTGTCGATGCCGACGATGATCGCCGGCGGCACCTTGCCAGCCTTGATCAGGCGCGTCATCGTCTCGGCCACGCCCCACGCCTCGCCATTCCAGGTCTTGGTCGCATCCCAAAGCTGCTGGTTGTCCTGCATATAGACGACCGGCAGCGGCGTCTTCGGGTCATAGCCGTCCGGCAGCCAAACGGTCACGTTGCGCGGCGCAACGAACGTCGAGGCGAACGCCGGATATTGCTCAAAATGCCCCTGTGCCAGGGCAGGCGCTGCTGCCAGCAGCGACAAGCAAACCAACAGCCAATGCACAATCCTCTTAGACATATTGTCTCCTCTTCGCCCTCCCCATTTATGGGGAGGGGGGACCGCGAAGCGGTGGGCGGGGCTTCCAGCGGTGGTATGCCCCTTCCGTCTGCTCGCTTCACTCGCAGCCACCTCCCCACAACGGCAGTTGCCATGAATGGGGAAGACGGATCACGTATTAATGCCGCTTCTTATGGCCGCCCTTGACCGGCTGGGCCACGAACCGGATCGCCTCGCCGCCGCCAGCCGCCAGCTTCAGGTCCAGCGTATCCGCCGACGTCACGGTCTTCGTCTCGAAGGCAATGTCAAAGCGCGCATCGCCGCGGTAATCGGCATGGTCGCCATCGCGATAGATTTGCGCCACATAGGTCCGGCCGGGATCGAGGAAGCTCAGGGCCACGTTCATGTCGCGCGGGTTTTCGTCCGTCGTGGCGCCGATATACCAATTGTCGGAATTGCGATCCTTGCGCGCCATGGTGACATAGTCGCCGATCTCGCCGTTCAGCACTTGCGTGTCGGCCCAGTCGGTCGGCACGTCGCGCACGAACTCCATTTCCTTGGGGTACTTGGCCAGGTTCTCGATGGTGTCGGCCGCCATCTGGATCGGCGAATAGAGTACGACATAAAGCGCCAGCTGGTTGGCCTCGGTCGACTGGATCGGCTGGTTCTTGCCTTCCAGCGAGAAGACGCCCGGCGTATAGTCCATCGGCCCGGAAAGCATGCGCGTGAACACCATGTTGACGACGTGTTCGGGCGGGTTCGGCGGCTGGCCCCAGGCGTTATATTCCTGGCCGCGCTCGCCTTCGCGCGACACCCAGTTGGGATAGGTGCGGCGCAGGCCGGTATCCTTGATCGGCTCATGGGTATCGATGGCGATGTGATACTTGGCCGCTTCCGTCACCACCTTCTGGTAGTGGTTGACCATCTCCTGGCTGTCGTTCCAGGTGTAGTGGATGGCGCCATCGGCGCCCCTGACCTGCGCCCCGCCGGCATCGGCGACGTAGCCCGTCTTGACCGAATCGACGCCGTATTTCTCATACTGCGCGAAGCCGGCGTCCATCTGCGATTCATAATTGGCGGCATTGCCGGCGGTCTCGTTATGACCGACGATGTGCACGCCCTTCTTCAGGCCATAGGCCGAAACCGCGGCCAGGTCGAAATCGGGATAGCTTTCGGTGAAGGAGAACTTGTCGCCCTTGGCGAACCAGTCCTCCCAACCCTTATTCCAGCCCTCGACCAGCACGCCGCGCAGGCCGTACTTGGCGGCGAAGTCGATATAGCGCTCGGTATTGGCCGTGGTCGCGCCGTGGTTCGGTCCCGCTTCCCAGGTGTTCTGGCCCAGGTGCATGGCCCACCAGATGCCGACATATTTGTACGGCTTCACCCACGACACATCGCCCAGCTTGTTGGGCTCGTTGAGGTTCAGCTCGATGTTCGACATGTAGAGGCCGGGCGCCAAGTCGGCGATGATCATGGTCCGCCACGGTGTATCGAACGGCGCGTCCACCACCGCATTGGCGCCGACCGACGACGGCGCCAGCCGCGTCTTCAGGCGCTGGTTCTCGACCCGGCGCAGCCAGTAGGCGGGATAGTTGACCAGGGCCGCCTCGTGGAAGGCGATGTAAAGCCCCTTGTCGGTCTTGATCGTCATGGGCGTCTGGGACTCGCCGACTTCGTTCAGCGGCGTCTTCTGGTAGAGATATTCCTCGCGGTTCCATTCGCCGGCCACGTCCCACCAGGCGGTAGCGTTGTCGGCGACGTCGAACTCGGTCAGTTCGTCGGTGATCTGAAGCTGCTTCAGCTGCGGCTGGTCGGGGAACTCGTAGCGGAAGCCGACGCCGTCGTCGAAGATGCGGAACACCACCGTCATCTTGCGGCCGTCGAGCGTCTTCTGCGCCACGGTGACGCGCAGTTCGTTATAATGGTTGCGGATATATTGCCATTCGCCCCACGGCTGCTCCCAGGTGTCGTCGTGGGTCGAGGTCGATTGCGAGTCGAGCGCGAAGTTGCGGTCCAGCTTGGGCGCATTGGCCAGGATGAAACCCAGCCGCGACGGATTGATCACCATCTCGCCCTTGCGCTTGACGTCGTAGGCCAGGTTGCCGTCAGGAGTGAGCAAAACATCGACGCTCAAGGCATGATCGGGGCTGTCGTCGCTGGCGATGACCGTGCCCGTCGCCGCTTTCTGGGCGATGGCGTCGTCGGCCCGCGCGGACGCTGTAAAAGCCATGAAAGCGACGGAAAATAGCGACAAAAATAGCGCATTCAGGCGCGGTCTTGCGGTCATGTGATTTCGGCGTCCCATCTGTCATTTATGGTTATCTTTGGCGCTCAGCCTTAAGCCAAAAGGCTTTCCTGCGGAAGGGGGCACATGGAGCCCAGGCGGCGAAACCTGCTGAAAGCGCATCTGAATACGTATTCAAGATTGCCTTTTGACACGATCGCGTGATACTCTGACGTCAAGTCTGCAATCGGCTTGCCGGGGCATGGCCAAACACAGGAGTCAGGACGGTTAATGCAACCATTTCCTGACTTTATTTGCTTTGGTAAGTCCTGCAAACGTTTACAGAAATGAGTTCCGGGTCGTACCGTCAACCTTTTCAAGGGGTTGCAACTCCACGATCCGCCCGCCATTCCGGCAGTTTGTGACGCCGCCGGAATACACCAATTACAGGGTGCAGACTTTGTAAGTGGTATCTTCTCAACACAAACTTCCCCTGACCTGCCCTCGGGTCAGGGGATTTTTTTGCGCCTCGGACGCCGCTTGGACTGGCTCGGACGCGCAGCGATTCATATGCCCCCTTCTCTTTTCCTTCCCCGTTCACTGCAATTCCCGTTGCGAGGAATCTGGCATCGAGCGAAACGCAATGACGGAAAGGGAAACCCAGGCGTCCGGCGTCTCTTCCGTCATCGGCTTATCCCCGTTACAAATCCCCGCAAATTCCGCGCTGTATTCGTATTCTTGCGAAAGCTGCGATCGTGAATACGTATGCATGGCGACTTTCGTGAAAATTTTGCATAGTGTCGCAAAATAACGCGACCCGCCCATAAGCGTGGCCGCCACAAAACAGGTTCCGGACAAGGGCGAACAGACCCGCCGGATGCAGGAGACGTTTATGGTACAGGGGTTTTTCAACCGCATGGCGGCGCGTAAGGCGCGTGCGGATCTGGTCAGCGCGCTGGCATTGACGTGCGCACTGGCTTTGCCGTGCCTTGCAAATGCGCAAGACACGCCGGCCTCGACCGCCCAGGCCGCCGTCACCCCGGAAGACCATAACCCCACCCTCAATGCCGGCGGCCCGGCCACCGATGGCCCCGGCAAGGCCTCGCCGTGGTCCTATGCCGGCAAGCAGGGCATCGGCGCTTCCTACGAAGCCTATAAAGACTACCAGTACAGCGACCAGGCCACGACCGGCGCCGTCTCCAAGGTGTGGTTTTCGCTGGCCCAGGGCGTGCTGACCGAAACCATGTACGGCCGCATCCACGAAGCCCAGATCCGCGAGATGCAGCTGATCGTCACCGGCACCGGCCCGGACGGCAAGGGCTGGACCGCGTTCGAGGACACCGACACAGACAGCCACGTCGACTATATCGACAAGGACGCCGCCGGACGCCCCCTGGCCCCCGCCTACCGCCTGACCAATACCGACAAGAAGGGCCGCTTCGTCATCATCAAGGACGTCTTCACCGATCCTGACCACCAGAGCCTGATGACGCGCGTCACCATAAAGCCGCTTCAGAAGGGCCCGCTGACCGCCTTCGTCCTGCTCGATCCTTCGGTCGCCAATACCTCCGGCGACGATGAAGGCCACGCCAATCTCGACGTCCTGCAGGCCTGGGACGGCGGCACCGCGCTCAGCCTGTCGGCCAGCGTGCCGTTCGACCAGGCCACCGTCGGCTGGGCCGGCACCGGCGACAATATGTGGGACCTGGTCAACAACCAGAAACTGACCCGCATCTTCGCCTCGACCGGCGGCGCCAAGGGCAATATCGTCCTGATCGGCCAGTTGCCCGCCATCAAGAAGGAAACCACCTTCGACCTTGCCATCGGCTTCGGTTCCGATGCCGACAAGGCCAATGCGGAGGCGCAGGCGACGCTGAAGTCGGGCTACAAGAAGGTGCTGGCCAATTACGAAGGCACGGGCCCGGCCATCGGCTGGGAGGACTACCTGGCCTCCCTCTCGGAACTGCCGAGCCTGGTGCCCCTGTCGGAAGACAACGGCAAGCTCCTCTACGCCAGCGCGCTGAGCCTGAAGGTCCAGGAAGACCGTACCTCGGCCGGCGCCCTGATCGCCTCGCTTTCCAATCCGTGGGGAGAGCAGGTCTATACCGACACCTCGTCCACCGGCTACAAGGGCGTGTGGCCGCGCGACTTCTACCAGGTCGCCATGGCCCTGGCGGCCCTGGGCGACAAGGAGACCCCCGTCGCTGCCTTCCGCTACTTGCCCACCGTCCAGGTCAGGTCGACCACCCCTGGCAATACCGGCGCCACCGGCTGGTTCCAGCAGAAGTCGCACGTCGACGGCACGCCGGAATGGGTCGGCGTCCAGCTCGACCAGACCGCCATGCCGATCCTGCTTGGCGCCCGCCTCGAACAGCTGGGCCTGATCTCGAAGGACGAGCTGATCCGGTCCTACAACGACACGCTGAAGCCCGCCGCCGAATTCCTCAGCCATGGCGGCACGGTCGGCCTCGACTGGAACCACGCCACCATCACCCCGCCCTATTCGCAGCAGGAACGCTGGGAGGAGCAGGAAGGCTATTCGCCCTCGACCACGGCCGCCGTCATCGCCGGCCTGACCGAAGCCGCCGACATCGCCACCCAGGCCGGCGACAGCGCCGGCGCCCAGGATTTCCTGGCCCACGCCGACGACTATTCGGCCAAGCTGGAAAGCCGCCTCGTCACCACCACCGGCACGCTTACGGGCACGCCGTCGACCTATTACCTGCGCATTTCGCGCTCGGAAGACGCCAACAACCCCGGCACGCTCGATGAGCGCAACGGCCATCCCGGCCTGCCCGCCGACCAGATGGTCGACCAGGGCTTCATCGAGCTGGTGCGCTACGGCGTCCGACCGGCCGACAACGCCGATATCGAAAGCTCGCTCAAGGTCATCGACGACCAGTCGCTGCCCGATAACCTGCGCGTCCGCTACGATTTCCATTTCGGCGACACCACCGTGCCCGGCTTCCGCCGTTACGGCAATGACGGCTACGGCGAACGCACCACCGGCGGCGACTATGCCATCGGCGGCCAGATGGACCCCAGCCAGCGCGGCCGCGTATGGCCGATCTTCACCGGCGAGCGCGGCCATTACGAACTGGCCCTCGATGCCGAAAAGGCCGGCGGCGCCACCCAAGCCGACATCGACGCCATCCGCTCGGTCTACGTCAAGGGCATGGAAGACTTCGCCAACGAGGGCCTGATGATCCCCGAGCAGGTCTTCGATGGCGTCGGCTCCCCCGACCCGCATGGCTACACCGTCGGCGAAGGCACGGATTCGGCCACGCCGCTGGCGTGGTCGCACGCCGAATATATCAAGCTGCTGCGATCCTTGCGCGACAGGCAGGTGTGGGACCGCAACCCGGCCACCTTCGCGCGCTTCGCCGGCAAACCCTAGGATCTCAACCGATCGGTCAAGGACTTGTCTCAACCCCCTGACCCAGACTGGCCCCTGTCGCGATTGCGCGCCAGGGGCCTTTTTTTACCATCCGGAGGCTCCGCCGCGCTCCGGCCCCCTCCATGCAGCCCGGAAGGGAAGGCCGGTTGACTCGCAAGCGATCTTGCGTCAATTTTGCGCGGTAAACGCGCATCCGATTTTCCAGCCCTTCTATTTTGTCCGCTGCCCGCACCCGCAGCTGCGCGGCCGCGTGCTTTTCATGCTGCGTCATCCGGGGGCCTACACATGACCGACACATTCCTCACGCTTGCCGACAAGGCCCTGGACCTGGCCGCCGATGCCGGCATCATGAAGGCCTTCGGCTGGACCGTCAGCGAGTTCTCCGAAATACACAAGCAGCTCGCATGGGCCCAGAAGGCGGAAGACCTCCTTGTAAACCTTGTCGATTCGGCCCACGCCCCACAAATCAAGGCCGTATTCGATGCGCTCGACAACGGAGCCGGAACCTACGATACGCTGAGCAAGGCCATAACAAGCCTGCAGGCCGCCGAAGCCGACGTCCCGGAGGTTGTCAGGCAGCTGCTCCAGCCGGTCAGCAGCTTCGTCCCCGGCGACACCAAGGGACGGATCGCGTGGAAGGTGCCCCTGTTCAAGGCAAACCCGGTCAAGTCGTCCACCTATTCCCTCGCCCTCAATGCGTCGGCGGAACTGGATTTCGATGCCGGCGCCATCTGGCCGGACGACAAGAAGGCGGGCCGGCGCCTGGGCATCGCCGCCACCGGCAAGGCCGCGGCCAACGCCTCGGGCAAGGCGCCCTATGCCAGTGTCTCGGCAGGCACGTCGGCCGGCCTTGCCCTCACCTGGCTGTTCCAGGTGGCCGACGAAGACATGTACGCCAAGGCTCTCGCCGACGGACTGAACGGCATCGTCAACCCCTTCGACCTGACCTCGGTCTGGAATGGAATGTCCGGCAAGCTGGATGGCCTCATCTACAGCTATACCGGCGCCACCAAGGTGCAGGCGTCGATTACCGTGGCCGATACGGTCACCCTCGGCACCAACGCCGTCGTCAGTCTCGGCACGACCTTCTCGGTCGACATCGGCCTGAACAACACCTACGCTCTGACCCTGCGCCGCAACCGCGGCGGCGACGGAACCGTCGCGCTCGATATCTCCCTGTCGCGCGGCAAGGCCGACACCACCACCCTCAGCAGCAGCGTCGATGTCGGCATCGACCTGTCGTCGGTCCTGGCGCCCGTCTCCAGGGCGGTCCAGCAAGCCGCCGGCCAGTGGAATACGGACTTCGCCGCCCTGCTGCCCTATCTCAGCCCCGGCACCCTGCTTCGCAACGCATTGACCACGGAGGTCGGGAAGCTGGTGAAAGACCCGACCTTGCGCGCCGCCATCCTTGCCGACCTGGGCACCGCCCTTGGCACCGGGGCGACAACCGATTCCGCCCTGATCGGCTGGGTATCCGATGAAATCGCCGGCGCCGTGGACGGCGCCTCCGCCCTGGTCACGAACCAGGCCAACACCGCGGTCGCGATGGCCCTGGGAGGTCTCGCGGCCAGGACGCCGGCGCTCAGCGCTGCCGCAAGCAGCAAGCTGGAAGGAATCATCAGCACAGCCATCACCAATGCGGACGCCGACCTGAAGGCCAGGGTCAAGGCCATCTTCACGACATCGGGCGCCGACTTTGCCAGGAAGCTCAACGCCGCCGGCATCGTGGTCGGGAAAAAACTCGATACGCTCGACAACCAGCTTGCCGCGGTTCGCGACATCCTCGGCAAGATCGACACCCAGATAAAAGCCATCGCCAAGGTGGCGGCCGATGCGGCGTCGCAGAAGCTCAAGGCCTCGATCACCTCCACGCAGGTGTCGGCTTCGGGCAACACCATCGAGATCAAGGGCAGGCTCATCAATGCCGGCGAAGGCGCGCGCAAGGTGTTCGATGCCCTTGTCAGCGGCGACATGAAGGTGCTGACGGCGCTTTTCGACGCCGGCGCCACAGCCACAGGCGATTTCACCCTGGACCGCGCGGCATCGTCGATCACACGCTACAGCAACGTCTCGGCCACCAAGGGCGTGGATGTCGTCTTCCTCAATTTCGGCCTTGGCGGCTCCGAGTTGATCACCGCCAACGCCACCGCCAAGATCGACGGGCTCGGCAATGTCCGCATCGATTCCAGCGACAACCTGAAAAAGGTCACCAAGGCGCCCGGAAATACCCGCACAGCCTATTTTGTCGACGGCTTTACCCTGGCCTATGCCGGCGCCGCGACAGCCAGCAGGACAACCAACCCACCCGTCATCGAAATCGGCATCGGCGCCACCTATGACGACAAGTCCCTGACCTGGCAAAACGTCAAGGGATTCGTCAAGGGCCTCTATGACGCCGGGCTCGTCGCCGCCACCACGCCGGATGCCGCCCGGGATGTTTTCAACCGGTGGAGCGCGGCCAGCGGTTCGGGCAGCATCGACGGCAGCCTTGCCGCGGCGCTTCGCCTCAACGGTCCGGATATCCAGAAGCTGTTGCGCCTGAGCGACGACGACATCGGCAAACTCCAGCAATCGCCGGGCGTGCTGCCCGCCCCGTTGTCACGCGACGCCAGGATCGCCATCGCCGCCGCCGGCCTGGAGGCCCTGCAACATACCGGCGCCGTTCTCAAGGCCGACTTCGACAGGGGACTGGCGATCGCCATCGACTATTATCAGCACAAATCCAAGCCGACCCCGCTGGATTACGTGATCGAATACAACGACATCGAAAGGAATTGCTGGCCCACCGATCCGAAAAATCTCGGCGTCCCCAACCTGTACCTCAATCCCAACGAACAAAACCTGACCAACGCCGATTTTGACGGCGATATTACCCGCCATGAATACGTGCTTTACGCACGGGCCGCCTTCATTCTCAACCGGCTGATCGAGCTGATCCAGCGCCTGCGCGACCTTTATACCTCCCAGAAAGCCAGCCCGGCATGGACGGTCGATACATACCGGGAGGCACAGGCCGAGGTCGCCCAACTGTGCTCCTATTGGCTGACCATCTACCAATCCATCGCCAGCATGTTCGAATCCAACATTACGCCGTACACCATCGCCTTCCTGCGCGTCATGATGGCGCTGTCCGGCCACGCCGGCATCGAGCTCACCCTGACCCATACGCCCGCTCAGGGACCGGCCGAAACCGTGACGCTCCATTAGGGTCCGAGGGTCCGGACTCTAAACCCGACCCCCGCAGGACTCGCGGATGACGAGCCGCGTCGGTATGCGAACGCGCTCCACCGGTACGCCGTCGATCAGGCTCGCCAGCGTATCCACCAGGGCCCGCGCCGCGGCGCTGGTGTCCTGATGCACCGTGCTGAGCGACGGATTGATGCAGGTGCACGCCCACAGGTCGTCAAAACCCATCACCGATACGTCCCCGGGCACATTCAGCCCGCCTTTCTGCAGGCTCTGGATCGCCCCGATCGCCAGCAGGTCGGTCACGGCAAACACGGCGTCGAACGCCACGCCGTCGTCCAGCAGACGCTCGACCGCCGCCGCCCCCTCTTCGCGCGAAATGAAGCAGTCGACCGCCAGGGCCGGATCGGGCGCAATCCCCGCCTCGGCATGGGCGCGCAGGTAACCCTTGTAGCGCTCGAAGAACTCGGAATGGCGCTCCGACGCCTCGCCCAAAAACAATATCCGCTTCCGCCCCAGCCGGATCAGGTGTTCCACCGCCGCATGGCTGCCGCCCTCGTTGTCGCTGCCGATGAACAGGTTCGGATCCTCCGGCATTACCGGCCCGAACACCACCCACGGCTCGCCGACCTGGCGCAGCACCTCGACCTTGCGCTTGTAGCTTTCGAAATCGCGATAGCCCAAAAAGATGATGCCGTCGGCACGGCGCGAAAAGCCGTAGTCCGCTCCCCAGTCGGCGTCGGGCTTCTGCAGGGACATCAACACGTCAACGTCCTTGCCGGCGGCATAGTCGAGGATCGAGCCGATCAGCGGCAGGAAGAACGGATTGATACGGTTGTCGGAATGATCGAGGTCTTCCGACACCAGCACGGCGATGGTGTTGATCTTCTTCGAGCGCAGCTTGCGGGCATTGATATCGACCGTGTAGTTGAGCGAGGCTGCCGCCGCGAAGACGCGCAGGCGTACCGCTTCCGACACCGACGACGACCGCGACAGGGCCCGCGACACGGTCGCCTGCGACACCCCGGCCAGGGCGGCGATATCGAAGGAGGTGGGGCGCTTCATGCCCCGATCATGCCGTGCGCCGCCTTCGGAAACAAGCCGCCTCGTCAGCTTGCGCGAAACCACCGCGCCAAGGCTGCCGCAACCGGCGAAACGGCGATCGCCAGCACCACGTATAGCGGCCCCAGCACGATCCAGAAGGCGAAGGTCGCCGGCATATGGCGTGTCAACATGCCGATCAGTGCGCCCAGCGGGCCCCAGCCGATTGCGGCGATCATCAGGTTGTTGCCGGCGGCCAGGACGCGCAGCACGGCGAAGGCGATGACATAGCTCAGCATGTGCAGCGGCGACCGGTCGAGCGTGACCGGCGAAAACGGATTGATATAAAAACGCCCGAACGACGCCAGCGGCCGGTCGAGCCACTCACCGGCTATACGGTTCGCGGTCAGCGCCGACCACAGGAAACAGGCGCCGATCATCGCCGCGCCGGCAAGCGTGATCAGCAGCGCCCGGCCCTGGAGATAGACGCTGGCGTCGGTGGCGTAGGTATTGCCCTCGGTGGCGCCGGCATGGCCCAGCGCCAGCACGGTGGTCGTCAGGTCGAGCCAGCTCACCGCCGCATAGACGACAATAAAGGCCGCCATGCCGGCGACGATTTTCCTGCCCGCTATCGCATCCGTTCTGGACATGGTCGTGCTTACCTGTTATAAAAATGAATATGAATTCATATTCATTATCACAGCCCGACACGGGAGTCAAAGCCCCCGGCCAATCGCGCAGCCGGCGCACGGTCGAACGCCTGATGGCCGCCGTCATCACCCTGATGTCGCAAGGCGGCCTCGAAGCCTGTTCGGCCTCCGCCGTGGCGGCGGAATCCGGCACGGCGGTCGGCACCCTTTATCGCCACTTCGCCGACAAGGACGCCCTGGTGGCGGCGGCCCTCCTCGACTGGGTCAGCCTGGCCTCGGCCCAATCGGCGGACGCTTTTTCCGAGCTGGTATCAGGCGCCCGCGATCTCGACGCCTTTGTCCTGACCCTGACCCGCGCCGCCGTGGCGGCGGCGACCCAAGGCCGTCGCCTGATCCTGGCGACGCGCGCCTTCGTCGGGAGCTATGGCGATGCGCAATGGCGCGCCGCCTTCCAGGCCGCCCAGGGCCAGGGCCGCAGGCTGGTGATCGAAGCAGCGGTGGCGCGCTTCGCTGACGATATTCCCGGCGGCGAAACGGCGCTACGTTACATGGCCTGTGCGCTTTACGGCGCCGTCGACGCCGCTTTCCTGACACCGCAGCTCGGCATTTTCGACACCCCGCCCGAACCCGACGCCTTCGTCATCCATCTGTCCAGCTTACTGCAGGCGGGCCTGCGAGGCCGAACCTAGGCGCTTAGACCTGGTTCGACTGGCCGATATAGGCGGCCAGCAGCGCCGCCACCCAGTCCATGAAGGCGCGCACCCGTCGCGCCGGATGGCGGCGTTGCGGATAGACCAGCGACACCGGCATCGGCTCGGCCGTCAGGTGCGGCAGCACCTCGATCAGGGCGCCGGCCTTGACGTGATCCAGCAGGGCGATGCGCGGCGCCTGCACGATCCCCAGGCCCGCCACCACGGCGCTGTGATAGGCCAGGGTGTTGTCGACATAGACCTGGCCCGGCATGCGGTAGCAGCGATAGGCCTGGCCGTCGAAATATTCGAAACCGTCCGGCTTGTTGCCGAGCTGGGCGACATAATGGACCAGCCGGTGATGGTCGAGCTCCTCCAGCGTCTGCGGCACGCCATAGCGCTGGACATAGGCCGGCGACACGATATTGGCCATGTTGAGCTGGCCGATCTGGCGGGCGATCAGGCCGGAATCGGCCATCTGCCCGACGCGGATGACGCAGTCGAAACCTTCCGCCACCACATCGACGCGCCGGTCGGTGCAACTCAGTTCGATATCCAGCCCCGGATGCTGGGCCAGGAAGGCCGGCAGGCGCGGGATGATCAGATTGCGCGCCATATGCACCGGCATGTCGATGCGCAGCCGGCCGTCCAGTCCTTGCGGCGCGGTCTGGAACATGCTGTCAACATCGTCGATATCGGCCAGGATGTCCTTGGCGCGCTCGTAGAAGGCCTGGCCGTCGTGGGTGAGCTGGACGCGCCGCGTCGTGCGGTACAGCAGCTGCACCTTCATATGGTTTTCCAGCTGCTGGACAGCGGTCGAAACCGTCGATTTCGGCAGGCCCAGGTTCTCGGCGGCGGCGGTGAAGCTCTGCAACTCGGCGACACGCACAAAGGCCTGCATGGCGTCGAAGCGGTTCATCCGTCCCTCATTGTTCCTTTATCGCGAATAGTCTTCTCGCATGACGACCATTTATCGGCAAGACCAGACAAACTATCTGTGCGCTCGAACCCCTTCCGGAAAGGCAAAGCTCATGAGCAAAATCGCCCTTATCACCGGCGCCAGCCGCGGTCTCGGCCGCAGCATGGCCCGCCACCTTGCCGCCCGCGGCGTCGACATCCTCTTCACCTACCGCACGCGCAAGGACGAGGCCGACGCCCTGATCGCCGAGCTTCAGGCCCAGGGCCGCAAGGCGGTGGCCCTCCAGCTCGATACCGGCACCACGGCGGGCTTCCCCGCCTTTGCCGCCGCCGTGGCGGTGGCGCTGAAAACGAACTGGGGCCGCGACCGCTTCGACTATCTCGTCAACAACGCCGGCGGCGCGCTCTATGCCCCCTTCGCCGAGACGACCGAGGCCCAGTTCGACGAGGCCATGAACGTCCATTTCAAGGGCGTGTTCTTCCTGACGCAGAAATTGCTGCCGCTGATCGAGGACGGCGGCGCCATCGTCAACGTCTCGTCGGGCCTGGCGCGCTTCAGCTATCCCGGCTCGTCGACCTATGCCGCGATGAAGGGCGCCATCGAAGTGCTGACGCGGTATCTTGCCACCGAACTGGGACCGCGCCGCATCCGCGCCAATGTCGTAGCCCCCGGCGCCATCGCCACCGATTTCGGCGGCGGCCGCGTGCGCGACAATGCCGACCTCAACGCCACCATCGCCGGGCGCACGCCGCTGGGCCGGGTCGGCCTGCCCGACGATATCGGCGGGGCGGTGGCGCTGTTGCTGTCGGACGAGGCGGGGTGGATCAATGGCCAGCGCATCGAGGCCAGCGGCGGGATACACCTCTGATTCTCCTCCCCATTTCCCAAATGGGGAGGTGTCAGCCGGCGCTCGCGCCGGATGAAGGAGGGGTCGAGCACCGGCGGAGATTACCCCTCCGGCTTTGCCGAGCAAGCTCGTCAAATCCACCTCCCCATCGCTGCGCGACAGGGAGGAGGGTGGTTATATCCCCGCCATATCGACCACGACGATGCGCTCGGCCAGCCGCACCTCGGGCACGTTTTCCGCCGTGAACAGCAGATAAAAACTCGCCCCCTCGACCGGCTTGATATCCAGCAGGTCACCGGCGCCGAAATTGTCGACATT
>FTIZ01003994.1_pt2 | contig 17055 bp, 11 predicted proteins | sample 1658381 | NCBI WGS metagenome assembly FTIZ01 (sample SAMEA3914822, study PRJEB12502) | metagenome | biome: forest; material: soil | place: USA | collected 2012-03-12 | depth 0.1 m
GGGCTCCAGTCCACAAACTTGCGCGTCGAGAGAGTGGCGCAAAAGTGCTCGAGATGCTGCTTGGCGTCATGGATGGTGATCTGGGCGCCCGTCCCTTCGTGCCTCAAGACGGGGTAATCCGACCATTCGTCGTCTTCAATCTCCTCGAGCTGAGCGTTCTCCCGCATCTCGTCCTCGTACTTGGCCTTCATCTCACGCTCGAGGCTTTGCCAGTCGCGAGACGACGTGTCGGATTCCTCTTTGACGAGGAGGTACAGCTGGGATGTCGACATACGTGCCCGGCCCCGGCGCTGGATGAAGGACTTGAGGTTATCTGGTTTGTCGAAGCAGATGACGAGATTGCACGCCGGCACGTCAATGCCTTCCTCGAGCACGCTAGTTGCGACCAGAAGGTTGATTGTCTTTTTGCGAAAGGCTTGCAGCGAGAGTAAGTAGTCCTTCTGACTCAGGTCTAGAAAGTCCCGTCCCCGCCCTGGTGTTTTCGAAGTGCCTACCATGGAGCCCACCCGGTAGCGGTGTGCCGTCTTGGGGTGGGCACGCAAGATGTGTGAGAGCACAGCGACAGTCGTCCTCTCCTTGACAAAAATGATTCCTAGTGGGTCTTCTTGATGAGACTCGAGGAGGCTGAGCAGAGCTTGCACCTTGGGAGAAAGAAGAGTCGGGGTTGGAGGAGGTGGCTTGGCGTCGATTGGTCGGAAGGCTTCGGTGAGATATTTTCGTTCTTGGCTCGAGAGGTTGCTGTTTTCCTGGCTGGGAGTGTTCGTATCGTCGAGAAAGCGAGAAATAACGTGAAAGATATAATGCTCGGCTGCCCAGGGCCCAAGTTGCGAGCAGATCTCGTCAGCTCTTCTGCAAAACGACCTCATCTGCGAGCTGCAGTATGTCTTCCTAGTGAGGAACACCTCCTTCAGCCTTTCCCGGTTCCGTAATGAGTTATCGGCCATCAGTTTCAGAACATACGGGTCTTGCTTGAGGTTGAGATCACGAAATGCGCTCTTCACCCTCGCTAGGGTGGGAGCGGCACCGTCAGCATGGGGGCTGTCTCCATATGAGACGGTTCTCATCTCGGGGCGATTGACCTGAGCCATCAACTCGTCCCTGTGCCTGCTCGGTGTTTTACAGACGGCATCCAAAGTCTGCTCAAGGACTTCGAGGCCGGCCAGATTGGATCTCATCAGAGGGCTTGCTGTGAGTCCCAGGATGTGTGGAACAGCGAGGCCGCTCTCCTTTGTGGGAGCATAGTGCTCCTTCATCAGCCTAGCAACGGGGTTCTTTCCAACACAGTTGTGGGCTATGATAGTTAGCGTCCTGGTAGCAAAGGGGGCGGCAAAGAGGGCTCGCACCTTCGTCGACGACAATGAGATTCAGGGTGGAGAGGGGCACAAAGGCGTGGGACACGGCGTCGAACAGGATCTGATATGTTGATACGACAATGCGGGTGTTGAGTAAGACGTCTTCCCAAACGCCCGGCTTCCACGCTTCCACGTTGTCGGAGCCGCGAATTAGCTTGGACTGGACTCCTGGGTTCTGCGCCTGGATAGCCTCGAACTGCTGCTCGGCCAGGGAGACAGTCGGGGCCAGGAACCAGGCAATCTGGACAGTTGTTAGTTGGTTGTGCGGGACTTTCAGGCTCCGACTGACCCTGTTGTTCCGTTCGAGCTCTTTCTGGATACGGAGGATGGCGCTGGGACGGGTATCAGCATGGTTCTGACCGGCAGACGGGCGTTCCGCTTACACCTGCGTCTTCCCGCTCCCTGTGTCCATCTGAGAAAGGGATCAGCGAGATGGCCTGAGTGCGGTACGAGAAACTCCAGCATACCGCAACAATAATGTTCTTCTTGAGGCTCTCTTCGAGCATCTCGAGCTGGTAGGCTCTCGCAGTCATGGTCACGGCGGTTGGGGGTTCCTGGTCGGGTGAGGTGTCTCTCGGCTGGGAGTCGGCATCACCCGAGCCATTGTCGCTGCTGGATGAAGAAGTAGTGTTGAATTCATCAGAGGCTCGACAGAAAGGCTCGTCGCTTGGCTCCGAAGAGCTGGAGCTGCCGCTGTCGGAGGCCATGGTCGTCATCTGGCCAACTAGCCGGATCTTTTGTGATGGGGGGGTTGATTGCGTGGCTGGATGCCCTGCAGACGTGTCATCAAGAAACAGATCAGATCTTTCTAGTGATGGCCGTTTGTAGGCTATGACGCGGCTCGCGGCTCGGTGCAGTTTTTGGTGATGACTGGAAGAGCAAGGGATTCTGAGAATGGGAGTGCGGATGCGGATTCTGCAGGGCATTTGAACGGGATCTTGCAGGGCATTTCGACGGGTTCCCTCCAGCAGTCAAAATAGCAAATTAATGCTGCTGCCGCTGCTGCCCGTTTGCTCGTTAGGCAGAGAGGGACGCGGTGGTGGTGGTGTGGGCGCCCACCCAATCACTCCCGGCAAAGGCACCCCCAAGGTGCCGTCTGCAATGAGGCCCACAAGAGGCCGGCCGTGAGGCAGACGCCCGCTTCTCTCACGTCTTGCCTCAACTGCAGACTGGCACCATCTTCGGCACATGGAAATTAGAGGCTGCGTGCCACCGCGTGTGAGTGATGTGACGCATCATAAGCTCTGCATAGTAATTACTGTGGCCCTTCCGGGAGTTGTTTGTCGGATCCCGGATGTGGATGTGCCCCCACCCCGCCGAAATGCGGCGACCAGCAGAGCCTCGCTCGGGCGGCAGTCGACCGGATTGGAGGCTTCGGGACGGGGCCGATCCACTCTCCCGCGACTCGTCACCAAGCTGCCGTCTCTTGCACCACCTTCCTCTTTCAGGCTCGCTCACCACGCAACAAACGTAGCAAGCCTGCGATCCAAGGCTGGAACGGGCATGACTGGGACTTGGCGAGAAGAGTCAAGATGAGGTTGTATGCAACCGGCCTCAATGCCTGGAACCAGCTGCAGTTTGAGGCCGCGAATGTCGAGCTGGACCCCAATGACATCTCGTCCTTCACTTGCGTGTTGCACAACGACAGCCCGGTCGACCGCATCCGTGCCTTCTTGTCATACACTGTCGGTTAGTGAGTCATTGCCAGGTGTGATGCCTCGCAAAACCGAAATGCTCGATCACGGCCCCATGGATTCCCTGATTCCTTCGGCATGATCTAATTCGCCCGCTGCGCAGTCCGTCTCCAAAATGGCCAAGACCGAGTCGCCGGCATGGTGCCAAAAGACCACGCGAAATTACGCGTAACCCAGGAAAAAGCTTATGCGAGCTTTGTCGAAGCATCCAACGGCCTCGTAGTCGGTAAGAGATCAACGACGCCATGTCACATAACGCTATCGGTTACGCCAACCACTTACACCAACCTCGCCAGTCCAGCATGACACCCAAACCCTGCACCAACACCCCTCCATCCGCAACCTCCTTTCCCACAACGCCCCATCCCACACCTTCTCCCTCCCCAACACAACCCAACTACTCCCCTACGAAACCGGCTTCGCAGCCCTCTCCGCAACAACAGGCCAAGTCTGGACATGGGGCGACGAGCGCTACACGGCCTGTCTAGGCCGGGAACCCACCGATGACAGCCCCGCCAAACTCCCCGGCCTCGTGGCAGACCTCACCGATTTGCCCACAGGCCCCATAACAAAGCTTGCCGCAACCGCCTACTTCCTTGCAGGCCTCACCGCAGGCAACGACCTCTACGTCTGGGGCCACGCGGGCAGGTGCCCCCTCCGCCTCCCGGGCGGCCAGCAGCTCACTGACACGCCGACGCCGGTGGTGCTTGACGACGAGCAAGACATTGCTGACGTGGCGGTGGGCGACGCACACATGCTTGTGCTGACGTGCGACGGGGAGGTGTATGGCACGGGGGATAATGGACGGGGGCAGTTGGGTTTGGGGCCTGAGACAAGGTCCGTGGAGGGGTGGGTGAGGATTGAGGTGGAGGGGGTGCTTGGTGAGGGGGAGAGGGTTGTGGGTGTTGCGGCCGGGGGGAAGTGCTCGTTTTTGATCGTGGAGTGAGGGGATAGACATCCCGGGTGGTGGTGCTCTCTCTCTATCGAGCGTTTCGTGTTCCTGGTCGTCGTCTAGTGTACAATCAAAAGTACCCCCAAGAACGCTGCCCGTCATCCGTCCAACCGTGCCATTCATCCATCCCGTGAGAACGCCGTGCCCCGAAATTACAGATTCGTGAGGTAGTCCTCGATCTCCTGCGGCGTGAGCTTCCGGAAGCGGGGACCGACGGCGCCCTCGACGCCCTCGACGCCGAGGAGGTGGTCTGCCGGGGGGCCGACGATGCCTGCGGAGTGGTAATAGTGTCAGCACTGGGTTATGCTGATGCCCAATAAAAAGAAACTCACCAATCTCAATCGTCTCCCCGTTCATCTCCCCCTCAATCGTCTCCTTGAGCGTCAGCAGCGCAATGTGCACGGCATCCTCCAGCTCCAGCCCCTCGGTGTACCGCTTCTCCAAGAAGGTCTTGGCCGTCGTGGCGCTCTTGCCAATAGCCGTAGCCTTCCACGGGAAATAACTCCCACTGGGATCCACCTGGTACAGCATCGGGCCGCCCTTCAAGATCCCGCCCGTCTTCCCCCCCACCTTCTTCTTCTCCTCCTCTCCCTCCTGCGCAGCCGCCGCCGCCTCCTCCTCCTCCCCCTCAGGCAAAATCCCCTCATCCCACCCCGCCACTAGCAAACTGACACCGTACGGCCGCACGCCGCCCGACTGGGTGGCCTCCTGCATGACGCGGGCGACGTCCTGCACCAGGATGCGCGTCGGCGGGTACTCGTTGTAGATGCGCTTGTAGGCCGTGTGCGAGACCTTGCGCGCGCGGTCGACCAGCACGCGGTAGTCGGGGCCCATGCCCGAGTAGACCATGCCGATGTTGGGCGTGATCAGGCTGATCTTGGACAGGGAGGAGGGGTCGGCGAGCGGGGAGGAGGATTTCTTTTCCGTGGCGAGGACGATGCCGTTTGTTGCTGGAGGGGAGATAAGAGTCAGTGGGTTTGGCTTGGTTGTATAGCAGCTTGGGAGGGGAGGAAGGGAGGGCTACGAACCCTTGATGCCGAGGGCTGTTACGCCTTGGTTGACGGCGTTGAGGGCATATTCTGGGTGGGTGTGTTAGATGGTTGGTGTTCGTTATGTGGTTTGCAAGCCATTGCGAGCTAGGGAGGGAGGGCCATAGGAGACGAACCGATCTGGACCAGCTTGCCGCTATTCTGATGTTAGCATCACGACCACCCTTGACAGGGTATGGTTACGGTCTGGCGGGCGGCTTACCTGGGCGAGAATGTTGTGAGGGAGAACGAGTATCTGTCCGCCATTATGCCGGTCTGGGGAGCTCAGGATGCGGACTTGGATGGCAAAGTTGGGTGTTTTGTCGGTCGGATTGTCTGGAGGTTCAAGGTCGGGTTGGTGGTGGGTGGGTGTTGCGGTGGTCGAGGCTGGGTCCGGGTGTTGATCGCAAGCTTCAGCCAGGCACACAAGGTGCGCGTAACCAACCCCAGCCTGAGAGAGCTTGGGCCAACCAGGCGGCATCCGGGATGGAGCTCCTGATTCGCTCGACTGGTGAGGGTCTTGTGGAGCCCAGATGCCCCACCCCAGCCTAACTTTGGCTGCAATGGGAAAACGCCTGAAAAAACGCTGCTGGGAAGGAACCAAATTTCTCGGGACAAATTCTGTCTGGCAGCTTCCTGGAGAAGACTGGCCACAGCAGGCCGCTCTTCCACGGGTGTTGCAGAGGTAAGAGGAAGCTGATGGTGGGAATACCAGTGCCAATGCGTGGGAACATGCTCGCTGCAGCCCACCGCGGCAGATTGCCCAAGCCAGCTGGCGTGCTTGGACAGATGTCCTATTCGGCGACTTTTGAGCTTGACTTTAGCACAATCTTGCCTGCGCCTCATCCTCATCCTCATTCTGCAGTTCTCCCTCACTTACCACTTCAGCCTTTGCCTGCATTCTTCGCCTCCCACAGCTCTATAAACCGGGCTCGAGATGGCTTCTGAATCTTTTGAGCCGCAACGGGGCTGGGCCTCGGGAATGGATGCACAAGGCCACGAGCACCACCACGCAGCACCACCGACGACGGACGAAGAGCCCTCCGGCGCATCCGGGACTCCAGACGAGCCGTCCCCAGGCCCGACGCCGACACAGAGGCAGCGGCATTACAAGCCCAGGACCTGTCGCATCTGCCTCGAGGTTGTCAATCCCACCACCGACCTCGACGACTCGCTCGCCGGCCGCGTCTTCTCGTCCAAGGCCCGCGTGCGCTACGTCTCGGAGGACCCGGAGCTCGGCCGGCTGATCAGCCCCTGCACGTGCAAGGGCTCGCAGAAATACGTCCACGAGGGCTGTTTGCAGGCCTGGAGGAACGCCGCGCCGTTGTCGGACCGCAACTACTGGCGGTGCCCGACCTGCCAGTTCGAGTACCGCCTCCAGAGGCTGCGATGGGGCCGCTGGTTGTCGAGCAAGGCTCTTAGGGCCGGGCTGACCTTTTTCATTATGGTGATAACCATCTTCTTTCTCGGATTCGTTGCCGACCCCATCATAGGTTTCTGGGTCGATCCTTGGGACAGCATTTCTGGCTCCCTGTTCTCGGGCACCGAGTTTGAGGGACGGGTGTTGGTGGATGACGAATTAGGCGGTTGGTCCGCCCACTTTGTCAAGGGGTTCCTGTCGTTGGGGCTTCTTGGGTTTCTCAAGACCATGTTCGTCATGTCGCCGTGGAATTGGCTGAACGTTAGGTTTGGTGGGGGTGGCCGCCGCAGGCGAGGCAGGGGCAGGGACAGGATGGAGCAGATCAACTGGGCACTTGTTGCCATTGGCGTCATGACATTCTTGGGGGTAAGCAGCACTTCACTTCCCCGACACTTGACGGCAACTGACGGCGTACAGGCAACCTGGAAGTTTGTCAGCCACCTTATGGCCAAGACATTGGAGAAAGCCAGCGACCACGTCGTCGATGTCCAGGAAGACAACCCGGATGAGGACGACGAGGACGAAGGAGGTCCTGCTCCGGAGACAGGGGCCAACGAGTAGAGGAAGGATAAGTAGTTGAAGCGATGCTCCTCTGGGTGTACTAATAGCAACATGTTCAAACACGTCGCGTGCAACACCGTGCCGCAAACCGGTCTCTTTTCCCCCAACCCCTGCACACTCTTAAGTTACCACAGCTCCGCCTCCGTGCCGTGGCAACTAGTCTGTGTGCAGAGATGAAGCTCCGCCGCCGCCCTGAGAACGGGGCGTCTTGTCCTGTTCTCGTCGTGGTCTGGCGCGGACGCGTTAGCCTGTGCCTGCAATTGAGAACTTCTTCGGAGGTTCTCGACTCTTCTTCGGCTTCCTTGGCGGTTGTCGCCGGTTTGAGATGGGATGCTGCAAGGCTTGGTTCATACATGTCTGGTCTAGTTATTGTCAGTTGACGAGAGTGTTTTCGCAGAGTCGCCCTGGATTCTCCCTGGTAGCTCGAGAACGGTCGCAAGTCCCCTCTCTAGGCAGTCAGGTCAAGTTGAAGGATGTGGCATGCCCGCATCACATCTGCCTGCTATTTGGAATAGAAGTTTCGCATCCCATCACTGGCATCCCCCAGTTGTTTGTTCACGGCTATGGCGTTGATATCACACGTCTGACCGAGTACCGGGTTAGGGTTCCCTGTGTAACATGGCTGATAAGCGTAACCTGCCGATGTTATCGGCCTGCAACGGTGAATGTTCCTTTGCTGACGCAGCAGAATTTACGAACTTCCTGAAAGTTGAAGTGCAGTTCGTATTCCTTCTGACCGTAGCACCGCCGAAGGTCAATATTTGGCTGATATTCTCTGGAGTTGGCTCGTGGATACGTATGTTGTCTGCTGTATTCTGCATGTACATAAAGTACCATAAAGTCCCCAGCAACTCCTCGCCAATGTTGACTTCCAACCTCCGCCTGTGCGCGTGCGACCGACTTGCCAACTCCACACGGCGTGGCATCCCTGACAACGAACATCTGCTCCGTACTGTAACATCGCACCAACCTCAACGTCGTCCCTCAAGGTGATCCAACCTGCTGGGCGGTTTTTTAAATTGATTCATTACCGAATGAACCCCCGGTGCCTTTGATGCGGCGGTCCTGCTCAAAAGAACTGCACAGCACCCCGGCCGGCCCTTCGCATTCGACGACGCTCTCCGACCAGCCAGCGCCACCCGCAACCGCCCCTCGCAACCGCCGGGTTGATTCCTAGCGCACTGGTCTCGATCCCGGCCTAGGGCCCGCTCCCCGGGCCTCGCGTAGCCGGCGATGCACTTCGCATTCCCCCCACGAAAGACCTCCCAGCCGCCGCCGTACCAGCGAACCTCTCGACTGCCCGGGCTGCGGAGGTCCCGCCTCAAGCTGATCGCCCTTGCCGGGCTCGCCTTCCTCACCCTCCTATACTTTGCCACACGGCCGAGGGGCAGCAGCAGCCGGAATGCCTCGCCGACGCAGCGCGTGCCCCGGGGCACCCCGCCCGTGGTCCTGGTAACGGTGCTCGACCATAGCAGATTCAGCGGCGCGTATCTGGAGATGGTGCGGGAGAACAGGATAAAATACGCCGAGAAGCATGGTACGTTTCATCATCTCACCTAAGCCGGCGGCGCATCCACACCCACGTGCACACACACATACTGACAAGCACGCCACGTCCCACACAGGCTACGAAACCCTCCTCGCACAAGTCGGCGACTACGACCTGCAAGCCGCGCCCTTCTCCTGGACCGCCGTGGTCGCCATGCGCGACGCGCTGACCAAGTACCCCGACTGCCGCTACGTATGGTTCCTGGACGCGAGCGGGCTGGTGATGAACCCGAAGCTCAAGATCGAGGAGTACGTCATGGCGCCCGCGCGGCTGGAGCAGATCATGAAGAAGGACGTGCCGGTCGTGCCGCCCGACAGCATCATCAAGACATTTAGTCATTTGAAGGCGGAGGATGTGGATCTGGTGGTTACGCAGGACAAGGCGGGCATCTCGGCGGGGAGTGTTGTGATTAGGAATGGGGAGTGGGCGCGGTTCTTTCTGGAGACGTGGTTTGATCCGCTGTATCGGAGTTATAATTTCCAGAAGGCGGAGACGCATGCTTTGGTGGGTTGCCGCCTGTCTTTGTTTTTTCTTTTTGAACGGTTGCTGACGCTGTCTGTGCAGGAACACATTGTGCAGTGGCACCCGACCATCCTCTCGCGCATGGCCATCGTCGACCAGCGCGTGCTCAATGCCTACGACAAGGGGACCAAGGAGGAAGAGTACAAGGATAGCGACCTTGTCATCCGGTTTCCCGACTGCTCGATGGCCGGGGAGCGGGCGTGCGAGACCCAGTCTTTGGCGTTTGCGCAGGCTTGGAGGAGGGTGTTTGCGGCCGCCGTGTGAGGGCGCTGTGGGCTTGGACGGGCTGGGGGTCTTGATCGGTGAGGCTTTGGAATATTTTGACTAAGGGGTGGGGGGGCGTTTAGGCATGGGTTTCGACATATATAGAAAGGAGACGAGAGGGCAGTGGCTGGTGAGGCATAAGGAACCGGCATGGCATGCATGCAGTGGGAGTTGATGGAATCACTGAGTGTACGAATCCGGGACGATGCTGTTGCTTGACAGAGGGACTGCCTTAGTCTCATAATGCGAGGGACTGCACCAATGGCAACCACTCACCATTTTCTCTTGACGTCCCAGGAAGAAACACTTATGTAGCACTCCCAATTGGGATGCCCGGTCTGTAAGCGACTCAGGGAGCCCTTTGTGTATACGTACCTATACATGGCAAAAGAAAGGCAAATGACCCAACTACGTCACCGAATGTCTCTGAGAGCTCAATGTGCCTCGGCGATGCTTCCAAGTCGGGCAGTTGGGGTAATATCTGGGGATGTGGGGGAGACGATGCAGTGTTGCGAGCCAATAATGCTGGCCCGAGGCGCGAAATGCTACGCGAGACGGAACCCCTGCTAAGCTCGGGGTTAGCGGGGTATTTCAGGCATGTGATTTCCGTGCTCGGGGGTCCGCGGCGAGCCGCGAATTCCGGCTTGGGGCGTCTTTCAGCGCGTTTTCCAGGCCTTCCAGTGCATCATCGATTTGTCAACGTCGACGTCGACTTCGACTTTGCAACCTCGACGACGGCCAGCGCAGTTCTCACCACTGCACTGCTGCACCGCTGCAAAGATGCCCGGAACGTCGCGCATGCCCGTCAGCCTGCGAGAGGGCTTCAACAGCGTGCGGAGGAGGTCGCAGGCGAGCAACCCGTGGGCGCTGCTCAACTTGGATCTGTCAGTGCCGTCCCGTCCGTCCCGTCTCCGAATATGCCATGTTTCGCTTCCCGTGCCGCCGCAGCCCAACCTCCAATCACTTCACGACCCGGTAATCTAGTGCTAACACACCCACGCAGAGTCCGCAACATCCTCTTCTTCCTCTTCCTCTTGCGATGGACCCGCCGCGTTTTGTGGAAGCTCAAGGGCCGCGGCGTGCTGGGCACCCTGGCCGAGGTCTACACCGACGTGCGCCGCGTGCTGTACGGCTGGTTCCTCCGCATGCCCGGCGTGCGCTCCCAGGTGCGCAAGCAGGTCGATGAGGCCCTCGCCGCCATGCAGACCAAGCTGGTCCCCGCCGGCGCCACCCGCTACCTGACCCTGCCCAAGGAGGGTTGGACCGAGGACGCCGTGCGCAAGGAGCTCGAGGCCCTGGCCGCCATGGACCACACCCGCTGGGAGGACGGCTACGTCTCGGGCGCCGTCTACCACGGTGAGGACGACCTCCTGAAGCTGCAGACCGAGGCCTACGGCAAGTTCACCGTCGCCAACCCTATCCACCCGGACGTCTTCCCCGGCGTGCGCAAGATGGAGGCCGAGGTCGTGGCCATGGTCCTCAGCCTGTTCAACGCCCCACCGGGCGCCGCCGGCGTCAGCACCAGCGGCGGCACCGAGAGCATCCTGATGGCCTGTCTGAGCGCGCGGCAGAAGGCCTACGCCGAGCGCGGCGTCACCGAGCCCGAGATGATCCTTCCCGAGACCGCGCACGTCGCCTTCCGCAAGGCCGGCGAGTACTTCAGGATCAAAACCCACATCGTCGCGTGCCCGGCCCCAGACTACCAGGTCGACGTCCGCCGCGTGGCCCGCCTAGTCAACAGCAACACCATCCTCCTCGTCGGCTCGGCCCCCAACTTCCCGCACGGCATCATCGATGACATCTCGGCCCTCTCCAAGCTCGCCCTCCGAAAACGCATCCCGCTGCACGTCGACTGCTGCCTGGGCTCCTTCCTCGTCCCCTTCCTCGAGCGCGCAGGCTTCGAAACCACCCCCTTCGACTTCCGCCTCAAGGGCGTCACCTCCATCAGCTGCGACACCCACAAGTACGGCTTCGCCCCTAAAGGCAACAGCACCGTCCTTTACCGCACCCAAGCCCTGCGGTCCTACCAGTACTTCGTCGACCCCGCCTGGTCCGGCGGCGTCTACGCCTCCCCGGGCATCGCGGGCTCCCGCCCGGGCGCCCTCATCGCCGCCTGCTGGGCCTCGCTCGTCACCGTCGGCGAGGCGGGCTACCTCGCCTCGTGCACCCAGATCGTCGGCGCCACCAAGAAGCTGCTGACCCACATCCAAACCTCCCCGGCCTTGTCCTCGGAACTCGAGGTCCTCGGCAACCCGCTGGTCAGCGTGCTCGCCTTCCGCGCGCGCAACCTCAACGTCTACGACCTCGCCGACGGCATGTCCGCCAAGGGGTGGCACCTCAACGCGCTGCAGGACCCGCCGGCCATCCACGTCGCCGTGACGCTGCCGATCGTCAAGGTGTGGGAGAAGCTGGCGAGCGATCTGGAGGCGGTGGTGGAGGCGGAGAGGGAGAAGGAGAGGGTGCGGTTGGTGGAGGGGAAGAAGGCTAGGGGCACGGCGGAGAAGGCTGGGGATGCGGCTGCGTTGTATGGTGTTGCGGGGAGCTTGCCGAATAAGAGTGTTGTGGTGGATTTGGCGAGGGGGTTTTTGGATTTGTTGTATAAGGCGTGAGAGGTTCATCATCTATCTCATCTTGTTGGGTGGGTCGCTGTGTCGTTTGTTGGGTGGTGGTTGCATTGGCTTTCTTCTTGTTTTTTTGGCTTCTGTTTTGCATCGGGAGGGTATTTGAGTATCTATGGGTTGGTAGAGAAGCGAAGGGAGGAAAAGGGGGGGTGTGGGTTGGGACATCCTCTCTAGCGAGGAGAGACACAGCCAGTCATTCAAACAAAACAGGAAAACACATCCATCCACTTGTCTCTTCATTGATGGTATGTAACCGCCATTTCATATTTACAACCCACACACCCACCAAACCCCACTCTCTAATATCTCTCCATCTCCTCCTCCTCCTAAACAACTTCCGTCACCACTAAGCCTGATCTTACAATCCAACCAACCCAAATCATGACAATGCCAATCATCTCGGTTTTTCTACAGCAGCAGCAAGCAGTATGAACCATGAACCGATGAATCATCAACGAGCAGCAGCATAAGCAGCAACCAACGAAAGCAGACAGCCTCTCCCTCAAAATCAAGCCCATCCCATCCCATTTCTTTCCTGTCCGTCCTCTGAAGAAAGAAAGAAAGATAAAGAGAAACGTAAAAGGCGCCGTGTTTCCATGCACGTGTCTCAACTCCAACGCGCGCGAGTGTGTGTGTGTGTGTGTGTGTGTGTGTGTGGTTGGGAGGGTGTGTCCGTCCATGGTGCTACCCAGCAGGAGCGAATACTAGGCGGCTGGTTTGCCGCCTGCTTGGGGGAAAGGGGTGGGGGAGGTTGAATAAGGTCGATGGGGAGTTCAAACGATGACCACTGGCCGAATACCCAAAAAAGACAGACTCCCAAGAAACCCCCCCGCAGCCGACAAACTCTCACAACACACTATCACTCCCCCGCGCAGCAAAACCCCGCAGCGTCTCGGGCGCAGCAGGCGGGTTCAGCACAGCCTCGGCGTCGCCGACCTGTCTCCTCTCGGTGACCTCGAGCGGGGCCGGGTTCTTGAGGCGCTTGCGCGTCAGGTAGCGCATCGGCAGCGTCAATCCTCGGGACGCAGTTCCGGGGCCTGGACGGCCGGGACCGCCCCTCATGACGGCTGATTGCTATTGCAGGGGCTCGGAGGAGCTTGACAGGCGGTTGAGGTGGAGGTAGACGTCGGTGCCGTAGCTGTGGCAAAGGTGGGGTTAGCGAGATGGGTGAGAGAGGCTGGAGCAGGGGAGGGGGGCTTACCCTTCCATGCTTATTAGTTTGAGGTCGCCGCCGAAATAGCGCGCGTAGAGGCGTGATATCGGCAGGCCGTACCCGAAGCCGGCCATGGGCGCCTTGAAGTCGCTCTTGTCAAAGTCCGGGTCGAGGTTCGGGGTCCGGTCGACGGTGGTGTACATGTAGGTCCAGACCAGCGGGATGGCGCTGCGCGGAATGCCGCCGCCCTCGTCCGAGACCTTGATGGTGATGTCCTCCTTGCCCTCGGCCACGATCACCTTGGTGACGGGGAACTCCTGCTTGTCCTGGCCGTGGGTCTCGACGACGGCGCGCAGCGAGTTCTTGAGCGTCTCAAAGAGCATGTGCGACAGGTGGCCCGGCACGTACATGAAGTTGAGGTTGGGGTCGCACACGAGTTGGATCTTGGGCGCCTCGAACAGGCCGTAGTGGTCCTCACAGACGAAGCGCGCGTTCTCGATGGCCTCCTGCGCCAGGTCCTTGACGTACGTCTTGGTGCAGATGATGCCGACGTACGACGGGTCGCGGTAGTGGCCCTGGTCGGTCAGGGCGATGTGCTGGCCGATGAGCATGCGGATGCCAATGCGCGACATGTAGAAGCGGTCCAGGAAGGCCTGTATGTTGTTGTCGATCTGCATCCGTTGGCGCTTGCGTTTGTACTCGAGGATGCCCTGTGCCATGGTGGTGACCACGCTGTCGTGCCGCCTCTTGATGCGGTGCAGCGCCTGGGCGAATTTCTGGTTGTATAGCTGCAGCTCGGGCGGCCAGTCGCCTGCGTCGTCCACCATGGCGAAGTACCTCCTCGTCGCGGGGAACTTGCCCTTGGCCCAGCCGTTGGTGTTGCCGTTCCACGAGTTGTACTGCCCCCCTTCGATGCTCGGGTTTGGTGTCGCCTCGCTCAGCCATGACGTGCCTCTCCCTGCGATCTTGGACGGCCTCATCAATCGTTCTCGTACGTCCTTGGCGAGGTCTGGCCTGGGTAATGTGGTGATTTCCTGGATCGGGGTCTCGGTGAGTCACGGGTCTCGAACAGCTAGCGGGCGGCGCTGGGCGGCATACCTCAAACGACTGTGCGTACCAATCCGCCACCTTCTTCACCGACGGCATCTCGTTGAGCCCGTCGGGCAGCGTCTCGAGCTCTTGGACGCGGTGGGCGAGGCGGATGGGGAGCTCCTCGGCGAGGAACTGTGATGCGCGGAAGAGGGTCCCTGGCAAGGCCACGGCAGAAGAATAAGCGCCTGGACGCGGTGAGCGGGAGGGAGGAGCAGTGCTCACCAGTGGACGGCTTCTCGCCAAACTGGACCATCTGGCGCAGGCTCACGCCGGTTGCTGGGAAGCTGGCGTAGTGCCTGATGGTGTCCATCAGGCGCTCGCTCGTTTTCCACGACATGGCGGCTCAGGGTTCGCCAATTGGGCTCTGCGGGGGATGCTGTGGTCGTATGGCGTGCAGCATGGGGGTAGGGAGCGTGTGCGTGGTCGTGGACTCGGGCGTGAACTTGGCTGGCTTGGTGGTTGCCTCGGTCGCGTGGACGTGGGCGGCTTTGGCTTGGATTTCTGGATGTGTCAGTCGCTGGTGTGGGGTCGCAGCGGGACGTCGGCTGGGACAAGCCCGGCGGGCGGCACCTCTCAGAGCCGAGGCTAGCGGGCCGAGAGTCGAATGACGCACGTCGGGACTCGCACAGACGGCCTGGGCTGCACTCAATAGATGGTCGAGCCTGCCAGTGTATCCAATTGCGTGGAAAGTGCCGGTGTCGGTGTCGGCTTCGAGTTGTCGTGCACTGTTTGGGACTCGGGGTTGCGAGGGACAAGAGCAGGATACCAGAACCGCTCTTACTTGTAGGTCCCCGTGCTGGGCAACTGCGGAGTCACTGCATCCAGCGCAGCCAGTGCCGCCAGTGCAGCATGATCTGTGGCCTGTTTGGGACTAGCGCGTGGGTTACCCCACAGTGACATGTGAATGTTTCGAGAAGCTCTCCGATCACCAACCGAACACCACGAGGTACGAGGAATTGAACAGAACTGGAATACACAGCATGATTCGTACGCTGCTGGTCTGTACTTGTATTGCAACCCATCTGGAGTGTCACCTTCCATCTAGGCACCAGGTTGCACACTTTGTAATTTCTTGGGCCGCTTTGAGTTGCCATGACAGAAGTGGTGGCAGCTTTGTTGCCATTGGATTGCAGGACTCAACTCCATGATCCCTTGCCTTGGCTCTGCATGTACTATGCAGGTATGGTGCATTTCTTTTGCGCAGACCCCCGGCAGCCAATTGTATGCTCTTCAATGCGTCTCCGAATGAGAGAGTCTGGAGTTAAAACCGCAGGGCGGGGCAAGGGGTAACTTGAGTGCCGACTCCGCCCGGCTGTCGGTCGGGCGGAAAATCGGGCAAGACCGGTTCAGCACTGTAACCTTAGCTCGAACTTCAACAAAGATGGTCTGAGGGCCGGCAAAGGCCGGATTGGGCGCTGCCCAGCATAGGTAGCCGGGCAGACGAACAACATCTCTCAACAATCAAACCTGGTCATCACTAGGAGAACAACGTACATTCATCGGCCAGCTGCCGGTCATCACAATGCACCTCTCAAAAGAAAGGTTCTCGATCAAGGCAGGCTACTAGTAGGGTAGGTCCCCAAGTATGCATATGAGATGTCCTCGCTTTCCTAGGTAGGTGCCTAGGCTGAGACCAGCTTATCCTAAGGCGAACGAGAAAGTGCTTCGCTCTCAACCCATGTCTATGGGGTTGCTGGACCTCGGTGTCCCCTCCATCTTCGACTCCTCAATCAGGCCAAAGTCGCACCCAAAGTTCCTAGTAGCGAATTCCTCAAACTCGAAGTGATCAAACTTATCCTCCGACTTGGCCCCCCTGCGAGTATATGCTACCTCGCCGTTGGTGAAGATGATGATCCACACCCTGCCTTCGTTCCCGCGATCTAGTGCTAGGGCCTGGAGCGAGCTCAATGTCAGCAAATATGTGTGTCCTGCGCAGAAGTGGAACACCCGTACCTTGATAGTATTGCAACCTTTGATGCCCCACCGGATGAAGTCACTTAGACCTGGATAATGGCTGCCTAGGGACCATGTTCTGCTGCCGTCCTTGCGTTCGACAACGTATGTGCTGTTGTACCCCCACCATATCCGGCGGACGGCGTCTTCATCCTCCTCGGGGAACCCTGGGGTGGCTTGTTTGTACACCAAAGTTGTTGTTGGACGGAGGAATCCAATTTCCTGCTGCTTGACTTCCATATAAAATGGATCTTTCGATGAGGAGTGCCCTAGCGAGATGTGGTTGATGCAAGAGTATGGCTGGAGAGTCTTTATGACTGATTGCGCGTCGGGATACTTCGTGTTGCTCTGATAGGAAGCCATTTCTAGGCGAGTGTTAATTCGGACGGGACAGTCGTCCTAGGTTGGCACGCTTACCTGTGTGGCAAGATCGTATTTCGGGGGCCTCGGACACCGGAGATGAGTACACCGACGAGTCCACCTCGGGAGTCTTTGAATAATGTACTAGAGTGTCGCCGTTCCAGCCTATTTCACAAACGATATGCGGCACACCTTCTTCCGTTTCGGTCGTCCAGTGATGCGGTTTATCCTTGACATTCTTCCCGGCTATGAGCGTGATCCACCCCCAGGGTACAAAACTGTCGCTTTCGTTAGCTTCGAGAGTGGGATTACACCCAAGGAAAGAGAAAGTCGAGAGTCTTACATCACGGTGTACCTTGGACCGCAAAACGCGAACGACCGATTATGGATGCTGATATGGATATCCTCCTTGATGTAATTCTCACCCGTCGGCCTGGACCTCGTCCGCAGATCCAACCCCTTTGCATGATCCTCCAAGGACTTGACCACCCTTCGCGTAAAGCCCTTCTCGGTCTGGAGATTCTCACTCACCGA
>FTIZ01001843.1_pt4 | contig 17041 bp, 17 predicted proteins | sample 1658381 | NCBI WGS metagenome assembly FTIZ01 (sample SAMEA3914822, study PRJEB12502) | metagenome | biome: forest; material: soil | place: USA | collected 2012-03-12 | depth 0.1 m
CCCGCCACACCGCCGCCGAGGTCGGCGACGAGCCGCTGATGCTGGCGCAGGACCATGACTTCGTCGTCGCCAGGGACCGCGCCGCCGGCCTGCGCCTGATCGAGGCCGGCAATGCCGAGGTTGCCGTGGTCGACGACGCCCACCAGAACCTGGCCATCGCCAAGGACCTGCATATCCTCGTCGTCGACGGCGATACGACAAATGGCGCCTGGCCGTTCGGCGACGGCGGCATCTCACCCTACGGCCCTTTGCGCGAATCGCTGGCCGCCGGACTGGCCCGGGCGGATGCCTGCGTCATCTGGCTACCGGATGAAAACGCCGCGGCCGATCCCGCCCTGCTTGCCCTGCTGGCGCCGAAACCCGTCTTCACCGCCCGCCTGACAGCACGAAAACCGGCCACGCCCGGGCGCGTCCATGGCTTCGCCGCCATCGCCAAGCCGTGGAAATTCGCAGCCACCCTGCGCGCCCTCGGCTACGATGTCGCGGGCTTTCAAGGCTTTCCCGACCATGCGGCCCTGTCGGAGGCGCAGCTTCGGGCGCTTGAAGCCGCCGCTGACGGCGCGCAATTGATCACCACCGGGAAGGACTGGATCAAGCTCAACGCCGATTGGCGGAAATCCGTCGCGCAACTGCCGATCGCGGCCCGCTTCGACGACGAAAGCGCCTTTGCCGCCACACTTGAAAAAGCCGTGTCTTCGCGCTAGTCATAACGCAAATCAAAATAAGAAACGCGCCGGCCGGGGATGGGCGCGTTGTTGTTCGAGGAGACAATGGATGCACATTTGCAAGGGCCGCCTGCCCGGCGCCGGCCATGCTCGGCTTGGTGCGCCCTCTTCGATCCCCCCGCTTTTTCCAGCCGCTTTTTCCCGACAGTAAGGAGTCACATCCCATGCGCCTTCTCCCCGCCCTCGGTCAGGGCCTCGTCCTGGCCCTCGGTCTCCTGGCCCTCAGCGCGCCGGCCCACGCCCAGTTCAGCGGTCCGGAATACCAGACCGACGCCAAGAATTCGTCCGGCCGCGACCTCGACAACCTGAAGGAAAAAGTCGACAGCTACAATGAAAAGGTGCCGGCCAAGCCGAACGTCTATGTCATCGACGGCAATGCCTTCGAGCCGATCTCGGCGGCCGACCAGGCGGCTTCGATGGGCGCCGGCGTCAACCTGTTCGAAGGCGACGACGGCTATTTCGCCGGCAAGCCCTCGAAGTTCAGCGACGCCGACATCCAGCGCATCGCCGACGCCGGCTTCAAGACCATCCGCGTGCCCCTGTTCGCCTTCACCCACATCGCCGACACCCAGGGCAACCTCGACGAAGGCTACCTGAAGCGCATCGACCACCTGATCGACCTGGCGACGCAGGCCCACCTCAACATCATCCTCGACGAGCACAATTACAACGAATGCGCCAAGGACGCCGACGGCTGCGCCGTGCTGCTGTCGAACGTGTGGTACGACCTGGCCCTGCGCTACCAGAACGCGCCCAACAACGTCATGTTCGAACTGCTCAACGAACCCAACGGCAAGGTCGACGCCGATATCTGGAACGGCTGGATTCCCGACCTGGTGGCGCAGGTGCGCGACTTCAACAAGACGCGCAACATCATTATCGGGCCGGACATGTGGAACAGCATCGGCGAGCTTGACAAGCTGAAGCTGCCGGCCGACGACCACATCATCGTCACCTTCCACTATTACGAACCCTTCCACTTCACCCACCAGGGCGCCAGCTGGGCGGGCCCGGAGGTGCAGGCGCTGCGCGACGTGCACTGGACCGGCACGGCCGACCAGATGGCGGCGCTGAACGCCGACTTCGACAAGGCCGCCGCCTGGGCCAAGGCCAACAACCGGCCGCTGTTCCTCGGCGAATTCGGCTCCTATGGCCTGGTCAACAAGGACATGGACGATCGCGCCGCCTGGACGCGTGCCGTGTCGCAGGCCGCCGCCGACCGCGGCATCCCGCGCGCCCTGTGGGTCTATGAAGGCTCCGGCGGCTTCGGCATCCACGACGAAGACGGCAACACCTGGGTCGAACCGCTCAAGAACGCCCTCCTGCTCAAGTAAGGACCAAAGCCATGACCTTCCTCCGCCCGGGCGCGCTGGCGCCCATCGCCCTCGCCGCCGCCTTCGCCTTCGCGCCGGCCTTCGCCCACGCGCAGATGTCGCCCGGCGCCGGCATGGGTCCCACCATGCCGGAATATTCGACCGACTCGAAGAATTCGTCCGGCCGCGACCTCGACAACCTGCAGGACAAGATCAAGGGCTATAACGGCGACGACGCCGACCTCTACAAGCCGCGCAGCGGCGGCTTCGACGCCCTGTCGCCGGCCGACCAGGTCGCCGGCATGGGCGCGGGCGTCAACCTGTTCGAAGGCGACGATCCCTATTTCGTCAGCAAGTCGAGCCGGTTCAGCGATAACGATATCCAGCGCATCGCCGACGCCGGCTTCAAGACCATCCGCGTGCCGCTGTTCGTCTTCGCCCACCTGTCCGACGACCAGGGCAATCCCGATCCCTACTACCTGAAGCGCATCGACCACCTGGTCGACCTGGCCACCAAGGCGCACCTCAACATCATCCTCGACGAGCACAATTACGAGGAATGCGCCACCGATCCCGACGATTGCAGCACCAAGCTGACCAACGTCTGGACCGCCCTGGCCACGCATTACCAGAACGCGCCCGGCAATGTGATGTTCGAACTGCTGAACGAACCGAACGGCAAGCTCGACGCCGCCACGTGGAACGCCTGGCTGCCCGGCCTGGTTGCCGCCGTGCGCCAGACCAATCCGGACCGCAACATCGTCATCGGCCCGACCATGTGGAACAGCCCGGACCAGCTCGCCACGCTGCAACTGCCGGCCGACGACCACGTCATCGTCACCTTCCATTACTATTCGCCGATGGAATTCACCCACCAGGGCGCCAGCTGGGTGCCGGCGTTCACCAACACCTCGGGCGTGCGCTGGACCGGCACGGCGGACGAAGTGGCGGCGATCGACGCCACCTTCGACAAGGTCAAGGCCTGGTCGACGGCCAACAACAAGCCGGTCTTCCTCGGCGAATTCGGTTCCTACGCCAAGGTCAACCCGAACATCGACGACCGGGCGGCGTGGACGCGCGCCGTTTCCAAGGCGGCGGCCGACCGCGGCTTCGCCCGCGCCCTGTGGGTCTATGAAGGCTCGGCCGGCTTCGGCATCCACGACAAGGACGGCAATACGTGGGTGGAGCCTCTGAAGGCCGCGCTCCTGCTGCAATAAGGCCACGGCCGCGATCGTCGCATGTCGGCGGGACCGGACTTTTCAGACGGCGGACGGTCAACGTCCGCCGTCTTGCTTTTCCCGTCTTTACAGGAATTTTACAATGTGATTGCCCGTGACGCCGTTCCGGGTTACATCGGAAGCCTGTTTTTTGGGGGGCTAAAATGAAATCCTTTCTTCGTATGAGTCTGATTCTGTGCGGCGCCAGCCTGCTGCCGCTGTCGCAGGCCTATGCGTCATCGCCGCCGGTCGTGGTGGCCGAAAGCGCGCGTACCGTCGCCGGCGGGCGATCGGTCGAGGTGACGGTCGGCCAGGCCGAACTCAAGTCCAATATCAACAACGTGACGGCCGTCGTGCCGGCGGCGGGCGGCCTGCTCGGCGCCCTGATCGTGGCCGGCGTCGCGGCCAAGATCGAGGCCGACCGCGCCAAAAAGGCGGAAATCGCGATCACGCCGCTGCGCGACGCCCTGAGCGATTTCGATGCCGACGGCCTCGCCCTTTCCACCACCAAGGGCGCGCTCGACCAGGTCGACTGGCTGAAGACCGACAACGTCCAGTTCTCCAAGGACTCGACGCCGCTCGGCAAGAGCAATTTCCTCGATTCGGGCGACGCCGCCCAGGCCGCCTTCTTCGACTACACCTACGACCTGGCGCCCGACTTTTCGAGCATCCGTGTCAATGTCAGCCTGGAATTCGCCAACAAGGCCTCCGTCGGCAGCAAGCCGGAGGCGCGCCTCAATTACAACAAGCTGGCCTATACGCAGTCGATCACCACGGTGGTGCCCCTGCCCAATATGGGCACGGATATCAATGCCAACGCCCAGGCCTGGACCGCCGACCACGGCCGGCTGGCCCGCCTGGCCCTCACCACCGCCTTCGCCGATATCGAAAAACTGATCCCGCGCACGCTGGCCCTGACCGACGCCGACGTCAAGGCGATGAACGGCAAGGACAAGACCAAGCAGACCCTGAACGGCTATTTCGGCCGCACCCAGGAAAGCGACGGCAGCCATACCCTGCTGTGGGGCGGCGGCTTCATCGACGTCGAAGCGCTGCCGCCGGAAGCGCCGAGGTCCGTGGACGTGGTGGAATCGACGCCGACGGCGCCCGAAGCGCAGGCGCCCGCGGATGCGCCTGCGGCGCCGGCCGCCGACACGCCCGCCCCCGCGGCTTCCGATGCGCCCGCGCCCGCAACGCCCGACGCGCAACCGGAAACCCAGGCCCCGGCGGATCCCGCCGCCCAGCCGCAGGCTTCGGCGGATACCGCCGCACCGCCGCCAGCCACGCCCCAGGCGCAATAATGCCGGTCCTGTTCCGCAAGCTGGGCATCGCCGCCGCCGGCGCGATCTGCCTTGCCGCCGCCCTGCCCGCCGCCGCCAGCAAGCCGCCGGTGGTGCTGTCGCAGACCTTCAGCGAGGACGAAAGCGCCGTCACGGTGGCTCCGGCCAAGGGCGCGCCGGTGTGCACGGTGAACTTCACCGAGGTAACGGATGCCCGCCGCGACAAGACCACCGCCGGCGTGGTCTACGACCGGTCGGTGCAATCGCCGCAGGACACACAGGCGTGGATGCGTTCCATCCTCGGCGGCCTGTCGCGGCGCGGCATTACCCCGCAATTCGACGTCTCCTCTGCCGGCCCGGCCCTGCTGGCCGCCAAATTCTCGCTGCAGACAGTGTGGCTGTCGGGCGTCGGCGACAGCCTTTCGGCCAATGTCATCATGGCGGTCGACGCCGCCGGCCCGGGCGGGCAGACGCTGTCCCAGACCTATCGCGGCCGGGTGTCCAAGATGAACTGGGCCAGCGGCGCGGGCGAAATGGAAAAGGCGCTCGACGACGCCTTCAGCGACGCGCTCAACAGGATGGCGCCCGACCTGTCGAAGCTGTGTCCGGCCGGCTGATCCGCCTCTTCGCTTCCACCGACGTCTTTAAGCAAGAGCCTTGAGTCGAGACGCAGGAGGCGAGCGCCGCCTGTATGTTTATACAGGCAAGCAATGCCGACGCACGTATCGGCCAAGGATCGCCGCTTAAAGCTTAGAGGGCGCGCCAGGCGATGTCGGAGCGATAAAATCCCCCCGGCCAGTCGATCTTGGCAATGGCGTCGTAGGCGCGGTCGCGCGCTTCCTGCAAGGTCTTGCCGCGCGCGCAGATATTGAGCACCCGTCCGCCGGCGGCGCGCAGGCCCTTGTCGTCGCGCGAGGTGCCGGCGTGGAACAGGAAGACGTCGCGGCCGAAGTCCTGGTCGGCGCCACGGATGATCGAGCCCTGCAGCGGGCTGTCCGGGTAGCCCTTGGCGGCGTAGACGACGCAGACGGCGGCGTCGCCTGACCATTCGGGCGGAGGCAGGTCCTTGAGGCCGTCATTGGCAGCCGCCAGCAGGTAGGGCACGATGTCCGATTTCAGCCGCAGCATCAGCACCTGGCATTCGGGATCGCCGAAGCGGGCATTGTATTCGATCAGGCGCGGTTCGCCGTCCGCGATCATCACGCCGGCGAACAGCACGCCCTTGAAGGGGTTGCCCTCGGCCTTCATGCCGGCCAGCGTCGGATCGAGGATGGCGGTCTGTATCCGTTCCAGCACCGCCGCGCTGACCACCGGCGCCGGCGAATAGGTGCCCATGCCGCCGGTATTGGGGCCGGTGTCGCCGTCGAAGGCGCGCTTGTGGTCCTGGGCCCAGCCGAAGGCCAGCGCCGTCTCGCCGTCGCACAGGGCGAAGACCGAGGCTTCCTCGCCGGCCATGAATTCCTCGATCACCACCTGCGCGGAAGCCGGGCCATAGCGCCCGCCCAGCATGGCCTCGACCTCGGCGACGGCGTCCGGGTAGTCCGGCGAAATGGCCACCCCCTTGCCGGCGGCCAGGCCGTCGGCCTTGATGACATAGGGCGGGTCCAGGCGCTTGAGGAAGGCCTTGGCGTCGGCGACATTGTCGAAGGCGCGGTAGGCGGCGGTGGGGATATCGTGGCGTTGGCAGAACGCCTTGGTGAAGGCTTTCGACGATTCGAGCCGGGCGGCAGACTTCAGCGGCCCGAAGCACGGCACCTTGATGCCGGCCATGGCGTCGGCAATGCCTTCGGCCAGGGCGCTTTCGGGACCGACGACGACGAAATCGGCGGCGATCTCCTTCGCCAGTTCGACCAGTCCGGCGACATCGGTGGCCTTGACCGGGCGGCATTCGCCGATCGTTTCCATGCCGGGATTGCCCGGCGCCATGACCAGCCTGGTGCATAGCGGCGACTGGGCGATTTTCCAGGCGAGGGCATGTTCGCGGCCGCCCGAGCCGATCAGCAGGATGTTCATGGCTTTCCCGCTTCTCTCAGGCGGGCGCGCAGGTCAAGACCTATTCGCCGTCCGGGCGAAATATCCTATTCGGCCGCGCTCACCCCGGCCAGCCGCGTCAGTTCGGCGACGTGGGCGGCGAACGCGTGGCGGCCGGCGGGCGTAAGCGCCAGCAAGGTGCGCGAACGGCCGTTCGCCGCCTGTTTGCGGACGACGACATAGCCGGCGTCCTCCAGTTGCTTGACGTGCTTCGACATCACCGAATCCGATACCGCGATGGCGTCGCGCACGGTGGCGAATTCGGCGGTATCGACGGCCGCCAGCAGGGCGCAGATCTGCAGGCGGCCGGGCGCGTGGATGACCGCGTCGAAAACGGGCGCGCGCATCAGCGGTCCAGCCCGTTTTCGCGGCGATAAACGGTGCGCCACAGCCGCGACCCGGCGAAGGCGGCGGCAAAGGCCAGGGTGCAGACCGCGAACGGCAGCCACATCGGCCAGGTCTTCTCATCGGCCCAGATCATGTTGAGCACCAGCAGCGGCACGATGCCGAGGCCCAGCCCGTAGGCCACCCAACGGGCGCGCGGCGGCGTGGTGCCGCTGAGCCAGACGCCGTAATGGCTGGCCCACGCCTTCGCCAGCAGCAGGAGCCCGGCGATGCAGACGGCGATGGCGATGACCTTGAACGGCATGGCCAGGGCCGCGCCGCCGGCCAGGCCGGCGACCAGGATCGAATAGGCGGTGTCGTAAAGCCAGCCGCCGCTCGATATGCGGTCGGCGACGGCGGTCTGGGTGGCGCGGACGCTGTTGAGCGCGTCGTTTGCCGAAAGGTCATTGTCGGTCATGGCTTGCTCCTCACTTTCCATATTGGAAACTTAACATGACTTTCCAATGCGTCAAGTCATAATTTTCCAAATTGGAAAGTCATGAAATATATCAAAAGCGACATCCCATGGCTTTCCAGCCCCGGCGCCATCGGGCAGTGTCGCCTGCCGTTTGAAGCCGACCGTTGCGCGATGCCATGACCGAAGCCCCCGCCACCCCACCCAAAATTCCGACCATCACCATGAGCCACGATCAGGAATTGTGGCGCCGGCTAGGGTCCCAGCCCAGCCGCCGGGCCGGGCGGACCATCGAATGGCCGGTCGCCAGGGTCTATCGCGGCGCGCCGCCGGCCCGCCTGATCGAGGACCAGGAAACCATCGGCTTCCATGGCTTCCCGACCTTTGCGCCCGTGCCGTTCGCCCTGCCCTTCGACTGGACGCACAACCCGACCGGCGGGCGTTCGATGGAATACCGGCTGATGTGCCTGCAACCGGCCGATCCCTATATCTACGAAGCCGAAAGCGGCAACCGGCCGGCCTGGGCGTGGCAACGCGCCGCCGCCATCATCCTCGACTGGTGCCGCCATCACATCGCCGAACGCCAGCGCAACCGCGCCAGCTGGAGCGACATGGCCACAGGCTACCGCGCCATGAAGCTGGCCCTGCTGATCGACGCCGTCCTGGCGAAGCAGGTCACACTCGACGCCGGACAGCGCCGCCTGCTGCTGCTTGCGGCGGAAACGCACCTGCGCGACCTGGCCAATCCGGCCAAGCTGTCGGTCGGCAACCACGGCCTGTTCCAGCTTCACGGCCTGGCCGTCCTGGCGCAGGTGGCGTGGCCCCTGCCCGCCGCCGCGCCGGGGCTGGCCTATGCCCAGGCGCAGATCGACCGCGTGGTCGACAACCAGTTCTTCGCCGACGGCGGCCACAGCGAACATACGCCGGACTATCACTTCTTCGCCGCCGCCGCCCTGGAACAGATCATGCGCCAGGGCTGGCTGCGCTCGAAGATCTACGACGAACGCGCCGCCGCCATTTCCGAGGCCAGGAACTGGCTGCGCGACCCGAAAAAGCGCGTGGTCCGCATCGGCGACATCCGCATCACCGGCGAGCCGGCGAAGGATACCTCAGACTATCCGGCCGAACGCCCGGATTTCGCCTGGCGCGACCTGCGCGTCCGCGTCTTTCCGCAGGCCGGCTATGCCGTCTGCCGGACCGAGCGCCCCTTGCGCGAATCCTCCATGCTGTTCTTCCAGGCCGCCTTTCATTCCGGCCGCCACAAGCACCGCGACGACCTGCATGTCGAACTGTTCGACCGCGGCCGCCCCATCCTGACCGATTCGGGCAGCAGCGGGCGCGAACGCGACAGCTGGCGCGAATACCTGGTCAGCACGCGGGCCCACACCACGGTCGAGGTCGACGAAACCAGCTTTTCGCGCGACCCCGGCCATGCCTACGGTTCGGGCCTGGGCGAGGTTCAGGCCTATGAGGACGGCGTCGTCTTCGGTGCCCGGGCCGTGCACGGCGACCTTGGCGTCACCCATGCCCGCAGCCTGTGCTTCTCCCCGCGCTGCTTCCTGGCGTTCGAGGATATCCTGACCGCCGACCGCGACCGCCAATTCACGCAATGGTTCCACTTTCATCCCCATTTCGACGTGCGCCAGGACGGCAACGACATCGTCGCCCGTGACAATTTCGGCACCTACAGGCTGGTCGTCGAGCCGGGGACGCATGTGCGGCTGGTTCACGGCGCCGAAGCGCCGCGCCGCCAGGGCTGGCACGTGCTGCGCGAAGGCGAGATCGTGCCGCGCTGGGCCGTCGGCGTCGTCAAGTCCGGCCGCCACGTCCGGTTCCGCACCACCCTGATCACCGCGACGGCGGCTGTGGACACGGACCTGGCGGCCGTGACCGCGCCGGGCTGGGGATTGGCGCAACTGGGGCAAAGGCTCTGGTCGGCGGATTTCGATAAGAAGCTGAACGGATGACGGCGCCCGTGCTAGAACATCCGCCATGCAAGACGACCTGATCTCCCCGCCCGATTCGCCCGCCCCGCCGTCCAACGCCCTGCCCTATTCGGTCTCCGAACTGGCCGGCGCGCTGAAGCGCACGCTGGAGCAGACCTACGACCATGTCCGGCTGCGCGGTGAAATTTCCAAGGTGACCCGCCATGCTTCGGGCCACGTCTACCTGACGCTGAAGGACGACAAGGCGGCCATCGACGGCGTCATATGGAAGGGCCAGGTGTCGCGCCTGCAGACCCAGCCCGACTACGGCCTCGAGGTCATCGTCACCGGCCGCATCACCACGTTTCCGGCTTCATCGAAATACCAGATCGTCATCGAGCAGATGGAGGTGGCCGGCGTCGGCGCCCTGCTGGCCCAGTTCGAACGCCTCAAGCAGAAGCTCAGCGGCGAAGGCCTGTTCGACGCGGCGCGCAAGCGCCCGCTGCCTTACGCGCCAAGGACCATCGGCGTCATCACCTCGCCGACCGGCGCGGTCATCCGCGATATCCTGCACCGTATCCGCGACCGCTGGCCGTGCCGCGTCATCGTCTGGCCGGTGGTGGTGCAGGGCGATGCCGCCGCCCCGCAGGTCATCGCGGCGCTTCACGGTTTCCAGAACGATCCGAATGTGCCCCGGCCCGACGTGCTGATCGTGGCGCGCGGCGGCGGCAGCGTCGAGGACCTGTGGGCCTTCAACGACGAGGCCCTGGCGCGGGCGGTCTCGGCCTGCCGCATCCCGCTGATCTCGGCGGTCGGCCACGAGACCGACACCACCTTGATCGACTTCGTCAGCGACCGCCGCGCCCCCACCCCCACCGGCGCGGCCGAAATCGCCACGCCGGTGCTGGGCGACCTGCGCGCCTTCGTCGCCGATCTGGAACGGCGGCGCCAGACGTGCTTTTCCAAGCACCTGGAAACGCAGCGCGACCGCGTCGCCCTGCTGGGCCGCGCCCTGCCCAAGCCGCAGGACCTGATCCATGCCGCCCAGCAGCGGCTCGATTACGTGGCGCAGCGGCTGGGCAGCGGCCTGGCGAAAAACCTGGCGGCCCACGAAACGGCGTTTGCGAAGACGGCGGCGCGCTTCCGTCCCGGCCTGCTGGAACAGCCGCAGGCGTTGAAGCGCCAGCAACTGATGCAACTGATAGGCCGTGCCGACAAGGCCGTTGTCCGGCGGGTCGACCTGGCCCGCACCCATGCCCGCCTGCCCGACCTGGAACGGCGCATGTCGGCCTGCCTGACGCGGCTGGCGGAAAAGAAAGGCGAGCGCCTGCCCGACTTCGGCCGGCGCCTGTCGGAGGCGATGGCGCGAAGCTTGAGCCGTGCCGGCGACCGTCTGAAAAACCTGGAACAATTGCGCCTGAGCCTGAACCCGGACCGGCCACTCAATCTCGGCTTCGCGCGGGTCAACCGGCCCGACGGCCACCTGGTCAGTTCGCCCGATGGCGTGGCCGACGGCGAGCACCTGGTGCTGACCTTCAAGGGCGACCGCAAGCTTGATGTCACGGCGGGTCAGAGTACAGTGCCCAGACCGGCGCCCGCGGCGAAAAAGCCGCTGCCACCACCAACGCCGCAACAGGGCAGCCTGTTTTAATTGCATACGAGGTTCGCCATGGCCACCGCCACACTGACAACCCGAGGCCGGATGACAATTCCCATGCAAACGCGCCGCGCCATGAATCTTGGCCCAGGCGAAACGGTTGAATTCATCCAGACCGCGGAGGGCCGCTACCAGGTTGTCGCGTCCAAAGCGGTTCATGCGAAGGATCCGCCGGCATGACCTTGATTACGCCCAAATAAGCGCTTAACTTCCCTCGCATGAACATGCACACCAAGCCACCCCTGCCCGACCAGGCCATCGTCCATTACGGCGACGGCGACTACACCGTCATGCGGCCGGGCAAGTTTGTCATCTGCGCGGTATCCGGCCGGCACATCCCGCTCGACGCCCTGCGCTACTGGGACCCCCGCACCCAGGAAGCCTATGCGGGCCCCGAGGAGGCGACGGCGCGGTGGAAAAGCCTGCACACGTGAACCGCCGCAACCTGATCGCGCTGGGACTGGCCGCGGCCGCCACGGGCGCGCGGGCGCAGGACACGAGCGGCCTCAATCTCAGGGGCCGCTTCATGCAGAGCGGCTATGCCATCGGCCAGACGACGCCGGGCGCCACGATCACGGTCGACGGCGTGGCGCGCGGCCCGGCCTCCCCTGCCGGCTGGTTCTATGTCGGCTTCGATCGCGACGCGCCGGCCTCCGCCACCATTTCGGCCGGCGGCAAGACCGCCACCTTGGCCATCACGCCGCAGACCTACGACGTCCAGCGCGTCGACGGCCTGCCGCAGGAAACTGTCACGCCGACCGATCCCGCCGTGCTCAAGCGCATCGAACACGACATCGCGCTCAAGAACGCCGCCTTCGCCAGCCGCGCCAATATCGACGCCTTCAAGGGCGGCTTCATCTATCCGCTCGACAAGTTCGTGGTGTCCGGACACTTCGGCAACCAGCGCGTCCTCAACGGCACGCCGAAAAGCCCGCACATGGGCTTCGACATGGCCGCGCCTTCGGGTACGCCGATCCACGCGCCGCAGGCCGGGCTGGTCGTCTTGGCCGAGCCCGACCTGTTCTTCGAAGGCGGCCTCGTCCTGGTCGATCACGGCCAGGGCCTGATCTCGATGTACCTGCACCAATCGCGTGTGGTGGCCAGGAAGGGCGACATGCTGAAGCAGGGACAACTTATCGGCGAGGTCGGCATGAAGGGCCGCGCCACCGGCCCGCACCTGTGCTGGCGGCTGAAGTGGCTGGACCGTCACATGGACCCCAGCCTGATGGTGTCCTGATACTGCGGCCATCGTAAAATAACGACGTTATTCAAATGTTTCGTGGTTCGCGGCAGCCGGGATAACCCGTCGGCTTTCGTCCTTTCCGGGATTATTTTTCTGCGCCGGCACGAAAGATTCGCTTGAATCGGTTGCGGTTTTCATCATAACAGGATTCCGGTTGCCGGGGCGTTCGTCTCCGGGCGACCCGTTTCCGCCGACACCCCACAGCTTCGAGTCCATGGCCGATTACAGTAGTCTGAAAATCCTGCTGATCGAAGATAACCAGCATATGCGCTCGATTATCACGGCGATCCTGAAGGGTTCCGGCATCCGCAATGTTCGCGAATCGCGCGACGGCGCGGAGGGCCTCGACATGCTGCGGCAGTACCCGGCGGATATAGCTCTGGTTGATTTCAACATGGATCCGATAGACGGAGTTGAATTCACCCGGATGCTGCGCAATGCGCCGGACAGCTCCAATCCCTACCTGCCGATCGTCATGATCACCGGCCATTCCGAGCGCTCGCGCGTGGTGCAGGCGCGCGACGCCGGCGTCAACGAATTCGTCGTCAAGCCGCTGACCGCCCGCGCCCTGCTCGGCCGGCTCGATTCGGTGATCATGCGCCCGCGCCCGTTCATCCGCTGCAAGAGCTATTTCGGCCCCGACCGGCGGCGCAGCGCCGACAAGGCCTATCCCGGCCCCTATCGCCGCAACACGGACGGCGTATTCTAACCGCCGGAACCGCCATGCCAGGGCATACTTGCAGCGGATTCCGAAACGTCCCGAACCTGTTTACACATTTTAACGAATCGTTGGCGCGCGCCGCAAATCACGCAATAGTCGGCACGTGATTCTGCCCGCTGTCCGGGCGGTCCGGGATGTGTTGCATGGGAAAACTGACCTCCATTCTGCTGATCTGCACCTACGCCTTCGTAGGCCTGGTGTTCGCGGCCCTGCTCTACCACGATGCCGAGGGCGTCGGCTCCTGCGCCGCCGCCTTCCTCGGCACCATGGCCATCTGCATGGCCTTCCACGCCCTGGTGACGCAATATCTCGGCGAACGGCGCGTGACGCGCGACATCGACCTGGTGCGCGACGCCCACCGCCTGATGGTCGACGCCATCGATTCGACGCAGAAGGACATGATCGAACTGGCCGACCGGGTGCAGAACACGCGCACCACGCGTTCGGAGGAACTGACGTCCGAGGTGCGCATGCTGGAAGACCTGGTCAAGAAGCTGGGCGAAAGCATCGAGGACCGGCTGGCCGAATGGCAGGCCGGCCCGCAGGTGGTGCCGCTCTACGGCACACCGGCGCAGAACGCCAAGGAAGCCCAGGCCCTGGCGCTGATCGAGACCATCCGCGAGGCCCTGACCGAAAACCGCGTCGATCTCTACCTGCAGCCCGTGGTCAGCCTGCCGCAGCGCAAGACCATCTTCTACGAAAGCTTCTCGCGCCTGCGCGACATGACGGGCCGCGTGCTGATGCCGGCGGAATATCTCAATGTCGCCGACGCCGAGGGCCTGGTGCCGTCGATCGACAACCTGCTGCTGTTCCGCTGCGTCCAGATCGTGCGCCGCCTGGCCAAGCAGGACCGCCGCGTCGGCATCTTCTGCAACATCTCGCTGACCTCCTTGCGCGACGAGACCTTCTTCCCGCAGTTCCTTGAATTCCTCAGCGAAAACCGCGACCTGGCCGGGGCGCTGATCTTCGAGCTGGGCCAGGACGCCTTTGCCACGCGCGGCTCGGTCGAAGCGCGCAACATGGCCAAGCTGGCCGATCTCGGCTTCCGCTTCTCGATCGACAAGGTGAATTCCATCGATTTCGACCTGCAGGACCTGCATCGCTCGGACGTGCGCTACGTCAAGATCGGCGCCAGCCTGCTGCTGGAACAGCTGCTCGACATCGAGGGCAAGCCGGCGCTCAAGTTCCTCAAGGACATCCACGCCGGCGACTATGCCGGCCTGCTGGCGCGCTACGGCATCGAGGTCATCGCCGAGAAGGTCGAGAACGAGAAGCAGGTGGTCGATATCCTCGATATCGAGATCGGCTACGGCCAGGGCCACCTGTTCGGCGAACCGCGCGCCATCAAGGAACAGGTGCTGGCCGAAACCGACCCGCCGGCGGGCTTTATCAAATCCACCCTGCCCCAGCAAAGGCGCCGTGCGTAGGCTTGGCACTTGCTCCAATGAGCAGAATATCCGCCTGTGCCAATTGTCAAGTTTTACCTGAACGATTCGCAAGCAGCATTAACAACGCGGCTAGCCAACCTTCTTTACCATCAAGAAATTTTAAAAGTTCTGGAGATTTGATCACTAAAGCAAATATATCGGCAGCCCCCATGCCTGCAACCGAAGCGGCTGTTGCTACGCCAGCACAAACAACCAAACTAGCGAACAGACGATAGATGACCCGGCCAACCTTTTCGCCAGTTTCTTTATGCTCTTTCTTGAAGCCGCCTTTCGTCCAGTCCATCGAAATGTCAAGTAATTCGATAAACTTTCCAAGAAGTTCCTTTACAGTATTGCGCGCGCCCTCGCGCGCATCCATGGCAATAAGCACTTTATTGAATTCAAGACCTTCGTCCTCGACGCCATGAATTTCCCCAATTTGCACGGTCATAGCTATCGGAATCGCTGGATCTATGACTTTCTCCTCACCGGGTTGCAATGCATTGGCAACGGCCGCCATGTTTTTGGAGATATCGGTTATGTCCTTGCCTGTTAAGGTTTCCTGCTCAGCGTTCTGCTTGAACTTTCGCCAAGACTTAAATTGCCGCATAACGCGGTCAAACTGACGCATCGAACCAATCATGCGTCCGCTAAGAAAATCAGGCCATTCCTTTATAACGGTTGTTTGCAGATAATCCGCTAGATTCGACTCTGCTAGCCCAAGCCGATGAATTTCATATTGGGTCGGTGTCTGCATTGGCACGCGGTCGGCAAGACGCTCCAGATAGTTTTTTACGCGTCGGTCAATATTGCTTGCGTCACTAAGGTCGTCAGCCATCTCGCGCAAATCATCTCGCAAGGCCCTTAAAGCTTCTTCAATATGCGTACCTTCATCATAAGGTGCCGAAGAGGTTAAAAGTGTCAGAAGATCGTTCTGCCATGCAGGCTCGATCATTGCTGGACGTGCCGGTGGAATAGTTGGTAACGAATTGCGCAAAGCATTTGCCAATCGTTCTCCAATATCGGTGTTGACTACGGCTGGTTCTCGATCCCAGAACGCATTACCTTCCCTGATAAGCACAGCCGTAAAGTCGTCGTCAGCAGAATCGGGTGAAAGTGAAAAGGCAGAGTGATGGCCATTCAATCTACGGCGATACCAAGCATTCCATATCTGCCAATTCTCATTTGTTCGCATTACCGTCTCTGAGCGACTCCAAGCTTCCTCCAGCAAGACTGAAAGTCGTAATGGTTCACGCATTAAGCGAGATGCTATTTTATTGTCTTGTTCGTGCCCTTCACTGTCTAACCAAATTGCGTCTGCTTCAGTAGCACGCCATATACGTCCTGCAGTTGCGGAGGGATTGGCGTTTGGATACGCACGAGTCGCATAAGCTACAACAGCGTCAGCGGCAGCAGCTATCGCATTAACAGACTCAGTGGTGGCGTGAGCAGCGTCTGTTGTAGCATGAGCTGCCGCTTGGGCAGCATAAGCAGCAGCATCGCTTGCTGCGGCTGCAGCGTAAGCCTTGCTAGAGGCATAGGCTCGAGCGGCCGAATAGGCGCGAGTAGCTGCATCAGCAGCAGCATACGCGCAAGCAGAAGCATCAATTTTCATGCTGTGGGCGGACGAATTACTTGCCACCCATGAAGCAAATAATGTACGCACAACCGCAAGCGTTAAATAGCTTTGCGGTTTACCATAGACTGTTAACGGAAACACGCGCAAGGCCGCGCGTGCCGCTAAGGCTCGTCCCCATTCCACTGGCTTGCCTATGAGCCACTCTTCAAACTGCTCTCGATTGCCAATCTCAACCACGGTTCCGCCTCACCTGCGCCCATGGGTTGAATAGGCCGCAAAGTCGCGATACTGGCAAGCGAAATTACCCGCTGCCCCTCACCTGCACTCTCCAGAGCCAACACCCAAAAAAGCCCCGGATCGCTCGGGGGCTTTTCGCTGTCACCACACCTGGACCCGGTCGGCCGGGTCGAGATAAAGCTTGTCGCCCGGTTTGATGCCGAAGGCCGCGTACCAAGCATCGAGATTGCGCACCGTGTCGCCGCGGTACTCGTCGGGCGCGTGGCCGTCGGTCTGTATCTGCTGGCGCAGGGCCGCCTCGCGCTCGGTCTGGCGCCAGCTTTGCGCGAAGGCCAGGAAGAAGCGCTGGTCGCCGGTCAAGCCGTCGATCACCTTGTCGGGCTTGCCGCCCAGCGACAGCACGTAAGCGTCGTGCGCGGCCGAAAGGCCGGCGACGTCGGCGATGTTTTCCGACAGGACCTGCTTGCCGTTCAGGCACAGGTCGGGGTACGGGCAATAGGCGCTGTACTGGTCGGCCAACTTCTGCCCCGCCCCTTCGAAGTGAGCCAGGTCGTCCGGCGTCCACCAGTTCTGCAGGCGGCCCTGCGCGTCGAACTGGCTTCCCTGGTCGTCGAAGCTGTGGCTGATTTCATGGCCGATGGTGGCGCCGATCGAGCCGAAATTATAGGCGGCGTCGGCATGCGGATCGAAATAGGGCGGCTGCAGGATGCCGGCCGGGAAGTTGAGCGCATTGGCCAGCGGCAGGTTCACGGCGTTGACGATCTGCGGCACCATGGCCCATTCGCCGCGATCGGGCGTTTGCCCCAGCTTGGCCAGGTTGCGCTGGTAGTTGAACAGCTCGGCGCGGCGGACATTGCCGTAGGCGTCGCCGCGGACGATATCGAGGC
>FTIZ01003800.1_pt2 | contig 17024 bp, 17 predicted proteins | sample 1658381 | NCBI WGS metagenome assembly FTIZ01 (sample SAMEA3914822, study PRJEB12502) | metagenome | biome: forest; material: soil | place: USA | collected 2012-03-12 | depth 0.1 m
CTCTCAAGGCCGCGGCAAAGCCGTGAGGGGAATGCCTCTTTGGGAAAGTACCTAGGTAATCCGTGAGCCGCGAAAGGGATAACAGCGTCAACCACCACCTCATCTCGTCTTGGTCACAGCCTTGACCGGTGCTATCCTCCGAATCAAACTCAGGATCGAAATCAAAAACCCCGCCTTCACTCCAACACCACGACCCAACTTCCGCACCACGCCAACAACCAACCAACCCACCACCAAACACCAAACACCCCTTCTTCAACGTCCAACCCACCAATTCAAACCAAATTCAAGATGGCCTCCCTCGATTCCTTCTCCCCCCCTCCCCCTCAAGTCCCACACACCACCCTCACCCTCCCAACCCCCCACATCCTCCTCGTCACCCTCTCCCGCCCCAAGGCCCTCAACGCCATGCCAACCGCCCAGCACACCGCCCTCTCCCAGCTCTGGGCCTGGTACGACGCGCAGCCCTCTCTCCGCTGCGCCGTCATCACAGGCGGGGATGGGCGCGCCTTCTGCGCGGGCGCCGATCTGCGCGAGTGGGATGGCAAGAACCATGATGAGCAGGCTAAGGGAAAACAGGGGTTGAGAGGGGATGGGTTTGGAGGGTTGTCGAATCGGGCTGGGAAGAAGCCTGTTATTGCCGGGGTGAATGGGCTTTGTTTTGGGGGCGGGATGGAGATGGTTGTGAATTGTGATATTGTGGTGGCGGATGGGGTGCGGGCGAGGTTTGGGTTGCCGGAGGTGGCGAGGGGGGTGATTGCTGTTGCTGGGGCGCTGCCGAGGTTGGTGAGGACTGTGGGGAAGCAGAGGGCGGCGGAGATGGCGTTGCTGGGGAGGATTGGGTATACGGCGGAGCAGATGCGGGAGTGGGGGGTGGTGAACTTTGTGGTTGGGGAGGGGGAGGTGGTGAGGGAGGCGATCAAGATCGCCGAGGAGATTGCGGGGAACTCGCCGGATGCGGTGATTGTGAGCAGGGAGGGGTTGAGGCTGGGGTGGGAGGGTGTTGGGCCGCAGTTGGGGACCGAGTTGTTGGAGACGGGCATGTATGGGCGGATGGATGGCGGGGAGAATATGAAGGAGGGGGTGCGGAGCTTTGTGGAGAAGAGGAAGCCGGTTTGGAAGGATAGCAAGCTGTGAAGGGAGCTGGGAGGCATTGTGAGCTGCAGTGTGAGGTCCGCAGGACTGTGGGAGTATCAACATTGAATTATGATTATGTGTGCGCCAAATCCAACCCCGTCCTGCTACTTCAACAAGAATCTTGACATCTTCACGCCCGCCCTATGCCCACGTACAATACATGTAATTCCAAGTTGGTATCTTGTGCCCGTCTTCACACCAGAAAATCCGTCTCGCTCTGCCGTTGATCTTTTTAGAGAATGGCGACGACAGCGAGGAAGCCGGCAAGGGCGATGGCGGCGCCAGCAAAGCCGGTCTCGCGGTGGGCGGCGCTCTTGCCCGTGGCGCTGGTGCCGGCGGCGCCGCTGCTGGCGCTCGACGAACCGGAGCCCGAGGTGCCGGTGCCGGAGCCGGAGCCCGAAGAGCTGGAACCCGAGCTGGCGGCGGGGTTGGCGGCCGAGCTGGAGCTGCCGCTGCCGCTGTCGTCGCTGGAGCCCGAGCTGGTCGACTTGCTGCCTCCGGCAGCGGTCGTCTTGGAGCCGCTGTTACCGCCGTTGCCGGTAGCAGTGGCGCAAGGGTCAGAGCCGTCGCCGCCGCTGCCGGTGATGCCGGCGGCGGCGGAGCTGGGGCACTTGGCCAGGGCGGAGCTCCACTCTTTGCTGTGGGCGCCGTACCACGAGCTGATGGCGCTCTCGTAGCTCGAGTAGGCCGACTCGACGGACGGGGGAAGCGAGATGTTGCAGAAGTCGGTCGCGGTGGCGACGAAGGCGGTCACGACGCTGTTAGGGGTGGGCATGCCGGTGATGAGCGACTCGATGGCGTCGAGGCAGGCCGACGCATCGGCGGCCGAGGTTTGGCGGGCCTCGACGGCGCGCCTCGCGTTGTGGACCGGCACCATCATGTTGGCCGAGGCCACGCCGGCGAGGGCAACGAGAGCGGTTTGGGAGCGCATTGTGAGGTTGAGGGCTTGGTGGTTTGGTTGTGTGGTCGTTTGTGGCTGGTGGGAGGAAGAGTCGAGAGATGGAGACAGATGGACGAGGACGATGGGGAATCAGAGGAGAACAAGTCAATGTTCCCACTGGACTTATTATAACTCCACAATCCAATCTCCTTTCCCATGCACTGCCAGCGCCCAAGGGGGGCCTCCAGGAAATGCGCGGGCTGGTTTCCGTCTCTGTCACTGCCCAGCAGCTCCAAACCTGCCCATCCCAGGCCACGACCCCGTCAACAACCCTGGAAGTCGACAAGCCACAGCCCGACCCATCACCAAGCCGTTGTGCATGCTTGTGAACGCTTGCCCCGATCCGGTCCGATGTTTGCTCCTGATAGGCCAGGCCGCCCCGGCCTCTGCGGGTTCTGGGGTTTTCGGCTCTCAGCCCGGGTCTCAGCTCGAAATGAGGGTGTCTGTGGCGGCGGGCGAAGTTGTGCAAAGGTGGGCGAGGGCGCAGTGAGAGGGTGTGAAGCGTGGCATGCCTGCCCCTGCCATGGCTCGCAGTCGTGGCTCCTTCGGGGCCGCAGGCACCCGCAGGCACCGGCGTCAGGCAGCGTCAGGCGGCATGTGGGCCCTCTCTGGATTCCCGATTCGCTCGTCTTGGCTGTCCTTGGCTAATCCTTGGCAGGCCGCCAGGGAAGCCCCGGCCCCAGGGCGCAAGACTTGGCGCTTGCCGGGAGTGAAAACAAGCTTCGCCAGGATCCGCATCCTTGCTCAATCTCGCCACAGCTCCTTCAGCCCCCCGAGCGCCGACCCAATCTCGACAAGCGGAGACGTTCCCACCGATCTCCAGGCACGGAGTTGCACTTGCATGCTTCCCCTGGAAAGACAATTTCAATCTCGAATTCTCAATGCCGGTGAGGTCCACCCTGACTGCTCGTCGGGCCGTTTCTGTCCCGCGTGCTGGACAGCTGGTGCGGTCCAGATTCCAGAATATCCTGTGAGCCTGTGAAGAACGCAGGTGAATGCAAAGCAGATGCCCTCCTGTTGCGGTCCCGAGAACGATCCCAAAAGCACGTCCTCCGCCCGGAGCATTTTGCTGCAGCACGCATGTCCAAAATATTCCGTACGTAATGCCAACCAAGCATGCGCCACCCGCAATGCTGGTCTCCTCGCATCAAGATTCTCAATGAGGACTGGATCGCATTGGCATTGCGTTGGCGCTGGCGCTGGTCGACGCCACAGATTCGGCCTGCGCCTCGTTCCAAGCATCACAGCCGACCACCCATTGGCAGACAGCAAGTGGTATTGACCACTCCTCAAGGCCTCTCCCGCCCAACCGCCTTCTCGTCTCTAGCTCGGATTTGTGTCGCGGTTTCATAGGCCAGCCCTTTCACTTGAGCAACTGTGCGTCCTGATCTCGAACTCGGTCATCCCGAGCACCAGCCAGTCGATCAACTCAGGCGCCTCGGTATGCGCGACCACTTTCTTACCTTTCTCCCCCCGTTCACCCGCGCGTCAAGCAGTGCGCGGAACTTGGTGACGGGCCGGTGAGTGTGACGCTGTGGTGCTGCACCCACTCAACGTCCTGCACCATGGAGACGTTCAGCTTGGCCCAGTCATCCTCCCGGAAGTGGAAGTCGCGCGCGATCATCTCGTAGATGTAAAGATAACGGCTCTATGTTGTCTCGAATGTCCCTAGACACGAGGTAGGTAAGTACAAAGCGAGTCCTCGTGGTCAGCTGAGGTCAATGTAAACACCTTTATCAATCAAAAACCTGGCACGCGAAAGCGACCAATCTCGCAGCCGTGTTGGACTCGTACGGCATGATGCTGTCCGCCGCTTCGTCGACTAGCAGGTTCCGCGGGACGTATGCTGGTGGACGATGCCGTACCGCAAGTTTCAAGCTGTCGACCATCTGCATGGACTGCTTCTTCAAATTGAACTTGAAAGGGCAGGGCACGTTACCTTGGAGGGTGACGCTGGGTGTGAAGAGGGACTTGAAGCCCACCACGCCGCCCCGCACCTCGTCGAGCACGATGCTGACCAAGGGCGCAATGTTGGGGTGGCTAGCCAGCCACGCCTGGAAATTCGAGACCAGTAGTCGGTTTAAGATGCTAGTTATTGAGAAAAGATTCGGTCTTTAGAAGCCGAGGTAGATAGGTTACAGTTTAGGAAGAAGAAAGTTAGATTAGACCTAAATACTAGATTTGCTAGCATTTAGGATATCATGTGGGCTTAAAAAGAGCTTAGTAATAAGCTAGAACTGACAGACTCTAGGAATAACTTCATTTCTAAAGATATGTGTATAGAGTGGTCGATCTTTGATCCTCCTAGGGATACCTAATTTGAGGGGGCGGGTGGAGAAAATTGATCGGTTGGTTAGGCGATTGCTTAGCTGGGGCACGGACTTGTGAGCAGCGAGAATGGAGTGAAGACTGACTGATGGAACTGGTGTATTTTGTGTGATGTAGGATGGATCGTTCTCTGGTGGGGAATGCCCACGACCGACCATACTAAATACTGGATCTGGGTGGTGTTCCATAGTGCCTTCCACAGTAGTGTTACTCCATTGAGATGACTGATACCTTGATTTTGATGCATGAAGTGCACTTAAGTGTCCAAAGTTCTTATTACAACAAGGCAACAGCAAATAAACTACATCAATTGCTAACTACCTAGGTATCTAGGTATGAACAAAAACAGCCGTCACGAGATGACGGCGATGCACACGTACGTGTTGGTCTGCAGGGACTCGCAGTTGGCGCCGACGCCGGCGTTCCACAGCTTCACCCACTGGGTGCCGGCCACGCCGTTCCAGAAGGCGATGCTGTCGCACGAGTCGCCCGGGTTCACGTAGACGAACTTTTTACAATTGGCGACCATGCCCGGGTGCCTCGGCTCGGGCGTCGGGGTGGCGTTGGCCTGGCCGGACCGCAGCTCTAGCCCGATGCAGGCGTACGAGTTGGCCTGCAGCGAGCCGCACGACGTGCCGCCCGTGCCGCGGTTCCACAGGACAAAGTTCTCGGTGGAAATCGGCCCGTTGAAGAAGGCCACGCCGTTGCACGTGTCGCCCGGGTTGACCCAGACGAACTTGTTGCAGTTGGTCACCATGCCCGGGTGCACCGGTGCCGGCGTCGGGAGCGCGTTGGTCTGCCCGGGTTGCAGCGACACCCCGACGCACACGTAGGTGCCAACTTGCAGCGAGCTGCAGGCCATGCCGCCGACTCCGCGGTTCCAAACGACAAAGTGCTCGGTCGCGATGGGGCCGTTGAAGAAGGAGATGATGTTGCACGTGTCGCCCCGGTTGACGAGCGTGAACTTGTTGCAGTTGGTCGCCATGCCCCCGGGTTGCGTGGGCGTGGGCGTGGCGATGCCGGTTGCCGAGGACGAGGTTGAGGTTGAGGTTTTGATCGAGCTTGAGGTTGAGGTTGAGGTTGAGGTTGAGGTTTTGATCGAGCTTGAGGTTGAGGTTGTGGTTGAGGTTTTGATCGAGCTTGAGGTCGAGCTTGAGGTCGAGCTTGAGGTTGAGGTTTTGATCGAGCTTGAGGTCGAGCTTGAGGCTGAGGTTGAGGTTGAGGTTTTGATCGAGCTTGTCGTGGTTGACGTCGTGGTGCCCGTGGTGCCCGTCGCCGTCACTTCGTTTGAGGCCAGCACAATCTCCGTAGTGTACGTCGACTTCGAGATCTCCTCCATGGTAGTCATGAAAGTCTCGGTTGAGCCCGGGCCCCACAACTCGGGCGTGTATAGCGTCGCGGTCTCCGTGCGCGTGCCGGTCTCCGTGCGCATGCCGGTCTGCATGTGGCTCGGGAAACTGGCCGTGTCGCTGATGAGCTGGCGCTTGCGCATCGGCAGCGATGGCGGACTCATCCCCGCGGATCGCTTCTTGAAGATCAAATCGTAACCTTCGAATTTACAGGCCAGCTTGGGACCGCCGGCGGACACGATGGCGCGCTCGACGCAGCCGGACCTCATGATGAAGGGCAGCTGGAAGTAGGCTGATGCATACCGTGCAGAGGTGCGCTCGTACCATTCCCAGCCCGTCAGGGCGCCGCAGCCCTTCTCTTCGGATTTCAGGCTCGAGCCACCGTCTGTGCCCCAGCCGTTGATGTTGTACACCTGGAATACATAAAAGAAATCGGTGATCCTGACTGCTGTCAGCTTTCACATATAGTTGCTTGCGCCAGGAGTTGGGGCTGTTAGGGGAACAGAAAGAATTTTCTCGACTTACCAGTAACCACAGTTGGCCGTCGCGGTCGGCGGCACCACCACCGTCACCGTCTTGGTCGGCGTGTTCGTCACAGTCGACGTTTTGATAACCGTGATAGTCTCCGTCAAACCGAATTGTTTAGCGGTAAAAGTCGATCCATCGTAGCCCGGCGCATTCGTCGGCGCGAATGCTAATGGGACCTGCTTCCCGCCAATAATCGTCTGGTCAGCTGCCTGCTCAGCAGAGTAGGCGGCCGCGATATCGGGGTCCAGCGAGCACTCCGGGCTGCCGGGCGTCGTTTTAATCACGGTATCCCGCCCGTTGCAACCCGTGCTCGTCGCGCAGGTGGTCTGTTTCGAGTTAGCTTCCCGCCACCTCCAACTCAGGGTCTTGATGCACTTACCTCTGTTGTCGTCGTGGACGAAGCCAGGTACCAAGCGCTGTAGCTCGTCACCAGATGCGTGCACGCTGATGCCGTGACGGTGGCTTCGCACTCATTGCTGCTATCGCCGCCGCCCTTACCCTGCGTATTTCCGCAGCCGCCCGGAATCCTACACCCGAGGCCACCGCATAATCCGAGCGGGCAGCTGGGTGTACAGCCGAGGAGGCCACATCCGCCGCCGCAGCCGAAGATCCCGCAGCCACCACCGCAACCGAACAGGCCGCAGCCGCCGCTGCCGCAGCCAAAGATGCCACAGTCGCGCTTTCCACACCCGGAAGTGCAGCGGGGAGGAGTGGGAGTGGGATTGGGTTTGATGGTGACGGGTGCCACTGGAATTGGGGGATCTGGATAGTTGATCGAGTAGGTTGGCTGGGGTTGGATGGTGACGGGGACAGGAGTCGTGTGGAATGTGACGAGGGGGATGATGACCAGCGGGGTATCCGTGGACGTGGACGTGGACGTGGACGTGGACGTCGTCATTGGTGTTGGTGAAGAGACGGGAAAGGTGGCGTGGTTCGGAGGAAGAGTCCATACAAAAGATGTCGGAGTGATGCTCTGGACAGGGTTGATTTTGTAGGTTGCCGTGTCTGTAGACTGCAGTGTCACGGGGTGAAGACTGACGTCTGAGATGACAAAGGTCGGGACGGGGATTGTCGTCGTCTTCACGAAGACGCCGCCGCCGCCTGCTGCAGAAGACAGGAGCGTCGTTGTCAAAGCTGGCCAGCTGGTCACAGTGTGAGGGGCACTGAGCGGATATGGTGGGAATACAACGACGCAGGGAGGTTTGCAGCCCGTCCACCGATCGGTAGAGTCCCAGATGCTTGGGGGAGGATACACGATATTTGCAGAGGGGTCGGAACCCGCAATGGAATCGCCGCCGAAGCCATCTAGATCAATGGCCCAATCGACAACTCCGCCCATATTGAGGAGTTTGTAAAGGGTTGTCCGAGCTGCTTTGACGTCGTTGTCCATGTAGCCGACCCACTGCGTGGACTCGTACACGGCAACATTTGAGTTGCTGTCAATGTCGAAATACGACGAGTACGATGTAATCGGCTGCAGAGCTCCAGATGGGGTTTTCCGAGATCCTGTCCCATTCAGGATGGCGTTGATCTCAGCATTCGCGATGTAACCTGCGGTTCCTGTGCATAGCCCCGGATAGGCTCCGGATTCTCCGCCGGTGTATGTGCACATGGGGCCGGTGCAACCAGGTGTTGTCATCTGGTACGAGCGACCGTAGCTCGTGACGCCGACAACGAGCTTGCTTGACGGCACGCCGGCCTTGGTGATCATAGACAGAGCGAGGAGGGTCTCGGTGATGTTGGTCTGCGAACGCAGACAGTTGCCGGCTGGGCAGCCGTCGATCGCGAACTTGTTCGCATAGTCCCACTGGCCGTGGAGATCATAAGTCATGTAGACGACGTAATCGGCCAGGGCGGCCATCTCGTCGATGTGATAGCCTCTAAGGTACCAGAACGAAGCCGGTGCGCAGAACGAAACCGACTTGCTAGAAGGCATTGCTGCCCGCAGTTTTTTGAAGAAGGTGAGGTAGTTATCCGCATCCTCGGCAGTTCCTATCTTCAAATCAGTTTGTTCCAAGAACTCATGAGAGGCAGATCACGTACCTGGTGGAATGCCGGGGATGTCTGGTGCAGCAGGATCTATGATTCAGGTCAATACCGTTCCTCGTTGGGAAGACCCTAGCCAACTTACATTCCCAGTCTATATCAATGCCATCCAGTTCATTCTCTGTCACAAACGAGACGATGTTCGCGACGAACGCATCCTGATTACCCGGCTTGAACGCGTCGCGAAAAATCCGATACGTGGCCGGTTCAGTGGAGAAGCTCCAGCCGCCGAGCGACAAGATCTTCTTGAAGCCAGACAACTGCGTGAACAGCTCCCACTGCTCTTGGATGGGACTGACGTCAACGGCGTAGGTCGAGGAGACGTGACCGAATGCCAGGTGGATGTGCGTGTAGGGCGTCAGGTCCATGGCGGTGATCTTCATGTTTAGGCAGGGACGGTTCAGGTTGTAGCCTTCGAAGTAGCCGATGCTCATGTCCTGGGCTGGGGCGGATCCGGTGATGATGTCGGTTCCGCAGTTGGAGATGCAGCCGTTCTCGCCCGGGGCCGATGTTCCGGGTGCGCCTGTTTCCGACTTGGATTCGGTGCAAAAGTCGTCGTTGATACCGCATTGGCCGTACTTGTTCTACAGACGGGTTAGCTGCTGCAAAGCACAAAGTGGGGAGCTCGCAGATGAGGTTAGAGGGACATACACAGCAAGCATTGAGCGGACAAGGATTCAAACTCGCAAGAGTCGTACCCGGCCCCGGCTGTACCGTTCCCGGCTTCTGTGGTCCACAGACGGCATTCGCAATCGGCGCCGGCATAGGCGGCGCGCCCGTGCTCAGGCAGATAAACTGGTACGCCTGCAGATTCCCGCAGCCCTGCCAGGCCCACGTATTTTTATTGAAGCTCTCGATCTCGGCATTCGTGAGGCTGTTCGCTGCGCCAAGAGCCGCGCAGTTCTCCCCGGGCTCGACGTAGTGCGCGGCGCAGGTTCCGTCAGGGTTCGGCTGCGGGCGGAAGTTGGGCATCGTGCCGGCGGAGCAGCAGACGTGCTGGCCTGGTACTAGGGTCGAGCAGAGGGTGCTAGCGGGGTTGTAGACGGTGAAGTCGTGGGGGGAGATGCCGCACTCGGCTGCTAAAGATTCACCTAAACAGAGCATTAGTGGCTCTCCTTTGGCTGTCCATCGACTGTCCATCGGAGGACTTTGCTACTAGGAGTACTCACAAGTATCACCAGAGGAAACCTGGATCGTCGAACACTGGGCTCGCCGATTAAAAATGTTTGAGCTGCGATGTGTCAACGGGGTGGTGCGGGCAGTACTGTTTCCAATACCGGCAGTGCCGTTTCCAGCAGTACTGCTGCTGACACGACTCGGCACCGACAATGTGATGTCTAGCCAATCCTCCGCGTCGTCGAAGGAAGTGATGCATTTTCCCGACGCCCATGTGGCAACAGCATCCTGGACAAGGCTCACATCGCGATCTCCGCTCGCGGCAATGCCGAAGCTGTATTTCGAGCTCCGGCCGCTTTTGGCACACAGCTGCACAACGACGCTGCTTGAGAAGCCGGTGCTCTTGATCTTCATGATGAGCTGCTGCAGCACGGTTGCCGGGATGCCGCGGACTCCGGATCCGGCGAAAAGGCCGAGGGCGACGGAGTTGCTGTAAGCGAAGGAGGTCGTTCCGTTACAGTTCGAGTCGTCTCGTTGGGACAGCGCGGCGGCGAGTTGATGCGCCGCGGCATCGAAGTCCTCTAGCGTGGCTGGGGTGCTGGTCTTGTTGAAAGCTAGCTGCAGTGACTCCTGAACCTGGGTCAAGCGGCCGCTGGGCAGACAAAATGCGTCATTAGTGGTGTTGCCGATGCTGCTTGCGTCTAACGTTACTGTGGAACTGGCAGTGCAAGCGCGAATAGTCTCATCCTTGCGCAGAGACGTGAAGAGGGAGAAGTCGAGCAGCATGGTCTGGTTGCACATTGACAGCCGGCCCAGTCGAGGATACAGAGTCCAGTTTCCTGGACTCGAGCCGGATTCATCGCATCCTGCCGGGCAGCGACTGAGCGCCAAGCTCACGAGCTCTGGAGCAAGTGCGTTGGCGCTGATGGAGGCCGGGGCGGCGGCGGCAGACTTCGTTGCGATTGGGTGTGCCGCCAGGTATGAGCTCAGCCTGTCCGAGCCGCCGTTTAATTGTAATGCCGTTGCCTGAGACAGCAAGAGGGAGGCAACCGCTCCGGCCGAGACCGATAACGGTGAGAACCACATCGTGGTCAGTCACAGGTAAGGAACGGGGGAATAGTAACTTGAAGCAAGCAAGGGAATGTGAGGAGAAGAAAAGGAGGAGGGCAGAGAGAATACTTATGGCCATCCGGCGGCAGACACCCAACTTCCTCGCGGCTAGGGACCCCCACAGCCAGTAGGTAAGTGTAAGGGGCTGAGCCTCGGCGACCCTCGACCAACCCTAACCCTCGATGATAGCCCCTGAGCATCATCCCAAGTCAACGACTCCATCAACAACTCCGACGGACCCCATCGACGACCCCACCACACTTTCCACTTTGTCTCCGTCGTGCTCTGTTCTTGCGATGTTGCGATGTGCCATCCCATTCGGGGCCACAGACCGGGTTGCCCATTGGTTCTGACAGCCCCCACCATCCCACCAGGATAAACACTCGTCCCCGGCCCCCATGTAACGGTCCCAGGAGTGTATAATTGCAACTACTATGTATCTGATGACGACTCTACGAGTATAACTGAGCTTGGAGAAGAAGAGAAAATGTGGGGAAATGGCTAACGCGTCGCGTTGGCCTTGGTCCGACCAGATGGAGATGATATGTAGAAAAGGGTAAGTCGTCGATGGCGGCGTTGGCCGGGAGACATTCGGGGCTCCTGTCGAGGGTTCGGGTTAGCCGAGGGTAGCCGAGGGTCGCCGAGGCCTCTGCAGGGCTCAGCCTGTTACACCCCACTTACGAAATAGTTACCTATCTTCATCAGGGGCTCGGTCGGACATTCATAGTTCAGCTTCTACAACACGCTATTAGTCTTGGCCGTCAAGGTTTTCGCAGTTGTCTCCATTGTGACAGGTTAAGTAGCGACCCTCGGCTAACGACTCCGCCGACGACCCCATCGTTGACCCCACTAGCGACAATTCTAGTCACATCCTTTCTGCTTGGCATCTCTATCTGGTCGGACAAAGGCTAACGGAAAGCGTTGCCCCTTTTCTCCGTTTCTCTCTTCTTCTTCAAGCTTAGTTATACTCGTTGAGTCGTCACTAGATAGTTGCAATACACTCCTGGGACTGTTATTTACAAAAGCCTACTTGTTATAATACAGAGTAGTAGTGTAGGGTTAATCACATTGTATCCTTGTTTTTGACGCGCTTCAAGTGCTCCTACGTGCTTCTAGGAATGTAATGAGGTGTAATTTAGTCTTCGGCTCAGCATTCCATATCGTCTCTAGCTTCGCTGCCACGCTCCTCGACTTCTTAGTAGTTAAAAGGGCCCGAATAAGGAAGGTACGTTTATCGTGCTTTTACACCCATTCGATTGGTCATAACCTCATCCTTTGACGACCCCAGAACGCCAGGGGCCCCTCACGGGTCCTCTCTTAGGCCCCTTTCCCGCCGCACGGGTACCTTGCAGAGTAGCTCAGGCAACCCACCCAAGCCGCACTCATCCCCTGTTCTCGTCGATCCCCTTATTCGGTCACTCATCCGACATCTGAAATGTCCTACCCCCTCCCTCCCTCTCAGTCCCACTTCCCTCCATCTACGCCGTACAAGTAGTCACCTTTTTACTCCTTCCCATCTCACCCACAGTCATTCATTTCACCACGAACGCGAACCACACCATGAAGTTCTGCGCCCTCCTGGCGCTCGCCGCCTCCGTTGCCGCCATCCCCTTCGAAGGCGATATACTACACAAACGCTCCGGCGAGAGAACCCACATCGGATATCGCATCGTCTCAAAGGTCCGTCTACTCCACCCAACCCAACCCAACCAACTAACACCGCCCCACCTTCAGGAAGAAGCCGACGCCATCCACAAGCAAGGCGGTAAAGCCGTGCAGTCCCGGGGCACTATGGGCCGGCAGCTCGGGACAGGGACCTACATCTCGCCCGCCTTCCACGACTTCCCAGACTACGACCCATCCAAGGGCCTCCCCTGGGACTGCGCCGTCACCGTCGACGCCGCCGCGTGGGCGGGCCTCAAGAAGGCCTGGGTCCCAAAGATGTTCGAGTTCCCCGAGGACAAGGAGAAGAACCCGGATAAGTGCAAGCCGCTGGCGCTGTGGACGCCGCGATGGGGTGCGTGCCGCCAACCCCTCTCCCCCCACCCTCTCTCTCCTCTCCTCAATCCAATCCGAGCCAACATATACTAACGCCCGTCATCTTAGTCGCAAACCGCAAGCGCTTCCTCCAATACCTTGACCCCACCTCAACACCCGAGAACACGGTGCTCTTCTCGGTGGTGCTCGGGCACGAGGAGAAGCGGCAGGCCCTGATCCCGCCGGCGATCATCGACACCGTCGACGTGTACCTCGCGCAGTGCGCCGAGCGGGAGCCGGGGTCGGAGTCGAACGCGCAGATTGGCAAGCTGGGGACGGTGGATTGGGGGGTGGAGAATATGAAGGGTTGGGGGTTGGGGGTGGATGCGTAGTAGGCGGTGGTGGGGGGGAAGGGAGGGCCCCGTAGGGGAGGGAGGTTGGAAGGAAGCGGTTTCGGGGTACAAAGACGGAGGCGTGCTCCATCTGGCGCGGGTGAAGCTTGGCTATGCGGCTGTCATCATGCTCATGCTCCGCTCAACTTAGCTTTGCAAGCCAGCCTCGCCCGTCCAAGAGGATCTTCGATGTTTTGTCTCACGAAGTAAGGTGGTCTTGAAGAGAAGTCGTAATGTTTCGTGGGGTATTCAAAGAAAGGAAATTCTGACAAGGTAGCCTATAGGGGTGCATCAACCAGGAGAAAGCTGTTTGGGGAACAGCTGATTGAATGAAACTGATCAGCCAATGCCATGGCCTATGTTTTAATTATAACTGAGCTTGAACAAGAAGAGAGAAAACGGGGAAAAGGGGCAACGCTTCGCGTTTGCCTTTGTCCGACCAGATGGAGATGCCAAGCAGAAAGCGTCACAGGGGAAGCCATCCAATCGATTATTATGGCGGCACTCTGTGCAAGTGTCACAGTGCCATACTTCAACCCTAACCCTGTATACACGGCACTTTTTATACGCGAAATTCCGCGTGCGTCTTGATCTCGTAATTGAGCGGAGACTCAATCATGTGATTCATAGCATGCTTCTAGTTTGCCGCCGCCCTGTGCCATCCGAATTGTATCTGATTCCAAAGCCTCTGACCATGACTTTGCAACGAAGAGGGCGTGCCTTGTTGCCGTTCGTCATGCTAAAAGCACCACAATCCAGCAAGCCCTACGCCTGACATCGCATTGGTGACCGTCATCATTGTTTACTCATCAGAGGCTTTTCGCCATGAGCGCTGAAGAATTCCTCACGGACGCCGAAAGCGGCGCGGTGGCCGTGGACTGCCATGATCAAGTGTTGCGGATAGCATTTATCTATCTGGATGGGGGGCTGTGGGAGGGCAACGGCGTGTTCGATGTCGTGGAGAAGCTGCACGCGCACGGGTGGTCGTTCGGTGAGGGGGAGCTGAGGTTTAATCGGTAAGTTTACGATTCCCCCAATGTGTAAAAACGTGCTTTGCCCGAAGAAAGACGAAGGAGAAGAAGATGAAGAAACGAACTGACAAGTGTTACAAAGCACCCTGGATATCTTCTACCTCGCCCAGCTCGCCGCAGCCATCTACCGCTCCTCCGCCCAACTCACCGGCGACTTCCCATCCCCCTCCGACTTCCCCGCCTTCTACGCCGCGCACGCCGACCTCCTCCACCCCGCAGCATGGCGCGCCTACTACACCCCCGCCTTCCTCGCGCACCCGACAACAACGCGCTTCTACCGCCTCCCCAACCTCCAAGACCTGCCCGACTCCTCCTCCCCGCTCGGGCAGCCGCGCCCGAATCTCCCCTCCGCTGCCGGCCCGCACGCCACGAAACTCCCACGCTGGGCATATGGCGTCGCGCGCACCCGCCGCAGACAGCTGTCGTCCCTCCCACTTGAGACGTTCACCAGCATAGCCCTCAACACCCTTGAGGCGACGACCGCGCGCCTGTGCGCGACCCACCCCAGTGTGCAACCCTACTCGGAGACACAGGCGCGCTTTTGGCTCGAGCACATGAAGCTCGACTTAACCGGGCCGTCTAGATCAGGCTCCACCAAGGAGGCATGGGGGCCGAACTGCTTCGGTGGTCTGGTCGCGCAGGGCGGGATCGATGTGTTTGCATGGGAGGAGCGGTACTCGGCGCGGCTGTGGGAAGCGAGTGCGGGGGCGGGGGGTAAGGAGGTCGCGAAGCCGGACTTAGAGTTGGATGGTACGTGGAAGAGTAGTGTGCAGTGGTGTGGGATGCCGGATGGCGGGATAGGGGTGCAGGCGTGGTGCAGGGGGTGGGAGGAGGAGGTGGGGAGTGAGGAGGAGGTGGAGTTTTTGGCTGCTGTTGCGGTGGAGGAGACGGCTGGGGTGGGGGTGGGGGAGTTGGATTTTGCGATGCGGTCGCATATGGTTTTGGGGGTGATGCGGGCTGCGATTATGGAGGGGGAGGAGAGGGAGGTTTTGCTGGAGGAGACGGAGAGGGGGATGGCGGGCAAGGGGAGGATTGGGGAGGATAGGGCAGGGAGGTGGCTGAGGGAGGTTTTGGCGGTCGTGGAGCCGTATGTGAGGATGTGGGAGGGTGTGTGGCCTGGTACGGAGGAGAGGGGGGAGGTGCTGCGGCGGATCCTGGCAGAGAATGGGCAGCTCTTTGCGAGATGGCAGGTTTCGCCGCGGCTGAAGGAGAAGGAGTTTAGTTTTGAGCTGGGTGCGAGGGAGTAGCATGCATGCGTCTATTCGGATATTCAGGTCAATGGCGAGGCAACGGTATGACTTATTACCACCTGCCACTGGCCCGTGCGGACAATCTTTCAACATTGAAAATCTACCTTAAACACTGAATTCGGTCTCTACTGTATGGCATCTCAGTGTGGCCAGGAACCCGGAACCGGGATGGACAGACAAGCACTGGGCAATGAGACTCGTTTTCTACCAGAAGCTCGACCAGCCCTTTGAGAGCATCGGCGAACTCTCCGAGCAGTTCACGCGCTTCAAACCTTCTGCGATAACCGCCTGTTACAGCCCCTCGGGAAGCGCAAGAGGTCCGATTTGTCGGATGAGAGCGAGTAAGAAGACAGCACTGATTACGTATGGCATTATTTTCCGTGGGATTTGACGGACTTGTTAGGGATTTTGAGGTCTTTTTGTACATTTCTTTGTCCGTTGAAAGATTTACAGTACTCGCCGCTCACTGAGCTTCATTGAGTTTGAACCAACGACTTAGTTTGTCCTTCAAACAGGTGCCAATTCAGGTTGTCGAACTTGGCTTTCTTCTTGGCTTTCTTTTCTTGATAACCACCGACTATCTCGCGCCAACCAAGCAGCCCGCCCTCCAAGGCTGCACCCCGAATACCGCAATTCTCAATAGCACCCGCCAGATGACGCCAGCTCTCCAAGATCATGGAGGGCAGCAACGCACTGGCGGTCAAGAGCGGGAGGGGGTGACAAGGCTCGAATGGCGGCAGCCAAGCCCGAGCCCCTTGTCGTAGCGTTGTGGAAGAGCTAACTAGGCATTGTGCCACCCCGGGATTGGGATGACGGAATGGTGGGGACGCGGGGGCGAGATGAGATCATGACGGGGCGGGTGCCGCATTGGAGATTGCTTTTATGTTGCTGCGGCGTGGTGTCTAGTTGGTTTTGCGTGGATGTTGTGTTGATACCGCGCCGTTTTACTCATTCCTCTGCTGGTTGAGTGGCCGGTGCGGTTGCGAGACGACAACATCGACATCAACGTCAACGTGCTGTCTTCATCTTCGTCCAACCGACTAACTGCTTGGGGGCCAGCATACAGGGGGGAAGTGTGTTGGGTGTGTCTTCGTGTCACGCGTCATACTAACATGACGAGGCGGCAACGCCACCAGCTACCGTACTCAGATCTCAAATCAAGGATCCATCCCACTTGCCCGATTTCAGACGACTGCCAAACTGCCGGGTGGGCCTTTGTCTTCCTTTTGCCCAACTGCGCGGTGCCTACCATTCCTGGAGCCGGCTGAGCGGCCGGGGCACACATGGCGGTGAGAGGAGGGGGTCGGCCAGCCCGTCATGCGGCTCATGCGGCTCTGCGGCTGCTTGGGTGTCCTGGTTTTGGAAACTGCGGGACTAGTGTAGTCCCCCATCCCAAGCGACTGGCCGGGGTTGGTGTCTGCATGTAGCCTTACCAGGCTGGCCCCGACTAAGTCCGGCCCGCTAACCATTCACGGCGGCAGCGTTCATGCGCTGATTACCCCCCTTTAGTAACAACTCGTCTGGTCATTGGGCCGCTCCCCCACGGCGGCCCCCCTTTGATTTCCCATCTCCGGCACCTGTGACGACTAGCCATGCTTCTCCAGGGACGCCACGCGTGCAGAGCCGCAATTTCCCGACTCTCCGGTTTCACTCCAGCCGGGGCCAGCCGTTCAACTAGGTTGTCTTGGGGACGTCAAGCCAATGGTGCCAAACGCGCGTGGGCGTGGGGATTGGCCCCGGCCTTGACAACCGTGGACGCAGACCGGATTATCTCCAATCAAGTCTGCCCTTGTTATCTGCACGGCGTCGGACCCTCCCCC
>FTIZ01751985.1_pt1 | contig 16930 bp, 15 predicted proteins | sample 1658381 | NCBI WGS metagenome assembly FTIZ01 (sample SAMEA3914822, study PRJEB12502) | metagenome | biome: forest; material: soil | place: USA | collected 2012-03-12 | depth 0.1 m
CGCTGGCCGCGGGCAGATCGACAGAATGTGACCCTGGTGGGGTTTGGACCAGCGCAGCAGCATGGATCGGGCAGCGGTCAGTCAGGAACTCAGCCGTGGTGTGGTGTGCAGTGGTTCGAGGTCGGCCAATATTTTACTTTTCTGATTTTGACCGGCCTCGCCCGAGACAAGAAAAAAAAAGAGAGAGAGAAGACACGCTGACTGACTGACTGATCGACTGCTGCACGTGCTGCACTGCCCGCTGCCATCGTGGGGAGCTGGCTGAAGATTGCCGGTGGCGGATAACGTCAACGCCCGGCGTCGAGATACCAACACAAGCTTTTTTGCCTTTCCCGTCCTGTGACTGTTCTCCGCTGCTGGCTTGCATCCGTTGTTGCATGATTCTGCTGGAAACCGTGAATTTTGTTGCGTCTCGATACGGGCAAGCGTCGTGTTCGCCAAGGCGCGTGGGGTGGGGATGTGGCCCAGGGGCAGCCAGGGACCCGCCAGGGCCCGCCAGGGGAAGCCGGGCAGGGCGTTGCTGGGGGGCGTTGCCTTTTTCGGCGCGCTCAGCTCGCGCGTCTTCAAAATTCTCGGACCACGCTGGCCAATGGCCGCCGAGGCAGCGACTGCACCACATCCCGACTATTTGAGAGAGCTGAGCTGGTGCTGCACGAACACCGCCCACCACGGGCGTCTCGCTGCCCTCTCTGGCAGGACTTTGTCAGGCGATTCCGGTGACCAATTGAGCAAATTGCCGATGGGGCCAGGCCTGGCCTCCAACGTCACCCTTCACGTTATCGAAACCGCGCTGTGCCAATAACCTCGACGTCTAGGTTGGCCGCGGCCCCAACAGCAGGATCAAGACTTTCAATAGCTCCCAGGCTTGGGACTTGGCACACTTGCACCACTGAGGAAGAAGAAACCGCCAAATGGACGAGACGCAACGAGAGAGGCGACAAGACACGAAATGACTCGGTCCGACCGGGACACGTGGATTCCGTCCCCTCCACCAGCGAGACAGGCATTCGTGTGTCCAAAATCTATTGCACGCGGCATGAGAACAACACAGGAGATGCGGATGATGGCGGCCAGCATTTCGGACTATCGGCATGTTTTCTCGTATTGCCCATGAGGGTTGCGCAGCCACCGTGCTGGTGTCACAGCGCTCCATGCACTCGGGCTGCTCTGGCGGCCGCGCATTGGTTGGCCCGGGGCCCCGGTGCCCCCACCGCTCGAAAGAGCCATCCCGGCAGTCCTTGCAGGGCATTGCAGGCATTGCAAGGCACCACTTGCTGCGATGGGGCACGAGAGCGAGCCCTGATCTGGATTTGCATCTTGGCGCCTTTCAATCTCCACATCGAGCGGCCAGGGGGTCGTTCAGCCCTCTGTCGGTCAAGGTCTGCAGCAGGCCGCCACACGGAGAGCGTTGACTGGTATGTGCAGCTGTAATTATTCTGTATCCCGTACTGCATCGGTGGGATTTTGAAACGAACTGACGAACAGGCGATCCCGGAGTTAGTGAACTCGACTTTGACACCGACAGCCGGGACGAGCGGGATCCTCGCTGCTGCATACACTGCACATTGTACACGGTACACACCCAACGAACAGACCACAGGCGGTTCCTGGTGCCCGTATCCATCCAACACCTGCTCGTTCCGCACGGGCTTCTCAGGGGCGGATCACCGAAGCCAGTGTGGTTGTTGACCTTTTCCCCGACGGCATCTGTCATCTCCCATCGTTAGCGCCGCGAGATCGCGCGATGGGAAACCCCAAGACTCGAAAGGGGGCACTTTCACTTCCAGTTCCAAGGCCATCGTCAACAGCAGCGTCAACAGGATTGTCGGGAGGCGCTGGTGTAAATTACGGATGTGCGGGTGCCCTGCATGCTGCGTTGGACCCCTGTTTTCCACAACCGCCCTTGCAATCTTGGGCTGCCCGCCCCATCCAAGATGGGCCACTCGTCCCACTCGCTCTCGCTTGTCTCCTTGGCCAGACCCTTCTGCTCCGAGGCCCTGACCACTCGCGCGCCGCTGAGTCTGGCTAGCCCGGCGGGGCTGCCCCTGTCCCTGGCGTTCCCAGGGAACAGGAAACCACCCTCGGCGCCGTGACACCCGCGACGGGTTCGGCGCGATGGATCGGCCTCGTGGCTGAGGGAGTGCGACCCACGGATATATCTACAATTGCTACCCCCCGCACTCCCTCCTTGGCTCCCGTCTTGCCTCTGCCTCACTCCGACCCTGACGCTCGTTTGTCTGTCCAGTCTGTTTGGTGTTGGTGTCCGTTCCTCGGGCACACGAGTCTTCATTCACCATGAAGTCCTCACCATCAAGGACCCTCTTTTCTTCCCTTCTCCTGTCCTCGGTAAGGCCTGCTGCGCCGGAGACCAAGAGACATCTCGCTGACCAGCCTGCGTAGCTCCCACTCTCGCTTGCTCTCACAGTCCCGGCAACCCTCCCGGGACAATGGTCCTACAAAGGATGCTGGGTCGATGTGCCCGGCCGGACAATTAACAGCGCCGGGTACACCTCGGCGACCGCCATGACCATCGAGTCGTGCCTCGCCTACTGCCTTGACAAGGGCTTCCCATATGCCGGCGTCGAGTACTCGGTCGAATGCTACTGCGGCAGCGCGCCTGCCGCGGCCGCCACCCAGGTTGCCGAGACGGACTGCAACATGGCTTGCTCAGGCTCCGCCACCGAGCCTTGCGGCGCCGGAAGCAGACTCTCGCTCTTCCACACAACCGCCGTCGTTGCGCCGGGGGTGAACCCGGGCGTCAACGGCTACAACTATCTCGGCTGCTATTCCGAAGGAACCACTGGCCGTTCCCTCACCTACGGCGCCGCTATCACTGGGGCCCTGACAGTTGCCAAGTGTACCGCTGCTTGCCACACGGCCGGCTACATTCTGGCCGGTGTTGAGTACGCCGGAGAGTGCTGTGCGTGACCCCGAAACCCCTTGGAGGAAAAGGTCGAATTGACTGACTCGAGGCAGACTGCGGCAACACCATTGCCAACGGCGGCGCCCCGGCGACTAGCGGCTGCGACATGGTCTGCGCCGGCAACAGCACCGAGTACTGTGGTGGCGGCAACCGCCTCAACGTGTACAACTACAACAACCAGTACCAGCCCGGTGTCACGTCGACCAGCTCCACTGCTGTCACCGCGTGAGTCTTGACGCTTTTACCGCCACCCACAAGGTCATCTGCTAACTAGTCCTAGCGCTTCCACTGGCGGCGGAACGACTCCTACCGGTCCTTCTCAGCCTGCTGCCGTTGGCACCTACAACTGGTACGGCTGCCAGACCGAGGCTACGGGCATCCGCGCTCTCAGCCAGGCGACCTTCGCGTCCGACACCATGACACTCGAGGCTTGCCAGGCCTTCTGCTCCGCCTACCAGTACTTCGGCGTCGAGTACTCGCGCGAGTGCTACTGCGGCGACAGCTTCAACACCGGCTCCGTTGGTGCCCCGGCTACCGACTGCAGCATGACCTGCATGGGTGCCCCCTTCGAGTACTGCGGTGCCGGTAACCGTCTGTCGGTCTATGCCCGCAACGGCACCCCTCCGCCGAGCTCGACCGCCGCGGCGACGACGACGGCCGGCCCCGCACCCACCGGTCTTCCTGCGGGATGGACTTACCAGGGCTGCTGGCTCGATGGAAAGAACGGCCGTATCCTCCCGTACCAGGTTCCCGACATCGCCACCAACAGCCCTGCCAAGTGTGCCAACGCCTGCCTTGCTGCCGGCTACTCCATTTCCGGCACCGAGTACGCCGTGCAGTGTTTCTGCGGCAACGCCATCTACAACGGCGGCACGACGGTTGCCGAGTCCCAATGCAGCACGGCTTGCCCTGGCTCCCCGAGCGAAAAGTGCGGTGCTGGTGACCGCCTGAGCATCGTCTCCAACGGAACTCCTCAGATCTACGCGCCTCCGGCCCCCATCAAGAACGTCGGTTCGTGGACCTACCAGGGCTGCGCCGTTGACAATATCAACGACCAGCGCACCTTCTTCTGGCAGAACTTCTTCCCTGGTGTCATGACTCCCAAGATGTGCCTGGACCGCTGCGCTGCGTACGGCTACATGGCCGCCGGTCTCGAGTACGGCGAGGAGTGCTACTGCGGCGACCCGGCCAACATGGCCACCCACGGCTCCACCTTCGCCCCCGAGGCCGACTGCAGCATCGTCTGCGCCGGCAACGCCTCGGCCATCTGCGGTGGTCTCGCCCGCCTCACCACCTACTTCTGGACCGGCACGCCCTTCTACTCGTGGGATTTCCCGACCGACTACCGCGCCGGCCAGTACCAGTTCTTGGCCAACGGCGTCAACATCCCGCTCATCACGCAGGAGACCATCACCGGTAAGGTCTCGTTCATCTCCAAGGGTGCCACCGGCCCCGGCAACGAGACTGGCGCCTATGAGTTCGACCCCGTGGCCAAGACCTTCCGCACCCTGCACATCAAGACTGACGTCTTCTGCGCTGCCGGTGTGACCCTCCCCGACAAGGTTGGCCGTCAGCTCAACCTCGGCGGCTGGGCCGGTGATGCCACCTACGGCACCCGCCTGTACTGGCCCGACGCCGCCGGCACCCACGACTGGCAGGAGAACGTCAACGTGCTCAAGCTCCAGGCCGGTCGCTGGTACCCCAGCGCCATGATCATGTCCAACGGCTCCGTCATGGTCATCGGCGGCTCCATCGGCTCCAACGACGCCGCCACGCCCTCGATCGAGGTCCTGCCCTACACCGGCACCCCGCCCATCACCATGCCCTGGCTCGTGCGCACGCACCCCAACAACCTGTACCCCTTCGTTGCCGTCATGCCCGGCGGCGGAATCTTCGTCCAGTACTGGAACGAGGCCCGCATCATCTCCCAGGTCGACTTCAGCGACCTCAAGGTGCTCCCCAACGTCCCCGGCGCCGTCAACGACGACAAGGGCGGCCGCACCTACCCGCTCGAGGGCACCGCCGTCCTCCTCCCGCAGAGGTGGCCCTACACCGACCCCATCGGCGTCCTGCTCTGCGGCGGCTCTACTGACGGCCCCGGCTACGCCATCGATAACTGCGTCTCGACCCAGCCCGAGGTCGCCAACCCGGTCTGGACCATCGAGCGCATGCCCTCGTTCCGCGTCATGTCCTGCATGGCCCCGCTGCCCGACGGCACCTACCTCATCGCCAACGGCGCGCAGCACGGCGTGGCCGGTTTCGGTCTCGGCTCCAACCCCAACCTCAACGCGCTGATCTACGACCCCACCAAGCTGGTCGGTCACCGCATCACCGTCGCCGCCAACACCACCATCGCCCGTCTGTACCACTCCGAGGCCATCACCCTCCTCGACGGCCGCGTCCTCATCTCGGGCTCCAACCCGGAGGACGGCAAGAACCCGGAGGAGTACCGCATCGAGGTCTTCAACCCGCCCTACCTCCTGTCCGGCCTCCCGCGCCCCACCTTCACCATCGCCAATAAGGACTGGGCCTACGGCGCGACCGAGATCCCCTTCACCCTGGGCGCCGCCCAGAAAAACGGCCCCATCACCGTCACCCTGCTCGGCGCCGTGTCGTCGACGCACGGCAACTCCATGGGCGCTCGCACCATCATGCCCAAGGTCAGCTGCGACGGCACCGCCTGCAAGGTCGACGCGCCGCCTGACAACAAGATCTGCCCCCCCGGCTGGTACCAGTTCTTTGTGCTGGACGGCGGGATCCCGGCCATTGGTGTGTATGTCCGCATTGGTGGCGACCCCGGGTCGATCGGCAACTGGCCTCAGGCGACGGGCTTCACTGTTCCCGGCGTGTAAGGGGTTGAGGAGTATGTTTGTGGGGGTTTGGATGATTGGTTTGATGTTTTGTGGGGAGCGAGGAGCGGGGGTTGGTATTGTCTTGTGTGGGGGTCTTGGTACACGATGGATCCTGTCTTGTCGGTTCTGGCGAGAGCGACGTTGGTGTCGAGACTTTCGTAACGTAATTTCGTAAATTATATACCTTAATTCTCTCTGCCTTGTCTGTGCTTGGTTTCTTGTGTCTTGTGTTTGTGAGTGGACGAGTTGGTTTGTCTGGCTTCAAAGTTGACTTGGGACATAGGGAGATGTGTCCCCCGACTCTGTTCAGGAAGTGTTGGAACGGCAGAGTCCGGCGTTGCTCTGGTCCACATGATGGGAGAGAGTGGGAGTGTGCCGAAGCCTGCGGAGAGGGGCACGCTGTGTTTACCGGGCTCGGCGTGTGTAGGATAGTCACAAGAATGGCATGGACAACACATCAACATCGACAACAATATCAACGACGGCAACAATATCAACGACGGCAACTTGCTGCCGAGACCTCGGGGGGCTCGTGTATAAGCAACAATCCCTCACGACAGCGCCATATTCTCTAGACAAAGAACAGGGCACTCTCGACATGGACCCCCCCGATGCTCCACGGAACAACAAAGACTATTTTGCACAGCGCTACACATTCTAGCTACCATCTGCCCATCCTTTCCCTACGCCACCGTCACAGCAGCCGTCTTTTCCGACCGTCCCAACTCCACAATATCAATCTCCCCATTATCCTTGGTCGCCGCATCAAGCCGCCGCCTGTCACACCTAGCCTCATACTGACACGTCTTCTGATCCCCAAAGAACGACGTCGTCCTGCACGACTTGGCCCACAGCTCAAAGAACAGCGTCCACGCGCACAGGCACGTCGTGATGGCGATCAAGTTCAGCGAGTTCAGCGCCTTCGCGGCCGGCAGGCAGAAGAAGATGACACAAATCCCAAAGCGGTTGGCGAGCCGCGCCCGTTTGGGCAGCCGGCACATGCCCGCGGGCACCTTGTGCTCGTGGCTCAGCGAGATGAGACCCGTGCACGCGAGCGCGATGCCCAGGCCGATGCAGTAGTAGCAGCGCAGCCCGAGGGAGAGGTCCTCGGCGGACTTGGCGCGGTAGGTGGCTGTCAGGCTGTCCAGGGGGGAGTTGGCGCAGTCGGTCAGGAGCACCATCTTGCTGAGGCCTGCGGCGGCGAGGATGAAGGCCATGCTTAGGAAGAGGTGGGCCCATTGCCAGACCAGTGCTGGGAGACGGGGTGGTGTTAGTGTTGAGGTCGGCTTGTGGGAAAAGGGAGGGCATACCCGAGTTCGCGTTTCTCCTGATGGCATGTGTGCGGATGTTCTTGCCGTCCACCTCAAAGTAGAGCCAGTTGAAGACGGCGGCCTGGACGAGACCCAAGATGGCCTTGCCGAGAAAGGCGTTGAGCGGGAAGACACGGCTGGTCTGGAACATGACGCCCACCACCGAGTAACCGAAGACAAGCGACACAAATGCATTGGTGCGTTCGACCTTGTGTTCGATGTTCATGGCCGGGAAGAATTCGAAGAAGCGGCCAAGACGACGGGCCGCCGCCGTCTCGTGAGAGCTCGCATAACGGAAGAGAATGACCGGGACGACGCTGCCGAACAGATCGATTGCCAGCGCGATGAAGACAAGGATGAGCCGAGTAGCGTTCGGGGCTCCTTCACCGGCCCCCTCCGCTTCTCCTGTGGCTTCGGCAGCAGTGCTTCGGTGCTCCAGGCTGGGCTCTGCTGCCGTGGCATCAACAGCGGCCGTGGAAATGGTGGTGCTGGCAATCCAGAACGCGGCGCCTATTAGTATGTTGAGAGCCTGGCAAATCATCATGCCCTTGACTAGGGGCAGGAGGAAGCCTGTGATGGCGTAGTAGAGGGCCATGAACAGGCGCGCCGCCAGGTAAAAGGCAACCAGCTGGGTGAAGGAGTCATTCTCGTGACTGAATGCTTGAAGCATGTTTGTGGTGTGTCTGCCCTGGGTCAGCACGAAATTATGCTTATTAGATAGTTGGTCATGTACTTACCCCAACAGGCAAGCAATCAGAAACAAAATCTGGAGCCGCTGGAGGATGTCATCCGTCTCAAACCAGCCGACAACCTGCTGAACGTCGGACCATATCCTCCAGCTCATGGTAAAGGTGACAATAAACCGCAACAGCTCGATGCCATCGGCCTCCTCGGCAGCATGGTCGCCGTTGATGGCAATGATGCCGACTGTACAGGTGTTAGCATCAGAACTTCAGTCAGACCGTCGACCGGGAGTCCCGAGCACCTACCGTAAAGCAAATCAAGAAACAGCTCAAAACTCATCACCTCCGTCTCTTCAGCAGAACGCCAGAGCAGCCCCCGATGAAAGTACTGTCTCACCACGGGCCACTTGAACAACTTCATCGTCTCAGCGTCCTCCCCCACACCGACACTGTACGCAACACTAGCCGCCGACGACGCTACCCCGCCTTTCTCCCCCCCTTCCTCATCGCCATACGTCCTAAACAAAATGTCAGCCATCAACTCCCTATTTGAGGTGCATCAGGAGCAGCAGTCCAGAAGAAAAGCTGGTCCCTCAAGCTCCCTCGGCGGCCAACACTTCCCACCAACCACCCCCTGAAAATTCACATACCTCAACTTAGCATCAAACCCAAACTTCCCAAAATTCACCCCTAGCCTCCCCGAGCCCTCTTCGCCACTCTCAATCGCCCGTAACTGCGCCTCCACCCCCTCCAACTCCACCCTCGACCGGTCCAGCTCATCCACCACCTCCCCACCCACCTTCTCCCTCAGTACCGCGTGGCGCGTGGCATGGTGCGTGCGCGACAGGCGCAGCAGGTCGCGGTGCTCGTCGGACCCGTGCACGACCACTTCGATCTGGGAGGGCGGGTCTGCGGAGGTGTGCCGGCGGCGGAGGGTTTCGAGGTCTGCTGGGAGGGCGACGAGGACGGTGCGCCCGTCGGGGAGGACTGGGTGGGAATGTCAGTTATTTATTGTTTTTTTTTGGTTGAGATGGGAAAGGGAGGAGCTTGGGAGGTATGTATGTTGCTCTTGAGGCTGCTGGAAGGGGGTGTGTGGAAAGGTGGGACTTCACGTACGGAACTCGGAGGGTTGCTGGCGCCGGGGCGGGGCCGGGGTGGTTGACATTTTGGTTTGTTATCTTTCTTTTCTGTCTTTCGTCCTTTTTTTCTCTTTTTTTCTTCTTTTTCTGAGAGATTAAAATGGTGATGGGATATGTGAAAGCCCGACTGGCAGGATGTGATGAGATTGAAGTTCAGGCCGTGAAGGTATGAGCATAAGGGAACTGCCGTGAAGCTCGTGCTTGAAGCCTCAGTCAGCGCCCATTGGCCAAGTCCCAGCGCATGGCGCTCACTTCCGCAAGTGGCTGGGAGGATCCAGCTGGAATGCAACCAGGCATGGATCAGGTAGTCCTGTCAGCGTCTAGGCCCCCTTGTGATACCGTAACCAGAAGGGGTCAAGGGGTCCTTCTTATCTCCTCTCTCTCCCGCGTCTTGCAAGGACAAGTTGACTTCACAACAGCGCTGCATACACAGTAGTAGGTGCAGCTGGCGCCTGGCGACATTGATCGGGGAGAGGAAATGAGCTTGTGTATGACTTCCTGTCTCCTATACCGCCATGCCGTCTTCGCCTTTGTGTTCTTCATTTCGTTCCAACTTTCTAACACCGTCCCCTCTGAAGGCGTGATAGCTTCAGGGTGGAAGGCGGTGAGCCGAAGGTGGGGCACGGAAAGCCTCAAGGTGCCCTGCTTGTTATTTGTTAAAGGCAACGCCGGCTATTGCTGAGCTCACATCGGTCTGGATGAATTTGATCTTCGTCGGCTAAGCCGTCGGTAATGTCGTTGCGCTGTGGTCTCGAAGTGTCAAGAGTTCGGATCTTGGCAGACGTCGTCCCTCGAGCGCGTCGATGGGTTGGTTGCTCACGGCAACGCTCTCCCGGGCTGCTTGTAGGCTGGCTGGCGTGGGCTAGCTGGCCAGTGGAAGGGCAATCACAGTTGCGTGACGTCGAGAGGGCAGGAAGCTGCCCTGGTGTGAGACTGACGTCTCTATTGATCTACCTAGCGCCGCAATTTATGCAGCAATGTTGTTCAGATCTAGCTTGCGTAGTTGGTTGACTTGCTTTTTGGCGTCAATCAAACCAAAGAAGAAACATGTTGGCCGCCGCCCACCGCCCATCCTCCCTCCCAGTCGGCATCCCAAATCGATGCCGTCCGTCCTCCCTTATCCTCCCATACGTGTCCCTCGCCCCGATGTCCGTCCCAAATGCCTGTATTGCCATCTGCGCGTGCCTCGGAAGATGCGTTTCTTATCCTTCATAACGGGCATTACCAATCCTGAACCGCTTTCAATGTGCTCGACCGAGCTGCCGGGTGCGAAACCGCTCAAAGGTCATCGTCATCGTCGGGCAGGGGCGCGGAGGCGGCCTCCTTGAACTCAGCCTCGTACTGAGCCAGGAGGTTCTCGTCGACCTGGACCTCGGCGGGAGCCAGCGCAGGAGCGGCGACGAATTCCTATTGTGCGCATTAGTCTCTAAACTGCGTCTGGCATGCATGCCTGCGTCATCGCACGCAGGGTCCTGCAACGTGACGTACCAGAGCGGGGTTGCCGACAAGCTTGCGGGCGAGCCAGAGGAAGGGCTTCTCGAAGTTGTAGTTGGACTTGGCCGAGATGTCGTAGTACTGGAGGTTCTTTTTCCGGTGGAAGGTGATGGTCTTGGCCTTCACCTTGCGCTCCTTGACGTCGACCTTGTTGCCGCAGAGAACGATGGGGACGTTCTCGCAGACACGAGTGAGATCACCTGATTGCGCCGTTAGCACTACCGCTCATGACATATCTTTGCGTGTCTCTCTCTGATGGGAATACGTACGGTGCCAGTTGGGGACGTTCTTGTAGGTGATGCGGGAGGTCACGTCGAACATGATGATGCCGCACTGTCCGTTGATGTAGTAGCCATCACGGAGGCCGCCGAACTTCTCCTGGCCGGCCGTGTCCCACACGTCGAACTGGATGTTGCCGTAGTTCTGGAAGCGCTGGTTATTATGATGCCCATGAAGCTCTATCGGGCGCCCGAGCGCACGGGCGGCGGAGGCGACTTACGGTGCTGAAGCCGAGAGGATGGACCTCGACACCCAGGGTGGCCATGTACTTCTTCTCGAACTCGCCAGTCAAGTGGCGCTTGACGAAGGTAGTCTGGGGCAGACGATGTTAGCATAGTGTTGGACTAGCTCGGTCGGTGGCCGGAGCTGGTGCCCGCTTGGCGACCCCGCAGTCGGTGTAGCAGAGGTCGCTATCGGGGGCGCAAACGACGGGAATGAGGGCGATCTCACCTTGCCGGTACCGCCATCACCCACAAGGACCAGCTTGAAGGTCGGGATCTGGGACTCAGCCATGTTGTGTGGTGATGTGGATGTGTTGATTAGGGAGGAGAGGGGATGTCTAGGCAGCCGCGGTTAGCTCCGCGATTCATGCGAGGGAGATGCTTTCTGTAGAAGAGGAAGGGGGAAATCGCGCAGGGAAGGCGACCAGAAGCTGGGATGGGCACGCACAGTTCGGTTGCGTGGAGGTTGTAGGAAGACTGGTGTGGTCGGGTTGCAAGAATGAGTGGCGCCCCGGAGACTGATGTTGTTTTCAAAAGCGCAGCTGGCTTGGAACCGCCGCAGCCTTGACGAAAAACTCGTTGGGCGGCGGGGTGATGAAAGCACGTGACCAAATTGGACCGTGCGGCACAGCCAAAAATGCCAGGCTTTGCTCTTTTTAGGAGCGTTTGCGCTGGGAGCTTGGGACAGGTCAACCCAATAACACTGCGTAAATTGCCCCCCAGCCCGGGCAGCTTTTTTCGATGACGACACAAGGGTCCCCAGCAGCCCCAGCAATGGAGATTGGAGACACTCTCATCACTGGGGGTCGATCAACGATGCAGGGTCACACAAACAACCCTTGCCGCAGCTCCCCCTTTTCTTTATTTGTTTGTTTGTGTACTAGGCGGACTGATCGTTCGTGAGGCTTAAGCCCAAGCCAGCAAAAACTACAAGTCCAGCCCATCCTCTCACCATCCAGGGCAGGGATTACGGCGCAGTGCTGTGCTTACAATTATAGAAGTGCGTGGGAATTTTTCTCTGCTGTTTTGACTCCCTGCCGTGATCCATCGTCTGCCGGCGCAGGAGGCCCAACTCAATTCACGCGAATGCAGCCCGAAGCGGACGGCTTGGGCTGGGGTGGAGACGGCGCTCAGGTCTCGATTGTGGCCCAAGAGGCCGGTGCCCAACCAGCCTACAGCTACAGCGGCAGAATATGGCATCCGAGCATCCCTCTGCCGCCCCAGTCGCGCCGCGGCGTCAGCGTCAAGCGCAGTTCCTGCGGCCTGGGCCCTCCGCTGCTTCGGGACACCTTGACGAGGATGTTTTGCTGTGCTGCCGTCAGCCTTACCACCTCGTGCGTGTTTTGTAGAAAGTCGGCGCCTCCTTACCCCCTCGTTGCCCTGGACACACTCGGCCACCTTTTTGAGGCCGTCGTGATTCTCGAGACTCACGTAGCCAAAGTTGCGGATCAGGTCGCCGGGCCGGAGACCAGCGGCCGCAGCCGGGCTGTTGTCCACCACCGTGTTGACTTTGGCAAAGGGCTGGTCGAGCGTCTCGGGCACCGAGTCTCGCGGGATCGAGGTGTCGACGTTTGTGGGCGCGGCGGATTCGGTGTCGTCGTCGTCTTCGAGGCTGGCAAAGTGCTCGTGGAGACGCTTCTCGATGATGCCCATCAGATCCTTCCAGTCGTTTCGGAGGTGGATGATGCGCGCCCTCGTCGTGCGAACTATTTCGGCCCGACACCCGTCAGCTTCCTCCCTCCAGGGCATGCGACGGTGTGGCTACCATACTCTGTGCGACGTCGAGGTCGGCGCGGGGAAACCCGTCCGGAGTAAGGAGGCTGGTGTTCATGTCGACTCCGTGCTGCGCAAGAAAACCCGTTAGCAGACCCCTCTGCGGCAACAACCAGCGCCAGCCAGCGCCAGCCAGCGCAAAGCACCGACCGAATCAAGCACGCCCCCGAGCGCCTTGAGCTCCTCCTCGACATTATCCTTCTTGCGCTGGAGCTCGGCGATGGTGAGCTGGGTGGCATTTCCGTTCGCGACGGGCGCCGTGGTTGGCCCCGAGGGGACGGTGGGCGCGTGGAGAGTATTCATGGTTCTAACGTTCGCTGCGAGCCCAGTCTAGACTAGAAGCCCGGGACCTATGGGTTCATCGTTTTGGGAGCTTGGGAGATTCAAGATGCGCTACGGGCGACGATCGGTCTCGGAATGTGGATGAAGCTGTGCGATCAGCCTGCCACAGATGACGCGTTCAGTCCTTTGCAGCGCCTCTGGGCCCTGGCATGCGCGACGCGGGGAGGCGGGGTAGCTTTCAGAGGGTGCGAGCAGGCTGGTTCGAAGCTGGAGCCAATCGAGGATGGGTTTCAGCCTGGAAATGTCCCGTTCCGGCGGTACGCCAGGGGAGCATCCCGGCCGCATCCGCACCTAAATTCCAATTCAATCCACCCTTCCACAGCCTGTCCGCCGCCACCCGCTAACAGCTGTGTGACCAGCTGTTCTCTTGCATTCGGCTGTCGCTTTCATCATGCCCAACCGCGATTCAACGATGGACGCCATGCTGAAAATACGAGTCCGGACTTTAAGCTCCATCCCAATTCCAACCCCTTGAGATGGCAATTCCACCGACCGACGCAACCCGCATTCCAGAAACCCAGAGCTTCCTCCCCTTCCCCGCTCGCCGCAAGTGGCGATTCGACCTCCCGATCGCGATGGATACGGGATCGGAAAGGGCGAAACCAGGCTGCTGAGGTTGCTGGCGCCCAGAACCGGAACCAGAGCCAAGTACCAAGACCAGGACGGACGGAACCAGAGCCAGCCCTGTGCAACCGGACGTCGTGGATGCTGCCCAAATGCAGCAGCAGCAGATGTGGCTGGGCCCGGCCATACTCGTGGCAGTCCGGATGACGCTCCAATGATCGCCCAGGTCCGTCCATCTTGCCAACAGTGCGCTGGCTCGCTGGCTCGCTGGCTCGCTGAGCTCAGCTGCCCTCGATGCATCTGCATCCAGCAAATGTCCGTAACCGCGACCGGGACCGGGACACGAGCCCGGCCGTGGCCGTAGCTCCCACCATCACCCCACTTCCACATGTTTACATACGTATTTCCGCGTACCTGAGTGATGTCGGCGCTATCCCAGATCATGGCCCGATCCGGCGCCTCAGTAATAACCCAACCCTCAAGGCCCACCCGGCCGTTGTTGCTTCCTCATCCCACTTACATGAACCGTCCGAGGCCTCACAGTCCGAGGTCTTGCTTTTTCTGTTCCTTCCTTCCCTCCTGGCACCCTCGCCCTCCCTCGTTGGACTCGGCGCCAGCATCTCCCACTCGCTTCCCGTCCCCCTTTCCGCCGGCACTGTTGGACTCGGCACCTATTCACTAGAGTAGCTTTGAACCGGCCGGCGGGTCCTGCTTGTGTTCGCTATGTGTCTTGGGACACGCCCGAATTAGTATTTTCTTTTCTCGAGCTCGCCCGTCTACAGAATGCACCCTCCGGGTGTCGATCCAAGGCCGCCCTGCTCGAACCTCTCCTCGTCGTCCACTGCAGCCAATGGCTCTGGGCAGCCCGGAGAGGCGGACTCTGAGGTGAACTCGGCTGGCAACGGAGACAAGGCAGACATAGGTGTCAGTGGGGGTGGGAATGGCCGTACTCGGGGGAGCGCCCTCGAGGGCACCGACTATGTCCCTTGGGGCCTCATGCAGGCGGATCAGAGCCGCCAACAAGTACTGCGCCCGGCGAGGCCGTTCCAAAAATGGATAAGGACATTGCAGAAGCGCGCATTGCGCCGTCAGGGTGTGCTAGGCTGCGATGGCGGCGGTTCTCCGTTATGGCCCAGCGGGATGAGTGGGACGGAGGAGGGCGATTTCGACGCCGGGGAGGACGGCCACCGCAGGCACTCGTCCTCCGACTCGTCCTTCGCCTTCGTCACTGGGGTCAAAAGCGCCAACATATCCATGGCCGGCCTCAGCCTGTTGACATGCTCGCAAAAAACAACGGTCCAGTCGTCTCACGGCCCAAGAACGCTCCGCAGCAGCAGAGCCTCCCTCTCTGGCGCCCGACATTCCGAAGATAGCTGTCATCAGGAGAGGCAGGCCCCCGTGGACCCTGCCGTGGCTCAGCGTGCCTTGCTGAGACGGCATATCTTGGAGGAGCTGATCAGCACGGAAGAGAGCTACATTGGGGATGTACGCTTCTTGATGAATGTGGGTTTGGCCAAACGCTCGACGGGATGTTGCCAGCTCTAACCCCCCAACCCGCTGCAGGTCTACGTCACAATACTCGCCTCCTTACCCCCTTCAACCGCCGGATTCCGGTCCTCTGTCAACCACAACCTCAACGACATTGTGGAGCTCCACGACGAGCTCCTGGGTGAGCTACACCGGGCTGTGCCGCATTCCGAGTATACACAGCCGGACCCTCCTTTCCAACGAACCCTGTCAAGCCATCAAGTTCGTGCCGGTGGGCACCGCCGTTGGAGAAGCATGCATGCTGTGCCGGAGAGCAGAGATGGCATCTCTTGGCTGCGAAACGTCCCCGGGATGGCGGCGGAACCTCAGGCCGCAGCCGAGGTTGCAAAGCTCTTCCTGAAGAGGGTAAGTTGGAGACTTTCCGCCTCGACAGTGCGAGCTGACACCTCTGGGGCAGATGAATCGTTTCTCCATCTACGAGGAGTATGGTGCAAAGTACGAGATGATGATCAAAGACGTTGCGGCGGCGCACCGCACAATGCCTGGTTGGTCGCTGTACCAGAAGGGGCTCGAGGTTCTGGCTTCATCGCTAGGCCCTGCCGGCAGCCACGGCGACCAGTCAAAGAAAGCCCTCACCATCAATGACCTCCTTGTCAAGGTAGAGCGAGCATTCTTGTGCCAAATCCGAGAGTCAGAGCTGACCCGCGCAGCCGATCCAACGGGTGTGCAAATACCCCCTCCTCTTCTCCGAGCTGCTCAAGCACACACCTGTAATCGACTGTCCGCGTTCGCACAAGGACATCGAGAGCACGCTTATCAGACTACGCGAGGTTACCGCTCAGATCAACCGAGCGACAAACGACTCTCGGACAAAGTCTGCCATGGAGAAGACGTGGCTCCTCCATGGGCGACTTGCGTTTCCCGAGCAGGTGAGTATGGCGGTAGCGAGCCCCTTTTCAGAATCGCGCTGACAAAATCGCAGCTGGATACAGACTTCAAGGACCGGATCCGTTCTTTTGGCAACGTCCGGGTGTGCGGCGCCCTCCACGTCTGCTGGCAAACGAAGGAGGGGGTCGCCGGGCAATACATGATTGCCCTGCTATATCGCGAATGGTTTTGTCTTGCAACGGCGAGCCAGGTCGACCAGGTTTACACCATCCAGGCGTGCATCGCGTTGGTCAACGTCAAGGTCGAAGATGTAGACAACGGCCGAGGTAGGGAACTCGCTTTGCAACTCTCGCTTGTGGATTCTAACAGCAGACGCAGGGCTCCAATGCCACACGGCGCGATATTCTTGGAAGATAGTCTTCTTGTCCGGCAACCAGTTGTATGAGCTCATCCTGACAGCATGCTCACCAAAGGAGGAGCTCGAATGGTGCTCGCGGCTCAAGACCAGCCTGAACGCGGTCAATCCCGACGGCCAAGTCCACATGCAGTCGGACATTTTCAGCTTCCTCTCGTTGAACATCAAGGCTCTGGGGACTGTTTTTAGGAAGTCAGGTACATCACGCCATGTCTGCCACAACTGGGACGTCGTTGCTGACCGGAGCCGCAGGAGCCATGACCAAGAAAGTATCGATCCACCGCGCCACCACCATCGGCCCCAAATCACCGCTCTGCCAAGTGATTCTCAAGAACACCAGCGCCGCGAAAGAGGGGCCAACCTCTACCCAGTTGCCCATCAACAGGTCGCAGTCACTCCTAACCACCAACTCACGAACCCCCGTGCTCGCCCCGGCGCGCGCCGAGCGAGCCCGGCTCGAAGCGCTCCTCGCCGACGTCTGGACCCGCGACGTGCTGCCCTTCCCTGGGATAACCGCCCGTTCCAGGAGTGAGCACCTCGTCCGGGCCTCGGCGTCGTC
>FTIZ01751647.1_pt1 | contig 16832 bp, 12 predicted proteins | sample 1658381 | NCBI WGS metagenome assembly FTIZ01 (sample SAMEA3914822, study PRJEB12502) | metagenome | biome: forest; material: soil | place: USA | collected 2012-03-12 | depth 0.1 m
TGCGGGCGCCTGGGGGCTTGAGAGGGCCAATGAGCCAGAGCTCGCGGATCTTGCGGGTGAGTGAGAGGAGGTCTTCTGTTGATTTTATCTGTGCCCCGAGAAGGACGGTCAGTGGGCGACTGCACAGGGAGATGGGAGGATGGAGTGGCGCATGTACAATTCCGCTCAACATAATCTCGAGCGCCATGCTGCTGTAGCCTGTCTGGCCAGTCGAGGCGGTGTTGTCGACGGGGGCAGCGGCGTGGTTGACCAGATCGCGGAAGGAGGTCATGATGTCGGCGATGAGGATGTTCATCCTCTCTGAGGCGCTTGGGTGTCAGCAAGAGTTTGGTTGGCCGGCTGCACGGGGATGCGAGAAGGGAATGTGAGGTAGGGCGGATGGCAAATTGCTCGAGCGAGCGCGAGGGAGGGCGCGGCGGCCAGGCAAACCCAACCTAGCCGCAGCGCTGCACCACACCGGACTGCCCAGACTGACCTTGGAGATTGTCGGCCGAATTCTTGTCCCGATCCATGGTGGGTGTGGAATTGGACTGCAAGAGTAAACCAAAAGCAGGGTGCCCTAAAGAATAAGGTCTCGAAACGAGTGCCTCGTGCAGGAAGTCGGAGTTATTAGAGTGTTGTCGTATTGATGCCAGCTTGGATTCTGGAAAGTCGAGGAGGTTGAGGAGCTCCAACTCAGTGAGCAGCCAGCCCCTCGTGGGGCCAACCTAAGGGTCCCGCGAAAACGGCTCGTGCTCTGTACGGTGCGGGAAGGCAGTTCACAGTATTGTGCACTGTCCTCGGGCTGGTGTGGGTCGGCGCCAAAACCCGCGACTTCAAGTTCCAAGCTTCAACCCCGAACGGCCAAAACACGACTTTCAGTCAACCCAGCCAACAAACCGGCTGCGTTCGACTCGCTGTTTGTCCATGCAGGACTCATGTCTATACAGAAGTCGCCTGCGCCAGCCGGCGAGACCTGGCTCGGCCACGGGTCTGTACCACGAAAAGGAATTTGAGATTTTCAATCGTCGCGCGCTGCCCGCTTCCAAGTCGAATCAAGGATGTTCAATGCAATGCACAAAGATGTCTGTCCCGCGATGTTCAGCCAGCAGGACGCCACAGCAGAGTTGATTGGTGAACCACGATGGAAAGTGACCATCGGCGGGAGCCGCCACGAGTTCCCCGCACCACCTCGGGCTTGGGCCTAATTATTTCGTTGAAGTCCACCGTCTCTTAGCCACTGCCCCCGGCCGAGCATCACCAACTCGGCGTAGGCAGCTCAGACGCAGGCCTCCAAACCCCCTCTAGACTTCCCCTTATTACGCATCTGCTGTGTGGCATACAGGCTAATAAATGGCATGCGGTTCAAGCTGTTGCGGGCCTAGCCCAGGCTCGGGAGCACCCGCCGCAGGGCCTTCGCTGGGCGATCAGAACGAGATAAGCAGTGGTCGAGAAGGCGATCACGGTAACAGCAGTGCAATAGATGATGCTTTGCCGGTCCGGGACCGCCACGCCGAACCTCACAAAACATCACCAGGCAGCGCCACCGAGCAGCTGCTCAGGGCCGAGTGCGCCGCAGATTGCGGTGCTGTCCCAATGCGGGGCGATGGGAATGCCGCCGGCAGTCGAAGGAAAAGCACCGAGGAAATGGCACAACCACCGTGTTGCGAGGACGAGCAAGCTCCGTGCTGCGATGTGTCTTGCCTCGATCGCCTTGCGCTGCGGGCATGCGGAGGTGAGAAGATCAAAAACACGACTGGGTTTGACTCCTCCTCCTCCACAAGTGAGGCTCCCTCGCCGCGTATTCATTATCATCTGGCCTGCGAGGAACTGACGGGCGTGCTAGGATCGTTCTGTGTCGGGACAGATAACGGTCAGCCTTGCGGTTACCACACCCGCAAGAGTCAAGACGCTTATGCCGCTACCCTCGAAGCCCTTGGGTGCATATGCCGCGCCCTGCTCGCCTTGGGTGAGGAATCGTGCTGTCTGCCCAAGGAACGTCCCCCGTCCCAGAAACGCCGCGGATCGAAGGGCCTGTCACGGATGCGCCCCGCAGAGCCCACGGTTCGGGCCAGCCATGCCAGCACCTCGAGGGAGAGCATCGGCTACTGTTCGCAAACTTGCGGTGACAACCCGGACGCGGTTGAAAGTTCCAATTTTTGCTCTAAAGGGTGCTGCGATAAACCGGACCTGGTGGAAAAGTCCGATCCTTGTTCGAAAGGATGCTGCGATGATAAACTGGAAATGGACCGGGAACTCAGGCCAGCTGCCCCGTTTCGGAGCCCCGGGAAATCCGACGACGCTTGCTGCAAGCCACAGGCTGATGGCGACCTTTGTGTTCTTAGCGCTCCTGTCGATGTGGAAAAGGGGCTCGCCGGACGAGAGCACATTGTGCTGAGCGTGTCCGGGATGACCTGCTCGGGGTGCGAGACGAAGCTCCAACGCGCGCTCAGTCCTCTCGCCTCCGTCAACAACCTCAAGACCAGTTTGGTGCTTGGACGTGCCGAGTTTGACCTTGACCACAGGAGCGGCTCTCTGGCCGATGTGCTTAAGCACCTGGGGAGAACGACCGAGTTCAAATGCGAAAGAGTCTCACACCTGCTACCTCACGGGGCTGTCATCGATGTTATAGCGCCTGGCGAAGCAACCACCTTCGTGCGGCAACGGTGGCCAAAGGGAGTCACAGACGTGGCTCTTGTCGGCAAAAAGACCCTGCGTATAGTGTACGACCCCGAAGTTGTTGGGGCGCGAGACCTCGTTGAGCATGGCTGGGATGAGCCATTGGAGCTTGGCCCCGTCCGGCCTGATCCCACACTTGCTGCCGGAACAAGCATGTGCGGCATATCGGCTACATGACGCTGCTCTCCAGCTTCCTGACAATCCCAGTTCTTGTGTTAGGTTGGGCCCCGCTGCCGGAAAACGAGATTGCCTACAACTCCGTCTCCTTGGCCTTGGCCACCCTTGTCCAGGTCGCCATCGCAGGGCCGTTCTACCCCAAGGCGTTGAAGGCCTTGGTGTTTGTCCGCGTCATCGAGATGGACCTACTCATTGTGCTGAGCACGACCGCCGCTTATGTCTTTTCGGTTGTGTCATTCGGGTACCTTGTTGCCGGGACGCCGCTCTCGACGGGCAGCTTCTTCGAAACCAGCACTCTGCTTGTGACGCTGATCATGGTTGGCCGCTTCGTCGCTGCCCTGGCGTGTCACAAGGCTGTCGAATCCATATCCGTCAACTCTTTACAGCCGACCACCGCAATCCTTGTTGATCTGGCTAGAAGAAGCGGGGACCGGGAGATCGATGCTCGCTTGCTTCAGTACGGGGACACCTTCCGGGTGGTGCCAGAATCGAGGTTCACTACCGATGGTACGGTTGTCTTAAGCTCTTCCGAGGTTGACGAGTCTATGATTACGGGCGAATCACACCCAGTCGAGAAAGGTGTTGGATCTGCGGTCATCGCGGGTACCGTCAATGGTTCCGGGACCCTCAATGTTCGACTTACTCGTCTGCCCGGTGCTAACACCATTGACATGATTGCGGGGATGGTTGACGAGGCGAAGCTGTCCAAGCCAAAGCTGCAGCACCTGGCCGACCGCGTGGCGAGCTACTTCGTTCCGGTCATCGTCGCCTTGACGGCCATCACGTTTATTGCTTGGATCGCCGTGGGCGTCACTGTTCAGCACCTGTCTGGGGCCGAGTCAACCATCCAGGCCATCACTTACGCCATCACGGTGCTCATCGTATCGTGTCCCTGCGCGATTGGCCTAGCAGTGCCCATGGTCATCGTCATTGCCACCGGGGTCGGGGCTGAGCACGGAATCATGTTCAAGTCTGCCGAGAGCATTGAGGTCGCTCACAAAACCACCCACGTCGTGCTCGACAAGACTGGAACGCTGACAGAAGGCAAACTCGCCGTCGTTTCGGAGGAGTACGTCGACGGCAACGACCCAGCGACTTCTGCGTCGCTTCTTCTAGGGCTCGTCCAAAACATCAAACATCCCGTCTCCCTCGCTGTTGCCGCCCACCTCAAGTCACGGGGCGTCTCGACATCCGAAGTCGTAGCCATCAAATCCCTCCCCGGCAAAGGAGTGCAAGGCACAACCCCATCCGGCCTCCTTCTCCGCGCTGGGAATCCCCACTGGCTCAACCTCTCCTCCTCCCCACACATCACCCCTTTTCTCTCCCAACCCCACACCCTCCTCTGCTTCGCTACTGCCACCACCACCAACACCACCCCACAACTCACCGCCATCCTCACCCTCTTCTCCCCGATCCGCCCGTCGGCTGCCCCAGCAATCACCGCTCTTCACAAACTCGGCATTGCAGTGCACGTCCTCTCAGGCGACGCCCCTACCGCCGTTCACGCGGCCACAGACCCCCTCGGCATCCCGCGATCCCTCGTCCGCGTCCGCTGCTCCCCAGCCGACAAGAAAGCCTACCTCGACACACTTCTCCTCGCCAACTCCCCCGCCACCACCCCCTCAACCGCCACCGCAAGCAAGCAAGCCCGCGGGGCTGCTGCTCCGGTGGTGATCTTCTGCGGCGACGGCACCAACGACGCGCCCGCCCTGGCGCGAGCGACCGTCGGCATTGCCATGCCGACGTGTGAGGGCCAGATGATGACGATGGTGCCCGAGACGGCGGCGGACGTGGTGCTGATGCGGCCGGACCTGGGCGGGATTGTGAAGGCGGTGGAGCTGAGTCGGAGGGCGGTCAGGAGGATTTGGTGGAATTTTGCGTGGAGCTTTGTGTATAACGCCGTGGCCGTCTTGTTGGCGGCTGGGGTGGGTGGTGGGGGGGTGAGGATTCCGCCGCAGTTTGCGGGGCTGGGGGAGCTGGTCAGTGTGCTACCTGTTGTGGTGGCGGCGGTGATGTTGAGGTGGGAGGGATGGTGATGGGCTGGAGGAAAGTGGGGTGAGGGGAGGTGTGGCTCACGCAGACTGTGCTGGTCTTGGAAAAACAATAATAGTTTTCATTTCTGTCTTTGTCGCAGCATCCGAGTCCTACTCTCCAAGTTTCTTACCCTACAAGTTCATACAGTGTATCCGGCTTGGCCTTGGCGGTACCCGTCCTGACCAATCTTCCCTATTCTCACATCCACCTAGTCTTATATCGCCAACAACAAGCGAATCCAAGTGGTTCCGTTTCCACGAGCCTCGGCCTTATCCATCGTGTACTGTACGGCCTGACCAGTCTTCCGTCCTTCACCAGGGGGATAACATCCATCTCGTCTTGTTCTCTGCGGCCAAAATCGAATCCAAGTGGTTGCTGCCCTCGCGGGAGGAGTCGCGTCTGGTATTCCAGAAGAGTTCCAAATCCTCGTTCTCTTCGTCGTCCTCGCCGTTTTCGTGGGTCGAAACCCAACACCGCCAGGCATATTCAGCCCGGTATAGATCAGAGATCGTTTGAGTGCTCACGTCGCTATCTGACCGCTGGCGCGACCAGCTCTGGAAGGCCTCCAGCTTGGTGACCGCGGATTCCTCGACGTCAACAATCTCGAAAATATCGGGCATCTGCCGGCGAGCATCGGCCCCAGCCTGAACCCAGCTTTGATGATCCCACCCAGGCACGGGCTGTTTGTGCAGCCTCGCCGAGGGTCCTGCGAAGTTGAGTGACAATGGCCGCGCCGAGTCGCCGGTTTGCGACTTGGCCACGCGGTGCTTCAAAGCAGCAACGCGGCGGGCGGCTTGCACGTGCAGCCTCCACAGCTTGACCTGGATCGAGACGGGGGGCGGGCGGGGGCCTCCCCCAACCACAGGAAGAAGTTGCCCGCCGTGGTTTTGGGCCCGCCATTCGTTGCAGGCGTCATTGAACTTGGAGGGGAGGGGATCAGCAAAATTCGCATCGAGGGAAGAGCGGGAAGACACACCAAATCGTCCCCTGCTTTTCGCATGTAAATCTCTTCCCGGAGCAGTTCGTTCACTGCATCCTTCCACAAGAAACGAATCTTTCCGGCCGGCGAGACCTCCAACCCTGGTAGGTCGGTATCGTTGAGAAGATACCCCCCTTTGCAGCCCTGGGCGAGGTACCCTTCGCCGAGGCGTACCGTAATGTTTCTGTTCACGGCGGGGTCGTATTGGCTCCAGGCTTCGCGCAGGCTCCTGGTAGTCATCCTGCCGGGCATGGAGTCCTGACTGAGGCCGAAAAGCGGGCTGTGAACCTGTCGGTGGATAGAAAAGATGGCTCTGTCGCCATCGTCGGGGTTCGCGGCGCCCGCGTTGTCGTCGATAGCATACTCGAATTTATGGCGCGTGCCGGCATAGAGGGTGATGCTAATCTTCGGGAGCCAGAACGATCGGAAGCGGAGCTCGATGGTGTGCTTTTGATGGGCCGAGAGTTGGCGAAGGCACACCCAGGTATACGCCGGGTCGGTGTCGATGTGCGCATCGACGAGCTGGGAGAATATGTGCTCGACGAGCTCGTTGGGGAGTTTTTCCCACAGACTAGAGGAGAGCATCTTTGTCGATGTTGGTGGGAAGGATGTGCATGGCTTGGGAGGTAATACTGCAGTTCTGCCGGGTGAGGTGCGCTTTTCGCCGACCGAGGAGGATAGGTAATTCTTGCAGTCAAGAGATGTGGGGGGAGGGGGGGCGCTGAGTGTCTCCAGGCCCCAAATAAGGTCGCTGGACTTGAGCTGGACTTGAGAAGAAAGCTGGACTTCAAAAGGCTGGACTTGAGAGAGCTGGAGCTCGGAGCTGGACTTGGGACCGAGTGAAGCGCCACTGCCTCTGTGGCTGACACCCCTTTGTTACCACAGACAAAGAAGGGAAGGGAAGGCCCACATCGGTAAGCTGCCGCGATCCTATTTCTCTGGATGGAATGGTGCGAAGCGTCTTGCAGTCCTTGTGCCCATTTTTATTTCGTCCTGGTCGGTCTATTTTACAATTATCGCCTGCTCCTCCGTTCCCCTTCTCTGCTCTTTGCCTCCCTTCTCAGTCTTCCCTACAGCTGCAGTCCCATCTTTCTCAGCCTGGCCCCGTACCTGTGCAGTAACAGCGGCACGGGAATCATCAGCACGCACAAAAAGCCCAGCAAGGAGTTACCCCAGCCCAGACCTAAAGTCTGGTACATGGCCGGCCCCGCGAGCGGCAAGAGCATGCCGGCAAGACTGCGCAAGACCGTGTTCGCAGCGATGGCCGAGGCGGCATACATCGGGTAACAGTCGACCAAATACGTCGTCATGGGCATGAACAAGCCGATGATGCCAAACGCGAAGGGGAACAGACCGAGGATGGGCACGATCCAGTGAGTGTGGTAGTAAGTCGACCAACCGTACCAGAAGAAGGTGGGCGGCAGGAAAAAGCTAAAATAGATGCTCAGGGGTAGGCGCATCTCGGGCTCGAAGACGCCGTCGTTGGCGCGCGTGCGCTTGACCACTCCGCGGTCCGACGTGTAGGTGATAACGGCCCAGCCCGCCATGTTGCCGATGCCTAGGCAGATGTAAATGAGACCCGTGATGCCGGTGCTCCAGCCGTACGTCTGCTGAAAAACGACGGGGATGGTGGTAAAGAGGAGGTACAACGTGCCGTAGGTGAAGGCGATGTACAGCGAGATGAGGAACACGAGGGGTGAGAGGAAAAGCATCTTGGTCGGGCGGATGAGGCCGTTGAGGAGCGTGCGGGTCGGGTTCTGCTCATCGCCGGGCTTGTCGTAGCAGCTGCGCAGGTCGGGCCGGTTCAGCTCGACCTGCAGGCGCTTGACCTTGCGCTGGATGAGGATGCGTGGGTACGTCTCCTCGGTGAGCAACAGGCCTGCACCCGTGATGATGACGGCGACAATGAAGACGATCCAGAAGTCCCAGCGCCATCCGATGGTCTGGGAGAGCCAGCTGCCGAGCACAGGGCCGATGGTAGGCCCCAGCAGCGGGCCCAGCGTGTAGATGCCGATGGCAAACCCGCGTTCGTCCGTCCTGAAGACGTCGGCAATGACGCCGGCTCCCAGTGTCTGCGAGGTAGGGTCTCCGTGTCAGCCCTTACTCGACTCCTACTCACAACCACGCTCAGGGGCAGAATCAGGGGTTAAACCCCGAGCATATTTAGGTGCTTACCAAACACCCGGCGCCCCCGATGCCGGCCAGAAACCGAAACACAATCAAGGACTCGATCGACGGCGCCAACGCACAACCAATCTGCCACACACAGAAAAACACGTTGGCGGCCCCGAGCACGGGCTGCCTCCCGTACAGCTCGCTCAGTGGGGCCAAGAACAACGGCCCGATGACATAGCCCAGCAGGTAGACGCTGACCGTCATGGTGCCCACGATCGAGTTGGTGTTGCCAAACTCGTGGTTCAGGCTGGAGATACCCGGGGCTAGGATCGACGAGGCGAAGGGGGTGAGCAGCGTGATGGCCGACAGAAGACCGATGATTAGCCACTTCTTGCGCTGGGTGAAGTTGAGCGGCATCGCGGGGTCGTCTTGGGACTCCCATCCGACGATGCCCTCGTCGAGGTTGGACAACGGGAGGGGCGCGAAGGGGATCCGCTCACGCTCGCGCGTGCGCCGCCGTGAGAGGATGCGGGACACGCGGGACACACGGGAGACGCCCGAGGCCCGGGTCGCCGCGCGGTTGAGCTCGGGGTGCTGGGAGGAAGGGGGAAATTCTTGTCAATTTTTACTGATCCAGCAGCACAGGTGGTGATGCCAGTCGTGGTGGCCATCATGGATGACTCACCTGCGCCAGCTCGACATCGAGGTCGTGGCCCGGGACGGTGTGCTCGACCGCCTCGTGGCCAATGTCGGGGCTGCCCGTCACACCATCGTGATGGGAATCCGAAGACTTCTCTCCTTTCACCGGAGAGACGGCATGAATCGAGCCTGCTGTTGAACTCGAGTCCGAGATGGATGGCTCGCGTTTCTTCTCTGAGACGGCGGTTCCTGTATTATTCGAAGTCTCCTGGTCCGAGTCCCGGCCCCGGTCCTGGCTGTGGCGGCTCTCCTTTTCGGCCATGTCGTTGCTTGTCTGGTGGAAACCCGGTGGAAACCTCGAAGAAACAGCCCAGCGGACTAATAATTCCTAGTCCGTCATACTACAAGAATCAAGACCGTCCAAGCCAAGAAAGGCCAAGAGGGAGGAGAGGAAAGGGAGGAGGGTTGGACTTTTCTGGAAGCACGACGAGCGCCGGGAATAACGAGTTAGCGGCAAGATGGCGTGCTGTGATGTGCTGTGAGAACCCAGCATCGGAGTCACATTGAGCGAGCCCTGCAGGGCCTCAAATCACTAACTGCAGTGCCGACATTGCCGGTCCGGAGATAGCGCGGTAAATCCAAGCCCGAATCGCGGAAGGCACCCGCTCCCGATGCTGCAGCGGGTACGAGGCATTAGGGGGCTAGAATAGGGCTAGCCTGAGCCGAAATTGGCAAATTGGGTCCGGCTGGACCAGGGGGGATCGGGAAAGTGGGCAGCTCAAGTTCCGCGCCAACAATAAAAGCTCCGGGCTCTGCTCTTTTCAACCTGGCCGGAGGAGGGAAGAAGAAGGGAGAAGGGGGGAGGGGGTAGAACGCGGGATTGGACGAAGCAATGGCGGAAACATGTCTGAGTGGCTGATTTCTCCGCTGTCTTGGATTCTCAACTGCTCCGTGGGCATTCAGTTGTCATCGGTTCTGAGCGACACCCTGTTCCCTTTACTCGATCGTTCTTCTCAAGTACTAAGCCCCGACGTGAGATGTGGCCCGGATTTTCCACTTCAAAAGCCCGGTCTGGCTCTACTGTGTGCTCCCTTCCAACTTAGACTCAGTGTTTCAGACGGACGTATCCCGTTTAAATCCGAAGCATATCCACTCCCGGCACCTCAAGTCCTCTCTCTATTAGAGTAGTGAGCGCGAAGGAGGGCTGTTGTAACCCTGTCAATACAAGTGTGTGTGGGTGGGGACCTTTCCTCTCTTCATCAGCAAGAAAGTCCTGCCTCTCGTAACCATGCCCTCAGCACTAACAGTCCTAGTTCATCGCGATAGATGCCTGAAGCGGGACCCCCCGGCTGATTCTGTCGTGCGACACCAGATTACTGATCCGAAATGCACACATTGCTTGATTCATAATCATAGACTTTCTTCGGTGTTTGGGACTCCGTAGGCACCTGGTAGTTGATTGGAAGACGGCCCGAGTTCTACTGGCGCTCCGAGAATATGGTTGAAAGTGCCTATCAAATAAATGCCAAGCTCGACTGTCTTTTATATCTTTCTCGGAAAAGTCAAGGATGGTAATGATAAATGTATGTACACTGAGAAGATTAATATGTTTCGAGAACCCACTCCAACTCAATCAAACAACAGCTGTCGCCCCTTTTCCACACGAACTATTCCACATAACCCCCGCTCAAGTATTACCCCTTCCTCACGACTGCCAGCTATCATTCTTGACCGCCGCAGTGGCGCACGAGCTGGGCACGGTGTACGTATGGTTCGGGTCCTTTTCCCACGTGACGGTGCCGCTCGACGCCACGTTGATGTACTTGTACTGGATAACCTGGCCGGCCGAGAGGCTCAGGGTGGCCCACCAGAGGGGGTTGGCCGAGGTGTACGTGGAGGCGCTGAGCGCGACGGCCTTGGTCACATCCCAGTTGCCCAGCTCGGGGATGTTGCCGACGATTTTGATCGTCTGGCCGAGCGAGGTCGTGGCTAGCTCGTCAAATGTTACGGCGACGGAGGCGGCGATGGCGCAGCCGGTCGAGGCGGCGGCAGTGACGGTCGTTGTGACAGTGACAGTGCCGCCGCAGCCGGTCGCGCTGGCGGTCGTCGTGGCTGAGACGTCGCCGGTGCTGGAGGACTTGGTGGCTGTCGAGATCGGGGTCTGGGAGGTCGGGAATGAGGTCAGGGTCGCCGAGGTGTAGGACCCGGAGACGGAAGTGCCGGAGCACTGAGACGGGACGCTGAGTCCAGCCGCACCCCAGGAGGCGGGCACGGTTCCCGCACGGCGGGCTGCGGCGGTAAGCAGGGCGGCGTAGGACCAGGTCAGATGGTGCGCGGACAGGGGGCTGCCGTTGCTGCGGGAGAACTGCTCGGCCAATGACCCGTCCGACGGGGTGTACTGCGCAACAACGTTGACATAACCGTCGGCGTAGTTTGAGATGGCGTTATACAAGGTGGTGTAGGTCGAGGAGCCGGACGCGTAGGTGCCAGCAGTGACGGACGAGGAGAAGTCCTTGAAGAAGGCCAGCGATGTCGAGGTGACGGTGATGGAGCCCTGCTTATTCCAGACGTACAGCGCATCGTAGAGCTGCTCGGCGGCGGCGAGGGTATTGAGGTACCATGGATTACCACCGTAGTAGCTGTCTTCGGAGTACCGGCCGACCGAGACCGCCACGCCCTGGGCGATACCGGAGTTGACCGTGTAGATGGATCGGAACGAATCGGTCACAGCTTTGTGGTTGGCCAGGGCTTTGTCACTGCAGGGCTGGAACGTTGTAGCATCACAGCCAGCGGCGGGATCAAAGTTGTGGATCGAGGTCAAGATTGAGTTTGCGTCTTTGCCAGTCCGGCCGTTGTTCTGGTTAACTGCGTGGCTTTTCGTCAATGCTGTCCATTTTTGCAGATGTAGAAGCCATGAGAGCGCAGAAGTACGTACTGTTTGAGACAACATAGTTGCCCGAAGAGGACCAGAACCTCTGGAGGAAGCACAGGATCTGCGGGGCCACAGTGCTGCAACCGTTGCAGGACGTGCCGAGAGAAGAGGCGAGGGCAGCACCCTCCACCAGCGCTGCGCATTTACGAGTCAGAAAAGGGTACCAAGTACAGGGAACTCAAGTTCCTACCTCTGTGCTGGCTTGCGACGGTGAAGAACGAGCTGCCGCTAACTTCTTCCCACAGATCGAAGCCGGTATTGTTCCTGATGATGTCAGTCCTCGGCTCTCGCACAGAACAACGCATACACGGAGCCTGGACGCAAATCGCTCACCAGTACTGGGCGACGTAGGCCAGATCATTCTTGATGACAGGCCAGACGATGGAGGACGCAGTTGACGTGTATCCGTTGCTGATCAGCCACTTGGCGTACCCAATCAAGGCGATGGCTCGAAGCGCCGGGCCATCCCGCTGTGGCCGGCCTGTCCGGGTCTCAGAGTTAGCAACCGCGAAATTATTGCTGAGTAGCGGTTACTTACCCCAGGCGCCGGTGTACTGAGTCAGATCAACATAGAACTTGGGTTCCGCAAGACCCGCTCCGTCCCCGAGACCGCCAGAGGGATTCGAGACGCCCTGCAGGCGGGCCTGCGAAACGATGTAGTTCTGGATCTGGGTCTGGAGGCCCGCATCGTAATTGTTCGTGAAGGTCTCGACAATGCAGGTGAAGACCAGAGCGGCGTCCCGAGTCCAGGTGTACCAATCTGTGGTGGTCAGCTTCCAAAACGACTCAAAAACTGGGGGTGTGTCGATGCGTCTTACAGTCGGGGTCCGACTTGTCGGGAGAGGCAACGACGATGCCGGAGGAGGCACCGGAAGCCCTGCAACCTGAAGCTCCGATGTTGCAGAGCAGGTTTTGGAGAGCAATGGGCTTCTCGGTTGCGAGGAAAGAGTCGGCGGACCGCTTGAGCAGCTGATCGCGGCGGACACGACCGGCCTCGGGGTAGCCTAGGACCGTGGGAACCAGGAGGGCCGAGGAGGCCAGGAGCTGGAGCTGGATTTGGGACGGAAGCCACATGATGACGAGGCGAGGCGAGGTACGGGTACAGTACTGCGCGGGATTCAAGACTGGATCCAGGGACGGAACTGCTGCTTCGTCACGCTGCGGAAGCTGGGAAGGGGAGAGAGATGGGCGACATATTTATGTCAATACGCCCCTGGCGGTCCATCGCCTGTCAAGGATAGATGAACGGCCGGCAATGCCCGGTTCTCGTCCCCACGAGGATCACGCACGTCGTCTGCCAGGGGTTTGTGGGTGTAGACGATGAGGTTGAGGCTGAGGGTTGGCGTCGAGTGGGGTCACAGACACGCGAGGAGTCAAAGGACCGAATCGGTGTGATAGCTGCCGTAAGTTGGCGTTTTCTGGAAGACTAGCTTGCCTGGGCGGCCGCGTGGAGGATGAATCGGGGATAGGTCGATCGGAAGCGAAGATCGACCACCCTAGCAACACATCTCTATACTATGTCGCTGCATCGTGGGCTTTGCCTTGTCTCCTGCGTAGTGCCTAGTACTGTGGGGTTGCAGCCCGCCTAGCACGCGCGCATGCGAACATGGGTCGAGGTCTGGGTCATCGGACCGTTCTTGAAAGAGGAGGGAAGCCGAGGAAGAACCAGCCCCCAAAGCCTCAGCCCTCAGGAGACTCGATTTTCATCCTTTTTCCTGTTGCGATGAAGGGGGGGCGGGGTAACCGTCGCCATCGGAGCCGCCATCAGAGGCCTGGATATCGTGCACAGCGCTAGTATACGCGGCATTGGGAATGTGCCAAGGCTTGCATGCTCGTCCCTCGAAGCTCACAGACGATCTCGCTCAGGCCCCTGTTGTGGTTGGCTGTTGGGAGAGAAGAGCCGAGCTTGCAGGTGGGGACGGGGATGGAGAAAACACCCCCTGTCTTGCGGGGAAGCTGGGGGCAGAATGTGGGACAAAAGCCGGAGAAACCGCTCCCACTGGGCCCAAGAGTAACGGTTCCCGTCCTCGTGGTGCGTGGTCGCAGGGAGGGGGGGCCTCGGCTCTGGCGTTTCCCCTGCCTCCCAAGAGGGGACTGGGACCTCTGCTGGGATCTGAAATCGGACCGTTCTCCAACATGTCGTCAGCGAGTCCGGCCGACATGCATCTCGAGAGTGGCTTTGTTAGCGTTAGTCCTTTTTCTTGCACCTGCCGTTGAATCTAGCCCCCGCGAGCGCCGTTGGACGGTGCGCCATCGGCGGAACCCAGCCCATGCTCGACCCCCCGGGCCAGGGACCAAGCTCACGGGCTACATAGCAGCCAGGGCTACCAACTACGGTAGTAGTCGCCGATGTGCATGCTGTCCTTGGCGAACCCCCAGACCCGAGGGACCACACCTCCTCGCCCGAATTGGCCCGAGCCGTCCTCCGTCTTGGTCTCCAATTCCGCCGATTTCTCTCCGCCGACCGTCTTCTCCAGCTGAGATCCTTGGAATTCCCCACCTCTCGGATCGACGTCCCGCCCGAGGCATTGCTAATGGCTGGAAAGGGAGCAGATACCTACCAAGGCAGAGACAGACCTGGTAGAGAATTCACAGTACCCGGTCCGTACAGACGGGCCTGGCTCAACGTCCAGAGAGGGAACGAAGAGTGGAGATTTCAAACTGCAAGTGACGCGAAAATGGGGATGACACCGATAAGTATTGTCGAGATGCTGTGACAGAGGCCCAGATGTAGCAGCTTGGCGTCTTGATTCGCCATGCCCGAATATTGACTTAGCAAGTCACCGATGTCGTCTGCTGCAGACCAGCATGCACTGTATGTTCAATCCTCAACAGCGGCTGTACAACAGACACCCTCGGCCGGGCAGCCACCGTCAGTGCTCTCTTTGGTCGTCATAGCATGCTATACGAGCACGCTCAGACCTGCTCATTGAGAAGACGCAGGGAGAGGTTCAGCCAAGAAGGCGAAACGCTTCAAACCCCGCGGGGATCCCGAGCAGTGTTCAGCTTTCATCATCCGGTGGTGCCCCTGCCGTATGTCATCTAGTCACGAGGAGCGGGCACAAACAGGGCCGCGTCCTCTATTTCTTCCTCCTCCCCGTGGTCGCCACGAGTCTCTTCTTGACAGCCTTCGGGATCTTTTCCTTCCTCTTCTCTCTCTTTGCCTCCTTGACGGCCTGCTTGTGCAGACGCTTCTCGTCCTTGTCCTCATGCTTCTTGCCTCTTGGCGGGCCTTTTTCGAACCGGCTCTCGTCGTCCTCGTCCTCGCTGCTAGCACCGCTCAGGGAAGCGCCGTCGTCAGACTCGTCTTCCGAGCCTTCGGCCTCTTCCTCGTCGCCGCCCTCTTTTTTGGTGACGACCTGGTCGGCCAACATGTGCTTGTAGACCAGGTCGTCGACCTTCTTGTCGGCCTCCTTCTCGATGTCGTAGACCTCGTCCAGGGTCTGGGGAATGTACTGGTTGCGGAAGACCTCGTTGTCCACCTCGAGCGCGGCAGCGGCCTCGTCCGTCTCTGCCACCTCGGGACGGATCTCGTAGAGGTGCTCTACCGCCTGGGACAGCGCGGGCTCGTCGACGGGGCCCTCGGGGGCGGTGATGAAGTTGAAGATGGTGCGGTCTTGGAGCGTGTCGACACCCTGGCGACGGAAGAAGTCACCGACATTCTTGATGTCCATGCGCAGGAACTCGAGGGCGCGCGGGTGGTCGTGCTCGACCGACTGCGACACATCGATGATGTACAGCTGCCTGTCGTGGTACAGGATATTGTACTCGCTCAGGTCGGCATGCACGAGACTGCACACTTGGTACAGGCGGCGCATGACGCCCAGCAGCTGGATGTAGAGGTGCCGCCACTGCTCGTCGACGTCGTCGCCCGTGAGGCGAGCGTCGCGCAGGCGTGGGTAGGCATACCCCCGCTTGTCGCCCAGGAATTCCATGACCAGCACGTGCAGCTTCAGCATGAGGGGCTCGGGGCAGGCGATGCCGGCGGCGTGCAGGCGGCGCAGGTTGCGGAACTCCTTCTCGGCCCAGAGCTTGACCATCTTGCGGTTGTTTCCCTTGTCGGCACCGGCCTTGAAACGGTGCTCGCCCGTGATGTAGCGCTCGCGGTCCTTGAAGACCAGGATGGCCGTCTTGTAGATCTTGATGGCGCGCTGGACGGGCTCGCTGCCGCTGTCCGGATACATGACGGCGCCGTAGACGTTGGCCTCCTTGCCGGTGCTGATGGCGCCGTGGATCTCGCTGACGACGCCGCGGTTGATCATCTGCAGCAGGATCATGCGGGTGCGCTGGTCGAGCACCAGCTCGGCGGTGGCGCGGTCGGCCTTGTCCTTGTCGCGGTCCTGGGTCTGCTTGACATTGTCGAGGCGGATCTTGGCGGCGTGCTTGGACAGCTCGGCGACCTGGTCGTCGACGCTGGCGAAGGTGTTTGCCGTCGGCTTCTGGGCATTTTGGGGCGCGTGGAGCTGGCGCTGGCGGTTGTAGGACTTTGTGAGATCGGACGAGGGGTTGTCCAGCACGTCGTCTCCGAGTTCGTCGGCCGAGTTGAAGACATCGTCGAGGTCGTTGTCGTCGTCTTCGTACAGGAAGTCGGGGTCGAGCGCAGCGCCATTCGCCGGCTCGGCGGCGGGAGGGGCTGCCATGAGTTCGAAGCGTCCCGAGGGCAAGAAGGTCCAGACACTGTGGGATAAAGATGCTCGATGTGGTGTGCGAGGCGGCGGCGAGGGTGGCTAGCCGTAGGTTAGGCTGCTGTTGGGTGACTAGGAGACGAGAGACTGGCGACTCGAGGAGACTGGGCGACCGAGCGAGCGACCGACCACACAACTTCTGCCTGACCGTCCTGAATTTTTGGCGGGGTCCGTCGGGTGCGTGCTGATTTATCTTATCGATCCGCGGGGTACCTACTAATAATTCCTCCGTAGCTCCATAGGCAATGCTCTCCATGAGTGCGGGCTGGCAGAGGGCACTGTGCTGCTGCTGTGGGCTGCTCGGCAGCCTGCTGAGAGCCGCGCTGCACACACGGATGGATGGGCCCAACATCCGCGATTCCGCGAATTCCAGGCACACACACCCTTACACCATAGGTACCATCGTCAGCCATCCGCCCTTCTCGATGCAGCCCTGTGCTGAGTTTGCGGCCGCATTCTTGCTCTCTGCATCATGTAGTGAGCGACGCACCGAATTCTGATATGCGTATTTGGCAGTTTCGTGGGCATGAAGCTTCGGCCTGTAAGCTCGGGATCGACACTCGCTGTTTTTTTGCATCCTGCGGGGCTGGAGCCTACCTTAAGCCTGCTGGCT
>FTIZ01003476.1_pt2 | contig 16632 bp, 9 predicted proteins | sample 1658381 | NCBI WGS metagenome assembly FTIZ01 (sample SAMEA3914822, study PRJEB12502) | metagenome | biome: forest; material: soil | place: USA | collected 2012-03-12 | depth 0.1 m
ACCTACGACCTCGACTGGATCAACCGCTATCCGTTCCGTAACGTCCAGGCCGTGTTTGCGCCGGGCGCGATGCTAGGCGTTTCCGACCTGACGCTGGAAGCGCGCGAGGCCAAGCCGTGGCAGGCCTATGCCGGCTACAGCAATGACGGCTCGCCCTCGACCGGCTTCGACCGCTATTTCGCCGGCGGCGCCATCGGCAACCTGCTGGGCCCCGACAGCGTGCTGTCGGCCCAGGCCACGGTGTCGCGCGACGTGCTGGAAGGCGATAACGACCCGCATTACAAGAGCGCCGCCCTGGCCTACACCCTGCCGCTGGGCCGCCACGGCCAGATCGAGGCCAATGCCGACGCCGTCGAAACCTTCCAGCCGGGCGATCCGTTCGCCGTGCGGCTGAAGGCCGGCGAAGGCGCGCTGGGCTATCGCTTCGCCGTCTCAGACCTCTATGGCGACACCGGCGAAACCGACATGCGTTTCGGCGTCGAAGCCAAGCACCAGACGGGCATCACCTATTTCAGCGGCCTGGACGTCTACGACATCTCGGTCGAGGTCTATCAGGCCTATCTCGGCTATCACCATACCGGCCGCGACGCCTTCGGCACCTCGGCCTTCGACGTCGCGGTGCACATGAGCCCCGGCGGCCTCGACAGCGGCAACAGCGCCGAACAGGCCATCCTCTATTCGCAGGGCCGCCAGAAGGGCGCGACCTACGGCTATGTCGGCGCGACCTATAACCGCATCACCCTGCTGCCGGCCGGCCTGTTCCTGAAGACCGACGCCATCGGCCAGTTCTCGGCCGTCGCCCTGCCCCGCACCGAACAGGCGGGCCTGGGCGGCTCCAGCCTGGTGCGCGGCTATACGCTGGACGACGGCGCCTTCGACACGGCGCTGGTCGTGCGCAACGAACTGCATGTGCCGGGCAAGGCCTGGGGCTCGAACTGGCAGGTCAGCCCGTTCGTCTTCGCCGACCTCGGCTATGGCCGCGACAACGCGGCCCGCACCGACAGCGGCCTGGCTTCGGCCGGCGCCGGCGCGGCGGTCCAGGTGACGCGCCACGTCATGCTGAACCTCAGCGCCGCCTGCACCCTGACGCCGAACCACACGACCCGCGCCGGCAACTGGCTGGCCCATACCAATCTGAGCGTGGCGTTTTAAAATTTCGGGCCCCGATGAGACACTCATCGGGGCCTGATTTTATTAGTGATAGGGCGGATAGAGCTCTTCGACGAGGTCGTGCCGCAACTCCGGCACGGCCTTTGCCAATTCTACCGTGACGATCTTCGAGAAGACATCCGCGCCCTTCGGCCCCAGATGGGTGTAGTCGAAAACCACGGTCGGATGACCCTGCGGCTTTTCCAGAACTTCCGTAGTGGTCGGCGCTGCCGGCGCGCTGGTCTTGGGCGCGCCGATCGTCGTGCCGGTCTTTGCCGCATCGATGACCTCCTGCGGCGGCGCGGTCTCGGCCAGTTCTATGCCGCCCACGGGGCCCATGGCCTGGACGGCGGCGACCGACACGTCGTGCAGGTCGACCAGCGGCACATTCATCTCTTTTGCGACCGCCTTGACCGCATCGGCCCACGGCTGCAGGTCATCCTGCAACGAGCCGTTCTTGAACGAGCGCCGCGTCAGCGGGGTAACCAGCACTGGAATGGCGCCCGCCGCCCGCGCCTCGGTGACGTAGCGCTTCAGGTTAGCGGGATATTCCGTGTACAGGTCGGTCGAACGGCCCGGCTTGCCCGGCTGGTCGTTATGGCCGAACTGGATCAGGATGTAGACCTGGCTGTAGCCCGGCACCTTGGCCTCGTTGACGGCCAGGTCCCACGAGCCTTCGGCACGATAGTCGAAGGTGCCGCGGCCGCCGCGCGCCAGGTCGACACAGGCGACGAACGAGGTGACGTGGTTGGCGCAGAACGAGCCGCCCCAGCCGCTGCCGACCTGGGTCGTCGAGTCGCCGACCAAGATGATCTTCTTCGGCTTGATCGGCTTGATGGCGGCGCGCGCGGCGGCATCGGCGACAGCCGGCAGCACGGCGGGTGGCGGAGCCGCGGGCGTGTGTGTCGGCTGGATTTGTGCCAAGGCGGGCGTGGCGCTCAGCAGGCCCGCCGCGAGAACAAAAGCTTTCATGGTTTCCTCCGTCGTTCTTATTGCGCGTTGGCCGGCAGCCAGGCGGTGTCGCCCTTGAAGAAGGCCTGCACGGTCCATTGTCTGGCTTGGGCGTCGGTCAACTGGTACGAATACGGCTCGCGGCCGGTCGGATCGGCGCCCGGCCCCGTCGATTTGTATTCGGCATAGTAGGCGGTCGGCAGGGTATTGGTCTTGCCTGGTGTCCATTCGCGCCAGCCGCCCTTCATGATCGGCGCCGGCATGTCAGTGTACAGGAAGATCACCGTGGCATAGGGCCGCCAGGCGCGCCCCAGCGAAATACCCTGCGCGTCCTTGTCGGCGGTCAACACGCAATGGTCGAAGACATAGGCGCTGTCCTCGGACGGACTGTTCTTCGACTGCGCCGTGTACATCACCGACTGGTGCGGCACGCCGTGGATTTCGCACTTATGGAAATAGGCCTTGGCATTGCCGAAGATGAAATCGACATGGCCTTCGATATAGCAGTCGCTGAAATACTGCCGCGCCATGCGGCCGCCCGGCCCCTTATTGGCATAGAGCGTGTCCTGATGGCCCAGCAGGCGGACACCGGTCAGCACGGCGCGGTCGCCGGTCAGGGCCAGGGCCACGGCCTGGGATTTTTGCGCGTCCGGGATCAGCCAGCAATCGTTCTGGATGGTCAGGTCGTCGGCGTGGAAGTCGTCGCCCGAGGCGTTGAGGCTGTAGGACTTGAAAGTCCCGCCCGCCGTCGCGGCGCAGTCGCCATAGACCAGTTTGACGTCCTCAGGCTTCGCGCCCGTGCCTTGCAGGTGGACGCCAGCCTTGGCGACAACGATCTTTTCGCGGTAGGTGCCGGCCGCGATGTCGATCTCACCACCGCTGTCGGGCAAGGCGTCGACGGCAGCCTGGACGGTCTGGTAGGCCTTGGGGTCGTCGTGCGACACCTTCAGCGCATCGGCATGGGCTGTTCCCGCGCCCAACGCCAAGGCTGCAATCATAAAATATTTCATGTCTTCCCTCCCCTTACGCGTTGGCCAGCCATTTGACGGCGTTGATCAGCCAGCGCTTTTGCAAGGCCGCGGCCATTTCCGGCATGCGGTGGACGAGCACCTTCATGCCATCCTTCTTAACGGTGAAGCTGGCCGCGCCCAGTCGCCGGTCGTGGTCGCGGCTATAGGCGGCCACCACCTCGATACCGTCACCGTCGATGATCAGGCCGTTCGACGGCTGGCCCGGCACCTGATGCCACTCGCGGCAGGCCATGTCCGCCGGAATGCCCTCGAACAGGGCGTGCGACCGCAACAGGGTCCAGTTGCCCATCCACGGCGCGCGCAGGTCGCCGACCTGGCCGGCGTAGCTGAACAGGCCCAGAGCCGACAACTGCTTCGCCACCCCATCGCCCAGACCATCGTCCGGCACCACGGCCAGCAGCGGCAGGCCCGCCTTGACGGCCGCCAGCACTTCGGCCGGCAGTTCGCCCGCGACCAGAACCGGCTTGGCGGTCTTCGACGGCGCTTCGTTACCGGTGACGTCGCCGACCTGGCGCTTGGCGATCTCGTCGGCCTTCAGTCCCGAAGCGATGATGCCGTCATATGTCTGGCCCGGCTGGAAATCCTCGAAGGTGACGTTCGGGATGACCAGTTGGTCGCGGAACGAATGGGCGACGCCCGAGACGGCGATGCGCAGCGGCCGGGACGGCTTCAGATCGGTGCGCGTTACCCAGACTTCACGCTCGAAGGTCGCTTCCCGCCGGCCCGACAATTCCAGGCGTATCCGGTGCTTGCCCTCGCCGGCGAAGGCCGGCAGCGCGACGTGTTCGGCCAGCAGGTAGCTGTATTGGTCGGCGACATTGACCGGCGCGGCATAGGTGGCGACGGCCGCCGCCTTGCCCGACGGATCGACGACGCTGAGCGACAGCGTGCCGGTGACGGCGGCCCCGGTGTCGTTCAACAGCCAGATGTCGACCTCGCCCGCCTCGCCCACCGCATAGGTCAGCTTGCGTTGTTTGGCAACCGGACGCACCGCCTGCAGGCTGGCGTGCAACAGGGCCGGATCGGCGTGCGGATGGCGCTGGTTGTCGACGATGCCGGAATGGTTCTCGATCGCCGTCGATTCCCAGCCGCTGATCGCCGCCATGTCGACCTGGTCGCAGATGCGGATGTTTTCCAGGTAGTTCTGCCACGACTGGAACTGCTTCACGCCGATCGACTTGAACGCCGCTTCGGTCGCCGGGAAAGCCTGGCGGAAACCCCACTTGTCGAGATAGGCGTTGTAGCCGGCGACGATGTCCTTGTGGTCTTGCAGGTCATAACTCTTGCCACCGTTCTGCAGGATCTCGGCGATCATCAGCACGTGGTTGTCGCAGACGGCGCAGCCTTCCATTTCACCGAACTCGACGATGGCTTCGGGCAGGGTCTGGCGGTGGACGAAATTGTCCTTGTCGACATAGAACTTGTCGTACCACTGGTCGCCGGCGCTCTGGTGCTGCACCCACCACCCGCCGGCCTTTTCGACGTCCGAGCGATAGAGGTGGTCGTCATAGGGCAAAAGCATGGCCTGGGCCGCGCCGCGCGCCACGAAGCCGTCGTTGAGAATGACCGTGCGGCTGGGATCGGCGGCATGAATGACGCGCAGGATATGCTCGACATCCGGATTAGCCAGGTTCGCCCCGATCTCGTTCTGCAACGTATATTGCAGCAGGCTGGGGTGCGAGCGGAAGGTCTTCACCATCAGCTCGATGCGGGCGATCATGTAGTCGCGCGCGAACTGCTCGGCGACGGACAAGCTCTGGCCAGGCTTGAGATCCTTGCCGATGGCCTGCTTGCCGGCGCCGGGCTCCATGGTCCGCGTCAGGCCCAGCTCGTCCTGGATATCCAGCACCTCGGCGCGGCCAAGATTGCGGTGGAAGCTCAGCGAATTCAGCCCCATGGCCTTGGCCACCGTGACCTCGCGCCGCGCCAGTTCCGGTGTCGGCCACAGGGCATTGTAGCCCCAGAAGCCCCAGGAAATGGCGGTGTACAGCTTGATGCGGCGGCCGTTCAGCCGCAGCAGGGCATTCGTGCCGATACCTTCGGCGCTGAACCAGCGGAAGCCGAAGCGCACGCTGCGCACGCTCTCGCCGTCGCCCACCGCCCAGGCGGCGCGCAGGGTGTAAAGGTTCGGTGCGTCCAGCGTCCACATCTCCGCGTTCGCGGCATGGACCGTGAACACGGCGACGTCGCCTTCAACGCCTTTCAGGGAGATGTCTGCGGCAACCACAGCGCCGGACTTGTCCCGCACGGTCAGGCCCAGGGCCTTGGCATCGGCCTTGCCGGACAGTTGCACATGGGCCGTGACGGTGTGCGGGTCCCGGGTGTTCAGCACCCACAGGCCGCTGATCCGCCCGGCCTGCGGATGCACGCTGAGCTTCAGCCCGCGATCCAGCCCGCCGAAGCCATGGCCAGGATAGAACTTGACCTCGCCCCAGGTGATCGTCGACGCGTCCTTCCAGTCGTAGCCGCCGCCCGGATTGGTGGCACGGATGGCCAGCCGGTTGAGCCCGCCGGGGTTCACCGCCGCGGTCAGGTCGCAGTCGATCGGCAGTTCGCCCATGATCGAATAGCCGACCAGCTTTTCGTTGAGAAAGACCTCGGCGCGTTGCCGGGCGCCGCGGATATGCAGCCACACCTGCTGGCCCCGGGCCTCCGCCGGGATCTCGATGGTCTTCACCCACCACGACACGCCGACATAGGCGCCGTTCTGCGGCACGCTGTCGTCACCGGCATATTTGTATTCGTCGGGCCCATAGGGGCGCGACTGGAACTGGCCCCAGTAGAACTGCTCGACCGTCGCCGGAAGCGTTACGTCTAGCCCCTTCGCCTGGTAGAGCGCGTCCCAGCCACCCGACGGCGGATTGACCGGCAACGCCTTGAGCGGCGGCTGATCGGCCGGCAACCAGATCCGGTCCGACTGCCACTTGGCGTCGTGGTCCAGCCACAACGTCCAGCCGTCATCGGCAATGTTGAGCGGATCGGCCGGCGCAAGGGCCTGCGCCGGGAGCGTCGCCCCACTCAGGCCCGCCACGGCGCCCGCGCCGGTCAGCCAGGTTCGGCGGTTGATCGAAAAAGCCATGTCTGTTCCCTGAATTGAAATCCGGTCGTCAGGCGACCGGTTGGAGTTGGCCGTCGAGCACCGCCGTGCGCCCGGCTTTGAGAGCGATATCCTTCGAATGGCCCGCACAATGGACCCTTATCGTCTGATCGTGAAGGGACGTCAGGCTGAGCTGCGTCAGCTTGCCGTCGGCCCAGGCGATATCCGCCGCGATGCCGCCGCGCGCCCTGAGCCCCGTGACGTGTCCAACAGGCCAGGCCGACGGCAGGGCCGACAAGGCGTAAAGGTTGCCGTTCCAGCCTTGCAGCAGCATCTCCATCACCGCATTGGCGCCGCCGAAATTGCCGTCGATCTGGAACGGCGGATGGGCGTCGAACATGTTGGGATAGGTGCGCTCCGGGCTCAGCAGGAATTGCAGGATGCTGTGGGCATGGTCGCCTTCGGCCAGCCGCGCCCACAGGTTGATACGCCAGGCCGTGCCCCAGCCCGTCGCCTGGTCGCCGCGGATTTCCAGCGACTTGCGCGCCGCGGCCGCCAGGGCCGGCGTGTCGTGGATATTGATCTGGTACGACGGGAACAGGCCGTAGAGGTGCGAGACATGGCGGTGATGCAGGTCGACCGCCTCCATGTCCCAGTCGTCGAGCCATTCCTGAAGCTGGCCCATCTTGCCCACCTGGTCCGGCGCCAGTTGCGCGCGCAGCGCCTTGATGCGCGGCAGCAGGGCATCCTTGCGGCCCAAGCGCGCCGCGGCGATCTGCGTGCGGTCGAACAGGTCGCGCAGGATCTGGGTGTCGATGGCCGGCCCGGCGCAGATCATGGTGCCGTAGGGATGGGTGTGCTCCGGCGACATCGACGGACAGGTCACCATCCAGCCGTGGCGCGGTTCCTTGACCAGGGCGTCGAGATAGAATGCGCAGGCGCCGGTCATCAGCGGATAGAGCCGCTTCAGCACGGCCTCGTCCTGGCCGTAGTCGTAATGGTCCCACAGGGATTGCAGCAGCCACGCCCCGCCCATCGGCCAGGTGCCGAACTTGGCGGCGTCGATCGGCCCGGTCGCCCGCCACAGGTCGGTATTGTGGTGGCACACCCAGCCTCCGGCGCCGTAGTGCTCGCGCGCCGTGACCCGGCCGGTGACCGCGATGTCCTCGACCAGGGCCAGCAGGGGCTCGACGCATTCGGCCAGATTCCCCGGATCGGCCGGCCAGTAGTTCATCTCGGTATTGATGTTGATGGTGTACTTACCGCCCCACGGCGCGTTCAACTTGTCGTTCCAGATGCCCTGCAGCCCGGCCGCCTGGGTGCCCGGGCGCGAGGTCGAGATCATCAGATAGCGGGCATACTGGCAGTACAGCGCCGCCAGCCCCGGATCGGCGGCGCCCGTCTTGTTGAGGATACGCTCGTCGGTCGGCACATCCGCCATCGCCGTGCGCCCAAGGTCGAGCGACACGCGGCGGAACAGGCGCCGGTGCTCGGTGACATGGTCGGCCAGCAGATCGGCATAGGACCGCATGGCCGCCGCCTCGATCTGGGCGCGCGCCACCGCCGCGGGATCGCCGGAAATGTCGTTATAGGTCTTGAAATTGGTCGCCGCGGCGATCAGCACGGTGATGGCGTCGGCGTCGCGGATCAGCACCTCGCGGTCGCCCGGCGAGACCTGTCCCCCTTCGACGACAAAGCGCACGCGCGTGGTGAAGCTGAGCTTGCCGTCGATGCCCTGCTGGGCCGTATTGACGCCATCGAGGATCAGGTCCGTACCCTCGACACGGCTGTCGGCCTTCTGCGGCGAGGTGAAACTGCCGTGCAGCCACAGGCTTTTGGCGCGGTCCGCCGTCAGGCGCAGGACGATGACCTGGTCCCTGACGCTGACGAAGGCCTCACGCGTGAAACGGATGCCGTCCTGGGTATAGCTCGTGGTGGTCACGGCGCGGTCGAGATCGAGGTCGCGGCGATAACCGGAAGTCTGCGACGACACGCCGGTGGTCAGCAGCAGGTCGCCGATCGTCTGGTACGACATCTGGCGCGGCGGCGTGGCCATCATCGTCTTTTCGATCAGCGCGTCGGCGTCGGTATATTGGCCGGCGAAAATCAGCTTGCGGACCTGGTCCAGGCTGGCCGCGGCGCCGGTGTGCGCCGGCTGGTAGGGCGAGCCCGCCCACAGCGTGTCCTCATTCAGTTGCAGCCGTTCCTGGGCGACGCCGCCGAAGACCATGGCGCCCAGGCGGCCATTGCCGATCGGCAGGGCTTCGGTCCATTCGACGGCCGGCTGGCGGTACCACAGCATCAGGTCGCCCTGCGGCGCTCCTGCCTTCCCCTGCCCTGCCCCTTGAGCTTCGCCTATGGCCGGCACAGCCAGCCCTGCGGCGGCCAGCATGAGGGTGGATCGGCGTGTCGGATGGGGCATAAGCAATACCTGACAGGAACGCGGGAAGAAAAATGACGCCGACTTTTTCAAATCGGCGTCAAGTCGACCAGCTTGCGATTACCCGGCGAAACACGCGTCCAGGCAACAACGGGGAGCTGGAGTTGGATCCCGCCGCCAAGGGAGGCTAAGCGGCGGGAGGCAGATCCGGGCCCTCCGGCAGGGCCCGGAGCGGACTAGTACTTGTAGCGCAGGCCGATCGTGATCTGACGGCCCGTCGAGGCGTAGGACTGCACCACCGGCTGGGCGCTGTAGAGGTAACGGTTGGAGGTCTGGTTGGTGAGGTTCAGACCTTCCAGGCGCATCGACAGATGCTGGTCGAAGTTCCAGCTGAAGTTGGCGTCGACGTTCATCGTCGATTTCGAGAAGGTGAAATCGTTGATCAGCGGGCTATCGCAGGCCACTTCGGTCGCCGAGGTCGCGGCCGGCGTCGAGGTGTTGGTCGCCACCTGCAGGCCCGGGTTACAGGAACCGGCGGCGATCGGGTAGCTGGTGTCATAGCCGGCGCGCTGGGCGATCGAGACGCGGGCCGAGAACTGCGGCACTTCGTAGTAGAGGGTGAAGTTGATCGCATCGGGCGACGCGTTCAGCCACGGGCCGTTGGCGTAGGTCGGGGCCTTGGTGACCACGCCCTTCACTTCCGTGCCCGGGTCGAGAATGTACTTCAGCTGCGAGTCGATATGGGTGGCGTTCAGCTGAATGCCGAAGTTGCGGACGAATTTCGGCATCCACTTGAAGTGATCCGGCAGGTAGCTGAGATCGGTCTGGAAGTTGAATTCCGCGCCGCGCACATAGCCGCCGGGGGCATCGCGATACTGGCGGGCCGTCACCGAGTCGTTGGCGGTGATATAGGCCAGTTGGTTGACGTTGGTGAACTGGGCCTCCAGCGCCGTCAGGCCGTCGGCGCTGAAGAACGACTGGATCGGCGCGTCATACAGCACGGTCTGCGGGAAGGATTTGATCTCCTTGTCGAACAGGGCGATCGACACCAGCGAGTTCTTGGCAAAGTACCACTCCAGGTCCCAGTCGTAATTGGCCGAACGGAACGGCTTCAGGTGGGTATTGCCGATGGTCAGGCTGCCGCCGGTCGACGAGCCGTCGGACGGGACCGACACGGCCGAGATTGCCGGATTGAGGTTGCCGAGCAACGGCCGCGCCATGTCCTTGGACGCCCCGATACGCATATAGAGATTGTCCATCAGGTGATAGCTGAGGTTCAGCGACGGCAGCGTGTCGGTGTAGTGGTTGGTGTCCTCGACCGGACGCTGCTTGTTGTCGTGGCCCGTCGCATCGACGCTGGTCGTCGCTTCGCGCACGCCGACATTGCCGGTCAGCTCTCGGCCCAGGATCTGATACTTGAAGTCGACCTGGACATAGGCGCCGCCGTCGTTTTCGGTCACGCCGTACTGGGCGCTGCCGCTCTTCAGGTTGGTCAGGCGGAAGTCGCCGTACTTGTTGACGCAGTTGCAGTCGAAGCCGAAGACCTTGGAGAAGGCCGCGATGTTCGGGGCGAAGAAGCTGGTCGGCGTGCCCGCCGCCAGGTCCAGGCCCTGGCCGAAGGTATGTACCGAACCCAGCGACGCCACGGAGACGCCGGCTTCCTTTTCGGTCGGGGCCAGGGTGTCGGTCGGACGTTCCCACTGGTTGGTCGAGAAGGTGTACTTCTTCAGGTCGCCGCCGAAACGGACCTCGTAGGTGTCGCTCACATTCCAGTCGAAATCGACCTTGATCTGGCCATAGGTGTTGTCGGTGTCGCGGATATAGTTCCGCATCGCCGAGAAGCCCTTGACGATCCCCCACTGCGAGGCGTCAGCGACGTTCCAGCCCGGATTGACGACCGGCATCTTCGGGCTGCCGCGTTCGTCATAGGTAAAGGTCTCGGGGCGGTCCATCGAGTCGAATTCGACCAGCAGGCCCTGGTTGATATTGACCGACTTGGACATGCCGACGACGGCGTCCATCTTGAAGGTGCTGCTGAAGCGGTGATTGAAGTCCACCGACAGCTGGTCGAAATTGGTGGTGTAGATGCTGGCGTCCGCCGCCGAACGCCAGTCGACGTTCGACAGTTGCAGGTAGTCGGCGACGCCGTTGTCGACCTGGGCGGCCAGGACCTTGGTCGCCGGACGGCCGAGCAGCGAAATCATGCCGCCGATGCCGTAGGGGTCGGCGACGTAGCCCACCGATTTCGGGTTGTTGTAGTAGTCGTACGGATCGAGGTCGTACGGATTGACCGAGAAGATGTTGGTCCCCAGTACCGCGGCCTTGCCGTCCGAACCGGTCGAGAAGGCCGGGGTCGTGCCGTATAGCTGGGCGCCGCAATCGACGGCATAGGTGATCGCCGTCGCCGCCTGGGCTGTACACTGGCCGGGATACAGGCCGCGCTTGGTGGCGATGCTGGCCGAGCTGGTCAGCGTATTCAGCGTCGCATTGGTGTTGTTGCGGTTCAGGCCGACGCTCTGGATCTGGTAGTTCGTGCTTTCGTTATGGAAGCGCGAATGCAGGTAGTCGACGGTAATACGCGTATCGTCGTCGACCTGGGCCTGGAAGGACGAAGTGATGCCCAGGCGTTCGGAATGCAGTTCCTGGTCGTTGAGCGTCGCCAGGGCCGGGATACGCACGGTCGAGTCGTCATAACGGCCGGCGGTCGCATTCGAAGACGGATACAGCGCCGCGTAGGCCGCGGGATTGGAGCCCGTCATCGCCGCCAGCACTTCCGGATTGGAGATGGCCGGCGTGTTGCAGACGGTCCCGACGGGCATCGAGGCGCCGCCGGTGGTGCACGGGCCGGCCGCCGTCAGGACCGTCTGGTTGAAGGTCGTGCCCGTCGGCGCGGCGAAACCGGCATATTGCGGATATTCGTTGCCCGTCCACGACGTGCCGCGATAATCGTAGTCGGCGGAACCGCCCGAGCGCCCATAGGAATCGATCGACGTGTCGCGCGATTGCGAGGCGACCGAGATCAGGAAGCCCAGCTTACCGTTGTCCCAGCGCGTCGAATAGAGGCCGGCCAGGCGCGGGTTCTGGTGCTTGCCGTTTTCGTAATAGGCGTCTTCGGCCGAGATGGCGAACTTCTGGCCCTTGTAATCGAATGGATGGCCGGTGTTCAGGTCGACAGTGGCGCCCAGGCTGCCTTCATCGGTCTGGGCGTCGGCGGTCTTGCGCACCTGGATGCTGTTGAACAGTTCCGAGGCGAAGGTGTTGAAATCGAAGGCGCGCGAACGGTTCGGGCTGGTGCCGGAATCGTTGGAGCCGGCGGTCGACAGCGCTTCCATGCCGTTGATGCGCACGCGGGTGAAGTCGCCGCCCAGGCCGCGCACCGAGATGGTCCGCCCTTCCCCGTTGTCGCGGTCGATCGAGATGCCCGGAATGCGTTGCAGGCTTTCAGCCAGGTTGGCTTCCGGGAACGAAGCGATGTCGTCGGCGTTGATGGCATCCATCATTACGTCGGAATTGCGCTTGGTGTTCAGCGCGCTTTGCAGCGACTTGCGGTAGCCGGTGACGACGACCACCTGGCTGTCGTCCTTTTTCGCCGTGGCGTCGCCACCATTTTGCGACGCGTCCTGAGCCTGGGCGCCGAACGCCGCCCCACAGGCGAGCGTTAGCGCTACCATGGAGCAGCCCAATAAAATCTTCCCGCTCCCCGAGCGCACTGTTTTCTTCGTCATGTTTTTTTTCCTGGCGTTCCCGTGGCGGTCGTTATCGCCACCTTCCCTGACATTCCAGCGCTTCATGGCACCGGTGTCACTGCCTCAACGCATAACATGAATTCGCAAAACGCCAAGTCATTATTTCGACATGAATGCCATTTTATAAGTTTATTTTTACAAATCCGTGCATATCCGTGGCCAAATGGTCACATTTTCACACGGTGAATAAGCATACATTGCAATTATTATATTTGATTTTGAAATTATTTATTTCGACATGGAAATATATACCATCTCACGCCGAGAATGATATTCAATACACAAGCGCACGTGCCATCTATACATCAAAATTACTTTTGACGTCACGCCGCCACCCCGGGGAAATTCCCGGCAGCCTGTTCCATGGAGAGCCGGATCGTTTCCGGCCTCTATTTGTGAGACGAGGCAGCGCGTCAAAACGGACATGCCCTGTCAGATTTTTGTCATGCTTTGAAAAACAGCCCGCCCGGCCAAGGCACCTTAGATCGCTATGATGTTAGGTGGAAACATCATAGCGATCTAAGTCTTTGCCTGGTCGCGCAATTTATCCGAAAAGTGGTACCCACTTTATCGGATTGCGCTCTAGAAGGTGTAGCGCAGCCCAAGGGCGAACGATCGCCCGCTCACGTGGGTATCCTCGACAAGCTGGGCGACGGTGCCGTCCCAGCTCTCCGACCGTTCATTGGTCAGGTTCTGCCCCTCGAAGGTCAGCGCCAGATGCGGCGTCACCTTGTAGCTCGCCGAACAGTCCCAGAACTGGGCCGGCCTGACGCCTGAGGCGTCGGCGTTGAAGGGCCCCGGCACCGCCGTCAGGTACTGGTCGCGGTAGTTGGTCGACAGCCGCGCCTGGAACCGGCCATCGTCGTAATAGACCGTCGCGTTGTACGAATTGCGCGACAGGTCCACCAGATCCGCCTTGACCGTCGCCGGGCCCGTCGCCGTCGTCGTCCGGTAGGTGATGCCGCTGGCGACGTAGGTGTAGTTCACGAGGACGCCGAACTTCGACCAGATCCCCGGCAGAAAACGGAACTGCGCCTGATAGTTCAGCTCGATCCCGCCCAGCGGCCCGCCCTTGGTGTTGACCACGGTCGAGATGGCGAAATCGTCGGTCGGCGCCACGCCCGTATTGGCCAGCAGGGTATCGGGCAGGCCCGTCGTCGCATAGGGTGCGATGTGGGTCAGGGTCTGGATGTAGGTAGAGATATGTTTGTAGAACAACCCGACGGCCGCGATGCCGCCCGGGCTGTGGTACCATTCATAGGACAGATCGACCGTTGTGGCGCGATAGGGTTCAAGATTGGGATTGCCCGTCGATACGGACCGCCGCCCACCATTGACCGTCACGCTGGTCGCCCCGTCCAGATCCTCCAGCGGCGGCCGCGACATGACCTGCGCCGCGCCGAAGCGCCACAACGAGCGATCGCTGGCCTCCCAGACCAGGTTGAACGACGGCAGCAGATCGGCATAGGTCCGCGCCGCCGAGGCCAGCCTATAGCCGCTGGGATCGACCGCGGTGGAAACATTGTCGTAATACAGGACTTCCTGTCGCGTCTGCACGGCACGCAAGCCGAAATCGCCACGCAGCGGCCGTCCGAACACGATCTGCTTGAACCACAGCTTGGCATAGGCAGCCAGGTCGGTCTCGGTGACGGACTGGTTCAGCCCCCGCGCCGCCGCATTGGTGGTCGACAGCGCCGTCCGGCCGCTGTCGGCAAACAGGTCGTAGGCCTTGATGAAGGCATCCGCATCGGGCTCCAGCCAGCAGCGCGGCGTCCCGGCCGGCGGCGAAACCGCGCCTAGGCCGCAGAACGTCCGCGTCAACTGGCTCAGCGGCACCGAAGGCACGGGGAAGTCGTACTCTCCGTCGTCGAAGCGGTAGCTGACGTCGCGGTTGCTGTAGCGCTGGGCCTGAAGGCCGGCGACCAGCCGGTAATGGCTGCTCGGATCGTAGGTGACCTTGGCGATCAGGCTGTCGGTGTCATTATAGATGAAGTTCGGGCGCAGCCGAATTTCCGGCCCGCTGGCCCCGGTGCCGCCCGGCTGGGTAAGGCGCGGCCCGAAATACCAGTTGGCCGGGTCGGTGACGTCGAAGCCGTAATCGATCGCCGGCCGGTCGCGGCCGGTCGTGCGTGTGTCGAACGCATAGCCGTCGACATTGAAGCGATCGATCTGGACCAGCATGTCTTCGTAATTGCTGAAGGCCGAGCGTGAGCCGCCGGCGGTGACCTCGAAGAACAGCTTGTCGCTGAACTTGTGCTTCAGCATCAGCGACACCTGGCTGAAATCGGTCTCGAAATCGTCGACGCCCACTTCCGAACGCACATCCACATTGTCGAACAGGCCGTAGGTCATGGTGCCGCTGGCGTCGAGTTGGACATCGCGCGGCACGATCTCGGGCTTGCCGCCCTGGGAGGCGCCGCGGCTAAAACCGATGGCTTCCAGGAAATGGTCGGTGCGGCGCGTACGGAAGCGCGAATAGAGGCCGTCCAGGCTGAGCGTCGTCCGCTCGTCGATCTTCCACTGAAGGCTGCCGTCGGCGCCCAGCCGGTCGACCGTGCCGGTCAGGTCGGTGTAACGATAGAATTGCGGGTGATAGGTCGTGGCCTGGTTGGCCAGGTTGTAAGCCGCCAGCGACGCATCGAGATCGGCCGCCGGCACGTCGCACAATCCGCCCGTTCCCGCCGTCGGCCGGCAAAACCCGCCATTGGCCGTGCCCTGGTTCCAGCCGCCGCTGTTGACGCCCTCGATATCCAGCGGCGTCGTCGACCAGGCCAGCGAGAACAGCGCGCCGAAGCGGTTCTGGTCGAAGGTGTTGCTGAAGAAGAAGGCGCCGCGGCGCCCCGTCCGTTCGCTCTGGTCGTTATAGGTGACCTGCTGCGATAAGGCCAGCCTCAGCCCGCGCTTGTCGAAGGGGTGCGGCGTGTACAGGATGACGGTGGCGCCCAGCGAGCCGTCGGGCTGGTCGGCCTCGGAGGTCTTGCGCACGTCGATGCGGCTGAACAGTTCCGACGGGAAGATGTTGAAGTCGAAGCCGCGCCCGCGGTTGGTCCCCTGGCTCGGCCCGTCGGTCGAGGCGTGCGCGCTGATATTGTTGATCTCGATCCCGGTGAATTCGGGCCCCAGCCCGCGCACGGTGATGGTGCGCCCCTCCCCCTGGTCGCGCGAAATGGCGACGCCGGCGACGCGCTGGATCGCCTCGGCCACATTATTGTCCGGGAACTTGGCGATGTCCTCGGCGACGACGCTTTCGATGCCGCCGCTGTAGGCGCGGCGCACCGACAGCGACTGGACCAGGCTGGCGCGGTAGCCGCGGACGATCACCGTCTGCGTGGGCCCCTCCGCGCGCGGACGATCGGGGGCGACGACCAGCGGCGTTCCGTGGCGCTGTATGATATAGGAGCCGCCGCCGGTGACCACCACCTCCAGATCCGTATCGGCCGTCAATAGCGCCAGCGCCGTCGCCACCGGATAGTCGCCGCGCAACGCCTCGGCCCTTTTGCCCGCAACCAGGCTGGGGGAAAAGGCGACCGTTACGTGCGCCGCGGCACCGACCGTCGTCAGGGCGTCGGCCAGGGGCTGGTCGGGCAGGTTGAAGCTGTACTTGGCCGGGGCGTTCGCGGCGCGGGCAGGCACGGCCGTCAGGGCCAGCCCGGCAATCAGGCCGAAGAGAAGGGCGCGAACGGTCATTTCCTGCCTGGCATCGCGGGGCAATTGCTTTTCTGGCCCCATCGTAAGACGTCTGATACCGCCCGATCGGACATGACGGCAAAGATTTTTCAACCGGCCGGACGCTGCTATCCGACGGTTAGTCTAGCACCGTGTCCTCAGCGCGACAATTCGATCCGCTGTCCGACACGCTGGGCGTGCAAGCCGTTCATTTTCGCCATGACCACGGCGAATTCCTCGGGATCGTTGGTCTCGAAAATGCCCGAGACATGCAGGTTCGCGGCCTGCCCATCGGTGACGACGACCTTCACCGGGCCGTAGCGGTTGATCTCGTCGGCCGCGTCCTTCAGCGTCGCGTTCGAGAACACGACCTCGCCGTGGCGCCACGCCGTCACCGCATCGACCGACGGCCGGTCGACGACCGGCTGGGCGCCGCCGGCGATGGTGGCGCGGTCACCCGGCTGCAACTGCGCCTGAAGGGCGGTCGCCCGGTCACCGCTCAGCCGGCTGAGCGCAACCCGTCCCTTCAGAAGCGTCACCGTGACGCGGCCCGTGTCCCGCCGCACGATGAAGGAGGTCCCCAGATCGCGGACCCTCGCCTCACCCGCGTCGACGACGAACGGATGGTTGGCATCATGCTCGACGTCGAATACCGCCTCGCCGCGCTCCAGC
>FTIZ01004097.1_pt2 | contig 16444 bp, 24 predicted proteins | sample 1658381 | NCBI WGS metagenome assembly FTIZ01 (sample SAMEA3914822, study PRJEB12502) | metagenome | biome: forest; material: soil | place: USA | collected 2012-03-12 | depth 0.1 m
GAGAGTGTCTCGGCGAAACACGGTGCGTTTGAGAAGGTCACCGGCGCCGTCCGGGCAACAAAGACGGTTGTTGTTGGACCATTCACTGGCGAGAGAAACGAGCTTGTGTGGTCGAGCAGACGGGACTGGACAACAACGGTTTTCTTGAGTCGAAAGTGGCTCGCAACCCGGTGCGTCTTGTTGACAGGTTTCAGAGTGTCGTCTCCAGCTGTCTTGCCTTGTAGGTGTTATTGTCACACGGCATTCGCACCTCAAATCATGTGCCATGCCAATGTTGAAGCGTGCTGCTGCCGCTCTCCCGCCGCCAGAATAGTGAACTGGCGGTTCATAGGAAAGACCCAGAGCACCAATGACTCGTGGTGGCCAAAGGCTTCTTTCTGGCCTTCTTCATTGGCTATCAAGGTTAGTATGAATCAAGCAGCTGATGGGCGGAACTGATGAAGTGCCGATGGAGGGACCTGATCGATGGAAGAGGGTCTTGGTTGCGTTAGGACTTGTTTGACGTTTCACAGAGCTTTCCAACACGACGCAGCTTTTCTTGGGCCAATACTGTGCCCTGTATCCTGTGCTCTGTGTCCTTCCCTGTGTCCTGTGTGCTGCGTCCCGCGTGCTATGTGCTGTGTCCACGGACACAACGACGGCAAAAAAGCACCGAGATGCCGAGCATGCTTGGACTCGGCGGACGAGGTGAGCTGATAGCGTTCCACGACAGCTGTGCTAGAAAACGCTTTGCCGTAGGAATCGGACAGATCAACGGGCAAGTCTGTCGATTGGGTTGGTGAGGAGGGACGAATCGGCTGGCTGACTGGCTGGCCGACCAACTAAGTGACTGATGGGGAAGCGTATAAAAACTCCAGGAAAAGCACGACAGAGCGCCGGCTTGATGCGAGTAACCGCGCCATCGCACGCCCCCGCACGCTCCCGCCGTCGTATCACGCCGAGCTTGCCTTCTTCCATCTGACGTGTTTCGATACAATTTTCTCGAAATCCCACCGGGGGTGCTCGATGTTGTGCAAGGAAATTGCGATGCTCTGTCGGAGGTCGGAGGCGCGGGAGGGGAGAGGAGGGGGTCCGACCTGGTCCGGGAACCGTGTTCCCCCATTCGGCCACATGGCACAGGGCGTCGTCGCCTGTCGGATTGGGGCTCAACCCGCACACACCAACCAGGCACACACACCACCCTCACCTTGTAGTGGTGGTGGGGGCAGGGGCTGGACTCAATCCCGTTCATATCCTGAGCGCGGGCGGGCAGCAAGGTACATACCTAACTATGTACCAACTGTACAGTATGTTCGGAGTAATGTCAACGCTGACTAAACGTAAACTACCTACAGAATACATAGCACCGTGATCGGCATGCCACCGAAAAGCTTGATTTCCAGTTGGGCATGGGTACTACTCGCTGGGGACGTTCACACGGGCCACTCAACGACGAATCGAGTCCAAGATCAGATGCATTCTCCAAGATGGGTTCGACGATCGCCCGTTGGCTGGAAGTAAGCAGCCGCAAACATGTTGACTCTGTGGCTCCGAGTCCGAGTTGAAGTTGTGCAACAGCAGCAAAGAAAAGAACGCCCCTTCATGGTGATCTCATGCAGCAGCGCGGAGGGGCAAGAGGTGGCAGTTGACAAGCACCATGCCACGCCATTGACCCGCTATAAAGCCCAGCCCTTTGACTCACCACCCAGTAACAAGCCAGAAACCTCCCATGAGACCCGAGTCTCATTCACCACACCGGTGTCGTTCGGGAGTTTTTGAGACAAGCAACTAGGTATCGTCAGATCGACCAAAAATTCCACGCGTCTCAGACGAAAAAGACGTCGCCGCCGGGCTGCGCACTGTCCCTCGGTCGCCATCCCCGCCGTCCTGGCACTCGGTCTGCCACGCACACGACTGCCTGTTTCTTACACAACATGAAAGGCTGACCAGACATCGCTCAAGCATGGACATCGGATGGACACCAGATGGGCTCCGGATGGCCGGGATCCCGACTTCGTTTCGAACGCTCGGCTTCTGCGGCTGACCAAAGGTCATACCTACTGCGTGCCTAGATTCATCAGCACCACGAGGCGGCGCAAGGAGCTGTTGACTGGTCCAGTTCCAAGCCGGGGGAGTCCCAGAGGAGGAGAGGGGGGCAGGCAAAGATGGTGGGCTGCGTGTCCAGATGCGGAAAGCCAGGATGCTCATTCCGAACCCCAATTGGCCCGCGCTCGAACGCTCCAGCTGCTCTTCCAGCACCACTATCAACGGCACGCTCGGCATGGCTTCGCGTGGTGTGGACTTTCGAAAACGACTCAGATGTCGTTGACATCACCGGATGGCAACCACTACACACCTACCTACCTACCTACGTAAGTTACCGTTGAGACCGGACTGATACAGTGTGGGCATTCAGTTTCCGATTACTTGCAGCACCACGGCACCACAGACGGCCCCGAAAGTCCTGGGCATATCATCCTATTCAGCCTATCAACGCTGCGTCTGAGGACCAGCCGCTCCCGCCTCGATACACGGCAGCACGTTAGTACATAGTAGCCAGCATACAGGAGCGCAACCACCGGGCTTATTTTTAGCTGGCTTGCAATATGCCAGTTATTGCCGGCCGTGAATCATGAATCGCAAGGCCTCTCTGGTGTTCCCGTATCGGCGGAGACGAAGGCGGAAGCGGAATTGCACCATGTGGCCTGCCTGGGAGGCGATCCCCAACACCGGTTCTCTTCTTATCTCCCCGTGCTTCACCCTTGATGAAGACGGGGAGTGGCTGAGCTTCAAGCTGTCACTCAGGGGATTCTTGGCGCCCAAGGTGATGTGATCATGATTGACGTTAACGTTTGACTGCGAGCCTTGGTTTCAGCCTCCTCGTGTGCCGGGCTCCTCGCCCATTTTTGTCAACGTTTTTGCCATGAACGACCTCTGTAAGATCCCGTACAGTCTGTGTATCCAGTGTTTATGCCTAGATATGCAAACCAAAACCGCCGCCATTGTGGTGCCCTGGGTTTACAGACGCGTTGCCGCCATGCAATGACTCCATTGTTTTTTGGAGTGAGTTTGCCGTATCTCGATGCCATTCTGGTACTCCCGTTTAGCCGTATCGCGCAATGAGCAACTGCTGGCAACATCATCGTGTGTAAGGAAGGGAGGGAGCAGCAGCGAGGTGGCATTTCATTCCCAACTTCCCGGATTCAGTTTAGCTGCAATAAGCTCCCGCAGACTGGATTGCTAACATTAGTACAGTTGCCCCGCCCTCTGCACCAGGCAATCAAGTGGTCTCTTATGGTGCTTTATGATTCCAGATTGAAACCCCCATACAATTCCATGGCGTTACCGGGAGGATGGGGACGCAAGGTTCAAGCACCGACTGACATGGCTAGGATAGCCTGTCCAAAAGTTCCCATTCTCCAGCGACAATCCGGGGAAGTCTGGGACCCGCAGAGCGCACCGTTTCCCGGCTACTGGCTGTCTTGTTGGGCTCCCACGGCAATTACCATGAGCAATAAGAGTCGGATCCAAGCCCGCCGAGCCCGTCTTTTATCGGGTTTTTATTGTTTTGATGCCATAATGGGGGAGCTCTATCAACAAAACTGCATCGCTCTGAGACGGCGATCCATGATGGATGGCATGGAGCGGTTCGCCTTAACCGGCGGCTGGCGCCCCCCCTCGTTCCCAATGGGCATTATTGTTGAGCGCCTTGAGTGATGTGATCAGATGAGCCTTGGGACGACGTGCCTGCAAGCGGGTCGCCCACGCGACCGAGAGCGGGAATGCGCAGGACGGGGGACAAAGTGGAAGTACCGCAGGCTTCAGGCAATGGCAGTCCGCCCTGGCACCCATCCATCCCGCTCCTGTCACGAACACAGCATTGCAAAAAGGGCCACGGCAAAAGACCTGTTCCGCGTCTGGGTGTGTTTGACAGTGGGATGGAGACAATTCCGAGCCCAGGCCATGTGTTTTACGTGTATCTGGCGTACGGGATCGAGGGCGCCACGAGACGGGGGTTGTCAAAGGCCTGGGACGGCAGCGGGGAGGAGGGGTGACTTGCCGATTGGCCGCTACGGCCTTCGCCTCGCTGGCTGCCCTAGTGCACACTTAGGGCCAGGCACAACTTCCATCTCGCCATCCAAGAATTCCGTCCCGTTCATACCAGGTACTGTATTCTGTAACCTACAGCACCCACAGTAAGCAACCCGTCGCACCCCCCAAAGACAGGCATAGCCAAGGGGTGGCCGTATCAGAAAGCCGCTTCTCGGGGTGATCGCCAATTTTTTTAATATGTTTTGCCCTTTCTTCTGATACAACACCGAAGCTTGCATACGCTTAGTCCCACTTCATTCGACCCGGCGTGAGGTCACCACGGCCACGACCGCCCGCCAGACAGATCGATTGGCACCCTCTCAAGGGGCGGGTGACATGCTCGTTTGCGGGCCTCTCGCGGTTCCTGATCTTGTCCGTCCTGGCCTGCTGTGGCTCTCTCGCGGGCTCGCACGGGTGCCGACTCGGCACAATTGTTCCTGGCGCTAGTGGTACTGCCGCTCCAGGATGTGTTCGCGGGGCGGGCTTTGGGAGCCGGGCGAGGGCAAGGGCGAGGGCGAGGACCAAAACAAGTCGAGAGAGGATGTACCGAGATGGCGGGGTTTGGAAAAGCCGCCTCCGCCTATCCATTCCATGTCTGGCGACAATCCTTTGTCGTTGTCGTTGTCAGCGGCGCCGAGTTTCGAGCACGGCCTTGTGGGACATGGCGACGGTCGTCGCACGGACAACATCACGCATCTTACTTTCTTACTCGTCCTCCTCGCAGGTAAGGTGTATCTCCCTGCCTTACAGACCCGAGACGACGTTTCTGGTCCCGCTATCCGGGCCTTTCTGCTGAGCTCGTCCTCGGCGCCCCGCTCTCTTCGCGATGTTGCATCAATTGCGGGTTGTCTCGTGGAAGCTGCCAGCCCGCGGTTTCCTCAGCAGCGGGAACAACACTGGCAATACCCGTCCTTCCACATGCCCGAGCAATTTGACTGGCAGGAAGGAGTTTGGTTCGATCCGTGATCCATGATCCCTCCTTGCCCTCCAACGGTATGGGCCGCCCCCGCCCTCGGGCCACCACAAAGATCGCTCAGAGCAGCCAGCCTGAACCCATGCTTTTGCGGCCGTGCTGCTAGATCTGCTGGAGTTTCCGACTTGGGGCTTGGGGCTTGAGGCTTGGTTACCTATCTCTGCATACCTACCTGCCTTACCCACATGGGATCGTCGGCAGGTGCTGCCATGCTAGCAAGTCTCAGTTTCTCGATGAGCTGCTGGTTGCTGGTTGCTGGCTGCTGGTTGCTGGCTGCTCTTTCCTGGTTGCACACATGCCCCCGTTAGTTCGGCACTATCCTGACCCGAACTGGTGGCCGCTGCGCGCCTTCCCTGTGTCCCCCTACCGCAAGGACTTGCAGACCTTGAAGTGCCAGTGAGCTTCACGCACGCTTTCAGCTTCCTTCCCGGTCTCTTCCTCCTCTATCCGCTGTTCCATCTTCATAGTGCAACTCCACGACCGTGACGACCTAAGCACAGCTGTGCGTTTTGGCAGCGTAACCATCCTAGGTGCTCGACAGGACGGCATCTGCTGCCTGGTGAGGCCATCGACTCAGTCGTTTCAAAGTTCTCCCCCCCAAGACCAAGAGGAGCAGGAGAAGCTTGTCTTCAAGACCACCATCCGGTGCCTGCCTCGAGCCACCTTCGAGCCGACGGAACCTCATGACCGTTTTGGCCTCGAGGATTCAGCTTCCGCGCCTGGCATCCGCACCGCGATTCCTGCACCCGCGCCGGAATCACTGGCGCGGGAGGGTTTGTCAGAGCCAAGGTACATCCAGGGCGGCGCCTCTTTTAGACGGCGGCTGAAGGCTCTTTGCTTTCTTCGGTGTCTTACACAAAAGGGTACGTACCCCCCAGGCAGTACCCACCACTATACGCCGCACCTCGACACTGACATTGACCATCTCCATCTGCAGATACGCACGCCATACCCCGGCCCCCTGCTCTGCCCACCTACCCGCAGCTCTTGCCGTCTCCCGGTCGATTGGACCGCCTCTGACGAGCTCAGCTTGCCGCAGCGCCTCCTCAGTCTGGATGGTTGGCAGGACTTGCGGGTGGACGACCTCTTGACAGGATTCCGATATTGAAAAGGCCCGCCATCCGGCAACTTCCTGACGCTCGTCTCGGAAGAATCTCTGTCCTGCCAGCTGCATACCTTTCTCACACCCTCGGTATCAGTCTCCACTTCTGGACTTGGATTTGTCTTCTCCATCTTTACTTCCTGCTTGTCATTCTCCCTCCCCCCCTCTTGGGCTGCTGTCACTAGGACATTGCTTGAGCCGAGACATAGCCTTCCTAAACACCACGGCTTATTGCCTACTTGAACTCGATCCCGGACTTCTCCCACCCACCACTTCCACAGTCTTGTTTCAACCTAGCCCCATTTTATTCGCTGTCACGATCCGGCCTCTGTATCAGGACACAGTCGTGGGAGACACCAGTCACAAACTTTGGTCCCTCATCGCGAGGAGACCGCCAAGATGCCGGTTTTTTGTGCCTACTGCGGCAAGAGCTTCACTCGCAAGGAGCACTTGGAGAGGCATATACCCCAACGTGAGCATCTGAGTTCAGCACCCAGGGCTCGTTACTTCACTAACACCTTGTCCCCACCAGATACCAACGTCAAACCGCATCGTTGCAGCTCCTGTCAGCTCTCCTTTGCTCGACGGCAAGTCTCCGTCCGCTTCATGAGTATGATAAACATGGGCAGATAAATTTGAGCTAACAAAGACCACCAACAGGGATCTGCTACAAAGACATCACACAACATATCACGAAGCCAGAGATCCTATGGAGCCGCTACCGGGAGGAGCAGCCCCTGTCGCTGGGCGAACGCCTATCGCCTGCCAAAACTGCGCCAACGCAAAGACGGGGTGTGATAAAAAGGTGCCTTGCACGAGGTGTGCCGAGAAGAATCTGCCGTGCGAGGCACGGTTTGCGAGACGATCGTCGAAGGCAGCCCTCCGCGCTGCGCATGCGACTGCTGTATTCCAGGACGCACTCGCCCAATCATCACAGCAAGGACAACCACCCCAGGGGGCCAGCATTGCCTTCATGGATGCTAACCAGAACGGAGTAAAGGTGGAGAGCAGCCGCTCACCCTCAGCAATCGAGGTCGCCATACCGGGCGATCGTGTTGAAGAGGGGTCTCCAAGGAGACACCACTCCCAAGTCGGCCTCGGGGATTTCCCATCCCCTCACACGAGATTAGAGGGCGGGTTCGACGACTTCATGCACATGGGCAACGACTTTACTGTCCAGGAAGCTACCTACCAGGACCTGATGGGATGGCCCGACTTCCAGATGGACCTAGACCCCTATCCAAGCGCTGTCTCACTTGCCAGGCCAGATGTTTCAATGCCAGTCTTTCCAGACCTCAGCAACGTCTCGCCCCCATCGGAACTTGTGACGGCCTCATCGTCATCGTCGAGAGGCTCTATTCACACCCCTGAAACCAGCATGGTTTCAGGAACTGAGTTTGATCACACCTTGAAGCCCTTGGAGTTTGCAATGGCCGCTCCGACAGACAACTCAATTCCCGAGTTTGAGGTTGTCATTGTGGCCGAAGGGGCGTGGAACTTGGCGCGGTGCAACCCACCATCCTTCTCTGGCAACTGCCCGCGTACGGCAATTGTGCATCTCGAGTGCCTGGAGCAAAAGTCCAAGCAAGAGGGAACTTGGAGCTCTCTGGAAAAGTACCTGGAGGAAGCTGACTGGGATGCCTCCGACTTGACTTCGGTCGTGCCCCTCAGCCCTCGCACACGGGACAAGATGCTTGCCATCACACAAAGCTTTCTGCACAAAGCCCTCGAGATCCATCGTGGAGGTCTGAATGGCTACCCAAAGAGTGGATATTCCAGCCCCGGGGATTTCAACTTTATCGTCTTACCGCCCTCCAAGATCCTCGAGTACTTCCTCCGCAGCTACGTCCGCAGCCTATCAGTCTACTACCCCTTGGTAACGGCCGGCTGTGTGGATCCGAACGAAATGCTGCAGAACAACCAGGCCTCAACTTTGCTGGTCCTGCTCATGATTGCACAAGGCGCGGCTGCTATGCCAATGGCGGAGGCCCGGTATCTGTCGGCGGGCCTGACGGAGACTTGCCGCATTTCCCTCTTCGACATTGTTGAAAAGGATGTCGAACTTTCCGCGGATCCCATCGCACTTCGTTGTGCCCTGCTCTTCATTGTTCTCGGCGCCTGGAGTGGGGACAAGTGGCTTATGGACATTGCTATGGGCCAGCGGGGCATGTACATGTCGGTGAGTAACGGATGAGGGGCTCCTGTGTCGTTCGGGATTTCCGGGCGCCTGCTGACCTCTAATCTCTCAGATGATCAAACATGCTGGTATGCTAGAACCACAGCCCTCGGCGATACCGGGGCTCAACAGTTCGACCACCACCGAACTTCAATGGCGCGCTTGGGTTCAGCGGGAGACTCGGAACAGGTAAGCATCAGTCTCTATCCGACGCATGACATGGCTCGCCAGCTTACACGCCATCCAGGCTGGTTTACAACTACGTTATGCTCGACCAGGAGCTCAGTCTTTTCCACGACACGGCACCCCTGTTTGCCATAACTGAGCTCCAATGCCCCCTGCCGGGACCCGAGGTGCTTTGGATGTCGCACAGCTCGGAACAGTGGTTTTCAGCTTTGCAATCGTTGCATGTCTCTCCAGCCAACGTTAACCCTCAGATTCTCAGCACTCCGTCAGCCACCCCGTCACTTCATGAACTCTTCCAGGACTTCCTCCACGACAACCTGCTCAGGCAGCAACCCAACCTTTCCCCGCAGCAGTTGAGGTTGATTCTACACCCACTTCAGGCGTTGGTGTGCCATTTACGCCAGATGGTCTCGTGCTTTGTGGACGTTTTCGGTACGCCGCGTACCAGCACGTTTCCCGTGACCAAAGCCTCGACTCTCCACCGACTGGAGGAAGTGCAAGGCTTGCTCCAAAAGTGGTATGATCTTACCATGAGCTACAGCAGAGGAAACCCGGGCTGTCCCGTCACGCATTGCAACCTCGTCATCTACCATCTCATTTCCCTCAACGCAGTGACCAACTTTCCCGAGATTGAGCGTCTGGCCCGCCGTGAGGGATTCGGTGGCTTATGTTGGGAGCTGCCGCTGCGCCACGAAAAGTGCATATTCCAGCGTCACAAGGCCATTTTCCACTGCAGCCAGATCTTCCGGCTCCTTCGCCTTATGCCCAATAACCGTCGGCCGGCGTGGTGGTCTGCGGCCATGTATCGGGCCACGATGGTTTTGTGGGCAGACAGCGTCACGAGGATGGATCCCAACTCCCGAAGCGACAAACATGACAACATTGAACCGCAGAACCACGCGCCAGTTGTTATCGATCAGTTGACACCCGAAGATCCCGCCCTGCTTGCAAGTCTGTGGGGCGGCGGTGGAGTGCCGATGTTGTCGTGTGCGGACGGTGGCACGGTTGGCTTGGACAAACCCGCCGACCTCCTGACCTACGCGGTGAGGAACATTGAGACCTGCATGAGCTCACGCATTGGAGATGGAATCAAGAGAAAGCTCATTTCATTGGGGAATAACTGGAACGCGGATGTCATGAGGGTCTCGCCGTCTGGCAGCACTGGATGCTAGACCGAGGGCACGAAGGGGTAGGACTCGGGGTGGAAGGGCTATACTGTTTGATTTCTCGATTATTTTCCAGTTGGTTGCAAGATTAATGCTCGAGTCTGCCTGGTAACCTGCTCTCAGGAATGGGTTTTGGAGTTGAGGGTCTGCTACAACAAGCTTGGTTGGTGCCGTGGCTACAGCGCTATTCGGATGGCTCAGGGACGCATTGATTTGAAGGTGGTGCTTGATTTAATATTACAACAGTGTTGGGAGCGAGAGAGAACTTCTTCTTCAAGCTCGACAATTCTCCTTATTCATCCGTGCTTCAAGTTACCACCAGGCAATCACTTGGCTTCGTTGATGATCATAGGAAATGCCAGGACATTCGTGATTTTCTCATCACCTCTTGAGTCTCACCGAGGTATTTGGCATCTTTTACGAGTCGTGGAGTCCGCGGAGTTAGAAAGTTACCAGAGAGCTCGACTCGGCGGCCGTGAGCTTAGACAGAGACAAGTTTTGATGTGTTTCAAGTCTCAGCTACAAGCGAAGGTGTCCTGAATGGGCCTGACACAATCTCAACGGTGAACCTGGTGTCAGACAGCCAGCCAGTAGGGGGTATTTACTACAAGTCACCAGCCTGACAGTTGAGACCCCGGACAGAACACTCCAGTCGTATCCATCAGTACCCTCGTCCTGTGATGACAAGCATGAGACACGCAGCGTTGTGAGAGGAAGGAAAGTCGTGGAGAGAGAGAGTGCGGGGCTAGGTTGGAGGCCGGAAGTCCGCAAACAGTTTGTTGTGAGTGAGTGAGTCTCCCTACCTTCTTAGTGCTACATGTCTTAATTCGACTTCCTTCCGGGCTCTTGGGTGTCACAATCCATCGCCCGCATGCGTCGACGCAGAATACGGGGTCTGGAAAGAGCGTGTGATGGCTACTTCGAGGTGCTTCTCCGAATCAGGTCTCGCATTTTTTCAGGCTTTCGGTTTGCGGATTCTAGCACCCGCACGGGTCGAGATGAAAAAGAGATATGATGTTTACCCAAAGGAAGGTACACCCCCTAAAAAAAAAACGTCGTGCCGTTGACCCGGGAACTTTCAAAAGCTAAGGCAACTTGCGGACTGGATCCTATGAGGGGTACTCAGAATAAGCTCAGGGGAGGCCCCATCGCCGCCGTCTTGGCATCAAACCTCGTCGGTGCACGCCCGGGAGCTGGGGGTGTGTGGGTGTCCCGCAGCGCCAAGATCCATTCCCATGACCATCGTAAAGGCCTAGAGGAAGAGGCAGGGGGCAATGCTCCTCGGAAGATTTCCAACGCTACGCTGGCATGCCGCGTCGTGCCTGTCTTGTGGGGGGAGCGGGGGGGGGGCGGGATGATACCATTCTGTTGTTCATTCAGCCCCCAAAACCCGGTCGGGACGCGCTTCGTGCAGATGGGTGAACAGGGGGTGGCTGTCAATATGAAGGCCGTGGCCGCATATTAGCCAGAGATATTAAAACGGGGGCACGCCTGCCTGGCGACAATCAAGTCTGCCCCCCCCGGCGTCTCCGCGTCCAGCCATGGCCCATTATCAACCCGTCTCCAAGACTAAGAAACGGGACGATTTAACCTGTCAGCTCTGTGAGCCGCTATCAGTTCGAGCCTCGTGCTTCCGAAGCACCAAGCACGGCGATCTTAGCGAAACCGTTCCCGTTCAGTAACCGGGCAACAAAACGGCACAGACAGGGAGCAGGGGAGGACGACTCAATCGGGGTATCTGGCTTGATTGCTGGCCTCATTGGGCGAGTATTGTATTAGGACGCCCGATAATTGGGCGCAATAACCCATGAATTGACCCCATGATCCCGTCTTAGCAGGTCCAGGCGAATATAGGGCCGGGGGTGCTGGTCGGCTTGCCCATAGACGACGGCATTCGTTCCTCGCTTGACATCTGGATGGGAATCGGCGATCTCAACAGGAGGCTGCAATCGCCCGTTACTGGTCTGCTTCGAGCCCAGATCCCTGGGCAAATCTTCTAGGGTGACAACCGCGGACGTCGGATGCTGGGGTTGCAACCACTGTGACCCTCGTGTATCCCTCTTATCTGGCAAAAGAGTGCCAAGATTTGCCGCTTCGAACATGACACACAGATGAAGGACAGGGCAGATGCGGCATGGGATGATACCATGGCCAGCGTCAAGGAGACCTCGAGGTCGGCGAACAGGTTACAAAACGCAGGATATGCATACCATAGGCGCGGGCATTGCCGCCACCACGACCCAAGCCAGCTCAACCGATGGAACTGTGACGCGGTAATGGCTTCTTGGGCCGTCGTTCAACATGTTGGTCAGAAGAGCAAGTGCCACTGGGGTTTGACTACGCCCGGGGTCCCAATCCGGAACGCCGGGAGCAGTGCAGACAGTGACTCTGCAGCATGACGAGACGCGGGCAATCTGGCGCAGGTGTGGGCGAGCGGCAGCAAGGGGGCACGACAGAGACGAGTCGACCGACAGCCCGGGAACTGGTTGCTGCATTGCAGACCACGATAGACATATGTCGGAGGTGCACAACAGGCTAAACTCAGCCCTCGTGCACGGAACCAAGCCGTGGGGAGGCTCTCGTGTCGTGGTCAATATCGGCAGAATGCGCGCAGGCGTCGGTCGAGGATGCCCAGCGTTTGAGACTTGGTCGACGTAACGCGGGTTTGTCGCGCAAAAAGGTCGGGAAGCTCGATGCCGGCGCGAACTCCCGAGGCGAGCGATGTCGAAAACGCAAACGACGCGCGAAATGAAGGGCCAAGCATGTGTGGCTGCTCCCTGCTGTGCGGGCGTGTTAGGCGACGCCAGGGTCGCAAATACCACTCCGGTAGGAGCAGGTGCATTGGAAGAGGGCGTGCCGCGGTTTTGGTGCCGCGCGGGAGGCGTGTCAGACCAAAAGACGTCCTCGGGGCCTGCAGCTTGAGGGAGCACCGCTTGAACGAGGGTTGGAATCCTGCTCGGCAGGTGTCTTTACAGTCAATCAGCAAATTAATTGCCCGATAACTATACATAGACGTTCTGGCATTGGGGATCCCATGTAAGGGTAGACGGGCCGTCAATCGCGTGTTGTTGCGTGGGGAGGCGTCCAAAGATGGAATGCATGGAACGATTGAAGCAAGATGGGTGCGCGTCAAGAAGAGACGGAGTGCCGTTTTCGGACGGGGCAGACAGCCCAGAGGAATTGCGGGGTCAGCCCTGCCTGAAACCAAACCCCACCGGCACTAGCCAATCCCACACTAGCGGGAGCGCCTGGAGCATTGGGCAACCAACACCTGAAAACACCCATTTCAACTTTAAGTCAACAACAGCAACTTCTCGCCAGAAACTGGTTTTTTCCTTTGGAAGCCTCCAGACGTCGGATTACCCATAGTCGCGAGAGCAAGCAAACAGCAACACGCACCCTTCTCACCGATGGGCTCATTTCTTCAAAACGACCGGTCTGCTAATCACGCATCGTATTCGACTGTTGGTGTGGACATCATTTGGTACCAGCTTATCAAGCCTTCCCATATCTACTCTGCATTGCATTTCACTCTTGACAACCGTGGTTTTTCGGAACAAGATCTGCTTGCTGCAGGCCATGCATTGGATGGCACGGCAGCGCGGCAATGCGTTTGCTATGTCTTTTGACACTACGGACATCCGTGGGGTTGTCGTGACATCTCGCCCGGGTAGTTCGCTACCAGTTTGCCGCCCCCGGCTCAATGCTCTGCTCCCCTAACACCCGCTGCCCCTGGCTAACAAGTGAAAGCAACTTCAGGTTACTCGACACGCAGATCCTTTACTCGATAGTCTGAGGGACATCTCCTGGCGGCAGTTCGCCTTGCGGCTCCCCACCAGCACGTGGCTCTGCCACCTCTCCCCATTTCTCCACACACAGCCATAAGCCCCTGTCTCTCTTGTCTCGAACTTGTTCAAGGCGACTGCGCCGTCAAGTCATCTAGAGCGCTGCTCGCGAGGGCTGTTGCCGCTCCCCTGGACGTTGGGAATCGTTTTGCCAACCCCCAGAGCCTCCTAACCTTGACACTAGCCAGCCCCCCCACGCGTCAAGCTCGTTAAGCTCGCTTGTCAGAGTCGGTACAGCCCGTTCCACCAAATCCCGAACCTTTGGCTCTGACAGCTTCCACCAAGGCATGCATGGCCGCTCGCGCCATTCTGATAGATTAGGTGTAGTCACAGGCGGATGCCGGCAGCGGTTTCACAACTTCACCGGTGTCGTATTGCGTATCCCTTCCGGGTGACCAGGTCACAACCAGCCCCCCGCCGTCTTGGAAGATCCGTGGTGATGGCGCGCTATGACGCACTTTCTCACCCTAGTTCTCATTGCCGCACCGGATGAGGTCGTTTACATTCCGAATGCTCTCGCAATATCAAAGTCCCATGCATGATGGCCAGCTCGCGGAAATCGCCGACTTATCCGGCCGCGTTGGGTGGATGAACTTGTCCGTGTTTTGAAGCTCTGACAGAGTGGCGTGCCGCTTCTGCCCGAGTTCTCTTTCAAGCCGCTCAGGTACCTACCGTCCATCGCCCTCCAAGTACAGAATGCGCGGGTTTCCGGCCACGAATGACGTGATCGGTATCTGCCCACCCGGCATGGGCCGAATGAGGCAGGGTGGCTGCGCTGGCACATCTGCTGCAACGGTTTGGGTTGCTTTCTATATGTGGCGGCCGGCGTGGGTTTCGGTTCCGTTGACCACATTTTCCACGTGGAGCTCCAACACGCCTCGTCGCCCCCTACCTGACACGGTTGTACGGGCCGGACTCCAAACCTATCCCCGATTCCACGGTATTCTTCCCAAGAGTATGGGTCCGAGCTACGGGACTTGTGCGAAGCAACGCAATAGCCCAAAAGGCCTCGGCGTCAAGTCACGGACCGCCAACTCTTAGCCCCTGGCCCCTGGTCTGGTGGTACTGTGCCGCTCTGGGCTGACAAGCCGCCGATGCACGTCATGGTTCCCGTCGACGCAACGATCCGTGACACGGCTGGCAGCATACCCCAGATGTTGGAGCAGCAGAACACGGCGAGAACCAAGAGAAAAGACGCCAAGAAAGGCCAGGACCTGCCAAGGCTTCACCACCTGAAACGTGTTTCGGTTGCATTCGCTTTTTGGGCGACGAGCAATGGCATCCAACCAGGCTTCCAATGATAACCCATGGTATCAACCTGTTGGCATCAGGGGAAGCTTTGTTGGTGCGTGACCCGAGTGACAGAGCGCGCAACATCATTGGCGCGGGTGCTTCCATATTGCAATGATACACAAGACTGGCCCAAGGACCATGTTAGGTAGTTTTCGCGGAGAGAACAAGCACAGCACACCGGCTGCATCGGGCGAAACTAGGGCCACGATATCCGCTGCTTGTCCACCAGCAATCTACCAAACCAAGCAAATGAAGAAATAAGCCAAGCCAAGCACCCTAAATGGTATTGTGGTTTCAAGACGCGTCCCTATTAGAACCCAACCGGCCAAGAAGCTGAACAAGACAGGCAGTTTTGTCGGAAAACGTCGTCGATCGGAGAATCATCCACCTCGGGTTGCGACCGCGGAGGCGCGGTTGATCGCCGACCTGATGAGGGAGGCACCTTCCCGGTCTCTAAGGTCTGAGCCTAGCCAAGCACGACTTTTGGAGTTTCGCCGAGCCGGGAAATTAGATTTAACGTGAGAACCACAAAATGTCGTGATACCTGCCAGCATTAACGTTATGACCATACAAAGCACAGTAAGTCCTGCTCTAAACATGGCACTATCAATCCCGTGTCTCCCCGCAAAACACACGCATACGAAAAGTTAAAAACAACAACAATCTGCCCGGAACCAAGAAATGGAAACACGCAAAACGGAGCGTTGACGCCGAGCCGGACACCCACTGGGCCGTGTACCCGAGCGCCGGCCGATCCGGCGTCGGGACCCGTAGCCCCATAATCCTCCGGCCCCATCCGGGCCAGCCTCATTCAGAATGTCGATCACTTCTCCGTTGAGCACACCCAATACGCCCAAATCCACTTGTGCATCCGCAGAGCCTCTTGATCAGTCTGTCCTTGGCACACACAAAAATACGCCATGCAGGCGTTTTGTGATATCGGCCGGAACAGCACCGGATCGTACTGTCAAAACACCATGCGTCGTGGCTGTGGCGTCCAAAGTCGGTGCGGTCGCTGCTGCAGGTTTTAGTTATATCTCGGGTTATGTGTTTACATGGCTGCTATCCTATCGGCCCGGGTTTGTGAACCTGTGACAATGACCACGCCAAGATGAGTTTTGAGTGGCATGACTGATTCCTCCTCCACCCCCCGCTCCCCCGCACTGCACCCACCTTCAAGTTGAAGAAGACGATGCATTCTGTGGTTCTTGCAGTGGGTAATCTGACCGATAGCGCTGCTGTGTATCGTGCCATGCCTCGTTGTAAACATGACGAAGGGGCAAATCACAGTGGTGTTGCGCGGTGGTTATGTCTTTGTCTCCGAACTTGTTGAGTTGGCGGTAATCCCGGTGTTGAGGCTCCCGGAACACGGAGCATCCGGGATCTGCCCCATCTTCGGGGAGAAGGGAGAAGTCGAAGGCGGGAATCCGGCTCCCAAAATAGAAGCATAAAATCCTTGTCAGACCCGCAAATTATTCCAGGTGTATGTTTTAAATTGCTGTGGCCATTAGAAGAGAATCCTAAATCAATATCGTGTAAGATATAACATAAAAAAACATGTAAAACCAATGCGTGTACCGAGTTTCTCGAGAATTGGGCCATCGAACGAAGCTTTCAGTTAGATTTGGTCAG